>WLWD01003956.1_pt1 | contig 54145 bp, 27 predicted proteins | sample 6712731 | NCBI WGS metagenome assembly WLWD01 (sample SAMN12718690, study PRJNA576275) | sponge metagenome | isolation source: marine sponge | host: Mycale hentscheli | place: New Zealand: South Island, Marlborough, Capsize Point | collected 2014-11-01 | reverse complement strand
TATATACATGTAAATGTCGTACATGTACACTACAGACAACATTGTATCTTTATTGATGCCAAGTTCTACGCACAGTTTTGTACCATGGTTCATTCAATCAAATTGCTCAATTCGCAGTGACTATATTTCATGGTTCATTCAATCTATTTGCTCAATTCGCAGTGACTATATTTCATGCCCACCTCCTAGGAGGTGAATAACCAATCAGAAATTAGTTTTCATACTATTGCTGTAGCGTAGAGCCATGGTACAAGTCAATTGCACCATTCCGTTTGTTAGGTACGGGACTTGCATTATTCTTGGGCCTTTGGCGCTCGGTTGTATATATCCTGTACCAGCCTCCAGGTCGTGGTGTAACCTGTACACATACCTGATCATTATAAAGTTTCTACTCAATTTTCTTATGCACATTGGTATGAAACTACAAAATCTTAAGTGCAAGTAATTTTGATTGTTATCAATGCTTGTATGTGCATACAGTATGTATGTAGTAATGATAGTACTATACTCCTATTTGCAGGGTCAACATTTTACATCTGTAGTCAAAGAAGAGATTATTATAACAGTTGGAGGTGGTAATTGCTCAATCAACCGTCTCATATCTACTGAGGTTATCGAAGTTATGTTAACCTACTTACTGTATTTTAATGTCCAGGATTTCAAGTAACAGTTTTTGCTAGGGGTTGAAGACACTGTGTGTATTTGGCCACGCCCATTTAAAAAACCCATACACTTCGATGCACTATATATTTAACTCTCATTAGTCCTTGGTCAAGTGCATGATTTTGTGATCTTACTACTCCCAAGGATCAATTTAAACCAATTGGGTATATTAACTTAAAGAAAAAGTCCTGGTGGGGGTGATGTAGTTGCTGACATTGAGAGTAATAAGTTGTAACCTTTCTTTGTTGCAGATTGGTTGTGTTGTTCCAGAAAGACCACAGCTAGACAGTGACCAGACGGCTACCGTACAGGTAAGGGTACACTTTGTTGTTATGATTTATATGTGTTCTAATGATACTATCAATTTTATTTTGTTTATTACGTATTAATTTATTTTTAACCAGATATCGTTTGGTATGAATATCGACATAACCCTGTCGGACAGGCTAATACTGTCGTCCAGTCCAAGCACGAACATTGGTCTCATTATTGGTGTCGTGGCAGGAGTTGTGGGGTTTCTCTTCATCACTTGCTTAATTCTAATTGTTGCCATCATTATGATTAATTCACATGCTCGCATGAAGGAGAACAAATCCCGAATGAATGAATACATAGCTGAGATGGAGTTCAAAGACAAATTAAATCAAGTTAATTGTCAAGGTATTTGCCTACACTGTATTTTTTGATATAATACTACAAATTACATGATACATTTCTGTTGAAATTAATATTCAAGTGCTGAATCGATTATACAAATTTAAAGCTAAGTGTGGGTTGTGTGATATTTTCTGTCTCTCTTTAAAATAGTATTCTGTAATTATGATGTTAGTTCTGAGCTCATCATGCTAAATTAAAGCTATTAGTACAATAAGAGTAAACTTTACAATGCTAGAATGTCACTGATTGTAAAACATTAATAAATAGGGGAAGTTATAGTAGTATATCTTTACTTCATTATATGAGATAAGCTCAGATGGTCTCACATATTGAATGTTTATACCCTATTATATGTAGTGTAACGTATTTTACTACAGATGACACATTAAATTTGATGAATTCAATTCCTGACAATCTTAAAGTATCGATGAATGAACTAAGAATTTTGGATGTCGAACTTGGTCGAGGTGAGTGGAATGTTATAACTCATTGCTGATAGGTCAGACTTAAGATTAAGATTTTATTTAATTTGGCTAGGAGAGAATTTGTATTGTTTGCACAATTTTTTTTAATTCTCTAAAAATAGGTCAGTTTGGAATTGTCAGCAAAGCTCATTTGGTCAAGAATACATTTAAAGGGCCTACACAAAAAGTTGTAGCAGCGAAGACAATACATGGTAATAATTCAAACGTTTGTACTTGAATAAGCAATATACTTGACATGCATTAAACAGGTATTAATTGCTTCATAGTAATTCACTACTCCCTGTTTAATTCATTTAGGTGATAGTACAAAAACTGAAATTGAGGAAACTGTTCCTGAAATTTTAAAAATGGAGTCATTATCTCATCCCAATGTCATGAATTTGATTGGTGTCAGTATCACGGATACAGCAAAAGTTGTCATAATCATGCCATATATGGCAAATGGGAGTTTGCTGAGTTATGTTAAGAAAGAAAGAACACATTTATATCTAGATTATGATGTAGCTGAAGATGAGGTAAGAATAATATGTGATTTAACTAATTTGCAATTTTAGCCCATAAGATACTTGCTATTAGCTTTTTATACTTTGAATAATAATAATTTTTAAGTTTAAGTGCTGTGCTTGTATTAACCTATATTTTAAGTGACAAGAAATTTGTAACTATAGTTTTGTGAGATAAAATTGATCATAATCATAGTGTTTCAAAAAGTTTACTCTTTAAGCTTAAAGCACTGTATATTAATATGGTTCTTTATTTTCATGTATTCATTAATTTGTTGGTTTTTTATATTTTTTTGTTTGTGTGTTCATTCATCCTTTCTTTCTCTCACTAATTCACTAGTTTTTATTATGTATTTGTGGACTTTGTTTCATTTGTGTGTGATTACATTTTAATCTTGAGTATAACAATACTTATATCTACAACATGAGTACACATTACTGCTAAATAAGAGATAGCTCCTAGTTTTAACTGTCAACTGATAGTGTCAACCATTTACACTATAAATGCAATAATAGCTTTTGTTTAACCCATTTACCAGCATAAGTGCCATATGGTGCCGATTGTTCAGTCAGCACTTCTCCTATTCAAAGGAAATTGATTATCTAATATTACATTCTAATGTTTGGTTTTCTGTGACTGTGATGAGGCACTTCCTGTAATGAAGAAATTGAAATGAAAGCATCAGTTGTTGTTTTTTCCAGAATATTATTTAATGTGTGGCTGCCAGAATGCTTACCTTTAATTATCAATCCGCCCCATTTTTTTTGACTATGGTACTTTTTTGGATAATAGAAAATTGTTTTGTGTTAACTTGCTTTAATCATTCTTCTCTTGTTGATTACCTTTATGAAAAGAATAAAATAATACTTTGTCTGTGGCATAACTCCCTGGTAAGGATTAATGAGAACTGAAGGACCAGTTCTGATGTATAACCTGAGCAGTAGAGAAAGAGAGCTTCACCAAGAATTACATAAGCAGTAAAATGGCAAAACTGACAAAAAACAATAAAACTAAACAATATATCCAAGTGGCTAATGCTCGACAAGATTCAATGAAGTTCGATGATCCCCAAGAATAAGCCCCGAGAAATCCTTTTCATTGAGCCTTTCCGCGTATAGCAGACTGGATGCTACAAGAACCTTCTGTCTAGACCCAGACAAATATTATCATGAAATATCAAGTTACCACATTGGTCATCATAAACATGCTAGTGAAAGGGTTAATCAGAAAATAATATATTTAATTTAATTATATCTCCAGTTGGAATTTCATGCCCCTAATTTGAATTTGATTGAGTGTAACGTGAAAATGCTATTTTTAATGTTCTTATTACCCATTGCAATGTTCTTCTTAGATGTTTTCTCTCTCTTTCACAGACTTTTTTGGACAATACAGAACTAAAAATATTTGGTTGACATCAGTAATTGAACCCAGTGGCAAACGAATATTTTTAATTCTGCATTGTTTAATAAAGCCTGTGAAAGACAAAGAATACATCTAATGAGTAAAAATAGGCTGAGAATGAAAATGAGAAATGTTTATCTTGCTCTTCTTGTTCCCGAGTGAATAATAATTCACACCACTTAAAAACTGATTGTTCCTTCTCCTACAATAGGAAAGTCAACATTTTACATATGAGTCTTATATAGTCCCAATAAATGTGTAATAAACACAGTAGCAAGAACTATGCATATTATAATACTCATGTTATTTTAATATTGTCAATGCTCAGTTAGCTAAATTATTATAGTATATAAGCACACAACTGTTTCATTATCCAGGTTTTTATTTACAGATGTTGCATGTCAGAAAATTATTTCTAAAAATGTGTCATCAAATTGCCTTAGGAATGGCATATTTATCAGCCAACAAGATAGTACACAGAGACTTGGCTGCTAGGAATTGTCTGTAAGTATGTTATTGAAGTATTGCAGGAACAAATATTTATTCTTCACACTAATATGTAGTCACTTTATTTTTTGTGACATGTTTTTAATACACTTTTGGACAAAAACAAACAAACAATAATTTAATTGGAAATTACCTATAAGTGACTTTGCTAAGTTGCAATATTATAATGTAAGTACTATAACTTTGACTAATTAGGCATTAAAATGTCAGTTGTAGTTAGTAATAATGAAGGAACACCTAGTTTAGTCGAATATGTTTAATCTTTCTCACAACAATATATATGATCAAAAAATGGAGTCATTTTATACTAAATTGCACATGTTATATGATCAGATTAGATTCCAAAGGAATAGTGAAAATATCAGATTTTGGACTTTCGGAAGAAGTTTACACTAGTGGATATTTCAGGCAGAATAAGAAGGATGCAGTGAGACTGCCTTTTAAATGGATGGCACCAGAGAGCCTCACTGATGCCTTGTTTACAAGCCAATCTGATGTGGTAAATAAATTAATAATGTATGCCCAAATAGTAAAATGTTGGAAGATTGCACTCAACATAGTCACTGACAAGCATTTGCACTCTGCATAGTTACTGACAAGCATTCCTAACTTGTTGACTCTTGTTTTCTTTATGTATATAATTGTTCACTTATTTCTATATTTAGTCTTTCTATAAATAACTCACATTGCCTATTTAAACTCCGTTCGTTCATTTTGCTTTTTGGTTATTATTCTGCCAACTGTGAATTCTGCTAAAGAAAATTTTCAACATAAAAAAAGCTAAAAAATTTTACAACAACATTTAAGATGCTTTTTGTATAGCTATTATGAGATATTATATCACGGAAAACTGGGATTAATCGCATCACTGGTGTGAGAAAATTTTCAAGAGGCAAAGCCGAGTGAATTTTCTTGCCACACAAGTGCTATGGATCCGAATACCGCAGTTTTCCGTGCTATCATAATTATGTTAATACTATGGACAAAGATAACAGTTCATTTCTGCAGCTAAGAAAACCTGAATCTTGTGTTATATTTCTGTCAAGAAATGATTTCATCCCGGTTCTGCTATTATTAATACTTTTCTTACTGTTGCTAATTATTGTTCCCCTAGAATTTCGCTGCAACATTACCAAGCAGGTAAAAGTGCGGCAAGGTCATGAAGAGATCAATATGACCGATCAGGTCATTATTCAGTTTTCCACTGCTGTGGTATTTCAAATAATACTACACTTTTTGTATTGTAAAATGACTCGGCTATGGTAATATAGTTGATATTTTTCTTTATTTCAGTGGTCTTATGGAGTAACTTGCTGGGAGTTGTTTACTTGTGGCAAAACCCCTTACCCAGGAGTAAATCCCATCGATCTGCCAAAACTTCTGGAAGAAGGGGTGAAATTAGACTATCCTACAAATGCTGCTAATAGCTCTGAAATGTAAGATATTGAAGTAAAGGGTGCTTAAAGCATCACAAAGTGATTGTGGCATTAGCCTCTCATACCCATTGAATAACCTCTATATATGATTAGATACATTGTCGAAGTGTTGGAAGCAATGTCCTCAAGATCGACCAACATTTGATGATCTTGTAACAATGATGGACAGAAAGTTACAGTCAATTGCTGGATATTTAGAATTGGGAATGATTCTAATTCCTGAGGAAGGTTAGATTTTCAATAAAATGTCTTGTTACTTAGAGTTAACGATGATTTTTGTGCCTTATGATGGTTAAACTTTATTGTTAAAAAAGTATAACACTACAATGACTTTACTTTAAACTTTAGCAATCATTGTTTCAACCTGTGTACTTTTACATTTATATTATTATTTCAGAAAATTCAGGAGGCATAGATGGCACAGATTTGATTGAAAATGGTCTTGAAGAAGAAAAATTTGACATAAATATGGAAACATAAATAGCTATTATGATTAGAGCCAATTATAGTGACACCATTATTTGTATTGTTTAGAAACATTATTGATAGTTTTATACAATTAAATAACATTGAGTAGAGATAATAGTATATTTAGTGATTACTTCATATGCATATAACTTTTGTATTTAGAGAGTATGATGTATTTCTATTTATTATAATTTTTGGCTGTTATATTTTACTACTGGTGACCTACAAAAGACTCAGCTAAAATAACATCGCTATAATGCAGAATAATCTTAAATATGGGCTATATTATACAACCACCAGAAAATGGTCCAATATGCATTTCACAAATGTAGCTATTAACATTCAATATAAATTCAGTATATAAAACAATTATATTTCTCTCATTTCCTTTTTGGACTTCCAAAACTGAAGGAATAAGGATTCTTCACCTCAACATTAAACTACTTTTCTCTCCGCCATCTCATCACATTACAGAGTTGTAAGAGAACGGGGGAAGAGTATTAACCCTGCTTGACAGTGGGGAAAAGGGGATGGGTGACGGTTCAACTCTCCAACATCTTCCTATTCTATTGTCTATCTATTTGGAGTGTAGCCACAAAAAATTCTGTTTGCTGCAATTATCATAGGATTTGAGCTAAAAATGAAGTAGCTATGAGTTTTTGACAATGAATTCGACAACAACAAATGAACAACAGCAATCCTTTATCAAAATGTCTGAAAAGTTCAAGTGGTGTATCTTGAAGATTAGACATTTGTTGCAAATAGATTTGCATGGACTTAGTATACAAATTATGACCAGAGGCAGCAAGATAAGGAAGCATTTCATGCGTAACCTGAAGGTGAATTTCCCATATTCCCATTCATTCTCCTCTAAGGAATTTCCACAGTGTATCGATCATTTTCATGAACTGAAACCACAAGTTTGCAGTACGTAAATATGTATAGATTTTTTGTCTTCTCAAGCCTCTAAAGAACTTTTTTCAACACCTCAGACTTGCAAATATCACTAACAGTTACAGTATATTATTATCATCTAATAAATCTTCAAAAATATTACTTATTTCATCAAGATCAGTCTGTAAAGAATCATTTGTGTATGATATAGAATCCTGTTACTTCGATACAAGTTGTAATTGATCTAATAACTCACTGTTCCTCATGTTCCCATTCATTGACTTTATTTCTCAAGCGGTATGTTATCAAATTGAATTATTTCGAAACGAGCATGTCATTTCAAGCTCAATCTACCAAAAACAAACCTCTCAGTGCTCATTGAACAGCTATTTCACTCAGCATGTGAGTGACTGCATTTTTGGCATACTGTCCACAGTAATTACATCAGCCCTGAACCTGCCATTAAATGTCAAATGGAACCTACAGTACTCATTTCTGTATGAAACCCACCTAATGTTAACACTATAGATTGCAACCTGCTGTCTTCAGGTTGACCCTGAATTACTTCCAAAGCTTTCCAAAAAGGTTTGTCAAATGTTATGACAGGTGTTAACTGGAATTGATTTGCATGCCAGCAGATGAAGTTAAGGGTGGTGTACATACATGACACTTTCCCTGATTCATGTCTATCATTGGTAAGAACAATATAGAGGATTCTCCTGAATTATTTCCTTTATTCACCATCTGTATCATCCCCGGCCACCCTGGTGGAGAATTATAGTAGCAGGAGTCTTTAGTGAATATAAGACTTTCCACTGATTTCCGTAATGACCAGATCGTCTCCAAAATAATCTTTTAGTCGGTCTTTCATGTATGTGAATTGGTATAGAGGGCAATCTGAAGATAAGCACTGCATCATCCTTTCAATAAGGTCAAACGCCTCCTCAAGTAGGTCTAATTGTTGTGTGCTTAAGCGTGTATTTAAACTCTATTCTTACTTTCTTGGTACGAATTTCTGAAGTAATCAACAGTAATGTGAAGAATCCAGCACATCACCTACACCTTTAGCTATTGCCACACACATTTGTCCATCACACTGAACCATTCATATCATTTTATCATTCATATCATTATCATAAGGTTACCATATTTTCTATCTACTTGTTAAATTTCAACTTTTGTAATTATACAATTTTTTTAATGTAATTTTATAATGACATACAATATACACTGTATATTATATAATGTTATGATGGCATGGGAATTGTGGTAGATACAAGAAGCAGTTGAATTTGGAGGTTGGTAAATAGCATCCCCATAACCATAAGAACTGTACCTATATAGACATGAGGAGTAATGGACAGCTAAAGCATAAATATTGGCATATAGCGTCTATGATGAATTGTATATTGTGGGTCGGGCCACAATAAGGAACAATGAACTTGTGTTTGTTATCGTTTTGCTATATTGTTATATCGTTATGTATTTAGTATTTGTGTATCTATGCATTTATCATGTTCTCCATTTACCTTATAGTTTATTTGTGCAAGTCACCGTTTGTGTTAATTCATGCTGAATGTTTGTGTTTGGTCACGTGTTTGTTTGTGCCGCGCTGCAGTGCGAACGAATCCCACTATGCAACGAGAAGCCCCCGGGAACTTTGACCCTCTTTGAACGTTGACTCACTTACCTCGCGACCTTTGACCTTTACTACTTCCAGTCGCGATTTGCATGAGTGCAGGGAAGCCAAATGAGTGAATAATAGTAATGATAATAATAATAATAAAATGTGACCGTCTACAGGAAAATCGGGCACAACGCGGCCCCGACGAAAAATTTTTTTTTTGCACTTACACACTCCTCGGCAAGCAGATATTAAGCTCTCCAAGTTTTATCGCCGTAGCTTTAGCCATTCCCGCTATATATCACCTAACCGTTCCCTTCGTTAGGCTGACTTAATACAATTTTAAGAACTAAATCGATCTTTTTGCGACGTCTACGCATGCCGCGTTGTGCCCGATTTTCCCATAGACGGTCACAAATATATTCTCTCTCTTTCACTGGCTTTTTTTTTAAACCATACAGAATTAAAAAAATACTTGGTCGCCACCGGGAATTGAACCCAGGACCGCTTGCTTAGAATACATCTAATGAGTAAAAAAAGGCTGAGAAAGAAATTAGAAAAATAATAAAATAAAAATGCCAATAATAGGCATACATTAGATCCGGTGGTCATTTGTAGATAATTTTGTTCTTAAACATAATCAAACAAGTTGAGGGATTTCAATTGGAAGCACACTCAATTCTGCAAGGACATTCAAACATAATATTTTCTAGCAAGCCCAGAAGAAGATTTATGTTTCTTCCATGTATATTACAAACTATCAAACTCTTGACCATTAAATGGCTTCATACATAAAGGTTGCCACTAAATTTGTTTACTCCTATTTGTGCCAAATCTGGTTGGTAATCTAATTGTAATCTTATAGGGATTATATTCACCATATCCACGATTTGTGTGGCTACCTGGAAGCAGTGTAACGGACATTCCAATTCCAGATGAGATATGCTTCCTACAAACACTACATCACCTCAGCTGGGCTACTCTGTGCTGACTCCTTTTTTTAAGAAGCAAGACAGAACAATTGATCGGGTTCTAGGAGATGGTAATTGTCTTTTTCGAGCCCTTTCTTGACAGCTCACAGGTGTTCAAGATTATCACATACAACTTAGAGGCATAATTGCTCAGTGTGAGTCTATAAGATTGCATTGTTTCAAGAACTACATGCTGCTATCAACGAAACAAAGTTTACTGAACATCTTAAAAATATAAGAAGAAATTGTACCTGGGGTACTAATTTGGAAATTATTGTTACAGCTACACTATTTGGGCTAGATGTATATGTGGCAACGGATAGTTATAGACCAGGCAAATCAACATGGCTGAAGTACTCTCCTAATACACTGGCGGCAGCAGAACTACACCACAGCAGTATAAAAGATCTTTCTAGTTCTTTTCCAATTTTGTCACATAAAAAGAGCCAATAGCTTGAACTCGCACAACTAAACCCATTGGCAAAGGTGACCCATGCAGACCAATTCTTGTAACATTTAACTCCACTGACGAAGTAGTTGAACTTATCGATTAATTTGTTGAACTCCTTGTATGTACTTGTATCACACCTATTATGTACATAATGGCACAATTGCATTTACATAAAAAACCACATGGACTTCTTTTAACCATATATTCATTCTCCTCATTCTGTAAATGATTGACTTGCTTTATTTCTGCATTTAAAATACACAAATATACATTAACAAACAAGTTTAATAAGCCAAGTTGGAAGGAAAAGACCTACCAGAGCCAGAAATATAGCAGTACACATTTTTGTCTTGGGTAGAGAGTGCTGGAACAATTCAATACTTTTGTCACTTAAAAAAAAAGACGGCATTTTGGAATCTTCTAGCCCTGCACACTCACTCGCCATATGTGGTTTTAGAGATTTAAACACAAAGTTGGTTAAAATTCATGGTGCTCCTTGAGAAAAAAAGTATCTGTTAAAATTTATTTGATAAACCCATAATGCTTTATACTTTCTTTGGCCATATCTCAGCTATTAAAAAGCTCTTTCTGCAAATATTTCTTTAGTACAGCAGATTCTGCCAGGTAGACAATACTCTTCTCTTATTTTCCACAATTAATCAGCAGCTTAGTTTATCTCACATGAGTGATGACCTTGTCAAATTATTGAATAATGGGCCTTATGATCAATTATCAAATTTATAGTTGCTAGGAAGAGTTGCTGGGGAGGGGAAGAAATTTGTGGATTTGTGGGTGTGTGTAGAGTGTGTGGCAGTACCTTGCATGAAACCACTGTGTACCCTGGATAAGGAGGACTACATACATACACCACAATCTAAAACCTCTAGTGTATTGAAGCCTTACTAGGGTCCACCCATATTGGTAAACAAGCTGGATAGATAAGATCAGATAGTACCACAAGGGTAATTCTAGTGGCCAATTACCCATCAGCACAATTCATACCTAATTTGGTTGTCATGATCCATGCCATCCAATCAGATTTCTCCACTCTCGTTTCTTGCTCTATAAAAGTGGTGTTACTCTTTCCCTATACACTAGACCAATACCATGGCTATTCTACTGATTGGATCGACTGGCAGTGGCAAGAGCTGTCTGGGGAACTTTCTACTTGATCCAAGTGATGAAGCCATCTTTAAAAGGCAGAAATTCAAGACAGCCAAGGCAAATAGGCCAGAAACACAAATCGTCTCCAAAGTATCATTCAAATATGAAGACAAAACATATTCAATAATTGACACGCCTGGGTTAAATGAGAGCAATGTACACGATTTACAACACATGATTCAAATTATTGAAGAGCTTCAAAAGGTGGGAAATATATTGGCATGTGTACTGGTAGTGAAATTTGATGCCAAAATTGATGCCCAGTACAAGGAAACTGTGAAGTACTACAGAAAGCTTCTGCCATCACTGTTTGAAAGGAATGTCATCATTGTAATGACTAATTTTGCAATGGATGAGAAGTCTGAAATGCTAAGGGAGAAACAAGCGATCAACGTGGAGGAAATCAAGAGAAATGCCATCAGGGAAATAGTGGAAAATGGGTCTCTGGTTTATGAGCCTCCACTTTTTAGTATTGACTGCCTACCAGTTGTGGAAGAGGAGAGAACACTCAATCAAAATATACGCGCAGCCATTTTTAGCAAGCTTAATTCACAAGTATCTTTCCCTTCCAGTGCCCTAGCAGTTGCAAAAACACCATATTTGAAAGGAGAAGATATTAAAATCATCAAGGAATGTGAAGGAGAGATAACAGGCTACAATAACAGGCTACAGCAAGCCAATAAAAAGGCTGCAGAAACCCTTGAAAAAATTCAGAAGGCAGAACATAATGTGACTGAGAATGAAAAAAAATTGAAAGCTCTAAATGATGACCTGTGTGATAAAGATTCTTCTGACTTGACTAGTATAGGAAGCTGGACATTCAGTGACGATTGGAAGTGGTTTAGAACACTTTCAAAAGACTTTGAAAAAACAACTTCATGTGAAATCGATAGTGTCGACAAGTGGACTAATGGACACTGCAAATGGAAAGACTTAGAACAAACTAAATACAGCATGAAAGGAAAACTGGAAGGAAAATTCATGCGAGGGATCTATGCTGGTTTTATACTCCAAACGTCTAAGAGGAAGAATTATGCCACAGCTATCGAGTCACTGAATCGACAAATTTGTGAAGTTCAAAAACATGGAGAATCCCTCAAGAAAATATTGGATGAAATTGCAGACCGTCACCGTGAGTATACTACTGATATAAATCTTCTAAAACAATTTATTATGAATAAGCGTATGAAAATTACAGCTCATTCAAGTGATTATATGACCCTGGAAGAAGCTCGTGCAAGGTTGAACTTTAATATGAACATTACCTTAGCTAAACTATAAAACAAAATTAGTAGCTATGCACCTTACAAAATATTTTTGATTGTACCAAAAAGTATTGTTGTTGTATGAATACCTAAGTACTACCATAATTAATATAGATGAAGTTAAAATAAAATATCTAGGAAGTAGCTAGTGATTTTTTCATAAAATCTGCTACATTTGCTATCGTTGGTAAGTGTACATTAATACAAAATGTCACTTTTTGCAAATTTTGTCGCTTGTGCAAGGCAGTGAGAATTAGCTAGAGTTGAAATGTTGACATTACAAATTAGTTACGTATTATAATAATCTTCAAAACATCTAAACAAACCACAAAACATGTATATACTAAGAATGATACAAAAGAATGAATGAGTTTAATGGGGAGGAGTTTGGTTAAGTTTTAATGTTTGAAGTGAAAAGGGTAAGGTGTAGCTAGTGTATTGGGCTAAATATTCTGTTGAGTCTTCTTGAGGAGAACGGCAAGGTGTTTATACACTATTGTGTTGTTTTGGAAGGTGAAGAAGAGACCTGAACATCCTGGGGGGGAGGGGGGGGGGGGGGCAAGCTAGTGGCTCTGAGCTTCTTGCACAGCGCCAAAAAGCGAAGTTTACAAATTCACGCGAACTTACCTAGCGGTTAGAACTCCATTGTTGACATCGGGAACGGACAACAGTTAACAAGGTAGTTTACAAACCTTGCAAACCTGGCTGAAAACTCATTGTTAACTATGTTGACAAGTCTGTAAAACCACTTAACAAATCTGTACCGTTTTTGCAACCACATTGACCAAGTCTGAAACTTTCTGGAAACTACCTTGACAAATCTGTAACCATTTGGTAACCACCTTGACAAGAAGTCTGTAACTTTCCAGCAAGCCACCTGGACAAATCTGTAACTTTCTAGCAAACCACCTTGATAAGGCTGCAACTTTCTTGGGAACTAGTTTAGTATGTCTGGAACCATTATGTTAACCCTCTTTGACAACCATTAACCACATTGAAAACTTATTATTCATTTTAATAATTATAATAAAAATATTAAAAAAAAGAAAATGTTAAAATGAAATGAATAATATAGTCTGAAATTAATTCAAAATTCAATTGTCTGTTTCTTGAATGTTAACTCTATCACTCCATCTACAATACACAAACAATGTCAACAATAAATGATACAAAACAGTAATTTAACAGAAAAAAAAACGGTGCATTCTCACTCGTTCAAACCCTCTAAAATTATTCATTTGAATTATAGAAAAGTTCAGATGTGAAACACATAAAAGTATAAGTACAAAATATAATAAATATAACTACTTTCACTCTGAATGTCAGAATAGTTCATATAAACGAGGATGCACCATAATACTTTGTTACACATAAATACTAACAAATTTCACCATTAAGCATTACAAGCAAGTGAATCAACCGAGATACTATTATGGGTGGATAATTGAAAATTGAGTATTTTGTTATTATAATAAAAATATTATGTTATATTATATATATATATATTATATATAATACTTATAGCACGAGTCAGAGTACAATATGGGAAAATATTTTACGAGCACGCAAAATATTTTCACGAGCCAAAGGCGAGTGAGAATGTGGCGTGAGAGTAAAATATCATTCCCATATTGTACGACGAGTGTGATAAGTGATTTATTGCTTCTTTGAAAATTTTCTCAACCGGTTACAATACAATTTTCATTGATTTTACTCGCTACGCGCGCGCTACAAGGAGCGTACAATATAAACCGTACAATATGGGAGAATACAGAACGCTCGCGTGATGCGGAAATATTCAAGTAAAAATATCAAAGCTGCAATAAATATATATATTATATATATAATATACTTACATATGTGTAATTCAGCGAAGCGAGCGAAGCGAGCGGAGCTGACTCTCTAATGAGTTCGCGATATATATATATATTTAGGTCTAGAAATTGTTTTTGTTCTTGCGTGGGCGTACGTGTGTACCCTTTCTCCTACGCGCTTGCGCGGGCCGGGTAACCTTCTTAGCAACATTTTGTTTTGTTTACCCGCCGTACGAAGTAGCGATGCCCAGTAGACAAAACGTTAGAAACGCTCGGTCAAGAGCTTTGAGGGCGTTAGAAACTCCAGAAGAAAAATTAGTAAGGAGAGAGATAAGAAATGAAAAAGACAGGGCAAGGAGGAGGAGAGCTAAAACGAAACAGAAACAGGTAGAAAAGTAAACAATCTTTCTTTTTGAAAAGCCATTAAATGTTCCTAATTTATTTATTAGACTATTCCTGAAGATTACTGTACCAATCAACTTTATACAGCTGTAGACTCAACTACTCTTGAAGACACTGAAAATGCAGACACACCATCTGAACAATCCCCACTACTTTTTGTACTGCAAGAGGAAGGAAAAGGCATCTATCAGAGGACATCCATTCTCATATACACCCAAAGCAGCACAAAAAGTTGCAGAAAATATAACTCAAACACTTTCGATACCGCAAAGCCTTTCAGCTTATCAGCAACGAATGTAAGAGGTAAATATAAAATAAAATATATACTTCAATAAGTTAATACGAGACATATTTTCGTTTAGGAAACCATTATGCAGAGAGCAACGTACACCACTTCAACGGGAGACTAGATTGTCTCAAGTTAGGGGGAACAGGTCAAGGCAACATCCCCAGGTTCCATTGCACCATATTATTCCAGCATTTGATGATCCTCAAGTTCACACAGCAATGCGTAATTTTCATGCTAAAATCTCATCGATTACTATCCCAGTCTGCATAACGTGTATGGAGAAGTTTCCAGGCACCAAAATGAAATTTAAGTCATTGGAATGTTGTCGATGTAGCCGGGATAAACATATCCCTAAGCTCTATTCAGCTCAAAATAACATGCATCCTGGAAACATTCCTCCACAATTGCAGGTTAAATTTAATGTAAAACTATAAAAATTAACCTAACTCTATTATCAAACTATGTAGTCTAAGATCTACATCCATTTAACATACTCTGCTCTCCCACTGAATATGTTATAGTACCCAAACAAACTCTTTTATTTTATATTTTTATTAAACCACAAAGTTTACATCAACTATAACTGTAATGATGTATGACATTTTTAATTAAATAGCTGTATATTCTATCTAAAACACCAGCAAATAACTTTGCTGGTATAAAATAATTCATTATTCTTATATTATCACAAATAATATAACATTTAAACTTTATTATATAAAGCAATACTATGCAGCTGATTACGAATTACATTAATAAAATAAATATTAAAATAATTCATTACTCTTGTTTTACCACAAAAAGTATAACATTTAAACTTTATTAGACATAGCCTAAATTTTATAGCCTTCATCATACAGTGGTATAGAATAGAAGCACCAATGAATCTAATGAAACAACAGACAGACATAACATTAACAACATCAAAATAAATAACTGTATCTATAGCTGCAATTACAGGGAACATGCATCGCTCGCTTCGCTATTTTGCGCTATTCGAGCGCACCACTAGTATATGTACGTATGGATGGTATATATGCTCCTTAAACACGCGTGTGAGTGTCATTTTTTCTCCAAAAAACATTGCTCTTTAGGATTGATTTCACTTTCTTCTGATTACTACAGTATTAAAAGCAAGTATTACTTGAAACTTTGGCTCCAAAAATTATGAGGAGATAATATCTCTGAAATGCTTGTTTTTCAAATCCCACAAAGTTACTGCAATAGTTAATATGACAGTGAAAACCTTGTACCAAAAGTAATTTAGAAATGTCGTCATTTTTTGGGGGGTGCTAAATGCCGCTTGTTGGTTGTCAAGTGTCACTGGTGGCCAGAGTGGCTAAAAATGAAGGAAGCCGCCATTATTTGGGAGAATCTGTGGTAAGTGCTAGTTTTTATACTAGTTAGCTAAAATTACAAAAATAACTCTGGCTATGTTGTTTTGGTAGAGCTGCGAGCTAGTTCATCAGTTACTAGTAATTGAGGTAGTCAGAATGGCTTATAATGGATATTACAGAAGTTATCACTATTCAAGAAATTGAGGTAAGAGAGTAATTCTGTATTTGATTGGTAATATTAATGGTCAACTACTATATACTTTTTATGCATGAACTAAGCTTATTATATAACAATGCTGTAGTTTTATGTAACCTAATTAGGCAAGCTCACTCAATATTTGTGCTTAAGCACATCACTAGCTGTTATGGAGCAAGCTTTGTGAGCGAGATACTATTATGGTTGAAATCGGGTATATGTTATAATTATGTATATTTTATAATTATGTATATTTGGTAAGTATGCCCCTTAAACGCGCGCGCGGGTTCCTTACTGCGCCTGTGAAAACCCTTTACCAGCTAAATGCCACTTTGTTGGTTGTCAAGTGCCACTGGTAGTAAGAATGGCTAAATATTAATACTAAGGAAGCCACAGTTACTTGGGAGAAGCTGAGGTAAGTACGTAGTTCCATATTTTGTTAGCTAAAATTACAAAAATAACTTGTGGCTATTATTTTTTTGGTAGAGCTGGGAGCTTGTTTACCAGTTACTGGTAATTGAGGTGTCAGGAAGCTTCATATTGACACTAAAAGCCACCACTCCTTGGGGGAAGCTGATGTAAGTACATAATTCCATATTTGCTAGTTAAAATTGCAAAAATAACTCTTGACTTTTTTTTATTGTATTCATGAAAAGTGTCCATTGACAACCTTAATAAAATCACAAATTAGTGAATAATCAGTTGATAACTAGCTTTATAACCTCTGCAGCCTTGTCAATGTTTTGTCAACTCTAATTATTATCACAGTTTATGGATTTTGTTATGGTTGTCAATGGACTCCTTTCAGGCAGTGTTTTTTCTCCTAAAAACAAGCCATTTTGGGTTTGACCTCACTTTCTTTTGATAACTACATGTTCTACTTGAAGCTTGGGCTCCAACTTGTGAGATAATTCCTGCGAAATACTTGTTTTTCACGTCCCAAAAAGTTACTGCAAATGTTTACCATGGCATTGAAAACCCTTTACCAGACATAATTTCAAAACTTCTTGTTGGTTGTCAAGTTCCACTGGTAGCAAGAGTAGCTAAGTATTGAAACAACAAAAGCCACTATTACTTGGAAGAAGCTGAGGAAATGGCGTAGTTCTATATGGGTTAGCTAAAATTACAAAAATAACTCTGGCTATATTTTCTATTTGGTTGAGCTGCAAGATTGTTCACCAGTTACTGGTAATTGAGGTAGTCAGAATGGCTTTAATTGGATACTACTTCAGTAAATTGAGGTAAGAGAGAAATTCTTATTTTGATTCGTAATATTAATAGTCAACTCATTATATATATATATTTTTGTATGAACTATTTAACAATACTGTAGTTTATGTAACCTAAATAGGCAAGCTCATTCATATATGTGACCGGTTTTGGGAAAATCGGCCTAAACGCGGCATCTAAAGTTTTCTAATTTATTCTACCAGTAGGTTGCACGGGGCCTTCGGATGCTGTCCTCCTAATTTGGAAGCTGCAGCACAAGACGTCTTGGCCCTACGCACTACAACACTTCAGTATTTTTGCTAAACTTATTATTGTTGATTTCGAAAAAATGTCGCTTAAAGGTGTTGCTAAGGTCAGGGGGCATGCCTTGTGTCCGTATACTATTACCGCGTGTCTCCGGGATACTATGGAATAAACCTGTTACAGGCTGGTTGAAATAAGTCTAAAAGGCTTAATGCAGGGCTCCTTGAGAAACTATGATGGCGAGAATTGTGTGAGTATGGGATTATGTAGAATAGTAAGTGAATTAGTTAACTACAGTTTTTTTCCCGCTGTTAGTGAAAAGCCCCCCAATAATTTCATAGTCCAACCGGCTAGTGTTTCTAGCCTCCTAGCGTGAGTTCTAGAGCATGGCCAGGGCTTACAATGCGTCATAAGCTAGAGCTAACTGGTGTCTATCCATTTCTGCCATAAAAAAATTTTCGAAAAAAATCGACCCATAAGGCTTTACCCAGGGATACTGAAAAAAATTGTTTGCCGCGTTTAGGCCGATTTCCCCAAAATCGGTCACATATAATGTGTGGACATACGTATGCCATTTTGTACTTTGACCCTCGCATTTTTGCATTTGCTTCGTGGTCCACACCTTCCCATACCTCTGCCAAACAGAATATTTCCGTTTAGCATCATTCAAGGAAGCTTTACCCCTTTTTACAGGGTTATTTCTAATTGCCATAAGATGCACTTAGGTCTTAGACTCAACACTCTACAGTAATACTTTAATAGTCAGAATGTGATAATAGAGACTACAGACAATACCAGTCAGAAATTGAGGTAAGAAACCAGTTTTGTATTTGTTAGCTAAAGTGTGGTCACAACAGCTACATACTTATACTTTAAGAAATTAACTGATAAATTTATGGAAGTGTTTCATTTGTGCACATGCTCGCTTGCCATTTGTGCTCAAGCACATCACTAGTATGTATATTATGTGTGTATGGATGGTATGTATACCTCTCAAATGCGTGCATGTTCCTTTTTTTCCCTCAAAACATTGCTTATTTAGGCTTGACCCCACTTTCTTCTGATACTACAGCATTAAACAAGTCTTACTTGAAACTTGGGCTCCATATTGTGAGATAATTCCGGCAAAACACTTTTTTTTCAAGCCCCAACAAGTTACTGTGAATGGTTAGTATGATATTCAAGACCATTTACCATACGTAAATTAAAAAACTCGTTGATTTTTAATTGGAGCTGCTAAATGCCACTTGTTGGTTGTCAAGTACCACTGGTAGTCAGAATGGCTAAATATTAATACTTAGGAAGCCACCATTACTTGGGAGTAGCTGTAGTAAGTACATAGTTCGATATTGTTAGCTAAAATTACAAAAATAACTCAGGCCATTGTTCTTTTGGTAGAGCTGTGATCTTGTTCACCAGTTCCTCAGATAGTCAGAATGTGATATTAGACACTACAGAAAATACCAGTACTCGGGAAATTAGGTAAGAGTGTAGCTCTGTATTTTTAGCTAAAGTATGGTCACAACGGCTACCTACTTAAACTTTTATAAATAGAGTGATAAATTCTTTTGAAGTTTTTTCAATGAATCATTTAGTCTATTTCTAAAAGTAAGTGTAGCTGTTGTGCTGATTTGATAATTTTAGCTAACAAATACAGAACTATTTTTTAATATGTGTAGTCTCTAATATGTGTCATCTGGATTATCTGAATTACCAGTAGGTGTTGACACAAGTTCTCACAGCTGCTAAAAAGGCCGAATCATGTCCATTAAAGGGTTTCCAATAACATATTTATGATTAGCTAGAACATTTTGCGACTAGAAAAATAACAGTACGTTTACAGAATCATTGCACTTTTGTTTTTCAGCTTAATTTGAAAAACAACAATTAAGTGTGTCAAGTGATATTCAGAGACAAAATGATTCAAAGGGGTAAACAATTGAACTTCAGTGGATGATACAGGATTGCTTAACTAAAGGATTCTGTTTTGTTGAGGTAGAGTTTTAATGAAATAATTATACCATACATTCATGTAGTTTTGAAACGGTATACAAAAGGACATATGGCAAGAATGCATCATGGGAAGTAAATATTGAAGGTGCACGATCTTGCTCATGATCATGCGATGACTCTAGTGGTCATGTGCATCAGTGTAATCAGAGGCCTAAGCATTGTCATACCCTTCATGAAAAATGGACTTTCCTTCACTACTTGAAGAAAGAGCGAAAAAATATTTATCTAAATTTTGATAGTGATAAATTAGTAAGTACGAAGGTATAGTCCAATATGGTAAACTAGTTTAAAGATTGCCAAGCTATGCAAGGCAGAAGACCCGCAGGTGTACAGACTTTATCAGAGATACATCAATTTTTAATAGCATAAATTCTCGGCCTTGTTGGCCTTCTAGTGCAATTGATTTAAACGACAGTAAGCCAGAGGAGGCAGTGAATATATACATACATTACATTACAGATGATGCGACAGAATACATACAATGGCTGCTACGTAACCCTTTTAATTTTATAGATTGATTCAGTGAAGAAGCTTCTATTGAGGATGTGCCATAAAATTGCTCTTGGTATGGAATATCTTTCCTCCAATTAGGAATACACAGAGATCAAACTGCATGAAATTACTTGTAAGCTTATAGATTTTGTGAATCCTTAATGAACTTGTCACATTTGCTCATCTATATGTTAAGGCTGTTAACATCATCACAATATTGACTTGTTATTTTGTAGACTTGATTCTTTTAGAATCATCAAAAAAATAATGTTAATGAGATCACACTTGAAAGTGCCCAAGAACATTCAGTTTAATATTGGATCAAACTTCAGAATCATACTTTATAATTGATAGTTAATGTCTTCCATTGTTGTTATATGTTATTTTGATTGTTTTAGCACCTTATTATTTCAACTGCTACTAAATTATGTAATGCATAGAACATTATGCAACCTCAGTTTGTGTCGATATTTATTGTGGACAACTTTTGTATTCACATTATCTACTGATACTTTCTAGTAATCTTCTAAAGGTGACTGCAGTAAAGCAAATAAGCAGAAGTTGGAGATACTATCACGTATATTTACAAATTGAGAAATGTTATCTGAATTACTACATCAGCTAATAGTAAACATTTCAAATTTGGAGCTCTACTAACTGTTTCAACTGCACTGTGTTGTCCCTTATTCTTTTTTCAACCCCATTTTACTCACAGAATTGCTATAATAAAACATAATCAACAACTAATATTATAATGATTGATTCAGCTACAAAACACATGAAAAAATACAAATCTACTACAGAAGTTCACAAAAAAGTCTTTTTAAACTTTATTACTCCAAAGGCACACTGGCATCATTAGAGTGATGAGTTCCATATAACTCACTTTTTGTCATTATAATTGTCTCTTCATCATCAGGATCTGAAGTATAAAGGATAGATGGAATGAATACATTATCAATTAATCTAACAATAAATTATACATCTGTTTGAGAATACATTCATAATCAGCATAATAGCTACTTGTCAACAGAACCAAATAGTTAGTTAATAGCAATTCAATCAGTTTATGTAGGAAAGTTCAGCAAAGAAAGTTATAAAGCATGATTATGATAATAATAGATAGCAACATGAGTCAGCATGGAGAGTATTTCTAAATGACATGTATGCCGCCACAGTGGCGATTGATGTACTAACATTTGAAAAATAGAAATGCAGTAACTAGGGCTTTGTTTTATCCATTGTTATTGTCCTTTACTACAAGATTTAGTTACATCACTTTCTCCTGCTGCTCTCTTTTTTCCTGAGTTATCTTAGTTCTTCTTATCTTCCTTCTTTCCTCTATTCAAATCTTTCTTCTAGAGTCATGAATTTCCATCTTTTGTCTCTCATACTTCCTTCTTTATTCTATTCATGATTGTGGAGTTAGGTTTTGCGAAGTATTGCCTTCTTTGTTAATCCCTTATCGATTTCCCCCACTTATAGCTACAATTAGTCTTCGTGTCTAATCACCTTTGTTTCCTTAGCTGCCTTCTAACAATATGATGACACTTTACCCATTCAATTTGAGGCAACGCTTTACAAACCGCTCAGGTCATGTATTTTTTCTGAATACACTACCGTTTTTATCATTGTTCATGGTTGCCGTTCATCATCATGGTCTGTCATCATCATCATCATTGCTGACACACAAGCATATAATAAATTACAACTGTTCTGCTAACATTATCAAAATTCACATCACCAATATGTGAAATCAATGACCCCTTACCGGACTACCCATAGCATTTAATTAAAACAATATAAGCTGTATTCCAACAAGCTACTACTTTATATCATGCAGTTACAAAAGTGCTCATAATTTTTTTGTTTGAGATTCTACATTTGACTATATGGGATCAAGCTCACTTCTGGGATCAGAAAGCTCTACCCACTTCATAAGAAATGTTTTCTCACTTGAACATCTCCCAACAATACTTTTTACTAGGCAGTGTAGTCATATTGTGATGCATAAATCCTGTGACAAGACTATTCCCACACATAAAAGTAATAGTTATTTCATGGAACTTATCTCTATATCAAAATGGCAAGTAGCTAATGTATCATTAACAAATATTGATATGGGCGGTGGAAATTGTTTAAAGTTGAGGAGGGGAGGGGGGCTCAACTGATTAACTACAGAAACACGGAAGTGATTCAAGCTATTAGGTAAAACACTCTAAAATCGGACAAAAGTCGATTTTCCTGAGTAGAGGTTTCTTTTGTAGACCCTATGTAAATAAGCCATTCTGACTATCTAAATGTTCAGTAGCTCTTGACACAGCAAATGAACGACTTGTTTGTTAAAAAGTAAGTAATAAAATTTCAGTTGGAAAATACTACAAAATCTAATCACAATAGCTACATGGCTATTTAGGGTATTTACCTTTCAAGTTTTCATAACTTCATATTCTGCATCTATTATTGTGTTGAATATCAAATATAATATACATAAAAAAGACGCAAATTTAATTTTTCTTGAGTTGTAACATACCTTGTTGGCTATTTATAATTTCATATGTTGAATCTGCATAGATTCCAGCATATCAATATCAATATCATAATATTATTCTAGGCATGTTTACCTTGTTGACCATTTGTTGAATCTATAATTTCATATATTGCACCTAATAGATTATCACAGTGACAATATGAAGCTAATGACAATTTTAATACTGTATTCAATTGTATTAAACGTACACACAGTTAGATAATTGACCAGTAGCATAGAATCATTTATGCCATACAACAACTTTTAACATCCCAATTGTTTAAAATTATTCGAAGTTTGACTAGAACTACCAAATAACTATTTCTATTTTTTTTTATCTGGATAATAGTTTGCCATCACTACTTCATGAGATTACTTCCCACCATAATTTACCTTCATCTGTAGTAGTAGATTCCCCACATGTATTTAAAGCCTGTAATTTAGTATTGAACTGTGAAGACAGTTTATCAAATGTAGGTCTGTCATCAGGAGTTTTCTTCCAGCATTTCTGAATGATAATGTAACTGTAACAATAATATAGAATGAAATCATTGACATGAAGTAAATGTTGTAGGGTGATGACTCTTGTGTTACCTAATTGCCAACCAAACATCATTTTTCTGTATGTATTTATTTATAATGCTGCTGCTAATTAAGTGATAAATGGAAAACTTGTCTATAGCTACAGGACAATAATGAAAAAAAAGTGGGGCTTTAACATAAATCGATTTTTATACATTTTAATGCAATAGATCATTACTCTGTTATATTCACAAGTATTACTAATGCAGCAGATCATTGAAACAAAAACTGCATGAATTGCAAGATGTGATGGAGAGAATTATACCAGTAACAATTTTGTAAGACTAAACTCAGAGTGTTAGATTTCTTCCACAGGTCATACACTAGAAATATTTGGATTTTTTGTACTTTCAGCTCTTGGCAACATTCATGTACACTTTACTGAACTTTTCCACACATTTGTCATTCCTGCTGGTCTGCACAGTTATAGCTCATGTCTTCACTTAAACAACCATATCACAAAGTGTACTCTACCATTTAACTTAGATTATGAGTACTAGATATTCTTCCTGTGATAGTATTTGAGATGAGTAAAGCATTTTCAAATGACTAATTTGCGCTACATCTTATGTTGGCTCGTTTTCCTGTCAGTATCAATATGACTGCAATTACAAAAACCCTATACCTAACTATGGGCAAGCAAATTAGTTGGTATCAGCTTAATTAGGATGTTTGGACTGTATACTCACATTAAACAAACTTTTTATAATGTTTGTGCATTATAAGTTAATCGTTTAGAAAATTTAGACAATGAGGATTGAGCCACATAAAATTTAGTGTTTTATTTAAGCCTCTGCATATGATGCAGAATAGGCAAGACACCATAATCATATATTTTCACACAATTAATAAACAATATAGTGTATGCTTTGCTAAAAAACATTTATTTAAAGAAATCTGCTGTGAAGACAGATTCATGTGTTTACATATTTGAAACTAAAAAATGTAAAAGTGAAAGTATTGTTATTTGAATATATGCCTGTACAAACCACATTAACTTGATGTGTAGTGAAGTGTAACTAAAACACTCAAGAGCTGTTTGCTGTTTTTCAAGTACACAGTTATTTTCTTCCTCATACTTTAAGTGCAATAGTGAAGAAGCCAATGAATTATAATGTAAAGTAACTGCTTCTTTTTGTCGAAAATATTCAGTAGTATAGACATCTTCTGACAGGCCAAAGTCAGAAATTTTGAGGTCATTCTTGGCATCCAATCTTTAAATAATTCATTGAAGAAACATAATATATATTAGATTAAAGTAACATGTGCTAGCATGATAACAAATTCTAGCTAAGTTCAGCAACTTCCCAGATTTGGCTGGAAGGGAGGCATTTACACGTATTATCAATCACTTTCCTTCCTCCTTCCAGTAATGGATACAGAGATAGAGTAAGGCATAGGGTGTGGAGGTGGGAGTGAGCAATCATGAATGACAATGTTTAGTGGGGATTTGTAGGAACTCTAGTTGATAATGAACTTACAGACAATTTCTAGCAGCCAAGTCTCTGTGAATTAGAAAAATTCTCTTGAAGTTTTGCCATCAGATTACCCTTGGAATGTCACACAGAATCATATAATTCATGGAGAGCAATTTGATGGCAAAACTTCAAGAGAAATTTTCTAACTCTATACATCTACAGGATCATTAAATGTTTTCTTAGAAGTACTACAAAGTTATATCATTCAGCTTACATCTTCCTCATCGACATCATAACATAAAAACAGGTCTGTCCTATTCTTCTTCAAATAGTTGAACAAACTACCATTTTCCATATATGGCATTATAATTAAAGGAAAAGCGTCATCACTGAGGCAAACTCCAATCAAATTCATCAGATGAGGATGTGATAATTGATGCATATTTAGAATTTCTGAAAGAAAACTCTCCATTTGATCTCTTGAAACACTACCTAGAAACAAATAACAAAAACAAACAAACAACAGCAAAATTCAATACGAATAGTTATGTTCAAATATTAGGTAGTATAGTAGTAAGAGGTAATTGTTGTCAATGTGATTGTGTTGTTAACCCTTCCAATTTCACTAATCTTACGGTGTCATCACAAGTTAACAATTCCTTAAAACAAACATTTAATTCGTCAAATATTTTATTTAAGTAAAGTTTTGGTTCTAATGGAGAGTTTCAAAAAACAGCAAAATATGCACTGACTTAAACCAGAATGATGGCAAAGCTACAGCTGCATTGTTAAATAACTGTTTTGGTCTGTTTAAGCCAAAGTGTTTAAGTAAATATTATGATGTAATGATTTTTCCCCAAACTAACATGTTTCGAAAATAACCCTGTGAAATAATAATCTGTTAATTGTGTGACTTCTACGAAATCAATACAGCAATAAATGCAATCAAATTTTATTTGATTTTGTTTTTCTTTAAATTGATCTTGAGAGTATGCATCAATTACTCACATTAAAAAAAATTGCTCATTTAATTGACTATACACTTATTAATTTACCAATACTTTTATACCAGTGAGTCGGTTTTGATAATACTTTTGTTATTTTTTTGTTAGAAATTTTTGGGATTATTTTTAGGCAGTACTTGAAGTTACCTTTCATTGTCTTAACTGCAACAACTGCAACATCAGATGAAGATTTCAGCCAATTAGCCTTTCTTACTTCTCCAAAATGACCTAATGCAATAAAAATGTCAAAGGATCTTAATTGTTGTCCAACTATTGAATCAAGACTCATAGGTTTAGCCTCCAGTGTACTAGTTTCTAAGCTAATATCACCTAATCGTCTTTTACACTTAAATTTGTAGCATTAGTTTTCCGTGGTCCAGCAACATGATGTAACTACATAGGCTACTCATAAATGAAATGATATCATTACTCGTCTTTTACACTAAAAAGGCTCCTTTGCTCAATCTTTGAATGTGTGGAATAATATCGATTGTCTGTTTTTTTAGTGCACTGTAGCTAAGTATATTATTAAACAAATGGAACTCTAAGTTGAAATTAAAATAAAACAAATTTGAAAATGAAGAAAGAGTCTTAAGCCATTGCTAAATTTGCTAGCTATATAATTGTTTACTCTTATAATGATACTTATGTACTGTCATAAAGTGATAAGTCTCTGTATGGGGCACATAGAGAGTATCATCATAATTATTTTAATATCAATGAAAAATATAAATTTGGTATTAATCATTATAAGCATTTAATGCACATTTTAATGATAGAGAACTAAATTAAAAGTGAAAAAATTACAATCTGATGCAATTTTAATGATCATTTTTTACAGCTGGCCATATAATTATGCTGAAGTGTTGTTTATAAAAAGTCAAAGGAATGTGTCATATAGTTACTAAGTGTTAAAATGCCTTGTTGTCTTTTGTATTTTATCAAAAGAGTGAAACATTTGGCTAGTACATAATTACCTTCACCAAGTACTGAGTCCAGCAATTTTAATTTATTATTCTGTACAATAAGATTATCTGGAATGATCTTCAACCAGTTCTTGGTTGATTCTTCTGTATACAAAATAATAGGATTATACCAGTAGTTAAGTACAATATATAACATTGATTACCTGCTCTATTGAAGGTAGTTAGTTGAAGCTCATCATTTTTTATGCTTGTTTTAATACTTATAAATTGTAGTCTGCATTTTGATTGTTTTTTTATCACTATTAAAAGGAAAATGGCTATCAGAAAGCATATGATTACTCCTATAACTGCTGCAACTGCTCCTATTGCTACTCCGATAGAATTCGAAGTAGTAGGTTGGACAATTGTAAGATGTTTAACAGTTTAATGTGCAACATTTTCAACCCATTGGGTTTCCTTTTATTAACTTATTTATTAAAAAAAATACAAAATGAACTAGTAATATGTACTTCAGCACAACTGACTAGTGAGCCATTGTGCACAAGTAGCAAGGTAAAATGTTTAAACCAAAAGTGAAAATCATGCATTTATCTTATGCACACACACACACACACACACACACACACACACCCTTGTGTACAGGATAATACCAACACGAGACTTATATTTCACTTTCCTTGTTACTTGACTGTTAGACAGCTGCATAGGGCATACATCTATAATAATAATATACTGCGCAAACCTAGATAACTTAGTACTGCCACTTATTCTAATAAAAAATGAGCTTCTGTATCTTTATAATACTTAAATACACCATTGGACATAAAAAAATCAATTGACTAGAAATTACCTATGAAGTCACTTTGCTAAGTTGTAATATATTGTAATCACCATAACTTCAATACTGCAAATAAATAGGTATTGAAATGTCAGTTGCAATATTATTAGTAAAACACAATTTTTTTTAACTTGCATATAATATCTTCTCACCAAAATATATATGATTGAAGCAATAAATAGGGTCATTTTTAATACAAATTATCATTTTATGTCAATAGATTAGATTATAATGGAACACTAAAAATATAAGATTTTGGACTTTCGGAAGAAGTTTACACTAGTGGATATTTCAGATGGAATAAGAAGGTTGCAGTGAGACTGCCTTTTAAATGAATGGCACCGGAGAGTCTAACTTATGCATTTTTTACAAGCCAACATGATGTAGTAAATATATATGCAATTAAAAAAGAACAGTTATAATAGCATATATGATGCCTTTTGTATAGCTATCATAACTTATACTCTTCGTTACTTCTGTGGTCCTAAGGAGTAACCTGCTGGGAGGTGTTTAGTTGTGGCAGAACCCCTTACCTAGGAGTAAATCCCATCGATCTGCCAAAACTTTTGGAAGAAGGGGCGATATGGACTATCCTACAAATGCTGATAATAGCTCTGAAATGTGAGATATTGAAGTAAAATTTAATTTAAATATATTTTAATGTTATCAAAATAATTGCTACTATCACCCAATAAATGATCTTTTCAGTATTAGATACATTGTGCTATCGAAGTGCTGCAAGCTGTATCCTGAAGACCGGCCCACTTTTGATGATCTTGTAACCATGATGGACAGAAAGTTACAATCAATTGCAGGATACTTAGAGTTGGGAATGATTTTTATTCCCGAGAAAGGTTAGATTTCAATAAATTGATTAATATGACAAGAATTGAGTGAGTGTATCATTGAAGTCTGAATAACAAAATAGCAGTGTTAATTTTGTAAATAATTATAACTGTGCTGGTGTTGTTATAGCTTTTGTTGTTGTTATTTTCACTATTGTTATTGTTGTTGTTATTATTAGCATTAGTAATTTTATTTTCATTATCACTAGTTATATTATTAATAATCAATTTCAACAAAAAATATTAGAAACAACAAATTAATGAACTATGCTTTACCAATTTTTTAATGATGATGCTTTACCAATTTTTTAATGATGATGCTTTACCAACCCAGCTCAGATATTTTATTATGAATACATATTCACAAGTCACGTCATCGTTATTGACACACAATATTACTCATTAATAATTATTATTGTTATTATTTTATTATTAATATTGCTATCATTATTATTATTATTATTATTATTGTTATTATTATTATTACTATTATTATTACTACTACTAATAGTATATCACCATTTCATTTTTTAATCTATATTCATTTATAATATTGCTATTATAAATGTTATAGTTATTACCATGTCAAGCCATTGATATTGAGTTAATAGATCACATCTTGCTAGCTTGTATACTACAGCATATTAATGAAGGAATAAAGTCCCATTTATTGCTCAGAAATAACAAGTTTTGTTTGGGAAATTGTGATTGGTAGCTTCATTACGTATGATTTCACTCTGGTGTGGTTGTTTCTGCACTACAAGTAAAAAATGCATCTTGTTCAAATACACTCATATATGTTTGCTTAATATTTGAGAAGAATTTGCCAGTGATGAAAATGATCAAAACAATTTGAATGATGACAATTAACATCGAAATTAATCTAGTTACGAAAAACTACTCACAGAATTGAACAAATGAACTTATGTATGTTAATTTAACTGGTTAGATATAAACAAGTTTTGTTTATGTAATGTATTCAGTATTATTAGATAGTGAATATGTACACATCGAACTTTGAAGAAAATATGTAATAGTTATTCTTGATCACATTTTAATACTTGGTAATGTAGTCATTTCAATGAATCAACATCATAAGTGATAAACATTTGTCTAGCACTGATTGACTTTAATTAATGCCTTTGATACTTTCAAATAGCCAGTGAGGAATGCGGTTGCCAGTCTAGTGGTACAAAATAGACAATAAAATTATCTGCAAGTCTGTTTCTTCATCCATTCTCACTTTATTCTACTCTAGCCTATGGGGAGACTATTGGTGACCGTAGCCGACCATAAGATGGCCATGTTTAGTCTTGATTGATTAACCATACCCTGCTGCTCCTTACACCCCCTATAGTTTTTTCTAAGTACAGTCTAGTATAATTTTCTACAGTTATTTAACCCGTTCACCAGTAGATTTTTTGTAAATAGATTTAAAAAATCATAGCAAATTAAACATTGAAAAAAATACCTAGCAACCATATATATTAATGTAGCACACTAGTTAGGAATTTTGAAAAACCACATGTATGTTGCCTAGCAGCAAACCACAAAAATTTAATTAATGTTTCATAATAATTTACTGCATTATTTTAATATAAAAGTGACTATAATAATATGTTGATTATACACAATTAGATTTACATCTAGATGATTGAATTATATATTTATAATGAAAAATCTAAAGTTCTACAAAAATGTTGCTTATAATGAAAAATCTGTAAGAGTATATTTAAAAAAACAGTTACATTCAGGTGCAACACGTAAATGGACCTTGCAAAAGGAGCATTGAATACGAGATTACTATGCTCTATTAGCTAAACCTAGAACTAACTATCCTTGCATTGCTAAGCACAGCTATCTAAGGCATGCCCACCTTCAGCATCTGAAGATTCAGACCCATTGCAAGTACTACCATCAGAAGAATGCACAGCATCTTCTAAAGCTTCCACTTCCCTAAAAGTAACTGTTGGAGATTCAATGAAAGCAAAAACATCTGTATTGCTCTCTTGCAAGTCCCTTACATCGCTCTCCGCTTCAGATAACAAACTAACAACACTGTCAGCACTCAGCCACGAAGCCATGCTACCGCTGAGTAGGCTAATAAATTCGACGGAATAGTACTTCACGGTTTCCTTTTAAGCTCTATTTTGGTGTATAAAACAAGTTGATGGAGCGAGCAGTTCGTTTTTTATACTTCTTTTTGTGTTGATTGGTACCTCGACCGCCATATGGCGGTTATACCGGTAAAAGAGTTAATAGCCTCTTGCCTAAAGAGGCAATATTGTACTATTTTATATACGTTTCTGTGGGGGTATTGAACGAGTCCATGCAAGACTACTAAGCAGCTGGAGACTCTGTGTAAATCCCAAGTTCCAGCAGGGTACACTGCCAACTGCAGAGATGCCAGGGGGAGGAGCTGGGTGTGGTGCGATGTAATTGTGGTCAGCTGCTACATCATCAGCTACCACACTGGTTTCACAGTTTGGAACTAATTATTCAGAACTAACTTTAGACACACGTGGTATCACTTTGAGCATGCACACACACCTCTTTCTTTTATGTGGGTGGACGGCTATAAAATCACCATAGTCACTCTACCCAATTTCAGTTGGTCTCTGTCTTTCTTTTTATCTGCACCATACCTTATTAGCTAATATCTAATTAACTTTCATTATAACTTCCTTGAATACTTTCGAGGCTAGTTGGGAAGTGATAGGATAGCTTTAGGTTGCTGATAGGAGAGCGCCAGACTACTCATAGACCAATTCTGACAGTTCTGTGGGTGGCCCCACAGTTTCTAGCAGTTGTTTACCAATTGTCACCTACCTTATTACACTATCTCTATAGTTCACTAGCACAATATCATGGGACAGCTACAAAAGTAAAGTTTCGAAAAGTTCAACAGTTGCGTAGAAGTCAATAGAGAAAGTATAAGAGACAAGAATACTGCAAGGTTCATTTATAACAATAAGCCGAGAGACTAATTTTAGGCATGATCCTTGAGATATAAGTGCTAGCAATAAAATTATGAGAAAGTGTGAGAATGTAGGTGACTATATAACAATGAGAACATGTGAAGGAGACATTGCATCTTGGCTTGATAGTAGAGACTGAGACTCCGGCAAGAGACTAGCTAGCTATATACAAGAGCTATATACAAGAGTATGAAAAGATTATAAAATCATTAAACCTGCAGAAGACTGTAAAAAAAAACATTGCTACCAATAATACAAATGAAACCTTACTAATAATGCAGTACTCCATATAATATGCTTTATATAGCCAGAATCCTTACAAGCTGATCCTCAGCCATGACATGCTAGAATAACTCTAAAAGTCCTTTGGAAATCTAACACCATAGAAAATGGTGGCTGAATAATGTCTATAAATTTAATTTAGCAATAGTTTATTTCAGGATTTTATTCCAATGGAGGGCAATGGGGCGTGGCCGTGACTAGAGGGGAGGGGGGGGGGGGGGGGGGGGGGGTGGGGGGGTGTGGTGGGGGGGGGGGTGGGGTTGGGGGGTGGGGGGGTGGGGGTGGGGGGGGGGGGTGTGTTCTGGTTGGTTTTTGCTGGTGTGGGGTTGGTGTTGTTTGGGTTGGGGTTTTGTTATGGGTTTTGTGTTGTTCTGGTTTGTGTTTTGGTTTGCTTGTGTTGTGTGTGAGTTGTTTGTTTGTTTTTTTTTTTTACTTGGTTTTTTTTTTTTTTTTTGGTGTTTTTTTATGTTTTTTTTGGTGGTGTTTTTTGTGTTTTTTTTTTTTTTTGTTATGGTGTTGTGTTTTTGTTTTTTGTTTTTTTTTTTTTTTTTTTGTTGTTTTTTGGTTGTTGTCTTGTGGTTTTTGTTTTTTTTGTTTTGGTTTGTTTTGTTTTTTTTTTTTTTGTTTTTTTAGTAGTTTGTGTTTTTTTTTTTTTTTTTTTTGTTTTTTATTTTTGTCGTTTTTGGGTTTTTTTTGTTTTTTTTTGCTTTTTTTTTTTTTTTATTTTTTTTTAGTCTTGGTTTTTTTTTTTTTTTTTTTTTTTTTTTTGTTTTGTTTTTTGGCCTTTTTTTTTTTTTTAATTTTTAGTTTTTTGTGTTTTTAATGTTTTTTTTGTTGATTTTATTTTTTTTTTTTTTTTTATATTTTTTGTGGTATTTTTATTTTTTTTTGATTTTGTTTTTTTTTTTTACTTGTTTTTTATTTTTTTGTTGTGTTTTTGTTGTTATTTTTTTTTGGGTGTTGGGGGGGGGGGAAGGGGGCAATATACAATTATGGAGATCACATTTATACAGTGAATGGCAGGTATATGGCAGAGTGAAACCAGTGTGCAAGCACAGGAGGATTAGTCGTCCTGTTTGTTTGTTTGTCTGTTTGTCATGCTCTGATTTTGGACATTACTGACATTTAACCCTTGAAAATTAGGTCTATACTTACTCAGAACGACGATTCAAGACCTTTTGTAGTCATACTTTTTTAATTTTGAGGTGATTACGGAGAAACGAGAAACTATCAGCTCGGCGTAGGTACTAGCTTTTGCGCATAATGCCGCCTTTCGTCACGTACTAATTACGTGGGCTTACAATTAGTATGCGGTAGCTTTACTTTATGCTAACCATTTTACCCTGCGCTTGAATTGAAGTTTAGCGTTGAAAGTATTGGTGAGTGTCCCTCGATGAATTAGCTTCTCTTACGAAGACAGCATTTATATCAACTGATTTTATTCTACAGTAATAATTGCTATCTGATTGGTCTGACAAATTATGTAATAGTAGGTAACTAGTGTATACTAGCGCTGAGGGTTTGCACCTTTCGTGCCCTATTTACTTGCTGCAATACGGACTGCTAAGTTACGAGCCGCCTCGTCTATTATGAAATATAATATTTCAGATATTCTCAAGACAATTGTCCAGTTAATTGAAATTATTGAATAGTTGGAGTTGTGACTACTGATATTTTATTGCAGTATTTAGTATAGTACAAAACGCACATCAGTTTGTTAAGATCTTGCCAAAAACAAAAAAATTACAATCAGAGATCAACTCGAAGAATTATGAGATGATAGTAGTACTATGTGCCCAAGTCTTGCAAGGTGCTCACCACTATCTGCCTCACAATGTATGTATGTTACTATGGAATCTGTTGAGAGAAACTTTTCGCTTATGAGATGTATTGAAGCACGGTTGTGAAACAGGTTGTCTGAGTTTAGCTGTTTCACTTGACAAAAATATCTACAGATTCTCTTGAGCAATTATCTGAATGACTTTGACAATTTATTGATGTCTAGACTGAAAACAAAAAAATATCTGTGTATTCAACTGAACTTGTGATGTTTTTATAATAATTATGATTATGCTGATTCAGTGAATTAAATTTAACTTTACAGCTTAACCATTAAGCCTAGACACCAAGCAAAAGAAATCCAAGGGGACAAAATCCCACATCGCCCCACCCCTGAAATAAATCCTGAATAGTTCTACTGTTATAGTGACTCCTCCCTTCAAGTGGATGTTTCAGAAGTATGAATAATCTGCACTTACTTTTTTAATACATAGACTAAAGTCACTCCCATTATGCTTAGCACAAAAGAGCAACAGTGATTTGCACAGGGCAAGAACTGTTTACCCCTTGTTAATTTAATATTTGGGCCAGACAAAACAGAAAAATATGTAGACTTTGTGGCAGACTTAATGTTTGGTTCACTTAACATTAATGTGTAGCAGACTACATTAAAAAAGACACCTTTTCTAAAGTACAAATTTTGCATGACCTTAAGTGGCTAATATCATCCCACCACTTGATAAATGAAATGTGGTCTACCCAATACACTCAAGCACAGAGCACGTTACTCCAGAGACACAAATGGCGCTAGTAGAGTACAACTTGTAACATATTAGTCGATAGCCCAGCTTTAAGTTCAAAGTTCATCTGTCCTAGATAACTCCCTGTGGCATGTTTCCTGTGTTGTAGTCATAAAAGTAACTCTAAACAGCAACCATAATAGTAATTAATGATGAGAGAAGCTGGAGTAATAATTGCACTATGTGGCATACTATTGCTTGCTACTGGATTGGATACTTTCAATCTACTATTAACCTCTCTTACTAGCAGCTCTCTTCAAGTGGACAACCAAGGAAGATCTTATGTCATTACAGGAAGTTCACTATTAAGATTTAGCTTCAACTTGCAGCTTGAGCAGAATATATCACTCTCAGATACAGCTGCAACTTTATCTCTCAGTCCAGACAATCAACTATTACTAGTATGTCTCAATGGAGCATCTGATAAATCCTGTTCTGTGTATGACACCAATAATCTAACAGCTCCTCCCATGCCTACTTCAGTATCCATTATTGGCACTGGAACAGCTAGTGTGATCTCATTCTCCACTGAAGAAAGTTTCTACATTGGGAGTTACCAAGAGTCTGAATCATTTATGACAGTTACTGGCAGAATGCGACTAAGTCAGTATATCTATGGGAATAACTCTGGAAGTGCCATGGTTCGTTCTTCAGATTATGAAGCATTTACTACTGCATTTCAAAGGACATTGCTGTTTGGGTTTGAAAATGCTGGCTTTGCTTACTTTGTAACTGTGGATCCCGGTAATAATAGAGATTTTCGAGTTTTGAGGTTATGTCACGCAACAAGCTGTCCAGGGAATGCGGCCACATGTCCTACTACAGCACTCTATGAGCAGGCTATAATATGTGGAAACAGTATATCAATAGTAGGGGGAGATTCATTATGTGGAGCAAATTTGGTTCATGACTTTGATGCTATTCTTGGTCCCAGCCTCATTGTCTCTCGATGTAGGGAGGGTAGAGACAATGATAATAATGTGTGTGTGTTTAACGTGTCTGCTATAAATGCCAACATGGACATGAGATATGATAACTGTATTATGGGATTTGGAGATATCGAAACGGGCTGGGGTGATGAGGTTACTTGTAGAGCAAGATTGGTGAGTTAACTTTTTATTAGCACTGATAGCATTACAACTATTAAACAACATAGATTATTTATCAGTATTGTATTTTTTCAATTATATATTATTGACATCTATAATGTCGGTATGTGTATAGGATAACATATTCCATAATAATGTAGCTCATATATTATTTAATTCCAAGCAAATAAGTAGATATTGATATTGTTCATAATTAACTAGCTTAATATAGCTACATGAACTTGTGCAATAATAATGTTCATATATATTTATGAATTTTTAGTTCAGAAGTAGATGCGATTTTGATCTTCCATTGGATGATTTTCAAATTAGTCAAAACACACCTAGTTTAAGAGTAGTCCGTGGAAGTCCCATAATCAATATTGGATTCACTAATAATCTTATAACAGCATCACTGGCCATTCAGGTGGATGGATTGTCAATGATAGTTGTAGCATACAGCAATGGAAACATTGATCACTTTATAGCAACTGTAAGTCTGAAACCAAAATGATAGGTTATTTATTATTGTGATTAGTTGCATGGAAAATATGTCAGCAAAAAGACTGCTGTTCCATCAAACTGCTGCTTAACTGGCATTACTAATTGCACAATGTTAAAAAATTAACTAGAAGTTTAAAATATTTACATTTTAATTTGAAGAGAAGTTTCGAACATCAGTTTCATCAAAAATCTAGCTAAGTATGAAACTTTATAGGTATTGTTGAAGTACAGAATATAGTAAAAATGTCTTCAAATCATTAAAAGATTCGCTTGTGTGGCAATTATATATTCGCTTGAAGTTTCTGTGATAAAATAAGTATGTAGCTAATATCACCTTGCATTAACATTTATATTTATAATTGTTTGTATAGCTAGGGTTCACATGTATAATGCAGCTACTGGTTGCAGTTGTAATACTTCTCTCTTTGGTTTCTTTAAAGTGACATAGAGATTAAGTTATTCTGCTAGTTCCATGGTCTGCGGCACTAAACAATAATTATTTTTTATTTAGTGACTTGACAATAATTGATAATCGATAAATGGAAATTTATTGTATATGAACAATAGAGAGCTATACTTTAATGCACTTATAATTTATACCAATATTATAATATAATATTTTTTAGTTCAATAGATCTGGAGGCTCTACACTAAATGTTAACGATGCTATCAACGTAGACAATGTGTCATCTCCTGTACAGACATTACTGTGGCAGAATGACCTTAACTATATTCGTGGCATTTCATCTTCTTCGGTATGTGTATATTGACACTATTTTTAAGTAGTCATTAATATTTTGTTGATATAGATAATAAGATTTCCCCTTGAGGAGTGTTCCTTGCACAGAGAGTGTTCTAGTTGTGTGTCTGACAGGAACCCTCTGTGTGGCTGGTGTGCGGTAGAGAACAAGTGTTCCAGAGTGTCCCAATGTGCTAATGGAAACTCTACCAGTGACAGGTGGATACGTGCAGACAGCAATGCAACCAATTCTGGCAGATGCATTAGTATTCTAATAACACCAAATCAATACATCTTGGACAGTCCACAAATAGTAAGCCAAAATATTTGAGTTCTGGAATTTTTTAACATACATATTTTTAGCTATCTGTATCAGTAGGAGGTCCTGGCCTCCCGAAACTCTTACCCAGTGAGACTTATTCCTGTCATTTAGCAGACAATGAAGGAAGATACAATATAACTGTACTAGCTGTAGCAGTACTCAACGGAACAAACTACACTTGTAACATAAATGCTCAAAACTTTAATTATAGTGGAATAACTTCAGGTAAATTAAGTTCTTATAGAATTTCACTAATGTAATTATAACGGTTTTCTGCAGAGATCAATTTCAGTTTTCTCAGCTCGGTGGGTATGGTACCATTCGATACTGCTTCAAATGCGCTTATCATTTATAGATGCAATGCAGCAAATAGGTAATTTGTGTTATTAATTCAATTAATAGTTAATAATAGTGGCTTGCAGATGTACAGAGTGTATGCAGACTAACAATGCTTGCGGATGGTGCACTATGAACAAATTGTGTAGAGGAACAAACAACGACTGTATGAATTCGTCTAATTTCTTGCAGGTAACAATTGCTAAAGCTAGCATATATATATATATTATAATAACCTATCTTTTCTATTGTTGGCAGTTAATGGATGGACAAACATTTCAAGATGTGTGTCCCTTGCTCTTAAATATTAATAGTGGATACACTCAGCACATCAGAGTGACTACAGATCTACAGCTAAAAACTGATAATCTTCTAAATCCAGTAAAAGTTAGAGTGGTGGGAACAAAGTACAGATTTATACTTTATTGTTGATTTAATTTCAGGGACTAGGGTTTTCATATCAATGCAGTATTGGAAATTATACAATACCAGCTACATGGAACAATGAAACAAGTCTAACTTGTAATATAAGTACTGGACTGCAGGTAATCATAAATAATTTGGTAAATATAATTTTTTCAATAATTCAGTCATTCTTGGCTGCATAATTATAATAATGACAAATTATGTCAGTTCTAACAGCCAATACTATGCTTAATTGTTGTTATTATAAGTTAAGGTTAAGTTTTAATTAAACGGCTGTTTGAATTAAAAAAATATGTTACTACTAAAATACATCATAATTGTGTTGGTGTGATAGATTTCATCATCTAGTGTAAGTATGGGTGTTGAATTCATTAATTTGGGCATTTACTGGACCAATGGAGCATCTATTAATCATCGCATAGATACGCTATCTACGATTAACGGTAATTCAATAATATTTTATGATGTTATCTTTGACATTAAATAAAGATGTTACAATGCAGCAGTTGACATTTACTGTTCAAATTTATTGACAATTGCTGCCAATAATTATGTGTCATTCTTTGGCATGTAACCACAACATAACACAACCAAATTCATCACCAAAAAACATATTGCCATTGTGAGCTCAGTTTTTCAAATTCAAAAATGTTCTACATGATTTATTGCAATTTTAATTCTGCAATTTATTTAAGATTGATAAGAATGGTATTGTGATCCCCTATGAATGATATTAGCTTATTCCAATAGTGAAGTATTATCTTTGCTGTCATAATATTTCACTAATTAATTATGTTAACCCATCTAGGAGATACATTGTATAACTGATGTGCAGGACTAATGCATGAAAATTTCTCAAAATAGCTACATAGAAGCATGCAGATAGGAAGAAGATGCAGACAGTATGGTTGTTGTTATTTGGGAAATTGTTGCAACACAGGATCATATTGTAAATTAAACCTTAAACATGAAATACAGACTGAACCCTTTCAAATCACTTCACTGTATAAGGCATACAGAATACATAGTTTAGTAGCAGCCTGTACAAAGTTGTGTCTGTCAGCTCAATCAGCATACCTGTGGATGGGTACCAGTAACCACAACCAGAATAATTACAAGCATTCTACTTTAAAACTGCTTTTAATTAAACATCATTACTTCCTGTTTTGCCATGGTAAGCTCATTACTTCCTGTTTTGCCATGGGAAGCTCGTTACTTCCTGTTTTGCCATGGGTAGCTCATTACTTCCTGTTTCCCAAATGCATCTATTAAGCTTTGATATACTACTTATTGTATCCTCTATATATATAATATGCCTCTATAGGTAATCTGTTCACCTATGTGAATAAGTTCTTAACATAAAACTGGAGTAAATATAAAGCAAGCTCAAATTATGTCAACACATCTTTTAACATTAAAATGTGATAGAATAGTCTTTGTTTCAAGTGCTAAAAATTGTGAGAAAATTATGTCTGCTTTTATAGCTTGTGATTTGATTATGACTGACTTTTAAATCAAATCTGACCACTTATTATGCATTAAACTGTGTTTATATGAATAATATAAACTCTGTTTCATACGTTACTAAAGCTGCTATATCTAATCAGTAAAGTGACAAAAGTCAACAAATTTCTTCAGAAAGATTACATAATGTTTTAATAAAATAATTAAATAGCCAAAAAATGTTTAAGTCACCCGTTTCCTATGCTATGTCAAGTATATTTTCTTATGACATTATTATTAGCTAATAAGTTCATGTAACTGTTAAATGTGATTTTATCAATGTACATGCAGTAACTCTTTATGACTGTTCCTCTTTGGCATCTGATTGTTCTGCCTGTATAAATGCAAGAATAGGATCTAATTTTCAGTGTGGATGGTGTTATTCTGCAGTAGACAGTTGCAGGGTAACAGAGGAGTGTCCACTTTCTAGACTATTTACAGTTAACAGTACACAATGTCCAGCTCCAACTATTACAAACTTCTCTCCACAATCTGGACCTCCTGGAGGAGGTACTACCATTACTATTACAGGAAGTAACTTAGGAGTCACATTCAGTGATTTCACTGCTAATAGTATCACATTGAGGAGGGCACCTAATATGTTTCCATGTACTCCAATCAGTGAAGGCTATGTGCCTGGAGCTACTGTGAGATGTGCAACTAATCCATTGCCTGCTGGAAGTTATACATTAGTGATTGACTTACCTAGAAGTCCTGGACCAGGACAGGGCTCATTACCTACTAACTTTGGAATATTAACTCCTACTGTGTCTGGGGCTAGTCCACTGTTTGGTCCTACAGCAGGAGGTACTATATTGACTATCAATGGAACAAACCTGAATATTGGAAACAATGCAATAGTCATATTAGAAGACATATTTGACAATTGTAGTGAACAGTAAGTATGAATAGTATTTAAAGTACAGTACAGTGGTTTTTACCCTCAAATCCAAGCAGTTATTTCCTATAATGTAATGAATGACGCAAGTTTTAGGTTACCTACACTGTATTAGTAGGAATTATAGTATTCATATGAAACTTCTCTAAGAAAAATACATAATGTGAGAAAAAAAATTTTAGTTTGCAATTGCACTTTAAGCACATAATCGTACTAAAGCATGCTCTGCTGAGTAAAAATAATGTTATTATAATAATATGAAGGTAAAAATATGATACAATATCAGTTATTGCGTTATTTTTTTTAGATTTGTGAATGAATCTATTATCAATTGCATAATGCCAAGAGTTCCTTCAATATCATTCAACAGTACTACTATAGTTGTAATGATAGATAATGAAACTATTTTGCCAACTACTGATCTTCAATTTGTCTACAGAGAAAATCCCACATATTCCTCTGTACAACCTAAGAAGACTATTTTGAGGTATGAAATAATACATTAGTAGCACTGTTTTTAGCTGACCATTATCATCACATATTTTATATTATTATAATATTTTAAACAGTGTCATTACATAAGTAGTGAGTAATGATAGGATTGCTATTATCATAGTATACACAGTGTCTATCCTCCTCTATATTGTTATATTATATTATTAGTGGGTAAAGTGAGGTGACTTTATGTCAGAGAATTTTAGTGTCATTTACCATGGCTCAGTTGGAACTTATAGGTAACTGTGAAAGCACAATGTCATGAATTCCTGTTTCTTTATTAATTACTATGTTTTCATTTGTAATTCAGATTAAGTGAACAACTTCAGATATAGCTACAGTACAATAATAAGCAAGCAGCACTAAGTTTGGTTCATTTACCATTGCCATTAAACCAATGGATATACATTAAATCAAGGAGAAGTGTCTTCATTTGATTCACTCTGACATTGTTGATTCAAATCTCATATTTTCATAATCTTTACTATTGTACTTTAAGAACAGTATAGCTAATACCTCTATATTACAATCCTTAGCTCAACCAAATTCTATGCATACATCATAGCTATTAACTATGATTATAATTATGAAATACCTGTGACTTGCAAAATGTAGGAATTAAGCATGGCTTCAATAAGAGACTTTAATTACTTATTAAAAAACTGGTAAAATTCACTAAAGACAAGTTATATGACAACCATTTATGTTTAATCAGAACTAGTTCACTTACCATCTCTTACTATTTCAACCCTCAGAAGTACATGAGTCTGACATAGAGTTTATGATTAAAGCAGACATTACTGCTGAATATCTCACTATCTTCCATATTTGGAATAATAACTTATTACTTTTCTAATCAAGCAAGTAAATTTAAATTTAGTACTAAATTTGTTCATGATATATTTTTAGTGGAGGGATCTCTATAACTTTCACTGGCACTAATTTAGATGTGGCATTAAATCCTCGGATACTCATTGATGGTGTTGCAGTAAGTCATAATAACTAAAACAAAGTATAATTTTCATTGTATATTCTTATTACTCAGTCTAACTGCCAATCACAAAGCAGCTTCATTTTGACATGCATCACTCCACAAGTACAAGCCCCTACACCAAATATCAGCTATGTGCTGAGACTGGACAATGCGCCTCCACCTAACGTAACTCAACTCGTCCTGGCTGCTGTTCCAGATCCTATTATCACTGAATTTGTTCCTCAGTCTATTCCACTAAGCACATTAGAAAATGGACCAGTGCTTATTTCATTTAGTGTAAGTACGTTTGGTAAAAAATTTGGCATTTGATTATGATACCCATTACCAGCTACTTATCTTTTATCCATCTTTTCTCTTCATACAAAATTTAAAAAGGGTTAATTAATCTCCAAATTTAAGAAAAAATTTCAGCCTTGTGCAATACATTACTTACCTTAATCATAAGCCTGACGTAAAAATTATGTAAATATTATTCTTGTCTCCTAAAGTTTACTATTTGAGTCAAAAATTGTAGCAGTATAGTTTAGTTTGTGTGTAGATTAAGTTGTTCTAAAAAAATTATTACATCACAAAATGCCACGTGAGGGCCAAGTAATACAATTGTGCTTTTTTGCTTTATGCCGCACAGTTTTCAATAGGTGTTCTTTTCTGATATTAGCAATATAATTGTAACCAAATTCATTTACCATTAGATTATACAGAGAGATTGTTGATTTTGTATTACACTTAATTGAGGGTCGTAGTTTAACTATATTGATTTAATCTGACACAAGGTGAAATTGGCACTATAAATTCAAGTCTTACAGACGCCTGGGTCAGTGGAGCTGAAGCAAAACAAAGTTTGCTCAGACTTTGTACAATTCTGACAATGATCTTTGTCGTAAGTATACAATGACATATAGGAATGTATTCTTTATTAGGGACAAAACATACTCTCGGTACAAACTGAAGAAATACGTATAGAGATTGGAGGCAGCCTATGTGCTATTCATATGATTAATAACTCAATGGTAAGCTAATTGTCACTGTGAATGATTTTAGATTGTATACAAATTGTACAGATTACATGTATACTTTCACGTACTCCGATTAATGATGATCAACTGGAAGCTCTCGTCTCAGTAAGTGCAATATATTATTCACACCTTTAATCTCAATATACTTCAACACACTTTGACCAATAAGTAATTGCCAGGCATTTTTTGTCAAAATATAATTAGTTACAAATTAGATTCAGAAAATCATGAAAATGAAAGACATAAGCTTTTATTTTAATTTGTTGTAGTACTATTTCCATGTACTTTTTAATTAATATTAAGACAATATAAATTAAGTAGCTATCCAAGATTTATAATGTTAATATACAAGATAGTAATTACATATTTGTAACCCAATATTCAGGTATTTATTGGAGTAAACATAAGAATGGATTTACCAATGAGACTGAGACTTCTTCCTTCTACAAAAACTACTTCCATCCTGACTGATGGAGTGATAGCAGGAATAGTAATTGCAGTGGGATTTGTAGTGATTATTAGCATCATTTTGATCATTGTTTTTCTTTGTTTGATGTTCAAAAAGCAAAGAAACAAATTTCAATCTTTGTATGGTGTCAATAAAACACAAAAGCATGAACTTGAGCAGCTAAATGGAAGAGTTGAAAAAGGTAAGTGTTACAACAATGTCAACCATTTACCCACTGTTTTAAGATAAAATTTCAATTGCTTTTTCCAGAGGATTTAGCAAGGAATTTACTCAGAGTCATTCCAGATTATCTTATAGTAGCACAAGAAGACTTGATACTGTTAGACACTGTGCTGGGTGAAGGTAAGTGTAATGTCAAAAATTTCATTTTATAGTATGTTTTATTTGTAGCTTAATTTTAAAGTTCTCTGAACATATCAGCTATTTAAATGAGCTTGTATTCTTATTCAACACAATCAAATACAAAAATGCTACCTATACAGCAAAAGTGACCTATCTCTTGACCTATCCTCTCAGCATACTTCTTCTGACTGCATTTCTCAATGAAAATAACTATTGTCATATAATCACAGATAGCTCACAAAAATGGGAATCAATGCAAAAGTTGGACCAGAAAGTTTAGTTTATCTGCTACATTAATGGCCTGAGATGTTTTTGCCGGTTTTATATCATATTTTCACACTTTATATGGAATTATAAAGTAACATACAACCTATTTTAACTTTCTGTCAAAATTATACTTATCATAGAAATGTAAGTACTTGTGTAGATCATTCATGAGCAAAATTTACGAATCCTTAGTCTGCTGTTTTTGACAAGTATAAACAACAAGTGAATCTCTCATCAATAAATCATTTATGTAATTGTCATTCTTAAGAAATATCAATCTATAAGCACATATATGTGAGAAAATATTATTTTCTCACAAACTTCTTATTTATTGTATGTGTGCTGAAGAACACCTTTAGTCAATCACATCTCATTCATTATGTGAGAATTTCATAACATTGATACGTTGAATTGTGAGACATTGTTTATTGTTGTTGCAATGTTGTAAACACATACATGGCTCATTAAACTAGCACCATTAGCTGATCAAATTGTTTTGTTATTTTATACTCTTTTTGATTAGTATAAGATTTCTACAAACTCGTCAAGAATAACATTCAATCAGGCTTTAATTGATAGTTGTTTGTATTTACTGACAATTCTCAAACACTAATATTTTCTCATATTTGTGTCTATAGGCTACTTCGGAATAGTAAGAAAGGCTAATTTACTAAAAGTTAATTCACCAACAACTATAGTTGCTGTAAAAACCTTGAAAGGTTAGCACATTTTTGGAGCATGTTATGTTTTTTTATTTACTACAAAAAGTTAGTACCCTAATCATGTTGAACTCAACATTTTGAGCAGATCAATTTAATCCATGGCATGGTGATTTGATTTATATGTTATTAATTAATGATTTTTCATTCATATTTGAATTTTATGTTTGGTAGGAAATGTTTCAAACAGTCAAATTGAAGGTCTTTTTTCTGAAGTTTTAAGAATGCACCACTTATCACACCCTCATTTAATGAATGTAGCTGGAGTTTGTCTAAGTTCAGACTTATGTCCGATGATTATTATGCCATTCATGAGTAATGGTAGTTTATTAGACTATATCAAGAAGGAGAGGACCAATCTCTACTTAAGTTATGATGCTGAGGAAGTTAATGTAAGCAAAGTATTGTGTAAAATATTACATTTTTTACACATTGTTTTACAGATATTTTCAGTTAGAAAACGTCTATTGAAATTTTGCCATCAAATAGCTCTAGGAATGAATTATCTTTCAATGAATCGTATTGTTCACAGAGACTTGGCTGCAAGAAATTGCCTGTAAGTCAATAAGGTATTATGTAGAAAATAATTTGTTCTTATGCAGTAGTGTACCAATGTGTGACATTCTTTTAGTGATTATGACTTACAATATTGATGTGAACAAATCATTGAAAGAAATACCTGACAAATTCATGCCCATCATTGTGACCTTTACAATTGGGCTTTTAGGTGCCAACTTTTATGATTTAATACAATTGTTTGTAAACAAATGGCATGATTCATTTTCATGAAATCCAGTGAAGTAAAAAAAATTTATTTAATACTTTTTTTACGCAATTCATGTTCTTTTAAGACAATCCATTGATTAATGATACGTATTACTACTCACAGAAATGGTTTACCTGATTAAGGAAGGTACTTCAGCATTTTTTATGTAGTTATATTACATCATTACATTTCATCTGTATGTATTAAATTATTGGTATTCTCTCTATAGGGCTCAATACAATTTAATCGCTTATTACTTTTAACCACTTTGTAGCAATTTCGGATTTATTGATAAGATTGTATGATAGCTGAGTCACTTTTCAAAATGAAAATTTATTACATTGAAATTACCATAGCAGCAGAAAACACTGTAATAATGAAGCACCAAAGAAGCTAGCCCACAGTGCTACTATACAATAGATAGCTATTATAAAAAAAAACCAGAATGAAAGAATAATTTATTGACTATTGTAATCATGTATAGTTGATCAATAAAGCTCGATTAATTCAATGGTACTTGTAAATGCAGTCTTCATAAAAGTAAAGCTATTTTCTTGTAGTGTGACAGAATGACTAACTGATCAATAAATTGAGTACTATAATGCTGTCAGTCACACGTGTGTGGTGAAGGTTAACAATTTTAATGTGAAAAAAATATCAACTAAGAGTAACTTAGTCTCTGATTGGGTTTTAGTTCAATGTTAAAATTTTACGTATTTCAGTGCCTATTGTATCATGAATATATTATGTGTTTGCAGCCTAGATGACAAGGGTGACTTAAAAGTATCTGACTTTGGCTTGTCCGAAGATATTTATTCCACAGAATATTGTAGATTAAAAAAGAATGAAGCAGTCGCTCTACCTTTTAAATGGATGGCTCCAGAAAGTTTACGAGACACCATCTTTACCATGAAATCTGATGTTGTAAGTTATTACTGTTGCGAAGTTGGAGAAAACAATTCTCATAATTAATTTGAATCTCAATGTAAAATTGTGACTACTTAACTTTTTCATGTATATAGTAATGCCAGTACAATTATGTGTCCTAACTACATCATTGTATATAGTGGTCATTTGGAGTTACATGCTGGGAAGTTTTCAGTTGTGGGAGGACTCCATATCCAGGAGTTAATACCGTAGATCTTCCAAGACTGTTAGATGAAGGACTAAGATTGGATTATCCCACAAATGCTGCCAATACAACTGAAATGTTAGTTTATTTGGTTGTAGCAGCATTGTTATGCATGTATAAACTGTATTGTAGCCAAGAGGAGTCAAAACACTCAACTTTGAAAATGTGGCATGAGAACTGATTAATTTTGGATGTAGATAATTGTTAATACAATTTTAAAGTTATGTAACATTTAAGAATTAATTAATTATCAGCAGTGTTAACTATGAAGAGCTAGGTCTGTGCTTTTTCTGGTTTAGCTACAATTTCCAATATTTTTACTTCTTCATCTATAATACAGATAAAAGCAATAACCAAATAAAAATGCATCTAATACAGGGGCCTACCAGTAAATTATTATGGGTGAGCCATAAAGAATAATACTGTAATTAGGAGAACTAGAGTTCAACTTGGAAAAATGAGTGTACAAAAGGTGTGACGTATGTATTGTGATTGAGGTGATCACTTGTATACCTTGTCATGAGCTAGGCTTATGTTATGTTTGGAAATGCCCCATATTTATCCATTATTATTATAATACTAAATTTTCATTTGTGTATTCCAGTTATATAATAATCCAAAAATGTTGGAAGAACTCTCCTGATGACAGGCTGACATTTGACACACTATCAACAATGTTCAATGCCAAAATTCAGGCAATTGCTATTTCCAGTGAAACAGATATGGATCTAGAACCTCCATCAGAAGGTATTATATATTATAACTTAGAGTGTTAGTTTATAGGGGATTTTCACACCCCCAGCTGATATTGTAGTAGCTGCTCTGACCTGATTGGGAAGGAAGGTAGCTGTAAAATATGGAAAAATGGCAGGCTGGGCCAGTTGCTATAACAGCTACAAGCACATTTGTGAGTAATGAACTTGGCAATAAAGAGTGTAAACCCCTCTCCCATGTGTGTACATCTAGTGTTCATATAAATAAATAAATATATATATTTCCATGCTAGATGCCTTTGATATACATTCTTGATTAAATCTCAAATTGGGTGTTGTCACAAGTAGAATTGCACAAGCACTTGTAATAATATAATATGGGATAGTAAATTTGTAAACAAGAGAAGCAAACGAGATACTATCAAGGTTATCACAATTAATAAAGGAATATTTTAAATAACATGTGTGGATGCAAATAAGTCATTTTTGTATTTTGTCCCTCTTGTTTTTGTGTTCACTTGGTTAATCACCCCTTGCCACACTTCACTAAACAGAACCCTTTGGTTTAGCAATTGCTTGAATCATCCAAGGAAATATTAATTACCCATTTGATGTTGTCTCTGACATGATGTATGAAGTGGGATGCATATAATCTCACAAAACTTCCAGAGTTATTTTGCTATAAAGAGTGAAGGTGGTTCTTGGTTCATTTGCTATTGGTCAACAATATCTACATTATGTATTGTTTATACTTGGCAATCAATTGTCCAACAGTTAAAAGTTATGAATAGAATACATAAAGCCTTGTGTTGGTAGTGTGTGAAATTAAGGCTGTTGCTTAGCTAAAACAGAGCAATAAATTTTTTGCTAAAGCAAAAATTCTATGAAATACCTAATGTTCGCTGTTTTTGTTTAAAATACAGCTGTGTTGCTTTTCCCAGTTACTAGTCAGCAAGTATAATTTAGAGTTAAGCTCAAAATAGTATGATAATATAAGAGCAATTTTATTAATCCTCAGCATGCATGTACAAGAGGGTTATGATACTCAGTTTGTCTGTTGTCAGTCCTGTCATACAGCTGCACATCTCAGACAGCATCTTCTTGAATATTGAAGGAGACTCCAAATTTAGACTACCAGAATTATGTTGTTGTTGTTGTTTTTCAAATTAGCTAGTTTTCCCACAAAGCTAGCCATACAATCATAAGCTTTGCACTCTGGGTAACTTTCCCTAAGTTCTTCTATTTAAGCTTTATAGTATGCTGATAAATGATTTATTATTCCAGGATATGATTATGGAGAAGAGAAGATAGTAATGACAACGAATGAAGTTTATAGATCTCAATTATCTTCAATGATGCAACAAGGTGTATGCATGAACTGTGTGTACATGAATCAGTGCGTGATATGTCAAAATATTTCCTGAGCAGGCTAATTTATGCATGAGGCAATTGAAAATAAAGCCTGAGAATGAATTTCTAGCCATATTATTCTGATGAGTGTAATAAGTGGTGTACTCTACACTAGATATCTTCACTAGGACTGGTAACTCACACAGTATAAAGTTGGCTGTAGGGGCTCCCCAACCCCCCAGCTGTTATTTTATCAGCCATTCTAACCCAGTTGTGTAAGCTACACCATGGTAGCTGTAAAATCCTGGAAAAGTAGTAGTTGCTGATTGTTATAACTACAAGAGTAATGAGCTTGTGCAGGTGAATTAACAACTGTGATATATCAAAATATCGTGATTTAATTCATGGGTCTCGTACTTAAAAATAGCATTGTGAAGATATCTAGGGTGGAGTAAATATTGATATCATCATTTCTAAGTTATGTGGTTTTTTTCATAATAAATTACTCCAATAATCTAATCATTTCAGGAAGTGGTTATGAAAATGAGAAGATAATCATGACGACTAATGAAGTATATAGATCTCAATTGCCTTCAGTGGCACAACAAGGTGAATGCATGGACCTTTTTATGTTATGTGCATTTAGCCAATTTATGATTTAAATTTCAAAAATTGTTTACATATTACATATTACCATAGTTATCTTGGTGATTGCTATTATAATAAATGAGATATCATCCTAAAAAGTGCCATCATAATATCACCTTTCAAAAATTGTCTACGACAAAACATATCTTTTTATTAGAATGTGTTAAAAATTTCATAAATACATTTAGCTACAAACTAGAATAAGATACACAAATACATTTTTTTCAGCTATGAAGGTATTAATTTTTGCAAAGTTTACGAAGTTTTCTTTCATACATGTTCACTCCATCCTCATGTAAAATTGACTGAGATGGAGCATTATGCATTTTCTTGTGAACCTTATTGTCTGTCATCATTCTATTACTATGTTGTTCTTTTGAGAGGTGGAAACAAAACAAAGTACACTCTTGCAGAAGTGAGTAGAGTGACCATTGCAGTAGTAACTTTTAATACTGGACACATCTTCCCCTCATAACAACAATATCCAGTTATTATTTAGTTTACATTCCTTGAAATGGTAACTATGTTATAAAATAATACATTGCAACTTTCTGAATTCTCGCTAGATAACCATTCCCTCCCTTGGGCTTCACCCCCATGGATTGGAATTGTTATCAGTAATAATTAATCAAACCCACAGGGTAACTATTACATAAACATTCATAAAACTTAGATAGAATTTCTTACTCTATTTAATTTGTTTAATTGTTTCAGGAAATGGTAACGAAGACAACAATATAATAATGACTACAAATGAAGTATACCGATCCCAATTGCCTCAAGGGGAACCACAAGGTATATGCACAGTATAATATTATATATAGAGACTTTATTGTGGTATTATTGTGTAGTTAAATGTACTAGATGTATATTTTATAAGATTTCGGTACACACACTATCATGCACCTGTTAAACAATGAGCAGCAGTGACAATTATTGTTGATTGTATATAATTGGTGATCACAATGTATAGTGGACACAAATAACAATGATTAATTCAATAATGTGGAAAGTTTAGAAATAATAAAATATTTTGATTTCAGATGTGTTCATAAGTACATAATTTAATGTTTTATTTAGGAATTGATCTGGAGTCAGAGAGTATTGTCATGACAAAGAATGAAGTATATGAATTCAAAAAATTAGAAATGGATGAATCAAATGAATACTACGTTACCTAAACAATACATTTTATTTCATATTTAGACTAGAATAACGACAATATGGTTGTTTTGTGATATTTTAATAGATATATATGTATATGCAAGTACATGTACACTGTTAAAATGGGTTGCTTAAATAACACCTCGCGAGGTGTTTGCCAGGAGGCGCTGTCTGGACACTCCACTTTGAACCCTTATAACTTCTACACCAATGCATACTTTACCAAGTGAGCTTATAAAATAATAGCTTATATCCATTAGTATCTTCCTTTCAAATGTCATTTAGTTGTGACTAACTATGGAGACAATATTAGGCTTTAACTGGGGTGTCCAGGCAGTGCCTCCTATTTAACACCAAAACTAAGTTATCCAAACACCCCTTTTTTAACAGTGTAAAGCTAAATGTAAGTAATATTACTGTTGTGTACCTGTTTTCTACGTCTCAGACATTTGAATTGAACACCAATTTGGTACAATGCACCTTTGAATTTTGTGTTCAATTCAAATGTCTGAGACGTAGAAAACAGGTACACCACAGTAATATTATTTACATTTAGCTTTACACTGTTATTTTTTTATTACTATAATAAGGTTCGTTAAAATATATCAAATAAATTGAGTGTTCTAACAATAGAGGGAAACACATGTACTTACACGTCTTACAGGAGTACCAGGAGGTGACAGGAAGAGATCCGATTAATGTTGTAGACATCTGTATGTGTGTAGCAGATGATTAAAAGATGTTATAGACAGTATTATGATCACCCACTTTTTGTTATTATACTTTCCAGGTATTTTCAGAGGTGTAAACTTAGTGGTATGTTGTAATATAATGGCCTCACGATTCATTACCTTCAACAATATTTTTATTGATGTTTTGACTGAGAAGACTGCAGAAAAAATGGCATTTTGTTGAATTTGTTTTTCCTTATATAAGTAACTCTCACTTAGCAGGTTCTAAGCGCGGACATTCCCACGCATAGACATGCTTTAATGTAATTTGCACTGGCGTCTTTATAATACAGAACTTCCCTCAGCACGGACTTGAAAGAAAAAAGAAAAAGAAAAAGAATCCGCGCTACATTTGACTGAAGCCGAGTTGTGAGGGTGAGGCTATCAGAAGTGTATGTATTACAACTATTTATTACATAAAGCTGAGACCCTAGTACCAGGAGGTGACAGGAAGAGATCCGATTAATGTTGTAGACATCTGTATGTGTGTAGCAGATGATTAAAAGATGTTATAGACAGTATTATGATCACCCACTTTTTGTTATTATACTTTCCAGGTATTTTCAGAGGTGTAAACTTAGTGGTATGTTGTAATATAATGGCCTCACGATTCATTACCTTCAACAATATTTTTATTGATGTTTTGACTGAGAAGACTGCAGAAAAAATGGCATTTTGTTGAATTTGTTTTTCCTTATATAAGTAACTCTCACTTAGCAGGTTCTAAGCGCGGACATTCCCACGCATAGACATGCTTTAATGTAATTTGCACTGGCGTCTTTATAATACAGAACTTCCCTCAGCACGGACTTGAAAGAAAAAAGAAAAAGAAAAAGAATCCGCGCTACATTTGACTGAAGCCGAGTTGTGAGGGTGAGGCTATCAGAAGTGTATGTATTACAACTATTTATTACATAAAGCTGAGACCCTACGCCCTCCCTTTCAATTTTGCCATATCGGCCTGTCGCGTGCAGCTTTGAAAAACAATGTCTCGCAACTTAAATTGGCTACTCATATTGTGCTACTTAAGAATCGAAGTATGTAAAACTTCTGAGTTTGATCTACAGCCGTTTAATATTCAACAGTCGTTCTTAACTAATAGCACCTTGCTAGTAGATTCGCAAGGAAGAAATTTTGTTATTTCAGGAAATCAACTTCTAAGATTGAATAGAGACTTGTTACTAGAACAGAATGTCTCTCTCTCAGATCGAGCTGCTACTTTCTCCCTGAGTCCTGATGAGCAGAGATTGTTTGTGTGTGTGAATAGCATGACAGACAGGTCCTGTTACTTGTACGATCCCAGTAATCTCACAGTTCCTCCCATAGATACTGGAGTGAGCATAGTGGGTAGTGGTGGAGCTACTGCCACATCATTTGCTACTGAGGGAAGCTTCTATGCGGGAAGTTATGAAGTTATGGCGACTAGCAGTTCAAGTGGGAGAATGAAACTCAGTCAGTATATATATGGAAATGGTACGGGTACACCCATGATTCGAACTAGAGATGACTATCGTGCCACTGAGAGTCAGTTTGATAGGAGAATGTTGTATGGATTTGTGCGAGGAGAAAATGCATACTATGTCACTGTTGACGGAGGAGGTTATGTTCCTAACTACAGAATATTGAGAGTCTGCCATGCTAGTAGTTGTCCTGGTAACACCTCACCTTGCACTTTCACTGCACTCTACGAACAAGCCATACAATGTGGAAATAGATTTGGCAGTGGAGGTGGAGAGGGTTTATGTGGATTATCATTAGTAGAAGACTTCAGCGGTGTATCTGGTCCCAGTGTGATAGTGTCGCGGTGTCGCTTGGACAGAAGCTCAGATAATACTGTGTGCTCACATAACCTAACAGCTATTGACTCTAACATGGATGCAAGATATGATTGCTGCAGTATAAATATTGGAGATTCAAGATTAGCATGGCTAGATGCTATTAGCTGCAGAGCCTCAGCTGTAAGTTTTGTTGAAAGCCTGTGAAAGAGAGAGAATACATTTAATTTTTATTGCTGTTGTATTATGATATTGTTGTTCCATATTCCTCTGACAAGTCTAAATAGTTGAGTGAGACTGTTATCATTTTATATCTACATGTGAATGTCGTAATTGTTTCTTGTGCTTATTTATACTTAGCAATAAATTGGTTGAGTAAAATCTTTGAGATAATCTTACAGCCTTGGGACTGTTAATCTGTTCAGACTGAAATGTGTCATAGCCTATAATATTGGCCTTTGGTAACTCAATGATGAGTTTACTTGAAACCAAAGCCTACACAAAGAGGGAATTGTTTCACAGAAAAATGTGATTATAGATTGATACAGTTATTGTTAATATTATCTTACAGTTTACAGACAGATGCAATTTTGACTTTCCCCTGGATGATATATCAAGCTCTCAGACTGGAACACTACCTATAGTATTTGGTGCTATAGTAGTTGGTAATGTATTGACAAATGGAGATTATGTAACAGCATCTCTTGCTATCCAGGTGGATGGTCTCTCTATAATAGTGTTATCTTACAGCAGCAACACAAGAACTTCTCATTTTATTGCATTTGTAAGCAGATTAATTTTTGTTTTAATTTTTAAATTTTCTGTCCTCTTTAGTTTCAGAAAGAGAAGGACATGATGCTTGGAATAAGTGACAGTTTCAAAGAAATTTCCGTGTCTTCTGCAGTAGGGACTCTTCAGTGGCATTATGTCCTTGATTATATCTATGCTAGTTCAATGACTAATGTTAGTATTATTATGTTTATATATTTAGGCATCACATAACAAGCCTTCAAAAAAATGCATGGCTAAGAGTCATTTTGCTTTACACATTATTACTTCCAACAAAGTTTTTGAAAGTGCCAAGTCATGATACCATTAATGGATTCTAACTATTGTTGAAGCAATTATTCTCCTAAGTTTTAAGTATATATATTTGTTTGTTGGTTTTTAGGTAATTCGAGTTCCCCTTGAGGAGTGTTCCTTGCACAGAGAGTGTTCTAGTTGTGTGTCTGACAGGAACCCTCTATGTGGCTGGTG
>WLWD01006251.1_pt1 | contig 54148 bp, 37 predicted proteins | sample 6712731 | NCBI WGS metagenome assembly WLWD01 (sample SAMN12718690, study PRJNA576275) | sponge metagenome | isolation source: marine sponge | host: Mycale hentscheli | place: New Zealand: South Island, Marlborough, Capsize Point | collected 2014-11-01 | reverse complement strand
TGGCTGGGGGTTTGGGGGAACCCTACAGCCAACTTTATACCCTGTGAGTTAAGGTCCCATATACAAACTACAGTAGTGAAGGTATGTAGGGTAGAATAAACCACGTATTACACTAGTCAGAGTGATATGGCTTTATTTTCACTCTGGCCTCTGGCTCTTGAAAATAAATAATAAATTTGCCTGCTCAATGAATTATTTTTCCATATCACACTCTGACTCATGTAATAAGTACTAAATTATATATTGTATGTATATATATATATATATATATATATATAAATGTTCCCATATTATGTACATGAAATGTAGTGTACATCTATACGCACATGCTCAGTATGTGTGTGATCTCCTGGATATAATTACATTGCGTGGGCGGTGTTTCTGTTCAAATTGTCTGAAAAATGTTGACTGAATCAATCAAACATAAAATATAATATTGCCTCCCAAAACTCACACTACGGAAGAGAAAGTCACATGATCAATCAACGGCTAACTGTCCCAAATGTACTCACCCGGTACGTAGGTAGATTCAGTCTTACTAATCATATTGTACGTTTCATGATCATCTCACTGCATTATTGCCTACACTACCAGAATTCTACAGCAATAGAGAGTTGTCTAGTAATACAGATTAATAGGCAATTAGGAGGGGGGGGGGGACCACTGGGCTCATTTCTAAAGACAAGGTAACTATGACGATCAGCCACTCACATAAAATGAACTTCCCTTCCAAGTAACATCTTATCAACAATAGCACTACATGTGGGGATGACTGACTGGGACCACAGGGCAAAACCTTGAAGTTCCTGTAGTCAAGTATTATTAAGGATATTTCTTACTTAATCACCGCCTCTCCAGTAGAGGATAGGGCTCATAGAGGATAGGGCTAAATACCCTGCACTATAAGACATTTAGCTAGCCCTATCCTCTACCAGAAAAGTGGAGAAATATGAAATTTCCTAAATACGTGACTACAGGAATTTCAAGTTTTTGCCCAGTGCATCTTGCTGCTGAGCTGTGATGAGGAAGCAGACAGTCTGTGAGTGACAGTATTACTATTACCTGAAGAGTAAACACTAACTTGATCATTACAAGTTAATTGCACCTGAGAACAATGATATCTTGCGTTCAATAATAAGGCGTGCTCATGCACAAATGGTGAGCAAGTTATCTCATTTATAATTCAAAGAAAGAACCCATAATAGCTTAACTAACTGCACTTACTACTGACCAGATGGTCTAATACAATTAGTCTTCAACTCAACCTAAAACTGCTCATAAAACCAGACAAAACTAGTGAATCTCTAGCAGTGCTACTCAAGAAACCTTACGTATTCACTTCCACTACCACTTCACACTTGGACGTCTTCACTTCTAATAACAGTGTATTACCCAATGGCAGAACTGCAGACACAACTAATAATATTCCCAAATACTAGGAAGTTAAACGTACAATAAAATAAATGGGGCTGGTGGGAGGCAGATGGAAAACTAGATGGAAAATTGCCAGAATTGGGCTTGAACTCTGGGACCTCAGGCCCTAAGCCAAGGACACAACCACTACACCACACACAAACACATGCAAACACTGCACACACACACACACACACACACGCACGCACACACACACACACACACGAATAAAGCACTCTCAGATATATCACACATAATATACAGAGTACATAATACACAAATTATCATCCACTCTATATCCAAGGTCATCTGCACTATCCCAGCTACTGTAGGTGTGTGTGGATGTTTGTGTACAGAGTAAGACAATTGGATATGTATATTGATAGGTAAAACTAAAGCAGGATGTTGTAGGATGTTGTAGGAAATTGTACATAAATAGAGTGCACAGTATGAAGAGTGTAACTGACAGGATGTCTGTAGTTAGCTTCACTTCCTGAAAGTGTGAGTGTGTGTGTTTGTATGCAAAGACTTGTCCTAGCTGCATATACTGTATGTGTGAGTGGATTGTACTCGTTTGAAGTGTATGTATGTATGTGTGTGTGTGTGTATGAGCAGGTAGGGCTAGTAGTAGTGTTAATTTTATTTGAGTACGCACCTGAGTTTCATTGACCTGACGTAGTGTGTGTGTGTGCGCGCGTATGAGTGTATGTATATATGTGTGTGAATTTGTGTGCCTGTGTGAGCATATTTTCAGAGTAAAGACCATTTGTAAGATTTATTTACTACCACTGTCTAGTCCATGAATTGAAGCCAACTAAGTCCTGGAGTGTCGTTCAGTAAAGGTTGATTCACATGCTGTAGGCAGTTGGCAGAATAAGTAAAGAAATAACCATTAAAATATAGGACCAGGTAAGGAAACCATTGGAGTATGATGTACTTCAGTAGTCTGCACAGACAAGGCGTCTATCTGTGGTGTAGGACACAGTTGTGCTAATGCTTCTTTTTTAATCAATGCTCTAATGGGTCACATGAGTTACATTGACTTGAAATAGACGTTTTGGGGGCTATGTGTGAGTGTGTGTGTGCATATGCACAAGTGTGTGTGTGTGTGTGTGTGTGCAAGTGTGTGTGTGTGTGTGTGCAAGTGTGTGTGCGTGCAAGTGTGTGTGCGTGTGTGTGTGTTGAGTAGAGCCCATTTGTACCACTGACAGGCCTATGGGTTGCCAGTTCAAGTACTTACTAATTCAGTCAGGTAGAAACACATACTATAGCATCATGAAAATATAGGGCCAGGTATAGAAGTCATTGGTATATGAAGTATTTCAGTATTCTGCATATATGTATCTGTTAATGGTCAGTATGAGTGACTCTCACTGTATAACATAGTATGTGCTGGTTTATGAGCCTTACACTGTACAGAGAAGCCTCACAAGCAACAGCTACTCACTGTTTAAGAGAACTGAAAAACAGAAAACAAAGAAAAGAGAGAAAGCACCAAACTGCTTGCACCCCTCCATCATTTCTTACAGAGTGCATGGAACAATTTTATGTCAATTACCCCATTGTAACTTTACCTTAACCAATACATAATTCCTGAAAATGAAAGTTAACTTGACCACCCATTAGCGAAATAAACACTACCCCGACTAAATAAACCTAAGAAGTAGTCTTTTATTACCACAACTTAGAGAAACAGTTACAGATTGTGCACATATATCAGATAAAGTGTAACAAATCCACTCCATTATTCATTGTAACCACAAACATTATCAATTAGAGTTATTAAAATAAGTAATACTCTCAAGGTGTTAGATACATTTATCTCAGATAAAAAGTCAACAATATTATTGTTAATTGCAAACTAAAAAAAAAAAGAAGATAAAATATAGTTTTCAAGTCGACGTATACACGAACTTGAAATTGATAACATGATGAGTTCACACCTCATTAACACCTACACCAGTCCATCCTGGGAGGACCAGATCAGATTGTATGTCAAACCATATAGTGTGGATATACAACGGTCTCCCTCCATTCATTACAATCATAGAATACACCTTACCTACTTGCTTTCATACTAACTCACACCCCATAGTCCCTTATTTATGCACTGCCATGCCACAACACTCAATTAACACCTCACCTTGACAACCTAATAAGGTGAACAACTATAAAGGGCAAACTCCATTACCAACACTATCTCTAAGTGGATGGTAGAGTATCCAGCCAAACCTGAAATATCCTCTTTGTCTCTAAAACTAGACACACCCACCCACCAGGAAGTAAGAGGACGTCGAAAATGAATGACTTGACAAATTGTATCAGCACCAAATTAAAAATCACACAAAAAAATAATTATCAAGTTCTGACCCTTCATGCAAACTAGATTGAAACTTTCTCACCTCATGGGGTCAGGAAAAAAGAAAAGGAAAAAAGTGAAAAAAAAAAACAAGCAAAAAAAGATTTTTTCACTTTTTTTCTTTGCTTTTTTCAAGACACGTTTAGGTGAGAAAGTTTCAAGAATTATACTGCACTGGCATCAACAAGGAGGCCACAATGACATACGTATGAAGTTGAAATGATCCCCTCATTGAACACAGTCAAGTGTGATTTCAAAAGAATTCCAACTATTTCCATATCAATAATTATGTATCTCATTCCACTACTCCCATGAACAATTCCAATGTAACACATAAATTATAAAACAGCAATCCAATGGCCTCATCAACAATGCTTCTAAACATGCCTTTCCTAAATAGGGGCAATGAAAATTCCACTCAATAAAGAATGAAACAAGGAAAGAATTAAAAACTTGTGCCGGACTACTACTGAAACTGGTGTATAATCAATCACCAGTGATATCTTAACATGATGAATACAATAATAATAATACAATTTTGTGACTGGCAGCAATTCTAAAAAAAACATAAATTAATTCAATATGTTACTCCAAACATCCTTAGCTATATCTTTCCAACTTATACTCCACATGTGTGTGTTAGAGTAACTCACTAGAAGCTTCACCATGTAATCCCAAGTTGGTAGCAGACTGGCTGTTTCCTCTTCTCATATTTACTGCACCATTACCATTAGATACGTGCTCAGGACTGGTAGCACTCCCAGAACTAGCAGTAGCTGTGCTCACAGTCAAAACACCTGGACCAGACGTTGTCAATGCCCCTCCGTCCAAGTGCTCTTCTTCGATGAAGACTTCAAGGTTAGAGCTACCCAGCTTACTTCTCCGAGAGGAATACGACGGAGAAATGGAAGACTCGTCAAAAACGTTGTCCGTTCCCCACTGGGAAGGTTCTATTTCTAACGCCATTTTCAAATTATCAATTCTTTGGGCTACTTCTCTTTGCGTAGTCTACAAACAACTCCGCTCCCTTACGACTCGTACAATGGATGTTGTTGCTAGGCCAAGTACAAGTAAGTGTCTATTTCATTTTTCATGGGCTGACTGGTATTGTAACAGCTTCCGCAGTACTTATTCATAATACACATAGGCGACTCGTTCCTTACAGCTGATTAGCAACTTCCTGCATGCTATTAGAATGTCTGCATCCTGGTAAAGGGTTTCTTGGGTTATTATTTCAATGGCTATAGTCCAAACAGTCATCGCTTTGATTCTATTTTCTTGCAATTTTTTTATAAAAAATATATCTGAAAAAAAAAAAGTATATACTATACTATAGTGATGTAAACTGCACGTCTTGTCTTTCCATCATATCCTCCCATAACATGGACTATTTCAGCTTTCATGATACAAGTACATTTATATATTGCATGTGGTAGTTGTCCAGCCTGGACCCAGGTATTAGTCTCAGGGACATAACGCTGGATGGTGGACACTGGCTTCTTACTCTTCATGTCCTTACCACCGACTGCCAGTAGAGATCCTCCAATGTTGAGTGGACAGGACCAGGTATAGTTGAGTGAAGGTAGTTTGTTCCATATGTTGGAACTGTCCGATGAGGAGTGTGAAACAAGAGCCTCCAGAGATACACTGTAGACATCAGGACTATTCTGCCACAGTTTCTCACACCATCCCCCCATGAGGTACCAGGCATCTCCTATTGTAGAAGACTTCATATTCATCCATGGTGTTGGTGTAGATGGTCCAGTGGACCACTGCATGTTGGATACATCAAGTACCTCAACAGTTTGTAAACAGTCTCCATGGAAACCACCAGCCACCACCAGCCAATGTTTATATGAAGTAGCTGAAGGAGACCAGCGAGGTGTAGTCATAGGAGGGAAGGGGTGTGTCCACTGGTTGCTGTCAGGCTGCCACTCTCCTAGCTCACTGCTATCAGAGAGATCTCTATTTATTCCTCCCACCAGAACAAGTTTGTTGTTGATGGTAGTCATAGCAAAGCACCTAGTACTGTATGGAGGTAGAGTGTGCCACTGGCAGGACTGTGTGTTGTAGGACATCACTATGTAGCCATCCTCTTCTCTGTCAGTCCCTCCTCCTCCAACATACACTGTATCATTTATCTCTACTGATTGGATGCTTCCACTAATAGCCATTGGCATGTCAGGACCACGCCTCCAGTCTAGCTGGAGAGGAAATGTCTAAACAACAACAACATTGTACAACAAACATAGCAACTATATCACTTTATGTATTCATTGTTCATAACTGTTTATATAGTTTGAAATAAAGTTTAGCATCACAGTTGTCAAGGTTCTGTTTACATACTGGTCAATTAGCTACTTACTAATAATAATTATAAATATCATCATTATTATGATGTTTATAAGCTATATATCATGAATTGTTGTTGTTGTTTTTGTTTTATTTTCTGCCAAAGCAACAACCACTGCTATTGTGTAAACATCCAATACTATACAATCCTAGTATGCCATGGAACTGTTTCCTAATATATTGTTCTTCAACTAGATCGGTGACGTAACTTTTTAGGCACAGTCTACAATAATGTTATTCCTAACATGAACACCTGAAAACAACAAACACATATCCTTTGAACCCACCCATACCGAAACATCGTCCTACATCACTGCAACTAAAATCCTGTCACATATGTATGCTGAGAGTTAATTGCCTCCGAAGCAACTAAAGTTAAAGATATAAACAGCTATTTACTACAATTTGTTTAACCTCAAAGAAGTCAAAGGAAAAAAGGACAATAAAAAAAAAGGAAATATTAAAGCAAGCCTGTGTTGCTACTCCATTATCTCTTGTAACATTAATGTACTGTACTTGCTCAACATTGCCTTTAAAATTAGAGGTCCAATTACTTTATGTTTACACTATTGTGTATATTGCTACATATAATTTTTGCAAGACATTCTTATAATTCTAGTAACTTATTCTCTTTATTATTACTAGTTTTACCTTTGTCACTTTAGACTCAAAATCCAGAGGTTTCTTGTTTTCTGTCTGACGTTCAAGTTTCTTCAATGCTATTTTGTAGTCTTGTTGCAGTCTGTCCATGGCTATTTGTTGATCTCTTCTATCCTGTTCCAGTCCTTCCATCACTGATTGTTGGTCTACATTTTCTCGTTTCAGTCGTTCACTTTCTTGCCGGACTATCTGTAAGTCTGCTCGTAATCGTCGACTCTCGTTTTCTAACCTCTCATTTGTAGTCATTAACTCAGTGTTGTCTGCTGCAGCCTTTTCTTCAGATGTCTATCACAAAATACATACTTAAATTAATAATCTCATTACTTCCACAAGTGTTAAAAATATTTATCTCTAATACATAAAATATGATGAAAAAAATTTACTAGCAAATTCCCACCACACAAAGTGGTGCTTGATGTGTACCTTTTGCAAATCCGGTATGCACTAGCATAGGCTTTTACCTATTTATTATTCCCTACCCCTTGGTTTAGCTACATCAGTCTCCCTCTCCAGCTCTCTTTCTTCCGGAGATATGGATTCCCTTCTCCTATATTATTTTCTCAGTTTCTCTGTCCATCTATTGTTGCGAAACTATTGTTTCCCTTTTAAAACTTTCATCATCTTTTCCTTGCCAATATCTCTAGCGTTTGGGGAGGAATAGTCTTTGATTCTTGAATTGCCTTTGAATGTAATGATGCTATACAATTTTTGTTTGTTGTGACACTGTAGAGTTCTTTCCTGTCAATAGTTTGTAGGAACAAGAGGGACGTCTCCTGAATACCAAAATCCAGCACAATAATTGCTAACCTATCCTTGACCTACTCAAAGTAGCTAGCTAGCTAAGTACTTTCCTCAAAACAAAGAGTCAAATGAAGACAAACTATCATTGATTATACAAAACATAACTAGTGACTACAGTAACTGGTTTGACGTCTTCATGTGGACCAAAAACCATTGTGTGAGATGAGGTTAGATAATAGTGTAATCCTGGTAAACAATTGAATCATGAACATACACCTTACTAACAAGGCTCACTATTTAATTATTCATGAACACATATCTCTTCGTTGTAGTTGTCATTACTGACTATGTGTACTATTATGTAGATCTTAGATCTTCATAAAAACATGCATTCAACATACATGTACACACACATAGCCTATAATGTGGCAAATATAGTTCTTGTTTCTTATATCATTTACATGTAATGGACTATTGGAAGAAAGCGAGACACTATCAGGGGTAACCTAATTGAACAATGGGATGTTTTTTTTTGTTTGTATATATATGTGGGCGTATGTATATCATTAGTACTTTGGACAGTCGCGTATTATTTGTTAGCTTAGTGTTCAACCCCATCCCAAATTTCACTGAACAAAACCTTGTGGTTTATCGATTATTAACCATCTAATCCAAATGAATTGAATTGTTTACCAGTTTGAACTCTCTTTTGCGGGTGCAGTTAAAACTAACAAACTTGCTGAAGTTTATATCTATTTGAATTTGTGGTGGTGGTAAGTTAATGCGTTCTTTGTCACAGTTATACGCTCTGCGCAACACTGTTGTTCTTACTTGAAAATTAATTGTCTAATAGTCAAACCGCGAAAATACTGTAAGTCTTGTGTTGAGTGAACAAGTGTGTGTGAAAGTGTTGTGTGTTACAGCTACTGCTTACTAAAGAATAGCATAAAGTAAACGTTTAAACTAACAAATAAAATATTTTAGCTGCCTTTACACAGGTATATGGCTACTACAGCAGTAAGCATGTCCTAATAATAAGGTTAGGCTCAACCCAGTCAGTAATTCCATAGAAATGCCTGTTTTTTTCTTTTGCTTTTGAAGTCAAGCAGTTGCCACGAGTGGTTACTATGGCACTATAACCCCTTTCCCTTAAATAAGTAATTTAAAGACTCGACCGTTTTTTTTAATAAAAAGGAGTCAAAAGGTCATGTTAAAAGATATTTAATTGGCGTCTTAACATGTGAACTATATTGTTCTTTGATGCCTAGATATCAGAAATCAAGCCAAATACAATAATTGTATATATCTGTGAACAGGAATATAACCCACTTATTAACTAGTTACTAGTGTCACATACAATTTCTGTATTCTAATCATCAAATATATATAAGTAAAGAATATTGCCTTAATAATATATTTATTATTGTATCACCCCTATACTTATGTGAGTCTAGTAATTACCTTGAGTTCTTGTATCTGCTTGTGTTTATTCTTCATTTCCTTCACATACAGGACACTGGCAATATTGAGTTGTCTCATCGTTCCTCCTCCGTAGATTCCCTCTACCTCTGACTTCACACCCCGTAGTCTAGCCAGCAGGTCCTGGCTGGATGGCCTTCTCTCTGGAGTGTTGTGAAGACACTGTCTCACAAGATCTAGTAGCACTGGATGAGATGCACCACATGTGGTTTCCAATGTGGCCATGTAAGTCTGACGACGATCCACTTCTGAACGAGCAATGAGCTGGTCAGGATTAGAAGGATTGAGATATGTACTGGAAAGAAGGTCACCTGGAAATACCTGACGTAAGTATAAAAGTACATAATGAACACATAGTTGAGATGTTAATCTTTTTATACACATTAATCAATTATAATCAGTAAAAAATGGCTAACAAATGCCACAAAAACAAAAACAATAGCAAGACCAATTGTAAATACTAGCAATTACATTGTGACACGCTCGCCATTTGTGCTCAAGCACACCAGTAGTAGGATAAAAAACATAATAAAAGGAACTTCAAACTGGACTAAGCTGAAGAGCCATGACAGTGAAATAATCTGTGTTTGCACTCCACAATTTCGAACACCAACAAGATAGCTTTCTTGCCTCCAATATTAGCTATGTTTTTTGCTCAAATGTTGTTGTTATTTTTTTTGCCATTCAGGTAATAACGATGCTTTACTAATTCTGATCAGCTCATGAATCACACACATCGCTGTTAGGCACCATTGTAGTCTTCATTACTGACACACAAGCATATTACTATATGGACAACCAGGACTTGCAATGACTAAACAACAATAACTTTTATTTTTGTTATTTTTATTTATTATTATTTATTTAATTATTTTATTACAATAATTGTGCAAAAACTGTCCTAATAACCATAAAAATATCATCTATTTGAACACTGTGTACTAAATAGGACTGCAACATTTTAAAGCTAAAAATGGCACACATTATAATTATAAATCATTTACCTGTGTCAATGTAAACAGAGCAAGATGTCCGAATGAGAACACATCTAGAGATGGTCCATATCTGTGGCTCTCGCTGAGAGCCTCTGGTGGCATGTACACAGTGGTCCCTGGAGTCTTAGTCAGAGTCTGTGCTAGCTGACCTGGTCTAAAATTCACCATGCGAGAATTGCCCAAGTCTGTGATTTTGGCACACAGAGATGAAGTTAGGAGGACATTCCTAGCTGTTAGGTCTCTATGTACTATTGGAGGAGCTCGGCCATGCAAATACACTAGTCCACTGCTTGTGTCAGTGAGAATGGATACTTTAATTGCTAAAGGAATATTAGGAGAACACTCCAGCAGGTCGTCAACACTCATTTCTAGTCTCTCCATCACAAGGAGAGGTAGATTGGAACCTTCCAGGAAACACAGACCAAGGAACTGTGTTATGTTAGGATGTCGGAGACCTGCCATGAGTTGACATTCTCTTCGATACGTCTCTATAGTCTCTCCAACTCCTTCATTATTAGGATCCAACAATAGCTCATGCATACGTTTAGCAGCACAGAGAGTTTCCTCGTATTTAACCTATCAATAAAATTTATATAAACTCTATACATTATGTATACTGCACATATTGTATTTAATATTCATTTTTAATATTTGTTATGTATAATATATTATAATACAAATTCGAAAAAAAATATCCTAAAATGACTTTCAAAAAATACTGTCATTTGAGATAAAATCAAAGTACTAAGTCTTTCTTTTAACTATAAAATTACACTCTACAGAAGAATTTCCGGAGTAATGAAGTAGCTAAGTGCAAACAAGTAAAAAAATAATCAAGGGTTATTTTTTGAGAGTTAAATAAGGTATACTTCTTTGTATGTGATAAATCAAACTTAGTTACTCTCAAATGTGTCTTCAAAATTATGATAAAGATGAACACATAATTAACAATTGACGCAAACCTTAGTTGGATATCTCTGATAATAAGCTTCACATACCTCAACTACTGAGCCATAAGAACCTACGCCCAGAGTTTTTCCAGTGGCAGTCACTTCATTAAGAAAGAAAGAGCGAAGCTGTGGGTCATCCTTGAAGGATCTAGATCTGGCAAACCTAGCGGCCATAAGGAATAATGTCCCGTACAGGGCACAGGGTAGGAACTAGCTTGTTGAAGTGACTTTATAATCCGTTTAGTCTTCCTACTGATCGATCACTGTTCAATTCTTGATGGCCTATTTGAGACCGCGAGTTAATTCAGCGAAGCTAGCGGAGCTGACTCTCTAATGAGTTTGCGATATATATATATATTTGGCGAGCGAGACACTTACAGGGGTAACACAATTGAAAATCGGTGATGTTTGTTTATTGGCGAGCGAGCGTAGCGAGCGAGACAGTATTAGGGGTGGATAATGCAAAATCGGGTATATGTTATATATATGTATGTATGTATGGATGGTACGTATCTTCTTTAAACGCGCGCGCGTAGAACGTTTTTCGCCTAAAAACACGGCTATTTAGGCTTAACTCCAGTTTATTCTGAAACTACAGCATTAAGCAAACCTTACTTTATACTTAAGCTCCAAAGTATGAGAAAATTCCTGCTAAAACGCTTGTTTTCAAGACTCAAAAAGTTGATTCGACAGGTTACTATGGCATTGAAGACCCTTTTCCAGACTTAATTTCAAAACTTCGCCGTTTTATGGGGGGATACGGAGTGCCGGTTGTTGGTTGTCAAGAGCTGTTGGTAGTCAGAATGCCGTAGTATTAATGCTATGGAAGCTACTACTTCTCGAGGGAAGCTGAGATAAGTACGCAATTCCATATTTGTTAGCTAAATATGCAAAATTAACTCTGGCCTTTCTTTTTTGTAGTTAAGAGCTAGTCAACAGTGACTGGTAAATTCAAATAGTCAGATTGGCTCAAATTTGGTACTACAAAAGTTACCACTGCTCAAGAAAATGAGGTAAGAAAGTAATTTGTATTTGTGTGCTAAAATTGATTGTCTTTTGTTTTTGTAGGTGAGAGCTTGTTGTCAAGAATTCAAGGTAATTCAGATGGTCAAAGTAACTTCAATTTGATACTACAGAAGTTATCAATACTCAAGAATGATGTAAGTAGTAAATCCATATTTGTTGGCTAAAATTACAAATAATAACACTGGTTTATTTTTTATCGTAGCTGAGAGCTTGTTCAAGAGTTATTGGTGATTGAGATTATCAGAATGGTTGATGTTTGATACTACAAAAGTTACCATTAATCAGGTAAGAGAGTGATTTTGTATTTGTTTGCTGAAATCAAATGTCATAACTGCTATTATAGTGTTTGCATGAAGTAAGCTAAAAATAGTAACATTTTATGTTACCTAGCTATCAGGCTCGCTCGCCATTTGTGCTCAAGCACACCACTAGTTTAGATATGTATGGACGTATGTATGTCATTTTGCACTTTGACCCTCCGTATTTTTGTGTTCGCTCCGCGTTCGACCCCGTCCCAAACTTCACTAAACAGAATCCTCCGGTTAAGCGACCATTACCCGTATCACCTTAGAAATTGAATTGTTTACGGCTTTGAATTGTTTTACGGGTGCAGTTAAAACTCAAAATCTTATGGGAGCTCCATTTCTATTCGAGTTAGTGGCGGTGGTAAATTAATGTGTTATTTGTCACAGTTATAAGCCCTACTCAACAGTATTTACTTAAAAATGCATTGTCCACTAGACGAACCACGAAGGTAAGTCGTCTTGCGTAGGTATGTTCAGTTGTGTGAAAGTATTGTGCGTTACAACTACTATTAAGAATATCACAAAGAAAATTTTAAATAACGTGATTTGATTTTGCTTCTTTTTCAATTCAAACTGTTGCGGTATGACATTGAAACCCCTTTACCTCATACGTAATTTAAAAACACGACTTTATTTTAATAGCTTGAGTGTTAGTTGTTAAAATCAAATTTAACAATAGTGTAGTTTAAGGCTCGCTCGCCATTTGTGCTCAAGCACACCACTAGTTAGGTCTAGAAATTGTTTTTTGGCGAGCGAGCGTAGCGAGCGAGACACTTACAGGGGTAACACAATTGAAAATCGGGGATGTCAGTTTATTGGCGAGCGAGCGTAGCGAGCGAGACAGTATTAGGGGTGGATAATGCAAAATCGGGTATATGTTATATGTATGTATGTATGGATGGTACGTATGCTCTTAAAACGCGCGCGCGGGGAACTTTTTTCTCCTAAAAACACGGCTATTTAGGCTTGACTCCAGTTTATTCTGAAACTACAGCATTAAGCAAACCTTACTTTATACTTAAGCTCCAAAGTATGAGAAAATTCCTGCTAAAACGCTTGTTTTCAAGACACAAAAAGTTACAGGTTACTATGGCATTGAAGACCCTTTTCCAGACTTAAGTTCAAAACTTCGCCGTTTTATGGGGGGATACGGAGTGCCGGTTGTTGGTTGTCAAGAGCCGTTGGTAGTCAGAATGCCGTAGTATTAATGCTAAGGAAGCTACTACTTCTCGAGGGAAGCTGAGGTAAGTACGTAATTCCATATTTGTTAGCTAAATATGCAAAATTAACTCTGGCCTTTCTTTTTTGTAGCTAAGAGCTTGTCAACAGTGACTGGTAATTCAAATAGTCAGATTGGCTCAAATTTGGTACTATAAAAGTTACCACTGCTCAAGAAAATGAGGTAAGAAAATAATTTTGTATTTGTGTGCTAAAATTGATTGTTTTTGTTTTTGTAGGTGAGAGCTTGTTGTCAAGAATTCAAGGTAACTCAGATGGTCAAAGTAACTTCAATCAGAAGTTATCAATACTCAAGAATGATGTAAGTAGTAATTCCATATTTGTTGGCTAAAATTACAAATAATAACACCGGTTTATTTTTTTATCATAGCTTAGAGCTTGTTCAAGAGTTACTAGTGATTGAGATTATCAGAATGGTTGATGTTTGATACTACAAAAGTTACCATTAATCAGGTAAGAGAGTGATTTGGTATTTGTTTGCTGAAATAAAAGGTCATAACTGCTATTATAGTGTTTGCATGAACTAAGCTAAAACATAGTAACAATACTTAGTTTTATGTTACCTAACATCAGGCTCGCTCGCCATTTGTGCTCAAGCACACCACTAGTTTATTTATTTATTTGTATATATGTATGGACGTACGTAAGGCATTTTTGTACTTTGACCCTCGCGTTTTTGTGTTAGTTCGGTTGTCGACCCCGTCCCAAATTGCACTAAAAAGAATCCTCTGGTTTATCGATCAGTACCCGTATCACCCTAGAAATTGAATTGTTTACCGTTTTGAATTCTTTTGCCGGTGCAGTTAAAACTTGACAACTTAAGGGACTTCCATTTCTATTCGAGTTAGTGGCGGTGGTAAGTCAATGCGCTCTTTGTCATGGTTATAAGCCGTGCGCACAGTATTTACCTGAAAATACATTGTCCACTAGACTACTGCGAAGGTAAGTCTGTGTAGGTGCATGTCCAGCTGTGTCAAAGCATTGTGTGTTACAACCACTACTTAGCTAAAGAATATCACAAAGAAAACTTTTAAATAACGTGTATTGTTTTGTTGTTGTTGTTTTTTCCTTCAATTCAAGCAGTTGCAGAGAGTTGTTACTATGGCACTGAAATCCCTTTACCCTGTATGCTAAATTTAAAAACTTGACCTTATTTTCAGTAGCTTCAGTGTTAGAAGTCAATAAAAATAGTATAGTCTTTAGGCTCGCTCGCCATTTGTGCTCAAGCACATCACTAGTTTATTTGTATATATGTTTGGACGTACGTATGTAATTAAACGCGCGCGCGGGGAACTTTTTCCTTAAAAAAACACGGCTTTTTAGGCTTGACCCCAGTTTATTCTGAAACTACAGCATTAAGCTAGCCTTACTTTATACTTAAAGCTCCAAAGTGGGAGAAATTTTCTGCGAAAATGCTTGCTTTTCAAGAAACAAAAAGTTGATTTGACCGGTTACTATGGCATTGAAGACCCTTTTCCAGTCTTAATTTCAAAACTTCGCCGTAGGGGAATACGGAGCTAAAATTACAAATAATAACACTGGTTTATTTTTTATCGTAGCTGAGAGCTTGTTCAAGAGTTACTGGTAATTGAGAGTATCAGAATGGCAGATGTTTGATACTACAAAAGTTACCATTAATCAGGTAAGAGAGTGATTTTGTATTTGTTTGCTGGAATAAAAGGTCATAACGGCTATTATAGTTTTTGCATGAACTAAGCTAAAACATAGTAACAATACTTAGTTTTATGTTACCTAACTATCAGGCTCGCTCGCCATTTGTGCTCAAGCACACCACTAGTTAGGTCTAGAAATTGTTTTTGTTCTTGCGTGGGCGTACGTGTGTACCCTTTCTCCTACGCGCTTGCGCGGGCCGGGTAACCTTCTTAGCAACATTTTGTTTTGTTTACCCGCCGTACGAAGTAGCGATGCCCAGTAGACAAAACGTTAGAAACGCTCGAGCAAGAGCTTTGAGGGCGTTAGAAACTCCTGAAGAAAAATTAGTAAGGAGAGCGATAAGAAATGAAAAAGACAGGGCAAGGAGGAGGAGAGCTAAAACGAACCAGAAACAGGTAGCAAAGTAAAGAATCTGACAGTATTTTGTAGCCACACCAAGCATGCATGGAGGAATAGCTGCGATTACAGGGAACATGCATAGCTCGCTTCGCTATTTTGTGCTATTAGAGCACATCACTAGTAAGTGAACGAATTTCAGACAGAGTGTTTGGCGAGTGCACCCCTCCGCAAGTAAAAATGGAAAAGGTGAAGCATCAGACGCATCCCGCCCACTTTTTTTTCGCCGCCCACAATTTGCGCATGCGTTCTGGTAGGTGATGCATGCTCCACACGGATGCCCCAACCTTCCACCCACCCCTAGACCATACTTACTCTCGCCTGGTCTGGCGCGGCCAGACCACCATCCTTCTCTTATAGCGCCGCGCGTGGCCGATTATAGCGCCGCGCGAGGGCTAGGGCTAGGGGTGAGTGCTCTATCTGGCCAATCCGCTTTCAGAAAAATGAAAACCTGATTTCTGATTTATTTCCTCTGAATTTCAGAAACCAGATTTTCCAAATCCCGAATTTTATGGGAGAAATCTGATTTTGATCTATTTGACCGCCGAAACCTGAAAACGGATTTGCGTTGTTTCAGCTTTCAGCTTTTTAGCTTGGTATTCAGCTGAAAGATGATTTTTTGGAGTCCATTTCAGCTTTCAGCTCAGTTGAAAGTTAAAGGGCGAGTGCGGTGAGTGAACATTTGGGCCATTGAGAAATTAATAAATCACTTCTACAAGTTTGAAGAAAAAGCTGCTGTACTTATCAATTTTCAATTAAGTAATTGAATAATTGAATATTGACGATGTTTACCCAATAATTGTATCATTACTAAATGTGTATTAAGTAGAAAAACCCTTTACCAAATGTTCCATTCATTATAACTTGATGGACAACTCTCCTCAAAAAAATTTGCAGTAGAGTTTATTTTTAAATAACAAGCATACTTTATCAGTACCATTAATGCCACATTCATTGTGTGCCAAAAAATATTAATGTTTTTGCATCATGCCTCAACTACAGGGTGAGTAGCTAGCTACCTGTTTCAGTAGTATGTAGCTATTCCAAATGCCTGCAAACTTTTTTTTTAACTCTGCAAGCCATGCTGCTTAGTTAGAGTTGCAGACAGCATGAGGACTTTTATTGCATATAATGCAACCTCAGTACCGCATTATGCATTAACCGATTACTGGCCAAATACGCAATTTTGCGTACCTCCGTATTTTGTCCCCGAAAGGCCAAATACGCAATTCTGCGTACAAGAAAGGGGGTAATAACTATCTGCCTACAGCTGCATACCTGAATCTACCAGTTATCTATCATTGCATCTCAGGTTTGTAATGTAGTATAGCTATCTGTACAGCATATCTACAAGTGTGGTTACAATATAAAATTTATCAGATAAACCTTGCTACAAAACACTTCGAGTTTATCAAATATTCTCATATAAAATTTTATAACAAGAACTATAATTCATGATTATTTGATACTTTGAGTTATGCTGCAATGATAGCTTAAGTCTTCTGGAGAAGTTTATTGATTCTACTGTGGATTCAGGACTCCAAAGATGCAGGAAACACAAGAGTATCTCCAATTTCCAAGCTGATCCATAACTTTGGAATATTAGTAGTATTGTAAAGTTCATAATATACCTGGAATATATAAAAAGAACACAAGAATGTCACAGAGTGACTTATTAATGATTAAAGTCGATATCATTGGCTAGATCTGGATGTTTTCATTTTTACTAATATAAATCTGAAAATGGCGTGTGTTTTGTTTCCTAACAATTCACCTTTATAAGTTGCTGTTAGTGTCCATTCTTGCGTCTTCATAACCATTACTCAAATCTCTGAACTTGTCTTCTATTGTAAGCTCATAACTAGCGTAGTGAAACTAAGCAACGCGAAGTGGCACCCCAAGGACGCTACGAGATACAAAATTTTTTCGTAGCCTTAGGCGTCCTCCCATCCACTGTCAAAAACTGGAGCGCGCAGGACTTTCAATCCATTGAGCAATAGCAAGAGCAAGCTTTTACCAGCGGCTGATCAATAGAAACTTTATGTCCAGGACCGATTGTTTCTCCGCTACAAAGTCAGAAAGTTGCTTCTCCAGTAAGGGTTACTTCCGGCGGAAAAAAATACGGCGGCTCGCGGCACCGCGGTTAAGTAATAATTTGGCCGGTAATCGGTTAACAGTCTATTAATGTATCAAGAGTGGTGTAATCTATTTTATAAGTGCACATATGTAATTCACATGGATGCATGTGGCTACAGTGCCACATCCATGTTATTGAAATTATGTGAAACAATACTATACTTACCAGCAATACCAATTTGACCAAGCAATCAGTCTTCCAAGTGCATATGTGACTGAGCTGACTGACTTACTGCTAGTAGCTAGCTATATCATGCATAACAAAACTAGTGGTGGTAATTCTAGCTAGCACTAGTGAAATTAAGTTCAATGTAGATAAAGTGAGCTAAAATTTACTCCGTTAAAGCTTTATTACGATATTTATATCACCATACGATATAGAAATTCAAAACATTTTAACCTGTCATACATGAGACTTTGATACAATACAGAAGTATAATGCTGATCATGTGTAAGAAACAGCTTACACTATACATTTAAATCATCTAGAGTAACCCATCAAGACTATTGTAAAGTTAATAATTTAATATTATAATGAACAATAATGCGTGATGAATTCCAAGGAGGTGAATAAAATATAAATGAAACAACAGTGATGACATTGTAAGTGAATTCCACTCAAGTGAATCTTACTGGGGACAAAGTTCAGTCCTGCAGATCAAGACAGGAGGGTTGTTTACAGAATAATAGTTGTATGCAAATGGTAGTTTTAATTTTGTCTATACAGTAGAACCTCTATAATGGCCAACGTCGGGAATAAAATTTTGGCCTTTATAGAAAGGTGGCCTTATTTCAAAGGTTTTCAATAATATGAATAAATTATGGTGTCGAATAAATATGATAATAGTGTCAAATAAATATGATAATAGTGTCGAATAAATATAATAGTGTAGAATAAATATGATAATAGTGTCGAATAAATAATGACAATGGTTAGGTGTTACTACTGTTTGCTGTAGAGTTTGGTTATAAAAATCATATATCACGAGGCTGAAAGAACTCTTGTAGAGTGCTCTGTCTACCATGACAAAAGCTAGCAGTATGAAGCTGAATCAGCTTATCTACCGTGAATGTAAGTCGTGTTGCTTCTTCAGGATGCCCTTTATTATCCATAAACACTCTAAGTATGGGATCTTTTGCCTAGCACAACACTATCATTGGAAATATTGGATTCATATTGCTCTCTAATGTCTTGATGGGCTAAAATAGTGTTAACTTGTGTCTTTCCACAATTGAACTTATCAGCCAGAATCCTGCTAGTTATGTGTGGGTTCTTCTTCCTCATTTCAATCAATCATGACTAGCCAGCCCATAGCCAGACAGAGGTTGTTAGCTTCAGTTTTGAATCGTTCATACAGACCAAAAATTATTGTGGACAGCAGCGTTCTGATGGATTGTTGTAGTTTTCATTGTGTTATTGTTATTGAATGAATGCACGTTGTATATGAAATACCGAAGGGTGTGTTGGGGGTGGAGCTAAGTGTCCGTTGTAAGCATGTCCCGCTGTTAACAGTATTAGTGGCCGTAATACGGAGTAGAGAGGTGGCCGTATTGCAGGGGTTTCTGTAGTACTAAAAACAATAGTCGTGCGGTCTGGACCAATCCAAGTGGCCCCTTAAGACAGGTGGCGGTTAAGTAAGGTTCCACTGTACTTGTACTTTTTCCATGCTTTTGGATACTTGAAATTTTCCTTGGTGTCATGCTGTCTGGACCATGCAGAAACACTAAGAGGCTATAGAGCGTGCTGTCACATAAGTGAAATGAAATTGGTACAGTGAACAATGAGCTGAAGAAGCGGTGGATGAAATTCTGGCTTCTGTGCGTACCAGAGTTTAGTCTGGCTATGCCAGACCCTTTACACAGCTTGCTTGGTGGCTAGTCCAGAGCCAACAATTTGGGATGAAGTGGTTAGTTAACATTTTTTGGTAGGCTCCTAGGCAGCCTTCCAGTGAAATGGGTATCCTTTGATGCATGGGCCTTTAGGGAAGTGTATCATGTAGATCAGTTTTCCATACTGCAGGATTGTATAATTTTATTCCTCATGAAATTCAAAATTTGGCAATGTACAACTTCCAAAATTCTGAGGACATAACACTTAGGATTGTGGTAATGGGATGGCAAAATCCCAGGGCTCTCTCTCCTTCCCTTTCCTATGTACTGATTATTATTCTAATTATTCTCATATGCTTTTAATTTTGTCAGATGTATTCCTTTGTAAATACTATGTTGTGAATACTGTTGTTTTGCTGTGCTTTTAGATTCAGCTTAGGGATTTATTTTTAAACTAGGCTACATACATGCTATTATCATTCAAAAAAATTAATTCAGCAGGTGATGATGGCCTAATATATAATTATGATTGTAATCAGTGAGATCTTGTTAGTGGGCACAGGAATTCTCATGGTTGTCAGTGTGCATGATTAAGGAACATAGTAGGCTAAATCCTGATATGTGTTGTGATTTTGTATTATTATTATTATTAACCCTCAGCGCGCATGCGCAACAGGGTTATAGCAGTCGTCCTGTCTGTTTGTCTGTCTGTCATGATCTGATTTTGGAGATTACTGACAATTAACAGTTGATTTAGGTATGAACTTACTCAGGACGAAGATTTAAGACCTCTTGAAGCTTTCAACTCTACATAGTACCAGCTTTTATGGGCAACTCTCCCTAGCATAACATCATAATCACGTAAGCAAATAATTTCTTGCAGCCAGCGGTGTAGTTCACTTTATGCTCAGGGAAGTTAATTGAGTTGGAAGAAGTGAAGTTTCACATTGAAAATGTATACCGGTGAGTGTTTCTGGCCTGTTTAGCTTCTTCTCTTTTGAAGACAGGTTTTCATGTACCATTTTCATTGCTCGAGCTATTTTGATGCCTCATTACAATAGCAAACAGATTGCTTGGAAGGAAATTATAATATTGTAATAGCCAGGTAGTGTTCAATAGTGCTGGTGCTTCATTGTTATTATCAGTGCAATTACATTTGTTCATTGGCTCACCTCTGGCCCACAGTTCCAATCACTTCCCTCAAACCACAATGGTGATGCAATCATATGTCCACTCACCTCTTGTCTGATTGATTACCATTCTTGTCAGTTGTTGCATTGATTCTTGTAAAATATGAAACTGAGTGTGAATGGGAATCCAGCTTAGCTATTGCGTGAATACATTAAAAAAATTGGGTGTATTATAGAAATAGAAGGCTATATATTTATGGTGTTATAGTAATTTTAGTAACTGGGTATGACTGATTGACCGATCTAATCCTTGTTGCAATCTTTTTGAGTTGTCCAAAAGTTCATGTTCATTTAAGTTGGGCTTAGAATGGAGTATTTAAAGAGTGCATTATTTTATACTTGTTAATTTGGTACTTGTTTTGTTGTCATGTATCCAGCTGTGCCTTAAACGCGATGGGTTTGAAAAGAAGTGCACAACATTATCGTGTTTCTACTACTAATTGGAAGGATAGCTTCAAAACTGGTCACTTTAGTTTTACTGTTGGTGGGGCTTGTGCGCATTGTCATTTTTATCTATTTTATTTATGTATCAATAATTTTATTGTTATTAGAATGAGGTGTGATCAATATTTGTAAATACCATAGTTAATACCTTCTAAGAAAAGTGTTCCAAATACAACTCGGCACAATGTATAAGCTTAACACCACACAGAGTGTTATATTAAAATACTTGACCTGGTGTTATAGCATCTGGAATAACCACACCCATGTGGACTATGTGTGTGTGTATATGTGGCAGGAAATAGAGGGAGAGATATGGAAAATTGTGCCAGCTAGGCATACAATCATTGACACATTTTGACACTCACAAAGTCTGATCAAACTGTGACTCAAGATACATTGAATTATGTCCACTCTCTTCCCATAGACAATTATCTAGGGGTTTGCTTGGGGCATTTTTTCCCCATGTCACCCATGGAGTGAGTTCCCCCACCCCCCACCTGGATCATGTATGATGCATGCAGTACATAATAAATTGTGACAGGATCTGAGAAAACAGCCCACTTGGAACACTCCATCAAAATTTTATTTTTGTATTTGCTATGTACTCCTTAAATTTTTCTTCAAAATGAGCCATAAATAATTAGCAGGCTATCAGTAGTTTTCGAGTTATGAGCCGTTAAAGTTTCGCCTGTTCTACCACGCTATTTCGGAAAAATTGAGAAAAACGCGTTTGAAAGACCGCAAGAGAAAGGAGTGTGGCATTTCTAACGACACGCTCGCCATGAAATACTTGTCGGTGACACTTCAAATTTTGTCAGAAGGTAGGCAAAGGGTTTTAGATTGGTATGAACAAATAAAAATAATTTCCGATTTCTATGCCCAACTCGATGTTTTTGCTTGTATCTCAATTTCCTGTTTTGCGGGAAGTGGGCTGTTTTCTCAGATCCTGTCACAATTTATTTCATTTTTACACCTTTATCATTTGTGTGATTAGCCATATTCACACACATGCCTGGCACTTGTAAATACTAAGCCAACTGACTTATAGTATTCTCCAGCATCAAATTAACAATTTATTTATTAAAAATCAACATGTAGTTGATTTAATTACTCTGCCATGCAACCCCAACCCCTATAGAAAAACAAAACCAGAATTATACAAAAAAGAGTTAACTGTGTATTCAATGTGCATTAATTACAGAGTTTCAATAAACCATACAAACAAACATAATACATACAAAACCAGGCAGCTTACTACACAACTTCAGCTGAAAGAGATGCAATGATAAAAGCTTATATCTGAGGTTGGCAGGTAGTTTGACCAAAAGCAGAGAAAGTTAGAGCTAATTAAATAACAAATTATTGAGTGCCAAGGTATTGTTTTAAATATTTTTGTAATTGATTCCTCCATGGTGCCCTAACTGTTTAATGACTCAAACATTAACCAGCAGGTAATTAATAACATGAGTAATTTTAGTAGGCAGGCAGTTCTTAAGAGGCACAAGTGTTGGGAGGATAGACTGAAACCAATTCATCTACAGAAGGTGCAGTACAATGCAAGAAATGGGACGGATGGTTCAGGAGCAGAGGCAGCCTAGCAGTACATAATGCAGACCAGTTCCTACACAGTTGCAAGATATGACTCATCCTCAGTGCCCTTTCTTTACATTGGGAGGGCCACATGACCACTTTTAATGGAAGTGGAAGTCAAAGACAAGGTGTGTGTATGTGTATAAGTTTATGTGTGTGTGTGTGCATATGTGTGTGTGTGTGGTGTAAGAGGAGGAGCCAAGCTAAAAAGATCACCAGTCAATTTCTAATCTATTGGCCAGAGTTGGCCAACCACAGGAGACCAGTACCACTACCTAAAGGCACTTACCCAACATGTACCAGCTAGCTAGAGGTGAAATATTTCCCACAGCAGAAGGAAATTAATCACATCAGTCAGTATGCACCAGAATACAAACAAAAATTGCAAATTCTTGTCAATACCAACCAGTGGAAGGGAGTGGGAGGAAACCTACATATTGTCTGCAGTTTTCAAAATAATTAATCACTGCTGTTATATTAAATGACTATAACTTTTTGAGCTTTCAAAACAAACAAACTGATGAGCAATTGATAACAGAGTTGTCATTATTCATGTGCTATGAGCCAATCTATATGTGACGTCAATAACAAACTTCAAAGCATCCTTAAAAGTAGTTTCACTTCCATTGCTTACTTCACAGAACAAAGACATGAATGAATAGCGTGAGCAGAAGGTTTCGTATCTAATACCTTGCTTTACATCATTACTTTCCAAAGGGTCTCTTCCAAATGAGCATGTTTCAGATATTACACCACCTTGAGACTGATACCGCTGCACAGCAGATCTTGCAGAAGGCAGCAACTGAGGATTAATCTTTTTGGCCCTGTTGTTGTCCAAATTCATAACCACATTGGGAATTCCCCTCTTCATAGCTATCTTCCTACCACCTACCATGAAAAATAAATTGTGATCTTATACTAGTATGAATAAACCAGTTGCTGTCATTCTTTTCCCAACAACAACAACAACAATAACAATTGGTTTTTATACACGCCATTGCTCTCCATTTACATCAAAATTAATGAAGCAATAGAAAAGCCCATCTAGCAGCACCTTGTGTAAACTGGCATCTCTAAGATTCAAAGTTAATGTAAGGTGATAAAATTGAATGACTTGGCAAAATTAATGAATTAATTAACAATAAACATACATGTTTATTTCAATTTTCAGTGCAAGTGTGTGTGTGTGCGTGCAAGTGTGTGTGTGTGTGTACACGTGCAAGTGTGTGTGTGTGTGTGCGTGCAAGTGTTTGTGTGCGTGCAAGTGTGTGTGTGTGTGTGTGTGTTGAGTAGAGCCCATTTGTACCACTGATAGGCCTGTGAGTTGCCAAATAATACTCGAGTACTTACTAACTCAGTCAGGTAGAAACACATACTATAGGATCATGAAAATATAGGGCCATGTATAGAAGTCATTGGTATATGAAGTATTTCAGTATTCTGCATATATTATGTATCTGTTAATGGTCAGTATGAATGACTCTCACTGTATAACATAGTATGTGCTGGTTTATGAGCCTTACATACATTGTACAGAGAAGCCTCACAAGCAACAGCTACTCACTGTGGTTCTGTGGCTTCTTCCTTGCTAGTGGGAAATAATGGAATTTTAAGAGAACTGAAAAACAGAAAACAAAGAAAAGAGAGAAAGCACCAAACTGCTTGCACCCCTCCATCATTTTTTACAGAGTGCATGGAACAATTATGTCAATTACCCCATTGTAACTTTACCTTAACCAATACATAATTCCTGAAAATGAAACAGTTAACTTGACCACCCATTAGAGAAATAAACACTACCCGACTAAATAAACCTAAGAAGTAGTCTTTTATTACCACAACTTAGAGAAACAGTTATAGATTGTGCACATATATATGATACATTGTAACAAATCCACTCCATTATTCATTGTAACCATAAACATTATCAATTAGAGTTTTTAAAAATAAGTAATACTCTCAAGGTGTTAGACACATTTATCTCAGATAAAAAGTCAACAATATTATTGTTAATTGCAAACTAAAAAAACAAATATATATATGATAAAATACAATTTTCAAGTCGACGTACACACGAACTTGAAATTGATAACATGATGAGTTCACACCTCATTAACACCTACACCAGTCCATCCTGGGAGGACCAGATCAGATTGTATGTCAAACCATATAGTGAGGATATACAACGGTCTCCCTCCATTCATTATAATCATAGAATACACCTTACCTACTTGGTTTCATACTAACTCACACCCCATAGTCCCATATTTATGCACTGCCATGCCACAACACTCAATTAACACCTCACCTTGACAACCTAATAAGGTGAACAACTATAAAGGGCAAACTCCATTACCAACACTATTTCTAAGTGGATGGTAGAGTATCTAGCCAAACCTGAAATATCCTATTCGTCTCTAAAACTTGACAAATTATATCATCACCAAATTAAACTTCAGTGAAAATCACACAAAAAAATAATTATCAAGTTCTGACCCTTCATACAAACTAGATTGAAACTTTCTCACCTCATGGGGTCTGGAAAAAAGAAAAGGAAAAAAGTGAAAAAAAAAACAAGCAAAAAAGTTTTTTTCACTTTTTTTCTTTGCTTTTTTCCAGACACGTTTAGGTGAGAAAGTTTCAAGAATTATACTACACTGGCATCAACAAGGAGGCCACAATGACATACGTATGAAGTTGAAATGGATCCCCTTACTGAACACAGTCAAGTGTGATTTCGAAAGAATTCGAACTATTTCCATATCAATAATTATGTATCTCATTCCACTACTCCCATGAACAATTCCAATGTAACACATAAAATATAAAACAGCAATCCAATGGCCTCATCAACAATGCTTCTAAACATGCCTTTCCTAAATAGGGGCAATGAAAATTCCACTCAATAAAGAATGAAACAAGGAAAGAATTAAAAACTTGTGCCGGACTACCACTGAAACTGGTGCATAATCAATCACCAGTGATATCTAACATAATGAATACAATAATTTGTGACTGGCAGCAATTCTAAAAAACATAAATTAATTCAATAGGTTACTCCACACATCCTTAGCTATATCTTTCCAACTTATACTCCACATTTGTGTGTTAGAGTAACTCACTAGAAGCTTCATCATGTAACCCCAAGTTGGTAACAGACTGGCTGTTTCCTCTTCTCATACTTACTGCACCATTAGATACGTGCTCAGGACTGGTAGCACTCCCAGAACTAGCAGTAGCTGTGCTCACAGTCAAAACACCTGGACCAGACGTTGTCAATGCCCCTCCGTCCAAGTGCTCTTCTTCGATGAAGACTTCAAGGTTAGAGCTACCCAGCTTACTTCTCCGAGAGGAATACGACGGAGAAATGGAAGACTCGTCAAAAACGTTGTCCGTTCCCCACTGGGAAGGTTCTATTTCTAAAGCCATTTTCAAATTATCAGTTCTTTGGGCTACTTCTCTTTGCGTAGTCTACAAACAACTCCGCTCTCTTAGCTTGTACAATGGATGTTGTTGCTAGGCCCAGTACAAGTAAGTGTCTATTTCAGTTTTCATGGGCTGACTAGGTATTGTAACAGCTTCCACAGTACTTATTCATAATACACATAGGCGACTCTTTTCTTACAGCTGATTAGCAACTTCCTGCATGCTATTAGAATGTCTGCATCCTGGTAAAGGGTTTCTTGGGTTATTATTTCAATGGCTATAGTCCAAACAGTCAGTGCTTTTATTCTATTTTCTTGTAATTTTTTTTTATAAAAAATATATCTGAAAAAAAAAAGTATTTACTATACTATAGTGATGTAAACAATACTTTAAGTCTTGTCTTTCCATCATATCCTCCCATAACATGGACCTTGCCTGATGTCATGATACAGGTACAGTCATATACTGCATGTGGTAGTTGTCCAGCCTGGACCCAGGTATTAGTCTCAGGGACATAGCGCTGGATGGTGGACACTGGCTTCTCACTCTTCATGTCCCTACCACCGACTGCCAGTAGAGATCCTCCAATGTTGAGTGGACAGGACAAGGCACAGTTGAGTGAAGGTAGTTTGTTCCATATGTTGGAACTGTCTGATGAGGAGTGTGAAACAAGAGCCTCCAGAGATACACTATAGACATCAGGACTACGCAGGCACACTTTCTCACACCATCCCCCCATGAGGTACCAGGCATCTCCTATTGTAGAAGACTTCATATTCATCCATGGTGTTGGTGTAGATGGTCCAGTGGACCACTGCATGTTGGATACATCAAGTACCTCAACAGTTTGTAAACAGTCTCCATGGAAACCACCAGCCACCACCAGCCAATGTTTATATGAAGTAGCTGAAGGAGACCAGCGAGGTGTAGGCATAGGACGGAAGGGGTGTGTCCACTGGTTGCTGTCAGGCTGCCACTCTCCTAGCACACTGCTATAAGAGCCATCTCGATTTATTCCTCCCACCAGAACAAGTTTGTTGTTGATGGTAGTCATAGCAAACAACCCGGTACTGTATGGAGGTAGAGTGTGCCACTGGCAGGACTGTGTGTTGTAGGCCATCACTATATAGTCGTCCTCAACTCTTTTAGTCCCTCCTCCTCCAACATACACTGTATCATTTATTTCTACTGATTGGATGTATCCAGTCATAGCCACTGGCATGTCAGGACCACGCCTCCAGTCTAACTGGAGAGGAAATGTCTAAACAACAACAACATTGTACAACAAACATAGCAACTATATCACTTTATGTGTTCATTGTTCATAACTGTCTATATAGTTTGAAATAAAGTTTAGCATCACAGTTGTCAAGGTTCTGTTTACATACTGGTCAATTAGCTTACTAATAATAATTTTTTTTATAAATATCAGTTTATAAATTATATATCATGAATTGTTGTTGTTGTTGTTGTTTTTGTTTTTTTCTGCCAAAGCAACAACCACTGCTGTTGTGTAAACATCCAATACTATACAATCCTAGTATGCCATGGAACTGTTTCCTAATATATTGTTCTTCAACTAGATCGGTGACGTAACTTTTTAGGCACAGTCTACAATAATGTTATTCCTAACATGAACACCTGAAAATAACAAACACATATCCTTTGAGACCACCCATACCGAAACATCGTCCTACATCACTGCAGATAGACTGCAAGCAACTTTAAATAAAATAAGAACTTAAATTGCAAACCCTCAACTCAAGGTCAAAAGAATAACACAGAAGCTATTGAAACTAAAATCCTGTCACATATGTATACTGAGAGTTAATTGCCTCCAAAGCAACTAAAGTTAAATATATAAACAGCTATTTACTATAATTTGTTTAACCTCAAAGAAGTCAAAGGGAAAAAGGACAATAAAAAAAAGAAGAAATATTAAAGCAAGCCTGTGTTGCTACTCCATTATCTCTTGTAACATTAATGTACTGTACTTGCTCAACATTGCCTTTAAAATTAGAGGTCCAATTACTTTATGTAACTATTGTGTATATTGCTACATATAATTTTTGCAAGACATTCTTATAATTCTAGTAACTTATTCTCTTTATTATTACTAGTTTTACCTTTGTCACTTTAGACTCAAAATCCAGAGGATTCTTGTTTTCTGTCTGACGTTCAAGTTTCTTCAATGCTATTTTGTAGTCTTGTTGCAGTCTGTCCATGGCTATTTGTTGATCTCTTCTATCCTGTTCCAGTCCTTCCATCACTGATTGTTGGTCTACATTTTCTCGTTTCAGTCGTTCACTTTCTAGCCGGACTATCTGAAAGTCTACTCGTAACCTCTGATTCTCATTTTCTATTCTTTCAAATGCTGTCATTTTCTCTGTGTTGTCTGCTCGTAATTGTCTAATCTCATTTTCCATCCTCTCAATAGAAGTCATTAACTCAGTGTTGTCTGCTGCAGCCTTTTCTTCAGATGTCTATCACAAAATACATACTTAAATTAATAATCTCATTACTTCCACAAGTGTTAAAAATATTTATCTCTAATACATAAAATATGAAGAAAAAATATTTACTAGCAAATTCCTGCCACATACAGTGGCGCTTGATGTGTACCTTTTGCAAATCTGGTATGCACTAGCATAGGGTATTGTTTGTACCTATTTATTATTCCCTACCCCTTGGTTTAGCTACATCAGTCTTCCTCTCCAGCTCTCTTTCTTCCTGAGATATGGATTCCCTTTTCCTATATTATTTTCTCAGCTTCTCTGTCCATCTATTGTTGCGAAACTATTGTTTCCCTTTTAAAACTTTCATCATCTTTTCCTTGCCAATATCTCTAGCGTTTAGGGAGGAATAGTCTTTGATTCTTGAATCGCCTTCTACTGAATGTAATGATGCTATACAATTTTTGTTTGTTGTGACACTGTAGAGTTCTTTCCTGTCAATAGTTTGTAGGTACAAGAGGGACGTCTCCTGAATACCAAAATCCAGGACTATAATTGCTAACTTATCCCCGACCTACTCAAAGTAGCTAGCTAGCTAAGTACTTTCCTCAAAACAAAGAGTCAAATGAAGACAAACTATCATTGATTATACAAAACATAACTAGAGACTGACAACTAGAATAGTAACTGTTTGACCTCTTCATGTGGACCAAAAACCATTGTGTGAGATGAGGTTATATTATAGTGTAATCATGGTAAACAGTTTAATCATGAACAAACACCTTACTAACAAGGCTCACTATTTAATTATTGATGAACACATATCTCTTCGTGACTATGCGTACTATTATGTACATCTTCATAAAAACATGCATTCAACATACATGTACACACACATAGCCTATAATGTGGCAAATATAGTTCTTGTTCTTATATTATTCACCTGTAATGGATTACTGGTGAGCGAACAACACAATTGAATATTGTTTTGTGTTTTTGTATATATACGTGGACGTACATATGTCACTTGTACTTTGACCCTTGCATATTATTTGTTAGCTCAGTGATCGACCCCATCCCAAATATCACAGAACAGAATCCTGTGGTCTATTTGAATTAGTGGTGGCGGTAAGTTAATGTGTTCTTTGTCATAGTTATATGCCCAATGCAGCACTGTTGTTCTCACTTGAAATTAATTGTCTAATAGTCAAACCACGAAGGTAAGTCTTGTGTTAGTATGCCCAGTGAACAAGTGTGTGTGGAAAGTGTTTTGCATTACAGCTACTGCTTAGCTAAAGAATAGCCTAAAGTAAATGTGTAACTAACAAATAACGATATATATATATACCGTATTCACTCGAATAGCTCGCGCGTGAGTTATTTTTTTAAGGCACGGCATCGGGTAGCGAGTTATTCGAGGGCGCGGCTTATTTTAGCTAGTCAGCATCACTTATAATTGGGTGTGGTGCTACTTCGAGCATGCGCAGTGTCCAGCATAGCAGGCGCCCCCGCCCACCCCTAAAAAAGTGAATAGCCTATTGTTTGTAGCATACAGTTAACGACAAACGAAAGTTTATATTGATTTTGCCGTAGCTAAGAGAAGTCATTTACTAAAGTTACGACTATTCATCGTCAATGGTAGTAGGGTCTTCTTCCATATCGCAATCAGCAAAAGGATCCTCCTCGTCCAACACTGAGTTGCTGTTCTGGCTGGCTGTTGCACTTTGGATGGCGGCCAAAGCGCTATGTGCAACTCCACTTGGCTTGAGACAATGGATTGAACTATCCTCAGAGCCATCAATGCTGCTACTAATACCACAAGCTTTAAAAGAATTGACAATGACATCAGTAGTGACAGTGCTCCAAGCCTTCTTGACCCATTCCACACAGGTAACTTTATCAGGAGCCCTAAGATTGCCTGAGCTTGTGAATGACTTTTCGCCTGAGGACATCCACTCATTGTACAGATCTCGATGAGCTGATTTGAAAGGCTTATTCCATGATACATCTGCTGGCTAAAGATGACTGGTGAGACCCCCTGGGATTAAGCATGCATCTGTCCTCAGGCTGGCTACGTGAGTCCTCACTGTTTCAGTCATATGACACCTGTTATAACAAATAGTGTACCATAATTAGAACTCATTTATCGTACGTGGTAACCATTTTTAATTTTAAGACTTTATTATAATATTGTGATTTGTGTGTAGATTACCTAAATGCATCCCAGACTAGGAGTCTCCGGCTGAAACTAAGATGTCCCCACACAGAGTCTACCCACTGGACTGTCAGGGTTTCATTCATCCAGCCATTCCTACTAAGGTAAACAACAACTCCTGGGATCTTTACCAATTCAGGAATTGGCCGAATTCCCTTAAATACAATAAAAGGTTTCAACTTCCTTCCATCAGCCATTGCGGCAAGGATGACTGTAAAGCGACCCTTGTCATGTCCAGTGGTTCGAACAGACACAGTACGCTCACCCACTCGAGCCACTGTTGTGTCCCCTGGCATATCCAACCAAAGTGGAGTTTCGTCCATATTTCCTATGGCAGATAAAGAGTACTGATGCTCCTGTCTCGACTTTCTCACCCTTAAAATAAATGACGAAACTTTGGGGATCAAATCCTGTGGCAATCTCTGGCTAACAGTGGTCCTGCGACGTAAAGAGAAGCCATTTCTCCTAAGAAAATTCTCAACCCACCCCTGGCTAGCAGAGAAGTCACCATCACCACTGTAAAGCTCCAGGGCTTTCCTCTGAATACTGCTTCGCGTAACTCTGAGGTGATTGGATCGCTGATTGTCAATCCAGGCTGTTAACTCCTCCACCATTTCAGGCGCATGCGCCTTTCTTCCACCACCTGGAAGTCGCCAAGCCTTTGTTGGGACTTGAGCAAGCTTGTCCTTTCTCTTCCTCCAGTCACAAACACTACTCTCTCCCACTCCCAACTTTTTACTTGCTTTCCTGTTAGTATGATTTTCTGCATATGTAATTACATTGAGCTTAAATTTTGCATCATAAGATGCCAACTTCCTTCGTGCAGGTGGTGGGGTCTCCATAGAAGCTGAAGGCAATGACTCATTAGACACACACTGTTCACTATCTGACATGGTCCAATATAAATGAGTAGAAAAACCAATTTACTGGGGCCTATTAATTATTTGGTAAAGGGTCGTCATCCAGTGCGCGCCTTATTTGAGGTGCGCGAGTTAATAAGTTGAGACGCAATAGCAGGTAGCGGCTTTTTCGAGGGCGCGAGTTATTCGGGGTGCGCGAGCTATTCAAGGAAATACGGTATATATACGCCATAACATATTTATTATTGTATCACCCCTATACTTATGTGAGTCTAGTAATTACCTTGAGTTCTTGCATCTGCTTGTCTTTATTCTTCATTTCCTTCACATACAGGACACTGGCAATATTGAGTTGTCTCATCGTTCCTCCTCCGTAGATTCCCTCTACCTCTGACTTCACACCCCGTAGTCTAGCCAGCAGGTCCTGGCTGGATGGCCTTCTCTCTGGAGTGTTGTGAAGACACTGTCTCACAAGATCTAGTAGCACTGGATGAGATGCACCACATGTGGTTTCCAATGTGGCCATGTAAGTCTGACGACGATCCACTTCTGAACGAGCAATGAGCTGGTCAGGATTAGAAGGATTGGGATATGTACTGGACAGCAGGTCACCTGGAAACACCTGACGTAAGTATAAAAGTACATAATGAACATATTTGAGATGTTAATATTATTTTACACATTAATCAATTATAATCAGTAAAAAATGGCTAACAAATGGGAATAGCAAGAGCAATTGTAATTACATCGTGACACGCTCGCCATTTGTGCTCAAGCACACCACCAGCAGGATAAAAAACATAATAAAAGGAACTTCAAACTGGACTAAGCTGAAGAGTCATGACAGTGAAATAATCTGTGTTTGCACTCCACAATTTCTTGTTGCAAGTTCGAACACCTACAAGATAGCCTTCTTGCCTCAAATATTAGCTATGTTTTTTGCTCAAATGTTTTTTTTTGTTTTTTTTTGCCATTCAGGTAATAACCACGCTTTACTAATTCTGATCAGCTCAATGAATCACACACATCGCTGTTAGGCACCATTGTAGTCTTCATTACTGACACACAAGCATATTACTATATGGACAACCAGGACTTATGACTAAACAACAATAACTTTTATTTTTGTTATTTTTATTTATTATTATTTATTTAATTATTTTATTACAATAATTGTGCAAAAACTGTCCTAATAACCTTAAAAATATCATCTATTTGAACACTGTGTACTAAAAACTAAAACTACAAAATTTTAAAGCTAAAAATGGCACACATTACAATTATAAATCATTTACCTGTGTCAATGTAAACAGAGCAAGATGTCCGAATGAGAACACATCTAGAGATGGTCCATATCTGTGGCTCTCGCTGAGAGCCTCTGGTGGCATGTACACAGTGGTCCCTGGAGTCTTAGTCAGAGTCTGTGCTAGCTGACCTGGTCTAAAATTCACCATGCGAGAATTGCCCAAGTCTGTGATTTTGGCACACAGAGATGAAGTTAGGAGGACATTCCTAGCTGTTAGGTCTCTATGTACTATTGGAGGAGCTCGGCCATGCAAGTACACTAGTCCACTGCTAGTGTTAGTGAGAATGGATACTTTAACTGAAGGAATATTAGGAGAACACTCCAGCAGGTCGTCAACACTCATTTCTAGTCTCTCCATCACAAGGAGAGGTAGATCGGAACCTTCCAGGATACACAGACCAAGGAACTGTGTTATGTTAGGATGTCGGAGACCTGCCATGAGTTGACATTCTCTTCGATACGTCTCTATAGTCTCTCGAACTCCTTCATTATTAGGATCCAACAATAGCTCATGCATACGTTTAGCAGCACAGAGAGTTTCCTCGTATTTAACCTATCAATAAAATTTATATAAACTCTATACATTATGTATACTGCACATATTGTATTTAATATTCATTTTTAATATTTATGTATAATATATAAGACTAAGACTTTCAGCTAGTAATGAAGTAGTTAAGTACTCAAGAGTTGTATTGTGCGAGTTAAATAAAGTATGCATTTTGTATGTGACGAATCAAACTCAATTACTCTGAATAAGGTACTCTTCATATATTTCTTCAAATATGGTAAAGGTCAACACATAGCTTAAGGCACAAAGCTAAGTTGGATTGATATGAGTTTCACATACCTCTACTACTGAGCCATAAGAACCTACTCCCAGAGTTTTTCCAGTGGCAGTCACTTCATTCAGGAAGAAAGAGCGAAGCTGTGGGTCATCCTTGAAGGATCTAGATCTGGCAAACCTAGCAGCCATATGGAAGAATATCCAGCCCAGCACAGGGCAGGTTTAAGACAGGGAACGAGCTTGTTGAAGGGACTTTCTAAGTCCAGGCTCCCTACAGATCACCAGCTCCACTATTATACAACCCTATCGGAGTCGGCAACTAATAAGTGAGTGAATTTCAGACGGATTGTTCTGCGAGTGCAGAACCTGCCATCCCGAACAAAAACAGGAAAGGTGGAGACTCCCAACCCAAACCATGTTTCTAAGGTTGGTATACTCCGCCCATACTATGCGCATGCGTAACATGCGTAGTTGTGGACAGCTAGTGGACTTGCGGCGATGTTGAAAAGTAATTTTTCTTTTGCTGGGAAGTTTTTTTGTTTCTGTTGATGTTGACCATCGAAGGCTCTGGATTAGCTATCATAAATAAAGTTGTTGCATAAGGCAACAAGTACCACCTTATTTCTTATTCGTTGCTTTTTAATCTGAAGGGTAAAAAAGGTATGTATTTCATTCTCTATTATTCCAATTATAGCTAGTGCAGATTGCAATAGCGATATAAAATTGATGCTTATGAAATAAGTGAGTAAAAATATGAACTCTTACTGTTATACTGAATTAATCGATACAGAGGATTCACATTTTTTTTAAATAAACGGAGAAACATGCTCTGCTGTAAAAAAGTTCATTTGTAAGAACCTTACCAGACATTTGGGGGGGAAAATTTGGATTCAGGAATTGAAGAATTTTAATATGTTAAGCAGTGGATGCAGTTTCTCTTCCCTTCAAATTCAAGGTTGGTAGATTATAATTTATATTTTTGTGAATTCTGATGCAGTATGATAGTTTATAAGTTGCTCAAGAATACCTTTAGTAGTGCTGGGCGATAGTATTGATATTTGAACTATCACGATAGTTCAAGGTGATAGTTACTATCACTGTACCTTGATATTAGCTGGCTTAAAAACACACGGGAGCCTAGCACTCAGGGGAGGCCTCAGTGTAGTAAGACTGCCTTCTAGCACTATTCAGCTGTTTGTGTAGTTGGGAGATGCTTTTCTACATGGCAACACCCACAGCTGAGTTACTCCCTCTGGAAGGGTCAAAAAGTGCCATCTGGAGCTACTTTATTCTAGAAAAAAAGAATCAGGAAAGAAGGTTTATTTTAAACTGTGCTCTACTTCCATAAAGTATTCTGGAAACACCACTAACCTCCACTTCCACCTGAAAAAGCATCACAGAAATACGTACTCTGCTCTGCCAGCTTTGGACAAAAGAAATCAGCCACCACCAACTCAACCTACTCTGACTGAAACTTTAAGCTCTGTTCAAAAAATCCCCACTTCTCTACAAAATGGAACAAACTGACAGAATCTGTTTGCTATTTTGTAGCAAAAGACATGCAACCCTTGGATACAGTAGATGATAGTGGGTTTCGGCACTTGTTGAAGACGTTTGAGCCACGTTACGATCCTCCTTCAAGCAAAACCATCACAACAAAGTATTTACCTGAGATGTATGATGCTGAACATCAAAAAATCAAGAATGAAGTATCCCAGACTGTATCATTTGCTCTCACTACTGATATATGGACTTCACGAGCTAACCACGCCTATACTGGGGCTACAATTCACTTCATTGACAATTATTTTACAATGAAGCATTATCTACTATAAACTACAGGGTTTCCTGTGACACACTCCGCTGCTAACATAGCACACGAGTTAAAAGAGATTCTCTCAGAATAGAATTTAGTAGAATGTAATCTCTCTGCAATCACCAGAAATAATGGAAGAAATATATCTGCTGCTGTCAGAGACCTTGGTTGGCCAAGTCTACCATGCTTTTCTCATACTTTACAGCTGGGTGTTGAAAAGGTGTTGAAGTTGCCTCAAGTTGTAAAGGCTATTGCTCATTGTAAGAGGATTGCCACACTCTTTCATCATTCTAGCAAGTCATCTTACATTCTGAAGCAGAAGCAAAAACAGTCTTGGACATAAGGAACTCTGCATTATCCAAGAAGTTCCCACTCGCTGGAACTCTTCTTATTACATGGTTCAGGGTATCCTGCAACAATAACAGCCTTTGTGTGCTATACTCCTGGAAATTCATACAACCGATTTGATGCCAACTGAGTCAGAGTTCAAAACACTGGAAGAGTTTACTCTCACAGTAAAACCACGTGTTGACATCACTGAAGCAATTTGTGCAGAAAAGTGGGTCACTGTTTCCATGATGCGACCGATTCTTACCAAGTTGTTGGAAACACACTTTGTTGATAATGCTGGATGACATGTCAGATCGGTACACAGGGAATAATCTCAAATTATTAACAAAGGCAGCTCTTTTGGACCCTCGCTTCAAAAGCGTGAAATTCCTTCCAGAATCTGAGCGAAAGACTACAATTGCTGAGTTAGAGTCAGATTTCGATTTGATCTCTTCAAATGCTGAGTGCAGTAGTGCAACTGAACCTGCAGCAAAGAGAAAAAAAGGAGAATTTAAGTTGATGGAATTAATTGGGGAATTAGCTCAACCAGCAAAGGACTCAGAAGTTCCAATATCAAGAAAAGAACAGCTGGGAACTGAAGTATCTTGATACATTGGCGAGGAGAGTACTAGCCTTTATGCCTTGGAATGGTGGGGAGCAAATAAAACCAGATACCCAATGCTGTCTCAGTTAGCAGCTCGATACCTCTCTATTCCAGCTACATCTGTGCCATGTGAACGTGTTTTCAGTATTATTGCTGGCCATGTTGTGAATGAAAAAAGGGCATGCCTCCTTCCTAGCAATGTTAATATGCCTTGTTCTTTTGGCTGAAACTCTTCAGTAACTTACCATTCCAATGTATAATATGACGTTATTATGTTTACTTATTTTTATGAATATTGAAAAAATCTGAATAAGCTTACTATCGCGATATGTCCACTATCGCGATATTTATCAAGCTAGCTATCGAGATAGTGATAGTGCCACTATCGCCCAGCACTACCGTTTAGCATAATTCTCCAACAAATTTGCTGACTCTGAGTCTTAGCTTACATAATAACAAAGTCACTGACAAAAACCCAGCTGCATTAATCAAGTAATCAGAAGATCCCACCTTATAACTTCATTTATATCCTCTATTTGCATAAGAAGAAAACACTGTTGATTTTCTTTTATAATTAAGGAGTATTTGTACTGATTACTCTCATTTTCCTTCCATTGTATGTTCATGTTGCCAGGCCATAAACAGTGTTATTTGTATTTCTTCATTCTGTGATATCTATAGCAACTTCGTCATGATCGCTTAAATACCTTTCCAAAAGTTCAACAAAAAACCTAGGAATAGCTGTACAAAACTGAAATTTTTTTTGGACAGTGTATTAGTTTCATAAGTGATGGTGCTGGCGTACCTAGATTAGCCATACAGATGTAGATATTATATATGAGGCTGTATTTTTCCCCGTTCTGTGTAAAAACAGACTTCAGTAGCTGTTTGGCTTCTGGTGTTAGCTAAGTTCTATGTCAGCAGCCTCGCTCGGAGTTACCAATAAAAATATGTGTTGGTATTCACATGCATTAAATAATAATGCAAGTACTGTTAACAAAGAACACATTCAGAAAAGGCTTCGTATATGAAACTTTTCAATTCATATTGATGTCCAATTTTAAATTCTTTGTCATTATCTTCTAAATTGCAGGTTCTACTAGATAAAAAAAAACACTTATGTTGTGTTATAATTTTACCAACACATCCTGTACTAGATGTATTTGATTTATAAGGTATGAAGTTTCTACCACGCCATCTACTCCATTTTCTTTGGTTTTATCTACATCCTCTTCACTGTAGTTTACTATTTGTTGCTGATGACACAGATCCGGAATTAACATGTGTGATATTTTAATTGAGGGTCAAATTGCTTCAAGCTGGCACGTGAGTTAAGTTCTGTCATGAATGTATACTTCTTTACTCCTTAAAAGACCAAATTTTGTAATGGAGGATTCTGCATATGAATTGACTTCCTTTAATTTGCTAAGTAGTGCGATGTCACCAATTGTGAACAAATTTGGTGAGTTTTATAGTTTGGAGAGCGTAATTCATACATATGAAATGTTTGATGTCTAAAAATTATTAGTATTGTCTCCACTAATTTGGTGCAAAGATTGGGAGACAGTGCTTCACTTGTTGCATAGAAATATGAACTTTAATGAAAGCAGATCTCGAATAAAATCCACCTTGTGGATCGAAAAATGTAGCGGTTCTTATGTCCTAACGTTGTTCAAAATTTCGGACACACAATGACCTGCTCTTTGTTGACAGAACCATTAATTACATATGAATGAGCATAGAAATATCCTGCATCATAATTGTCAGCAATATTGGAAATGTGACTTAAATCATTTGCACATGTTGGTCGGTGTATTTCTACTTGATTTTCTTATCCAACATTTGAGTCATCGTTGGCTTGAAGTAGCTAACAAAAAGCTGATGAAAGTTTTGGTCACACTCACAACCACCATACACTTCATCCTAAACCCAGTCATCTCTCATTGATAGTCCTTGTCGTGCAAAAAATATTATTTTCAAGAATTTTTGACAAACACTTTTGCATACCCTCACGTAAAAAATGTGATATCTGTAGAAGACTTGTGAATCTGCATTAAAAATATTCATTCGCAATTAATTCCTATGCAATAAGTGTAAAGTAGTTAGTGATGTTAGAGTAAAAATTTAACTAAGATTTTGCATGCAGTAAATCCACCCTCTTCTTTTGTCCTTCAGCATCTTTCCAATTGGTGTAGCCTTGTTAAAAAGCTGCTTCCAGCTTAGGGGATAGAGTATTAGTAATTATTCATTCTGTAACTATTATCACCTAATAAAAACAAAATGATTAATCTTGATACTGGTCGTAGTAATGCCATGGCCATCTGATAAACCTGCTAGGTTGGAAAAAGTGTCAAATAGGATTCACCTTGCCAAACTTTGTCTTTGGGAATGCACAGGTTTCTGATGTATTTAGTGATTAGTCTATTTCAATCAAATCAACCGCATGAGGTAAAGAACTGGCCATAGTTTGGTCACACTGTTACAGTTCACCCTTGACTAAGGGGAAGAACAATTATTTGTAAAACTGTAGCTATAAGGATCGTACAATACAAGGCTGCAAATTTTGTAATAATTTTATGTGAGAGTTTGCGCATTAGCATTAGTACAGCTATTTTGCAACTTCCCAATACTAAAACTATGTGGAAAAAAATTGAAGATGTCTGCCCTGATAATAATTGAACCTCCCACTAGCCTTGCCTTTAAAGAAATATTTATTGAAATGATTCATTATGTAAGCCTGTGTAATGAAACTTTGTTTTACAGTTATATGCTTATTAAAATTCATGAAATATTTCAAAAAACTAATCTTAAAAACTTGTATCTTCTTAATAATTCGAATTTTTCACTAATCTGGACTTCTTTTAGTCTCAGCATTCTTATTACTTAGTTTCTATTGTAGGTTATAACTATTAGCTACAGTGCCTCCCACTCTTTTAATTAGGACCACGTTGTACATAAGAAAGCTACTAGTGCATAGTGTACTTCACTATTCCGCATATAATATGGCTCTTGTATTATGACAAAAAAATATTTTTTGTTTTTGATGTATTCTATCTCTTTCACAGTCTTTTTTAAATAATACAAAATTAAAAATATTTGGTCGCCACAGGAAATCAAACCCAGGACCATTTGTATAATGCACAAGTGCTCTGCCAAAGAGCTACGACAACCAGAGAGCAAACAAACACCCCAATTCTGTATTTATACTGATAAGGGGTATTGGTATGCTACAGTCTCACTCTCAACAGACCAACAAAATGTCTCTTTATTCAAAGATTCTTATTATTCGTTGAATTGTTTTACTCCTCTAATTTATCACTTCAAGATTTTTTCCCAGCCTTCTTTTACTCATTAGATGAATTCTCTCTCTTTCATAGTCTGTTTTAAATGATGCAGAATTAAAAATATTTGGTCACCATCGGAAATTGAATCAAGGATCGCTTGTATTACACACAAGCGCTCTGCCACTAAGCTACGACAACCAGACAGAAAACAAACACTTTTTACTATGGTCACAAAAGTCAGATTGAGATGATACTCTGTATATTTGCATGCCTGTGTGTGTGCACATGTGTGTTTATGTGCATAAAGAGCCCATTTGTAAGATGTAGTAGCTACTGAAAATGCCAGAGTAGCAATGATTCAATGAAGTTGAAACATATGTTATAGGAATATTAAAATATGGAACCCTGAAAGGAAACTATTGTTGTATGATGTGTTTCATATAAGGTATCTATCTGTAAATGATCAGTATGACTCTGGCTGTATGACATAGTATGTGCTGTTTTATGAGCCTTACACTGTACAGAGAAGCCTCACAAGCAACAGCTACTCACTGTGGTTTCTGTGGATTCTTCCTTGCTAGTGGAAACTAACAGAATTATAAGAAAACTGAAAAGCAGAAAATGAAGATAGAGAAAGCACCAAACTTCTTACATCCCTCCATCAATTCTTACAGAGTGCATGGAACAATTTAATGTTAATCTCATTATAACTTTACAATAACCAATACATAATTCCTGAAAATGATACAGTTGACATGACCACTGTGGTGAAATACCCTTCCCCACATGCTCACTACAGAGAACAATGACTATACCTTCAGGAACATATTAGATTATTAACTATGATTAGCGTACCTTGCCATTCACTATTCATGCATCTCACATTTCACTCTATTCACTCCCATTGCTACTTATGTACTCTAACACACCACTCTTGTATGCTCTCATCACACACAATTCCTGGTTGGTTTTATATTGGCCAACCCAACTTATAAAGTTCAGTTGGGATTGTGGAAGCATTATTTGACATCTTGTGAGATACCTACTCCTTTCTGCTTAGAATTAAAACTCTAGCTTGGGTCGAGAGTTTGAAGTAACTCGGTTTGATCGCTGAGAATCCTGTTGCACATTCCGAACTCTGGTGGCGGCGTTATTTTATTTCGTCTCTACATGTCACACCACATCTGAAAGCAGCGGTCGGATCTACAAGTCTTCGACGGATGAGTGAGATGAATCCATTGCCTGTTACGGCGCTACGGGAAAGAACTTTTTGTGTTCGTCTTGATTTTTTTTTTCATATTTTTTTATAAATTCTTTTCATATTTTTCCTTGTTTATCTATATCTGGTGTTTCAGCGGAAAATATTTTTTGTTTCTTTTTTTTTGTCAGCGGTTTGGTGCATATTTCTTATTATTCTTGTTATTTATTATTTTTTGTGTATCTACACTGTTGCAACTGACAATTTCTGTAAGTTGTATTACTACTTGTGTTGTTGTTTTTTTTTGTAAAGTGGAGAAATCTGAAGTTATTTCGGACCATACTAGGAGCAAGACCAAGAGATCACAGATCGATATTTCAAGAAAACAAGCACTTGACAGAGAGAGAACAGCAGAAGGCACAGAAAAGCCAACAGAAACATAAGATGGCACAAAAGAGCCAACAAAAAGCTCAGAAGTAGCAACTACACCATCTAAAGACTCAGAAATGGACAGGAGAGAACTGCTTGCTTTGACTAGTGATTCATATGAAGACTCTGGGGAGGATGAGGAAGTAGCAATTGACAAGTCAAGGCCTTCTATTGAGCAGCTTCTTGCCCTGATGATTAAACAGACCATAGATGAGAAGAAAGCCAAAGAAAAGCGTAGAAAACTTAAAGAGAAGAGAAGAAAGAAGGAAAAACAGCTAGAGCAAATTGAAAGAGAGACAATGGAGGAAAAAGAACGAAAGGAACATGAAGGATTTGAGAAACAGTTGTCTTTATTACAGCAGCAGATTACAAACAATATTGAACGTCAGAAGTCCCAGGGAGAGAAACTTGCCAAAGAAACTAAGAGGAAGAACCAGCTCGCTAGGGCAAATCGACTAGAGGAGAAGGCGGATCGCATTGCCAAAACTCTTCTGCCAATGCAACCAGGAGAGTACCTTTACTCTGCAATGATCAGGTTCGAGAGAATCATGGTGAACAAGGATGTAGAATCATTTCAGTGGGTTCCCTTGCTTGAGCATGTTTTGACAGGGTCTCATCTTAATACTTATCATGCCCATGTTGATAGTTGTCTTGGTAAATATGTGTGGTTTGAAAGCAGTATTATTGGATGCTGGTGGGTTTAATATCCATGAGTGCCTGGATACTTTCCTTTCCCATTTTCGGCCTGGGGGTAGTTTAAGCGCTTCCAAGTGGTCACAGTTGTCAGCCCATCGTATATTTATTATATTGAGGAAGTGTTTAGAACTCAATCATCTAGCTGGTTCTGATTTAAAAGCTGTAGCTAGTGCTATTTCCTCTTGTTCTGTTCTTTCTACCTTATCTCATGAAGGTCAAGCCTTTGTTTTTACCTCTGAATCTAAAACTGCTGATGATCGAGTGCTCGCTTACTGGCAATACAATGGCAAACCTCAGAATGTGGATAGACATTATCAAACTTACCGTCATGAACATGAGCGTATAACTGCAGACAAATTTCACAACCGACGAAAATTTCCTTCCAGCAATTCATACAACAGTGAGACACATTTTCAGTCCCATAGAACTAGCATAGATTCTGGAACTTCTGAGACAACCTTTCCAGTTACTTGTTTTAAATGAAGGTCACTATGCTGACCGGTGCCCTGAGCGCCGAACAAACTCTGTTTCAACTCCATCAGTTTCTCAGCGGACTGCTGAAAACAAACCGCCAGCTAGTACCTCTAGTTGTTCAACTAATTCTGGTCCCTCAATTAATCAAAAGAAAGATAATGACAAATCAGTTAGCTACATAGTCAGTGACGTTTGTGCACTGAAACACTTCCTGATTGCCTTAATGTTAAAGATGGAGCACCTAGAAAGTTTAATGGTGTGTTGAATGGATATTAATGGTTTCCCATGTACCTTGCGATTAGATACGGGTGCTGATGTAAGTGTGATATCTGCAGATTTAGTTAAGCCTAAGGTCCTTAAGTATTTGTTTACCCTTCAAGTCTTATGATATTTCTGGTAATTGTTTGTTTGCTGTGTATGACAAATTACCAGCAAAGTATTTGATTGGCTGTGACTTAGGTAATACATTTCATGAATTACTATCAATTGCTATTGCCCAGTCCCACAGTGTGCTATTGACTCAAGCTCAGACTACTGTGCTAGCTGTTGAAGGCAGCGAGCGTAATGCACAGCAACAAGCTGATGAAGGTCTACCGATTTCTTTGTCTGATATTGATTCCCTTCTATCTGATGATGAACCATCAGATGAAATTACTCCTGTCCTTCCTTGTGAGTCTGATATAGTTCCTAATGATGATACTTGCTTGTCAGCTTCTAGTGAATTTCAAGCTAATGTGACTTCTGAGTGTCGTTCCCCTATTGATAACTCTGAATCTCACTGCTCTAGTTTAGCTGCTCTTGACAATGCACTTCTCAAGGTGCAATCGCAAATGCTAGCATCTCTGATAGCTCTCCAGCTAGTACTTCTTTGAATAGTTGTTCTATTCCTGTCATCAGCTTTGATGGAATTACAAAGTCCGGCTTAATTTAATTCATATGCAAACTAAGGATGAGTCAATTGCGCACATTTGGAAGTGGGCACAGAACAATGAAAAAAAAAGTGTTTCGGTTGAGGGAGTTCTCATGTGTCTGACAACCACAAATGGTCGAGTTGCCCATGCAGTTGTTGTACCCAAATCACTCATGGAGAAAGTTTTACATGCTGCTCATGACCTATCAGGCCATTTTGGCATTGGTGCCACAAGGCCTTGATTAATGGCAATTTACTTGGCCAGGCTTGTAATGAGAATGTAAAGAAATATGTGGGTTCCTGTAATGCATGCCAGAAGTTTTCAAAAGCATTTCCACCCAAGGCTCCTCTCATTCCTCCAGAGATTATCGTTGAACGTTTCGACAAAATTGCAGTTGATGTTGCTGGACCTTTAGTAAAGTCTAAACGTGGATACAGGTTCATTCTTACTGCAATTGACCTCGCAATTAGTTTTGTTTTTGCTTATCACATCTGAAGAAACGGCTATGAACTTACTAAAATTGTTTTCATTTACTGGCCCACCTTCTGCCATCTTATCAGATCAGGGATCTAATTTTCTGTCTCGAGTTTTGTCACAACTATACGAAAAATTTGCTATTTGCCGTGTGCGAACTTCTCCTTATCACCCTGAGAGTAACGGCCAACTTGAAAGGCTCCATTCAACCCTCAAAGCTGTATTAAGAAAGACTATCTCTAATCAGCATGACTGGCCATTGGTTTTAGACCTTGTTTTGTACTTCCTGAGAAATTTGCCTCACTCCAGGCATGGTCACACCCCTTTTGAGTTGCTTTTATGAAACCCACTCCACATATTCTTTCCACATTAAAATCATACTGGATTCATCCTGACAATGTTCTTGTAAATGCTCATGCATTCCACTTCATCACAACATGTCAATGACCATTCATTCCTTGAAGTCCAAAATGAATGACGCCAACTCCAATAAGAGGGCAAGATCAGACAGGAAAAAATTTCGATCCTTTGATGTGGGAGAATTAGTTATGCGTAAAATCCCAGGCTCGCAATCATGTTTTGATGTCAATAATAAAATTGTCTCTTGTCAAGGAAAATCTCATCCCAAGGTTATTCATTTGAACCATTTAAAGAAGTTCCGTGATAGCAACAATTCTATTCATCATTATTGTTAAGGTGGTTGATGGTGATGGTGATGACTCTGTTGATGTGCCATTTGTGCCAGCTTCCTTGAAAGGTCCCAAGCTATCTGAGTCCCAATGTCAAGAACTTGACACGTTCTCTGAATATGCTAAAACAATTTTTTCTAATAAACCTGGTCTAACTTCAACTAGCTACTACCTTTAATATCCGTGTTACCATTGATGTTCCAGTGTGGGGTCCATCATATGCTATACCCAAAGCTCTTGAGCCTTCCGTAAAAAGTGAATTACTTGTATTATTGGACTTTGATTTTATTGAACCATCTTGTCTGAGTGGAATAGCCCTCTTATACCTGTTCTGAAAAAGGATGGAAGTGTACGTTTAGTGGGTGAATCGCAAGCTGAATGAGGTCACAGTGCCTGTTCCTTTTGTGATGCTGTCTTCTGAGGAAGTATGTGCAAAACTTGATAAGGCTAAAATCCTTTCCAAGCTGGACTTGATGAAAGGATTTCATCAGGTTCCTATAAGCCCTGACTCTAGAAAATATACTGCTTTTTTAACTGTTTTTGGCAAGTACCAGTATAAGTGGACGCTGTTCGGAGTTAGAAACGCTCCAGCAGTATTCCAGCTATTGATGCAAACTGTAATGGTACAACCAAAACAGTAAATGCATAAATGCTAGAAATAACAGAATGAAAGGCATGATCAGTTTCAGTCATCCAGCACAATTTCTTAGGTTGTGAAGGTTTTGTCATACATGTGAGTGAGCTACACGAATCAGAAAAATGAGGGATAAATTTACGATAATAATTTAATAATCCTAAAATGAACGAAGTTGAGAGATTGAGTTGTTGGTCGGGTAAAGCTCTTGAATTCTTCCACATGACTCTCTGGGATTGACAATCGACCGTTAGCAACCACAAAGCCAAGGTATTCAAATGCTGTACATCCCCACATACACTTCTGACTTTAAAGTTAGATTGCTTTCTTTAAGCCGAATAAGGACAGTTCTCAAATGAACAAGATGAGTTTCCCAACTATCAGAAAAAATGACCACATCATCAATATGGTGTAGAAAATGATTCAAAGTCACATAATTGATAATGATGCATTTGCAGTGTTGCGTGATACCTCCACTCGTGGTGTGGGAGGAGCTCTTTGTGTCTTTAGGGAAGATGTGTGGATGCCAGCAGCTTTTTGTAGCAGACAGCTCCAGCCTTGAGAGACCAGATACATAATTCCTGAAACAGTTATAGATTGTGCACATATATATGATACATTGTAACAAATCCACTCCATTATTCATTGTAACCAAATACTTTATAAAAAAAAAGATCAATTAGAGTTGTTTTTTTTTAATAATTAATCTGTCAAGGAGTTAGAATTTGATATACACATTTATATCAGATGAAGTCAACAGTATTATTGATAATTAAGAAAATAATAATAATAAATCCAATTTTTAAGTCAATTATCAAGTTGTGACCCTTCATAAAAATTAGATTGAAACTCTTTCACCTAAAGGGGTAAGAAACAAGCAAAGGAAAAATGCTAAAATTTCTAAGAAGTCGCAACTAAGATTTTTTTCACATTTTTCCTTAGCTTGTTTCCAGACCCCTTTAGGTGAGAGAGTTTTGATCTAATTTTCAAGTCGATGTACACACGAACTTAAAATTGATAACATGATGAGTTCACACCTCATTAACACCTACACCAGTCCATCCTGGGAGGACCAGATCAGATTGTATGTCAAACCATCATATTGAGATCCCAAATAGGGGCAATGAAAATTCCACTCAATAAAAAATGAAACAAGGAAAGAATTAAAAACTTGTGCTGGACACCACTGAAACTGGTGTGTAATCAATCACCAGTGATATCTTTACGTAATGAATACAATAATAAAATTTTGTGACTGGCAGCAATTCTAAAACATAAAGTGACACCTGGCTATTAAATTAATTCAATAGGTTACTCCAAACATCCTAAGCTATATCATTCCAACTTATACTCCACATTTGTGTGTTAGAGTAACTCACTAGAAGCTTCACCATGCAACCCCAAGTTGGTAGCAGACTGGCTGTTTCCTCTTCTCATACTTACTGCACCATTACCATTAGATACGTGCTCAGGACTGGTAGCACTCCCAGAACTAGCAGTAGCTGTGCTCACAGTCAAAACTCCAGGACCAGACGTTGTCAATGCCCCTCCGTCCAAGTGCTCTTCTTCGATGAAGACTTCAAGGTTAGAGCTACCCAGCTTACTTCTCCGAGAGGAATACGACGGAGAAATGGAAGACTCGTCAAAAACGTTGTCCGTTCCCCACTGGGAAGGTTCCATTTCTAACGCCATTTTCAAATTATCAATTCTTTGGGCTACGTCTCTTTGCGTAGTCTACAAACAACTCCGCTCTCTTAGTACTCGTACAATGGATGTTGTTGCTAGGCCCAGTACAAGTAAGTGTCTGTTTCATTTTTCATGGTCTGACCGGTATTGTAACAGCTTCCGCAGTACTTATTCATAATACACATAGGCGACTCTTTTCTTACAGCTGATTAGCAACTTCCTGCATGCTATTAGAATGTCTGCATCATGGTAAAGGGTTTCTTGGGTTATTATTTCAATGGCTATACTAGTCCAAACAGTCAGTGCTTTTATTCAATTTTCTTGCAATTTTTTTATAAAAATTATATCTGAAAAAAAAAGAAAGTATTTACTATATTATAGTGATGTAAACAATACTTTAAGTCTTTTCTTTCCATCATCTCCTCCCATAACATGGACCTTGTCTGATGTCATGATACAGGTACAGTGGTATACTGCATGTGGTAGTTGTCCTGCATGGACCCAGGTATTAGTCTCAGGGACATAGCGCCGGATGGTGGACACTGGCTTCTTACTCTTCATGTCCACACCACCGACTGCCAGTAGAGATCCTCCAATGTTGAGTGGACAGGATTCTGTACAGTTGAGTGAAGGTAGTTTGTTCCATATGTTGGAACTGTCTGATGAGGAGTGTGAAACAAGAGCCTCCAGAGATACACTATAGACAGCAGGACTACTCAGGCACAGATTCCCAAAACATCCCCCCATGAGGTACCAGGTATCTCCTATTGTAGTAGACTTCATTCTGTTCCATGGTGTTGGTGTAGATGGTCCAGTAGACCAATGCATGTTGGATACATCAAGTACCTCAACAGTTAGTGAACAGTCTCCATGGTAACCACCAGCCACCACCAGCCAATGTTTATATGAAGTAGCTGAAGGATACCTGGGATGTGTTGACATAGGAGGGAAGGGGTGTGTCCACTGGTTGCTGTCAGGCTGCCACTCTCCTAGCTCACTGCTATCAGAGCCATCTCTATTTCTTCCTCCCACCAGAACAAGTTTGTTGTTGATGGTAGTCATAGCAAACCCCATGGTACTGTATGGAGGTAGAGTATGCCACTGGCAGGACTGTATGTTGTAGGCCATCACTATGTAGTCATCCTCATCTCTGCCAGTCCATCCTCCTCCAACATACACTGTATCATTTATCTGTACTGATTGGATGCATCCACTCATAGCCACTGGCATGTCAGGACCACGCCTCCAGTCTAACTGGAGAGGAAATGTCTAAACAACAACAACATTGTACAACAAACATAGCAACTATATCACTTTATGTATTCATTGCTCATAACTGTTTATATAGTTTGAAATAAAGTTTAGCATCACAGTTGTCAAGGTTCTGTTTACATACTGGTCAATTAGCTACTTACTAATAATAATTTTAAATATCATTTATTATGATGTTGATAAATTATATATCATGAATTGTTGTTGTTGTTTTGTTTTGTTTTTTTCTGCCAAAGCAACAACCACTGCTATTGTGTAAACATCCAATACTATACAATTCTAGTATGCCATGGAACTGTTTCCTTATATATATATTGTTCTTCAACTAGATCAGTGACGTAATTTTTTAGGCACAGTCTACAATAATGTTATTCCTAACATGAACACCAGAAAACAACAAACACATATCCTTTGAGCCAACCCATACCGAAACATCATCCTACATCACTGCAGATAGATTGTAAGCAACTTTAAATAAAATAAGAACTTAAAGTGCAAACCCTCAACTCAAGGCCAAAAGAATAACACAGAAGCTACTACAACTAAAATCCTGTCACAAATGATGCTGAGAGTTAATTGCCTCCGAAGCAACTAAAGTTAAAGATATAAACAGCTATTTCTAAAGTAAAACTTGAAAATACTCATAATGAACTATAATTTGTTTAACCTCAAAGAAGTCAAAGGGAAAAAGGACAATAAAAAAGAAGGTAATATTAAAGGAAGCCTGTGTTGCTACTCCATTATCTCTTGTAACATTAATGTACTGTACATGCTCATCATTGCCTTTAAAATTAGTGGTCCAATTACTTCATGTTTATACTATTGTGTATATTGCTACATATAATTTTTTGCAAGACATCCTTAGTATTCTAGTAACTTATTCTCTTTATTATTACTAGTTTTACCTTTGTCACTTTAGCCTCCAGAAAACGCAGAGGTTTCTTGTTTTCTGTCTGACGTTCAAGTTTCTTCAATGCTATTTTGTAGTCTTGTTGCAGTCTGTCCAGGGATATTTGTTGGTCTCTTCTATCCTGTTCCAGTACTTCCATCACTGATTGTTGGTCTACATTTTCTTGTTTCAGTCGTTCACTTTCTTGCTGGACTATCTGTAAGTCTGCTCGTAACTGCTGATTCTCATTTTCCACTCTTTCAAATGCTGTCATTATCTCTGTGTTGTCGGCTCGAAATTGTCGATTCTCGTTTTCCAACCTCTCATTTGTAGTCATTAACTCAGTGTTGTCTGCTGCAGCCTTTTCTTCAGATGTCTATCACAAAATACATACTTAAATTAATAATCTCATTACTTCCACAAGTGTTAAAATTATTTATCTCTAATACATAAAATATGAAGAAAAAAAATTTACTAGCAAATTCCCACCACACAGTGGTGCTTGATGTGTACCTTTTGCAAATCCGGTATGCACTAGCATAGGGTATTGTTTTTACCTATTTACTATTCCCTACCCCTTGGTTTAGCTACATCAGTCTCCCTCTCCAGCTCTCTTTCTTCCTGAGATATGGATTCCTTTCTCCTATATTATTTTCTCAGTTTCTCTGTCTATCTATTGTTGCGAAACTATTGTTTCCCTTTTAAAACTTTCATCATCTTTTCCTTGCCAATATCTCTAGCGTTTGGGGAGGAATAGTCTTTGATTCTTGAATTGCCTTCTATTGAATGTAATGATTTTATACAATTTTTGTTTGTTGTGACACTGTAGAGTTCTTTCCTGTCAAACGTCTCCTGAATACCAAAATCCAGGACTATTATTGCTAACTTATCCCTGATCTACTCAAAGTAGCAAGCTAGCTAAGTACTTTCCTCAAAACAAAGAGTCAAATGAAGACAAACTATCATTGATTATACAAAACATAACAAGAGAAAAAGAGAGAGACAACTAGAATAGTAACTGGTTTGACCTCTTCATCTGGACCAAAAACCATTGTGTGAGATGAGGTTAGATAATAGTGCAATCATGGTAAAAAGTTGAATCATGAACAGACACCTTACTAACGAGGCTCACTATTTAATTATTCGTGAACACATATCTCTTCGTTGTAGTCGTCATTACTGACTACAGCGTACTATTATGTAGATCTTCATGAAAACATGCATTTAACATACATGTACACACACATAGCCTATAATGTGGCAAATATAGTGCTTGTTTCTTATATCATTTTCCTGTAATAGATTATTGGTGAGCGAGCGAAGCAAGCGAGACACTATCAGGGGTAACCTAATTAAACAATGGGATGTTTTTTTTTGTTTGTTTGTATATATATGTGGACGTATGTATATCATTAGTACTTTGACAGTCGTGTATTATTTGTTAGCCTACACTGTAAAAAAAGTGGTGGCCATATCCCACCAAACATGTTTCCCACCTTAGGTGTGATGTCACACCATGATGCTGGTGGTGGGACACTCCCACTCTATGGTGGGATTGTCCCACTTGACATCAGTGTGATGTCACACCATTATGAAGTTGGTGGGACAATCCCACCATAACATTGTGGGAGTGTCCCACTTGATGCAAGTATGGTGAATAATCATGAAAATGGTTCAAATATTAATTGTATATATACTGTACAGCAATTAGAATTCTGGTAGGTGCTCAGATCTGCGCCAGTATGGCTAATTGTATATGAGAATTGTTATGTCTTTCAGCAGACCTGTCCCCAGCCAGTACTTGTGATATTCAGCCATCAGCGAGTACTCCAATTATAACTCACTGTAAGTGTGGATAACTTTTGCGGTGAAGCACTTATTATTGTTGTTGTTTTTATTTATGAACTCCTCCAAGTTTTAGAGCCACTGCGCGAACCGTTTCCGAGATCAACTGGTTAAAAGAAAAAGACAATAAATATACAAAAAGTTCAGGCTACACCGTCCAGGGAGGGGGGTATGGTGGGGAGACGGTGGAGCCACAGCGATGCATTGCCCCGCCATAAAGCAATTGCCACGCGGCCAAACAGGTGACTGGTAGTTGGGGTGGAGTCAGAAGTGCCGCAGCGATTCTCGATGGCCCTGCTGATGATAATACACAGAAATGGCGTGCCCGCGTTAATTCCGTATTCAACCGCAATCCGTATACTATTGCTTATTACACCACGCGTAATCCGCCGAGCACAACGAAAGCTCTACTACTGTCTTCTCTTAGTCTTCTTGTTTACTGCGCAAAGGTGAGTGAGCCTGTCTGTAGTTCTATGTTGGTAGTGATAGGCTATCTTGTTACGGAAACAGCTTTTAGAAAGGGTAGGAAGTCTTTCCTTATTTCGGGGTTGTTGCTGGTAGCCATTTTAGCTGTATTTTTATTTCTTTTCTTTTAGCTTTGAGAATATTGCTGCTGCTACCTGCTTATCTAGTGAGGTACCATGGAAGTAGGAATTATAAGGAAAAGATAAAGGTAAGTAAGTCTGTTGTTAATCCAAGCAGTAATTTTAAGTGTTCATTAAAGTTTGTATACCTATGCACTTACAAGTATTTCTAGTGCATGCACGCACATACTATTATTTCTAATCTGTGCATGCACAAACTTGTATTTCTAGTGCGTGCACGCACGTGACTGGTAACGCACGTACTGGTATTTCTAGTGCGTGCACTCACGTACTGGTATTTCTAGTGCATGCACGTACTGGTATTTCTAGTGCGTTCATGCACGTACTGGTATTCTAGTGCGTTCTGGTATTCTAGTGTGTGCACGCACAAACTGGTATTTCTAGTGCGTGAACACACTCACTAGCAATACCACTGTACACGCACTAGTATTACCACTGTGCGCACACACACACACACTAGTATTACCGCTGTGTACACGCACTAGTATTACCACTGTGTGCTCACACGCACTAGTAATACCACTGTGTACACTCACTAGTATTACCACTGTGTGCACACACGTACTAGTAATACCACTGTGTACACGCACTAGTATTACCACTGTGTGCACACACATACTAGTAATATCACTGTATACACGCACTAGTATTACCACTGTGTGCACACACATACTAGTAATACCACTGTGTACACGTACTAGTATTACCACTGTGTGCACACACATACTAGTAATACCACTGTGTACACGCACTAGTATTACCACTGTGTGCACACACATACTAGTAATACCACTGTGTGCTCACACGCACTAGTAATACCATTGTGTACACTCACTAGCATTACCACTGTGTACACGCACTAGTTTTACCACTGTGTGCACACACATACTAGTAATATCACTGTATACACGCACTAGTATTACCACTGTGTGCACACACATACTAGTAATACCACTGTGTACACGTACTAGTATTACCACTGTGTACACGCACTAGTATTACCACTGTGTACACGCACTAGTATTACCACTGTGTGCACACACATACTAGTAATACCACTGTGTACACGCACTAGTATTACCACTGTGTGCTCACACGCACTAGTAATACCACTGTGTACACTCACTAGTATTACCACTGTGTGCACTCACTAGTATTACCACTGTGTGCACACACATACTAGTAATACCACTGTGTACACGTACTAGTATTACCACTGTGTACACGCACTAGTATTACCACTGTGTGCTCACACGCACTAGTAATACCACTGTGTACATGCACTAGTATTACCACTGTGTGCACACACGTACTAGTAATACCACTGTGTACACTCACTAGTATTACCACTGTGTGCACACACGTACTAGTAATACCACTGTGTACACGCACTAGTATTACCACTGTGTGCACACACATACTAGTAATACCACTGTGTACACGCACTAGTATTACCACTGTGTGCACACGCACTTCTAATACCACTGTGTGCATGCACTAGTAATACCACTGTGTACACACACGCACTAGTATTACCACTGTGTGCACACACATACTAGTAATACCACTGTGTACACGCACTAGTATTACCACTGTGTGCACACGCACTAGTAATACCACTGTGTACACACACGCACTAGTATTACCACTGTGTGCACACACATACTAGTAATACCACTGTGTACACGCACTAGTATTACCACTGTGTGCACAAGCACTAGTAATACCACTGTGTACACGCACTAGTAATACCACTGTGTACACACACGCACTAGTATTACCACCGTGTGCACACACGTACTAGTAATACCACTGTGTACACGCACTAGTATTACCACTGTGTGCACTCACTAGTATTACCACTGTGTGCACACACGTACTAGTAATACCACTGTGTACACGCACTAGTAATATCACTGTATACACGCACTAGTATTACCACTGTGTGCACACACATACTAGTAATACCACTGTGTACACGTACTAGTATTACCACTGTGTGCACACACGTACTAGTCATACCACTGTGTACACGCACTAGTATTACCACTGTGTGCACACACATTCTAGTAATACCACTGTGTACACGCACTAGTATTACCACTGTGTGCACACACGTACTAGTAATACCACTGTGTACACGCACTAGTATTACCACTGTGTGCACACACATACTAGTAATATCACTGTATACACGCACTAGTATTACCACTGTGTGCACACACATACTAGTAATACCACTGTGTACACGTACTAGTATTACCACTGTGTGCACACACATACTAGTAATACCACTGTGTACACGCACTAGTATTACCACTGTGTGCACACACATACTAGTAATACCACTGTGTGCTCACACGCACTAGTAATACCATTGTGTACACTCACTAGCATTACCACTGTGTACACGCACTAGTTTTACCACTGTGTGCACACACATACTAGTAATATCACTGTATACACGCACTAGTATTACCACTGTG
>WLWD01000110.1_pt1 | contig 54152 bp, 36 predicted proteins | sample 6712731 | NCBI WGS metagenome assembly WLWD01 (sample SAMN12718690, study PRJNA576275) | sponge metagenome | isolation source: marine sponge | host: Mycale hentscheli | place: New Zealand: South Island, Marlborough, Capsize Point | collected 2014-11-01 | reverse complement strand
AAAGTCCATGAGACTTTAGTTATGATCTTGGAGTTTACCACATATGATAGTGATTTAATAAGTAAACTACAAACTGAGGTATTAGAAATATAACTACTCGAAATAGAAAAGTTGAATTAAACTTTACAAAATTTAATTATAAAAATAGATATTGCATTAAATAACTCACTACAGTGACATTCAAACTGTTACCCAGAGCCATGTAACATTGTCTTATGGTGAGATGACGAGGGAAGCTAAAGTCTGCTGGAAAACACATTAAATTCGCCACCTCCCTCTGAGTGAAATAACGGAGTTTGAGACTCCGCAGTTTCTCGATGTCATTATCAGATTTTTTAAACTCTGCAAAGCATTTCTTGAAATCTTCCTCTGTTAGTGAACTCTGTAGCACCGATCCAGTTCCTACGGCGTAGTTTCCGTATCCTTTTGTAAAACAGCACGAATTAGCGGAAGTAGTTCTAACGATATCTAGAGCCATTGCGTACTTGGAGAGTATCTTATCTGGGACAAGATATTCGGAAATAACCTCATCGTCCAAATCTTGTAGATAATGTGAAAGCTGTTTGCAAGCCTTAATTGAATCTTCAATATCCTTACTACAGTTTGGACTACATAATGACTGCATATTGGATTGTAGAGCTTTAATAATGATCTCTGGATCAGTAATAGGAGATGGCTGACCAACGCCGCTATGTTCTTCGTGAGCAAACGTCAATGGCTTTCTCTTGGCGAGGAGGTAGTATCGTAATCTTGAATTGGGGATTCCGAACTGACTAGGACTCAGCAGAAATTCTTGAAACTTGTAACCTAATGACTGTAAAACTCTAACAAACTCATCTCTGGTGTTCGAACACTCAAAGCCTTTCACGTTTTCCATCAGAACATAGTCAGGTGGGCACCGCATCTCTTGTAGAATGTGCATTAAATGGAAAAAGCTGTCAGTTCTTCTGTCTTGGTTATCTCGCTGGCTTCCTTGCCTGGTAAAGGGTTGACAAGGAGGGGAGAGGAAGAAAACGTTGGCTCTAAAGGAGTCTAGTTCACTAGCAGTCATACCACAAATGTTCCTTCTCATTTGGTTAGTACTGGGAAAGTTGTGAAGATATATTGCAGTCGTGTTGGTATTGACGTCTATGGACGCAACAACTCCATCTTCTTCAGGTGTAGAGGAAGAGATTCCAGACTGCAAGAAAGCGTAATGAAATCCTCCAATTCCGGCATAAAACTCGGCTACTCTGTAAGGAACACCTGGAGAAGAATTCATTTTTTTCTAACCTTGAACGACCCTTTTCCATTAAACTATTTCCGACCCCAAATAAAACGCACTACTACACAAAACGCACGGTGACACTATTAATACTGTGCGCTTTTCTCGCAGCAGTTGTAAAAATGGGTTTATTTTCGGCTTCGTTGCTTGTTTGCTTGATTCTGTCTATTTCGACGGGCGTAAGTGTCCAAAATGAACCAGCTCTCTCCCGGGTGTCTGTGGGCCCCAGTGGAACACTTTCGGATAGTAGTCTCGCGTAGCCAGACCCTTTACCAACCGTTAACCGCTACGCGGGGAAGGAAAGGGTCTGGGAACATACAATACAACGACTTGTTTGACTTCATCCCACTTAATTAATTAATTAATAGGGTATGTCCCGCCCGCCACTACTTTTTCTTGCCATTTTATTTTCTTTATAAAAATCACCATAGAAAGTTGGATCTTGACCGCTGAGAGGAATTTTTCTCTTGTTGTTTCGTGTTGTTTTAAATATAATTATGTATAATTTGGTGGTTTAAAAAAATATTATGGTTATTGTTGTTGTTACTTGCAAGTACCTCACCACACTGTAGTGCTTGAGACTGCAGTGTCATCCATTGTTATTGTCCTCTACCACTTGGTTTAGTTACATCAGTCCGCTTTCTTTCTCACTTACTTTTCTTGACCCATGTATCCTAAATACATGCCCCACCAACACCGGTGTCGTAGTCATCTGACGATACTTTGCCAGATTCTTTACCAACCCAGCACAGCTTTATTTATGAGTACACACCACCACCACCATCGTCGTTGTCGTTGTCGTCGGTACTGATGACGCTTTACCCACCTGGCTCAGCTTCCAATTGTAGTATTGACATGTTGGCAAATTCATTTAAATTAGTGGCTCATATTCTAACATTTGTTCTGTCATGGCGTATCTCAGTGGGGCGTGGTCACATCGGCATGGCATATCTCAGTGGGCCGTGGTTACATAGGCATTCGGCAAATTCATTTTCTTTTTTCTTTTTCTTTTTTTCATTACTCTAATTTAGGTGTGGGGGCCAGGGTATATGAGTTTTAGAACTACTTAGCACCTTGCAGTGTGGTTTACACGCAGTAGTACTTCTGTGCTAGTTCCTTCAGTATGAAAAGAGCTGGGAGGGTGGGGCAGGGGGGGGGGTGGTCATAGACTTATCTCTGTACACCCAAACAGAATTGTCCCTTCCCCCAAAGAAAAAAGTCCCCTCCAACAACGTTGTCTTCCTCCACCCCACCCCCCAAAAAATCCCTTCCCCGCCTTCTTTTCTATTTCTCACTCACAAATGAAGCTATAATTCTCCTGTGACACATTCTTTACATTGATTGATTTACTTGAAATAAATGATGGACAAAAAACCATATTTCTACTATTATGATTGAATGGTCTGGTTTCTGTGTCCTATAATTATTCCAATATACACACACATGGGTAGTGGGTGGGTGGGTGAAGGGGGGTGATCTAGAAACTCTAATTGCTCATATTTTTCGCTGGTAAATGTACTAAATATAACTCATGGCTTATTTTGATCCTTTGGTTAATCATTTGTAAATTGCTGCATGCGTACACGTCTCAACATATATAGCCCCACCCTCTAATGTTGGTGTTCCCCTACTCCCTCCACCCCCTAGTGAAATTTCCTGTATCAAACCCTGTTATATTCTCAGCGTGCATGCGCGAGTGGGTAGTAGCAATCGTCCTGTCTGTCTGTCTGTCTGTTACGCTCTGGGTTTGGAGATGACTAACAATTAACCATTAATTTAGGTATGTATGACCTCACTCAGTATGGCAGCTGTATTGTGGTAGAGTTGTTCGCACTCTGACTTGTTTGTTGCTTTGTTTCTGCGTAATTTGTCCACTAACTCCGTCTGAACTGCAGGGATATATTAGTGAGGGGAGTGTACCCTCCCCCCCCTTGAAATTGTTATGACCCTCCTGGAGACATTTGCCCCCCTAATTTGCATCAATTTCATGAAAATAACAATAATAAAATCCTGAAATTTCTATTTAATATGTTGAATTGCTCCATTGAAATTATATTGTTGTGAAAAATCCTTGAACCGTATTTCAATTGACTATTCTTACTCTAGTGATTGATGGTTAATGCTCACTTTTATATCTGTTATAATATGGTGGTACATCATCTACCTACTGGTTTATCATGTGATCAGCGTGTGAGCTGTGATAGCAAGGTTCCAAGTTTCGGGGAGCCAAATTGACTTTCTTTTCTTTTGGAAGATACTATTTTCTGACTTGTACTCCGTGTGGAACGATTATTTTTTCTTCTATCTTTTTTTTTGTGCGTGTGTGTGTGTGTGTGTGAGGTAGCTGTGTGGGTGAGGTGGCTGTGTGGTATAGTGACTCAGGTCCTGAGATCCTGAGTTCAAGCCCCATTCTAAGTGGCAATTTTCCATCTGCCTCCCACCAGTCCACCCAGCTGTGATTGGGGACCTGGTGTTTGCTGGGGTGCAAATTCAAGGTCTTTTCTCATGAAACAGTAGTGGTCCAGGTGGGACTTAAAGTGCCCACACCACTTGCTGTGAGGAAAGGCCTGTTCTCCTGTGAGTTCTTAGCCTGGCTCCAAGAGCTTTGCTTGCACGGCTCACAGTGCCTGCTTAGTGCACAGGCATCCTGGCACTGCCAAGTGCGCATGACCGCCTAGCAGCAGCTAGATAGTTTGCATTTTGCATTTGTGTGTGCGTGTGTGTAATTGTCTATGTGTATAGCTATGCATGATATATTCTCTTTTTTTGTTTTGTTCATTTTCAGATTCTCAGCCTTCTCCATCCACTATTGTCGATCAGTCTGACGTCATCAGTCAGCTTGCCACGCCCATACTCTCTCTTCCCCTGAGTGATCTGAATATTCTGATTTCCTCACAGCCTGGTTTGCTAAAATTCGTCCTAAATGGTGTACGAGGTCTGTCTGAAGATATAAAAAAAAAGCTCTTAGGAATGGAAGATTCCAGCGCTGTCTTGAGGATGTTGGATTGTTAAACTTAACCCAGACAGGTTGAGCAATTTGACGGAGGAGGAATGGATGCCTATACTGGAAAACCCGAACACTCTGTTTCCTTTAGCCGTCTGGTTCAAGACGCCTGCAGTTATTAAAGTAGTGAGAAGCTTCACAAACCTTGACAGAGTGGTGCAGTACATTCACATGTACAGGAAAATCGTGTTTGCTGCACGGGATAAGATTCCCGCAAAGAGTGCGCCAAAAGAGGTGTTGCCTCCTACTGGGGGCAGATCGCTATTGCCAGATGCTACCCCCCTGCCAAATATATTCTCACGGGAAGGTAAAAGCTAACGTTGCCTACATACTTCTTTCAATTCAATTTTGCACTCATTCTTAAAGGTGTTTCTGATTGTCATAGTGTGTACCAACTATCCTGAATTATTAGTCCCTAATTTATGCAGACCCTGCTTTACAATCACGTTAAAATTTTCGTGAACAGCAACCAAAACTGGCATTATGTCTGCTATGTATTAGGTAAAGCATCTTAAAAAATGTAGGTACGTCTAGCTGACTATGATAGGTTATTCCTCTTTACCACACTACTTGCAAGGTAAAGTATTTCCTCCGTTGCCATTGCCTGAAGTTGTCTTGGTACTCAAATAATTTTAGACCTAGCTAAATCTACAAAGAACGTCCTAAAGTGTACTTTACCTATTCAGAATTATTCAGTCATGCCACCTGTCCCAGTCATTCATTCCAGCGTTGTTTTGGTTTAGAGATTCCAGATTTTCTTAGTTTTAGTTATTCCCTAAAAAATATCTTGAATGTTTAGTTTTAGTTTTTCCCAAATTCTCCATAAAGATTTAGTTAGTTTTTAGTTCTACAATATCATGTAGATGATTTAGTTAGTTATACTATCAATTGACTTAGTTTTAGTTAATTTAGGTTGTCTCTCAAATTATTCAATAATGAGACTCCTTAAAGAAAGTAGTACTGGTAGTTTTCCCAAATAACTTCAAAAATAGCATATTTGTATGAAATCTTAGGTATTATAAATAAAGTATGATATATTTTATATAGTTTAGAGAATATTATTTACTTGATGGCAATTTATATCTTCATTTAATAATGGCATACTTCAAGGTGAATTGTTTACAATAAAAATTGCTTGAGAACCCATCACCAGCTGCCACTGTAGCATTATTGGAGTAAGAAGGAGCATAACGTGTCAGGGCAGATCCACGGACAGAAATGTTCTAGAAGAAGGTCCACAGACTGAAACATCCTAGAAGAAGGTCCAGGGACTGAAATGTTCTAACAATTAAACTGTAGCATTAAAATTCATAGTAGATCCAGCTACAATAGCTTTATCAACATAATAGTACAATATAAAAATCCTTTCTTCATTTTTTAAGTAAAATTATAATTAATCAATGGAACTTGTAGCCATAGCTAATTTTTTATTTCAATAATTCCTGCTACTTGAAGTGTATAATTTGCTCCACTTTTTCTTGGATGCACATTCTATTTTCTAGCAATAAACAGCCAATATTCAATTATATTCTTTGACCACGTACATATATAGCTAGCCATGTCTTTTCTTCCTGTTATATACAGCCACAAAGTGGATACTATTAAAAAAAATTTCAGATGAAATCCAATTTTTGCACCCATAATAGATAGCTAATACAACAATTTTGTGCAATAATGAAGGAATAGATAAATTAACTAACTATTAATTAATTAATTGATTGATTGATTAACAAACAGTAGATTATATTAAATTCTATTTGTCTATTACAGAAAATTTAGCTAGTTCAAAATTAACCATATAGGTTTGGATACTAGGCCTCAAGCTCCAATGGTAGTATAGCAGTTTGACTTAGCCATTTAGTCACTCAAGTGTCTAGCAATGATTCTGAGCTTAATCTGCAGCAGCTGAAAGGGTATTTTCACTACTTTAAAATTCAGTTTTGGAAAATGACAAGATCACTCATTAGATCAGCTGCATTCAACTCAGTGTCATAATTATATTTATATCTCAGCAGAATCACCTAGCAGAGAAGTGTCTGATCCAGATCCCCTATCAGCCCTTGCGAACCTCGAGGGAAGAGCAAATGAGGAGAATGTTCTAAGAACCAGCGGTAAGGGTAAACCTTGAGTAATCAGACCTATAGCCAACTATAATAGAATGTACAGTCACAGTGAGGCATCAGCCAAAACTTTATATTTATAACCAATGTCATGTTGAATCTCTTCTGTCACTTTGTTATTGTTGTTGTTGTTTTGTGTGTTTTTCTTCTCTTATATAAGAGAGGAGTTGGTGTTGTGTGCTTAATACTTAACTTTTTTCCTGTAATCTCTCCAAATAAATTTGTGAGTATAAATATTCAATCTATACAGTTTGGCCTATGCATTGTGGTAGACGTTGTTTTGGTGTCACTAGAACTTATAAGGCTTTCAGTGGTCTGGGATCCCCCAAATTCTCAGACATTCATACCACCTCCCACTTCCCTTAAAAAATGATTTCAGCTAACCAGTCTTTGAATATTTAAAGTACATGCTAGTACATTTGAGTTCAAGTCACTCTTATTGCAAATGTGGTATTGTAAATGAGTAACAGTTTTCTGGGAATTTTTTTAATGACCAAATGTCAACTTTTACTGATCAAGCTAGTTTGAGATCTTGGAACCCTAGCCTAGCTTCACATACCATCTCTGCTATGGTATTAAATTAATGATTTTCCAAACAAATTTTGCTAGAGGCTAAATTATATCTTAGACTTTATCATCATCATCATCATTATTATTGTCATTATTATTATTATTGTTACTATTAACTGTCCAACCGACTACAGATCGATCTGCAGTCATCAGTCAGCTCGCCATGCCTATTCTCTCTCTTCCCCAAAACGAACTAGATCACTTGATTTCTTCAGCACCTGAGTTGCTGGAATTCTCCCTTAATAAAGTGAAGGATCTACCAAAAGATGTGAAAATGAAATTAAACATGTCACATGACTCCAGTGTGATACTGAGAATGTTCTGGATTGTAAAAATTATCCCAGATAAGTTGCGCAAATTAACCGAAGAAGATTGGAAATCTATACTCGAGAATCCGAAAATCTTATTCCCTCTAGTTGTCTTGTTCCAGAATCCTTTTTTTAAGCAAGTAGTGAAAAATTTCGCAAACCTTGATATAGTGGTACAATACATTCATGGATACAGGAATATCCTGTATGAAATGCTGGATAAATTTAACTCCCGGAATGCATTAAAGGAACGAAGAATAGACGAATCACAAGATATTTTGCAGGATTCTGCAGACATTATGAACCCTGAAAATATTGGAGAAGTAACGACTTCGCATAGTGATATATTATATTCTGACCAACCAAATCTATCAGGTACTGAATTTAAAATACCTCACCATGTGGTTACTACTGGTCCAGAAGATTACATCAGCGAAAAGAAGTCTTCACATTCAGATATAGGAATTGAAAGAGAGGAATCACTGAATTTGAACTCGGACAAAAAATTTATGCCAGATCTAGACTATGACTTAAACATTGTAGATTACGGACGTGGTACAGAAGATGGGCGTGGCAAAAATTATGTGGTGACTTATCGCCAAGGTGATGAGGTCAACAGCTACAACCCAGGAAGTACTTCAGAGAGATGGGAAAGTTTTACTGATTATATGTATCTAAATGGTAAGTCTGACTCTATGTTTGTATGTGTGTGTACATGTGTGTGTGCTTGAAACACACATACATACACATATGAATATGAGTTGAGGATTGTATTACTATTGTTTCCAAGTGTAATGCTGAATTAATGTACTCCACAACTGAAAAATTGTGGTTTTAAGCATTATTGTTGAATTAGAATGCAGATTGTTGTGTCTTTTTGATTAGGGAAGATGGGAGCCTGCATGCATACTATTAGGAATCAACACAAGACAGGGTGATTGTCAAATGGGTAAATGGTCGACGATAACTGAAATAACATGATAGAGATTGATAGATAAAACAACGCATTGGTTACTGAGAGCTTTACGAATGAAAATGAAGAGAGAAAAAACACAAAATTTTCAAAGTGTGTACCACCTTTTGGACAAAGCAAAAAGTGTGAGGGTATATCAAATCTTATTTCATGTGTCTGCTATAATAACTTTATTAAGTGCTGTCATTGAGATTTTATAGATATCAAATGCACATACACATCTGCACACAATAATCCTTCAATAACGCACTAAACATTGCAGCCATGTATTTCCATATTTAAGTAGGTGTCAATTGCAACTAGCCAGAGAGTAAACTGATTCAGCAGTAAAGAGAAAGTATCACTTTCAAATGATATAATATGGACTGCTCTCAAGAAATTTATCAATTATTTGTGCGGATTTGAGCCATTATTTATTTTATTTTTTTATATATTCCAATTGTCCATGAACCTAAAATAACCACACAACTACATTACAAATTAGTTGTATGCCAGCGTTAGACCTGTTTACTGTTAGCATGCACATAGTTATGTGCTTTTTTCTTTGTATTTCCCTATTTCCTAATTATTGTATGATCAGTATTATATCTTAACGTTTAATTTTAACACACTAGTTTCTTGCATCAGTGTAAAAAATAAATCTTCTAGTTATCTACCTAGCTCTAACATTAGAGCTATTGGCTAGGGAAGTGAGTAGCTCTAGTGTATTAATAAGTCTCTAAGGATAAGTTCTACTCTTTCTCTGAAACAAACACCATCCCAATCACAAACTTGATGAGAGGGCTTTGACTGGGGGAAGAGACAGATATGGCTAGCTACTTGCAATCGCACCTCAACAATGCATCCATTGCTATGGTAGCAAATTGTCAACAATTGTTAACTCTCTCAGCGGCAGAAAACAATATATTGAAGTAGAACTAGCTATTAATTTCATTTACACTTCCAAGCCATTCATTTGTTAAGTCATTCATTCCTTCTATATTTTCATAGATGACATCCATTCATCTAAGCAGCATCGACATGGCCGCTATCATATTCTGACAGTTTTCCTCACACTAGGCGGTGTTATACTTGTAGCATACATTTATATACGTAAAAGAAAGAAGGTGAGTCAAGAAAAATAAGAAGTTTGAAAGATAGAACAATGGCTATTATAATTACAATTATCAAAGTTTTGACCCTTCATAAAAAATAGATTGAAATTTTCTCACTTAAATATGTAATACTGTCTTAACCCCTTTTTAAGTGAGAGAATATAAGATATTGTTATATTTTTCCTATCCAGCTGAATGAACTTATAGGCAGCTGCATGTCTGGGGAGTTGAAGGTTGAAAGAAACTGCATCTACAACGTGTGCTGACCACAGAGGCCTAATTCAGAATGAAGGCACAAGCTGTATTCATAGCCGCATTCTAGTAGCTAACACTGTCTAAATAGCACATTATGAAATCTAGCTACATTCTAGATTTCTTTGTGCACTTTATATTTTTGTTTTAACCATCATTCACACCCAAGTGCATACAATTATATTTTATTGTATTGGGGAAAATAGGGCTTTCAACCACAACATTCTTTTAGCCACAAGCTCCAATTTTTCCTACCCACCTCTACAAATTCTCATTTTTTTCAGGAACAAGTTGAGCAATAGTTTTTATTTTTTGCACCAGTTTAGTATGTGTGATTTATGAACAATATTCATAAGTTTGGAAAGGTAACTATTTTATATTATATGAAATATAGGATCAAACCTATAAATCACCCAATTTCACCAAATTAGCTCAATATGGCAATATTGAGCACAATGTAAGAATCTGGTCCCTTATCAGAGCCATCCATTCTAAAATTATGGTCCTCTTAGCACCTTATATCTTCATATCAGACCTTAACTCCACAGATCTGTTGAGAACTGTCTTAAAGCAATTTCACTATCATAAAAAAACGGAGGTTAATTAACACCTTATTCATTGGCTACATGACATTGTGGTAAAATATTTAAAAGATATATGGGATGAGTAATGATGCCTTCATGTCTGTACCAAATTTTCTAGTACCTGTAGTTAAAAAGATAATCACCAAATCATTAAAAAAACTAAAATTCTACTCTTTAAACTTAGTTCAAGACTCAGATAGCAGTGATGATGACCAAGATATGTGTTAAAATACTTTTTTTTTATGCCTCTCAAAGAATTTTTTAATGAAATACTTAAATACAATTATGAAACAAAACAATGACATATTCAGTAAAAGAATGAATTAAGTTTGGTGTCACATTGTTCACACTTGCATATTTTAGCACAAACGTCACAGCATGTACAACTTCCTGAATTCCAATCACAACTTGGAAAATCACTGAACAGAATTGTTTTTCTACATAAATTGTTTGTGTTTGAGCAGTAATTCTTCATCTCGTTTGATGTATACTTTAAATCATTACTGTTCTTTAGTAGCAGTGCTAATGCAGGCCTTCTATCTCGTCCTGCTCTTCCACTTTCTTGTATATACATTTCTGTATCATCAGGAACACCCCAGTGTATGACTTGCCGTACATCAGGACAGTCTACACCCATTCCAAAAGCGCTGGTTGCTACAATTACACGAAGGGTAGATGAGGAAGTAAATTGCTTTAGTAGTTTGTTCTTCACTGATGGATGAGTGCAATGGGAGTATAAATCCGCAACTCTATAGTTAACATAGTTAGGTGATCCTTTAGGTTCTGTACAAGATTGACCGAGTGCTGTAATAAGGTAGCTGTGAATTAAAATAGCATCTGGATAGGAACGACAAAATATTATTACTCGACCCATATCACGTTCTTTGGCTAATTTTGCTGCTATCGGTTGAAAGACCTCAGGAATACCACCCTTTGGCTTTTCCGATACAAAAAAAATAATATTATTTTTTATAGGTGGAGCATAAACTATAGCAGGATTCTTCATACACAAATTTTTAATAATAAACCTTCTTGTTGAGAAGGTAGCAGTGGCAGTAAGTGTCATCAAACATACACTTTCAGGAACAATGCTCCTTATTTCCTCTAGATGAGAAAATTCTTTCCTGAAACTTGGACCCCTACATTGCAATTATTAATAAAAATGAAACATTACAGGCTAACATTAGTTATAGTATATTACATACCACTTCTTGATGCAATGGGCTTCATCGATCACAAACGCAACTAAATTATTTGCATAAATGTCAGTTGCCAACATACTTCTCCACTCCATGCACCCACTAGAGCTTCTGGTGATATAAATACTATCTGGTATTCTCCATTCTTAACTGACTGTTTTACGATTAACTTTGTAGCATGCTTGTCAGTAATGTGAATTGCTGATACTCCCATTGCTGTTGCAGCAGAGACTTGATCCTGCATTAATGCTATAAGAGGAGACACTACCAACGCTATCGACTTCTTGTCCACCTTTCGTAGCCGATCGAAAACAATGGGCAAAAGAATGTAACAGAGAGACTTTCCAAAGCCAGTTGGAAGAGATACAAACACATCCTTCCCCTTCACAAACTCCATAATACTCAAAGTCTGTTCATCCTTCAATTCTTTATAGCCTAGACTCATGGCAGCACTTCATCATTTGACTCTAAGGATCTTTCACCTGAAGAGCTGAGAGTCCAAGAAGAGCTGGAAATTGAGCTACCACACTGCATTTCACCAACAACTTTTTGTGCTCTCGCTGCGCTTGCACCGCTTTTAAAGCTACATATTTGTGGGTACTTGCTAATGACTTTCAACCGGATGTAAACAAACCGCGTTCCATAAGCAATACACGCGAAAGTATTGTTCCCCACGATTCGTGGGGAATGGAACGAAACGATGTATGCACGTTTACCAGACCCTTTCCTTCTCCCGCGCTAGCGGTTGGTAAAGGGTCTGGCTCGCGAGACTAGCTAGATACATTTTGTTATAGCTAGCCATAAGTCTCAACTTGCACGTGCATATGCAGCCCCGGAATAAAGTATAGCCATCTAAACATCTCTAACCTTTCTTACAGGGACACTCCACCCAGCACAAGCTGAGTATTACTTACCGGGACTGGACACGAGAAAATCGACCTTCCTTTTAACGCTGACTAGGTGGGCGCGGACTGTTGTTATAGTTACAGTCGTTTTACAAACAATTCTGAAAGTATGTATGTACGCACTGATGTCTAGCCGGGGCGGCTGGACACGAATGATCTCCGAAATTTAACTTTGCTCCAACAAACAATAAATTGTTGTTCAAATAAACGTCAGGTTGGAAACTAGGTGAGGTCGCTGAAGTATGCACAAGGGCGTTGTGGAACATTTTGAGAATGCTTAGCTAAATCAGGAGAGAAAAACATACAAGCATACATAGCTACTAGTGATGTGCTTGAGCACAAATGGCGAGCGAGCCTAAAGACTATACTCTTTTTATATGAATGATTTTGACTTCTAACACTGAAGCTACTGAAAATAAGGTCCAGTTTTTTTATTTAGCATACAGGGTAAAGGTATTTCAGTGCCATAGTAGCAACTCTCTGCAACTGCTTGAATTGAAGGAAAAAAACAACAACAAAACAATACACTTTATTTAAAAGTTTTCTTTGTGATATTCTTTAGCTAAGTAGTGGTTGTAACACAATGCCTTGACACAACTGGAGATGCACCTACACAGACTTACCTTCGCAGTAGTCTAGTGGACAATGTATTTTCAAGTGAATACTGTTGCGCACGGCTTATAACCATGACAAAGAGGCATTGACTTACCACCGCCACTAACTCGAATGGAAATGGAAGTCCTTTAAGTTTTCAAGTTTTAACTGCACCCGCAAAAGAATACAAAACAGTAAACAATTCAATTTCTAGGGTGATACGGGTACTGATCGATAAACCAGAGGATTCTGTTTAGTGCAATTTGGGATGGGGTCGAACGCATAACTAACACAAAAACGCAAGGGTCAAAGTACAAAATGACATACGTACGTCCAAACATATATACAAATAAACATCCCCGATTTTCAATTGTGTTACCCCTGTAAGTGTCTCGCTCGCTACGCTCGCTCGCCAATAATCAACCCATATGTTTCCATTGGCATTATCTATGGCAAAGTTCCAATGTTTGAGCACCCTCCACTACCCCCTTGTCTGCGCCCATGATAAGTGAAACAAAGATTCTGGACACTAAATAGACTTTGAAAGCTTATTTTTAGTTCCTGTTTTTTTATGGTTCCTGAAGATTTAATTAGTTTTTAGTATTACTTCACTATCAAGAAAAAATTGAGCATAGTTTTTTTTGTTTTTTGTTGATGCACATTTGCTTCTCAATTTCTTCTTTAATGGAACTAAGGGAGGTACTTCTTGTAATTTTTCCCGAACAACTACGAAATGTTGGGTATGTAAATAAAGTACAGTATTTTTTTACAGCAAAACCTCTTTACAAAGGCCACCCATGCATGGGGACAAACGTTTTGACCTTTGTTAAGAATTTGGTTGCTTTCAGAGGCTAGCTATTTTAAATTGTGGAAGATCATTTTGCTCAATACGTGTTTGCTGTCATTGAGATTTAAGGTTGCTTTCCAGAGATCCATTGTAGAGAGGTTCTACTGTATACATGGCTATATGTTTACTTAGCTAATTGTGTTAATTGTCATCCACTCTAGCTACTGGTAATTCTAGTTTTAATCAAATTTGCTATCTTCTCATTTAGTTTTATATAGCTAGTTCTTCAAACTAAGGGGTTTTGTTTTAGTTTTAGTTGACCAAAACAGTAGCTACTGGCAATGGAAAATATGAACTCCAGTGACCGGAGTGATCATTATTAATTACAAACTTATCCTGATTAAGATTCTCTACACATTTTATTCTTCTCTCTAGACATATTTCCAAATTTCATTCCAATAAATCAGATTCTAGCAATGCAGGTGATAAAAAAATTAGTCTAAAAGAGTAGAACCCACAAAATCAAGAACAATCTTTCAGATCATAAATCAGGTATGCTTGTTCCAAGGGGTAATAAGCAATAAATTATCTAATTGGATGGGGCAGGAAGAACATTTACTGTAGGTGCACTATTATAGTGTTTCCATACAAAATGTCAAGGTGTTCAACATACGCCTATATTCTATAGCTAACTGGTTGTCATGATGCAAATTTCATTTTATGTTATTGTAAGTCTAAAATATCTGCCACAGTAACAATTTTTACCAGTGCATGATCGACTAAGTAGAACTACAAGTAAAAGTGAAATAGTTGAAGTTGAATGAGTTACATTATTTTGATTACTCTGTATCTATAATATCTATGCTGCGATGCCCTATTTGCTGGTTTTAGTGGTAGATTAGCATGCACTGCTTGCTCATTGTGGACTTCATATCTGACTCTGTACAACAGCCAAAATGAATGTAACCACTGTTGTAATAGAAATATATTTCTAGTTAACCTCCTCAACAAATCCTCCCACTCCTGTTGTGTGAGATTTCTCTGTGTAATGAGTTACTGCATAAAATTATCAATAAGTATAACTTAAATTAATGAAAAACAAACAAACAAACAAAAAACAAAACAAAAACAATAACAAAAAACAACAACAAAAAACAAAAACAAAACAAAAAACAACCCAGTGGGTTCAATGAAATGTACAAAGAAGTGGGCCACCATCTTCTTGTGGGGGAGTGGCCCACACTGGTAACAAAATTCTGTGCTTGTTTTGCCATAAGACGAGCGTCCGCAGAATTCCACTGTTCACTGCATCTAAAAATCAAGAGCATTAAATATTTCACAATTTCATTCTCAGCCTTCTTTTACTCATTTCTATGTTTGTCTGGAATCCAACATGAGACCACTCAGGGCTTCCCTGGCATTTCTAAGTGGTCTGGCCAGGAATTGAGTGTGGTGTAAGAGGTGTGACATACCAAACCACAGTAAACAGCATCTGAAGCATAGTGCTGGCATTGTTCAAAGTGCATCTATTGCTTATTAATCACAAGCACTCTGCTCATGCTTTCAAAAAGCATTACCTTTGAGAAACCCTCGAGATAGCAAAACAAAAGCATTCAGGTAGTGCAATCATAACTAGCAAAACAATATTAATAGCTGATTTAGTCACTTCATGTATTCATTGTTAACTTTAGTCTTCAATCACAATACCAAAGCTATTTTATTTCCAACTTGCAAATCATTCTAGTTGTAATTTACTACTACCATCTAGCCAAAACTTCTCTTTGAAAATCGATCTGTTCGGTTGATGTGGACTTCCTAACACAATAAGCTGTGAGCTACAACAGTGGAGTGATAATTTTCCAAAAGTGGGTGTATGCTCCTTTTTATTCTTTCTAAGGCGCCACAGCCACAGAGTGCTTGTGTGTTAAGCATGTGGTCCGGGTTCAATTCCTGGTGACAGCCTAACATTTTTTTTTTTGTATGGTTAAAAAAAAAAAAAAAAAAAAAAAAAGCCGTGAAAGAGAGAATACATCCACAAAAAATATTTGCACAACAACACACACACACACACAAAATTAAACATACCTTTAGTAAACTAATTTTAGTCTGTCACATGAAGTACAGCATAAAGACTTTAGTACTCTGCAAAACACATAACACACACACATGTACACACACACACACACACACACACACACACAATAGTATGGTACACATTAATAATAGCTGGATAATAAATTTAGACATCATTTGATTGAACTCAGATATAATGCTCATCAACACAATCACATAGGAACCACAATGTCAAACATTCAGTATGCACATACGGCAGTTCTGCCTTCCAATGGCACAGACCTGGACTGAGCAAAACTTCAAAGTAGTGAAGTGTGTGAACTGACAAAAAAAAAAAAAAACAACAACTGTCTTGGCTCCACCCAGAGTGGTCAATCTCAGGATAATTGTCTGTCGGACCCACACCTTACATTTGGCCAGCTTGCGGGTGCCTCTCATCTTAAAACTTAATCATATTCATCTCAATCTCCACCTACTTCCTACCCATCTTAGTTCTACCCTATATAATCTGTACCAAGTCGCAATCAATTATTCTTCTTGCGCAAATAAAGTCTAAGTGCGGGAGCCTACTGTATGTCTCACCAACTAATTAGATGCCATTATAAGAATTCTGGTCCTTCGAGAACTTTATTATTAACTTTATTATTTTCTCTTTATTTTTTATTATTTTACCTTCCCTGTGGTGGATTTACACCCCAACAACAACAACAAAACCAAGACATATACGGCTGGTAAATGACACGAATGCGTGTGGTGTTGCTGTGTGTATACAGGAGGACATAATGAAATGGTATACAGTAGAATGTCAGTTATCTGGATAAGTTGTGACTGAGAGGTGTTCGGATAACTTAAATGTTCGGAGAACTGAACAAAACAGAAAACGTATTATAATTATATAATAATATAGTATTATGTATTCTTGTTTGTACATGCTATTATTAGATTTATGATGTCCGGTTAACTGAAGTGTTTGGATAATGACAGTCTACTGTGTTACCAAGTAGGATCAATTGTTTGGGTAATTGCAGAATTAATTTCAGGAACAAAGCCACACCTCAAAACCACAAGCAAAACATTTTTAAGTCACTGACAAGTAGAGCTATTTTACTTGGAAATATACACCAGCACAGTAGGCATTGAATTTCCTTGTCAATTTTTAGACAAAGATTTTGTAGTGTCTCCTTCGGAGCACTTGCCAAAGTGGCTTCATGCGATCAAGCATTCTTGTGAAAAATGTACAAGTTCGCCATAATTAATACCACTGGTGCCACACCCAGTTTACTAACTACCTATATCACTGCACAGTTTTATAACTGGTGTAGTTTTTTACTTGATCACTCAGGTCCCAGGTCCTTCCAGAGAAAGACACCATTAGATAGTGACCCCGCCTTGAGTTTATAATGTCCTTCCAATGGCATTGATGAAAATGTAGCTACGCACTGCAGGGTTCAGGTCTTCTTAACCCTTTCACCACCGTAGACGCCATGTGGCATTTTGCATTTGGTCGACGGTTCTCCTTATTAAAAAAAAAAAAAAAAAAAAATCGATTATCCAATATAACGCTCCCATTAAATGTTTATACATTGCTCTGATGTAGTACTTCCTGTATTAAAATCGAAATGATAGTACAGGTATTTAGCTGTTGTTTTTTACAATAAAAAAAAAAAAAGGCTGCTGGAACACTAACCGTTGAGTTGTTTGTCCTCCCAAAAATATTTAATAGTACGAGGTTGAGAAGCTCAGAATCCATCAAATAAAAGACAAATAAGCGTGTACTCTGTTTGAACCACATAGCAGCTCTGAAACTGTCAGAAATTGAATTTCAGTTAGTACGGTTGGTAACAGTAAGTCCAAATTTGTAGCTATTTGTTGTGTGAACTAATAGACTTTTTTTTTTTTTGCATCATAGTAAACAGTTTTATCTGTACCTGCTTTTAAAATATATCTCATTGCTGAATGTCTGTGCAGGAAAAAAATAAAAAAATAAAAATATTATTACATTTTCATGTTACCGAACTGGTTGTCATAAACTTGGCGGTGAAAGGGTTAAAGAATCTTACATTATCTGGAAATCATACAACCATAGAAATACTTCACTCCAGCCCCTGTGTAACAAGTGACTAACTATCATGGTACCATTACTTTTCTTCTTTCACTTTCATTTATTTCATTACTGTAGCTATGTGTGTGCGTGTGTGAGACCAGGTGATTGTGCATGGCTGTCATCAGGTCATTGACCAAATGATTTGGTAACTCTTCACCTTTCATTTGAATTTAATACTTTACAAATGAAGAGTTGAATAAATATAATGTGTGTGTTTGTGTGTGTGTGTGTGTGTCCGGCCACACATAGAAATGGTTTCAAAGAATTATTCTGTTAGTAAATGAAGTGACAAGAGTTCTAAAAGTTCAGACTCTAAGTCGTTGCCTATATATTTCAGGTTGTCTAAGTGTGCATTAAATGGAAATATCCACAAGTCAATTAAAATGAGTAAATAAATAAAAAAATAATTTCAAAAGGCCTCTTTCTTGTTAGTGCAGTTAAGAAGTCATTCCAGAGTTCCTCACCTCTAGTTGTATTGAAGTCTAGGAGTCATCACGTGTACACCAGTGGAGTAGTCACTACACTATTACACCTGCCACTTCACATTTCTACATTGAAAGTGTATGTCTCAAGTAAAACTAGCTCAACATAATTCAAGATTCTCGGATTTGTGTTTTCGTGCTTGTAATTCTAACACATGTAGACATTTTTTTAAAAGAAACAGGCTTGTTTAGTACAGTAGAATTTGTTAACATTTACACCTTCCATATTATATTATATTTATATTAACTACCACAAAACTTTATGAAAAATTGGGGCAAATGTCTCCACGAAAGTCAAACTAATATCTGGGATGTGTGTGTGTGTGTGTGTGTGCATATGTGGATGATGGGAGGAGGGGAGCAAAGGGAAGCAAAGTACTTCCCTGTCTAACTCAAGTGCAGTGGAGCCTCCCTATTCCAAATAATCTTCCATGAAAAGAAAAAAAAAACACAAAAAAAAAAAAAACACAAAAAAACCCACAAAAGTTTATCAATTGATGAAATCACGAAGAAAGCATTTTATCCAATAAGACCACATTTATCATTTCCTTAGCCCCAAAAGATATTACTGCTCAGTGTCATAATTTAGCAGCACAATAGATAATACAAGCTAAGAATCCCCAATGCACTTGCCACAGTCTGCCTTCCGCTGCTCATTTGGAAAGTTGTATATTACAAATGACGCTGATTAAATTAGACTAATATTTAGGTTAGCCATTGTACATTGCTTTAAATTCACCAGAACAGTTATCTAATGATGACTAATTGACACTTGGGGGGGAAAAAAAATCACATCTCAATGTATTCTATTTTTTTTTCTAAGGGGTGGGGGAAGGGCGGCAAACTAGATTTAAGGAGATGTACAAGCCCTCATTCCTCCGCTCCCTGAAAAAAACCCTGGTTTTACACAAGATAGAACAATACCATATAACTGTGGTTAGGAAGCAAACCGATGGGTCCAGCCACTAGTACTACGGCTTCAAGCCATGAAAGCTGAAACATCATCGCTAAAGACAGCTAGCAACTGTCTTAGAGAGAATCATTCCTGGCATCACGTGATAAAATGCAGAGCAGTGGTAGAATATGAGAATGAAGTTAAAAGTCATGCAAACACACACACACACACACATACAAAGCTCAACCGTGGTAATTATATATGCAATAATTGGCAGCGAGCGAGACACTATCAGGGACAACACAAAAAATCAGGGATATATGATTGTATACATCATAATATGTGACCGTCTATGGGAAAATCGGGCACAACGCGGCATGCGTAGACGTCGCAAAAAGATCGATTAGTTCTTAAAATTGTATTAAATAAGCCTAACGAAGGGAACGGTCAGGTGATATATAGCGGGAATGGCTAAAGCTACGGCGATAAAACTTGGAGAGCTTAATATCTGCTTGCCGAGGAGTGTGTAAGTGCAAAAAAAAAAATTTTTCATCGGGGCCGCGTTGTGCCCGATTTTCCTGTAGACGGTCACATATGCTTGGACGTATGTATGTAACTTTTGTACTTTGACTCACATTTTTTGTATTAACTCATTACCTTGGTTAACAATGCGCTGTTTGTCATCACTGTTCGTACTTGAAAATTCATTGCCCAACATGCCAAGCTACCATGAGACTACAATGTTAATCTTGTGTTAGTATATCCAGTGAACGCGTGCATGTGAGAGTGTTGTGTGTTACATGTGCTGTCTAGCTAAGAACAATAAATATACATTTGCTGCTTTTTGTGTTAAGCTTCTTAGGTTCCTTCCTGTTTCTTTTGTTAGTAAGCAAGTCTTATATAGAGTTAGGATTTATACAGCGCAATAATTCCTTGGAAAAGCTTATTTTGCTTGTACGCTAATTTAAAAAAGTTGGCCGTGTAAATTGTTCAAACAAATTGTGCATGATGATTTTATAAAGATGAATTTTACCCTTTGACCTTATACAATGTCAATTTTTTTTACTGAAGCACATCACAAGTATAATGCCTTTCCCCCCAGCAGAAGGAAGGGTGTGTATGGTCAGTGAAACTACACCACCTCTTCACTACCGTACAAAAAACATTGTGTACTGGCTATAAATTATATAATACAGATAAGCTTTAAATAAGAATAATAAACAAAACAAAAACAAAACAAATGAAGCAGCAAAGGTGCGAACCCTCAGTGCTATTAAACATTACCTAGCTATTATTATAAAATATAATCTCCTTCAAAAAGAACAAAGCAATCTGTTAGCTATTTTAATGAGGCATCAATATAGCTCAAGCAATGAAAACAGTACATGGAAATGCTGTCTTCATAAGAGAAGCTAAACTAGCCAGAAACACTCACTGCTATAATTTTTCAATGTGAACTTCACTTCATTCAAATCCATCGGTTAACTTCCCTGAGCATAAAGCAAACTACACTGCGGGCTGCAAGAAGTCAAGTGATTATGACGTCACGCTAGGGGGCGTTACCCAGCTGGTACCAATGTGGAGCTGAACGCTTCACGTTTTATCAACAATGAGCCCCAAATAAAAAAAAAGTAGCACGATAAAAGGACCTAAATCTTCTTTCTGAATAAGTTCATACCTAAATCAACAGTTAAGGGTGCTGCGTCAACGCCCACGCACATATTCACAATAATTGGATTTTGGTTGCTAGGGATTATGTTTGTAAAGCTCCAACTAAGGGTGGATCCTAAAGAGTACTGCTAATGGACTAACTAAATAAAAAGAACGGGCCTTGGGAGCCTGTTTCGTTCAAGTTACGAGCTCCTCAGCCTCAAGTATATAATCCACAACTCCTCCGCGGGTGCCGTCGCTGACGAACCCATTCTTCGTCTACTGCTACATTTGTTGATTGTCTTCAAAACCTTCGTTGTACTTTTTCTCAATTCTGCTTTGTTTTGTCTAGTTGACTGTGCTGATTTGATCCTCGCGGCAGCGCGCCCGAATTTTTTTCTTTCAAAAAAAATTGCAACGAACATTTTGTAGCTAAGGTCATAGTCAGCCTGTGTACGAAATTTGGAGTCATTTCTACTCGTAGTTTCTGAGAAGAAACACAAAATAGACTCCAGGACTAAAAATCAGTCCACGCGATCTTTTGGCAGAGACTTGATTACTTTCAAACCACACCCACAACAGATTCAATTAATTCCCGCGGGAAAGTGAGTTCCAGGTGCTCTCTAACTTTCGGGCGCCTACCGGTTAGCAAACCAGTTATCTGGCCGCCTTTCCTTCTCGATGATAAGCCTACTGAAACGAGTGTGAGGAGATTATTGTAGTCTAGTTAATAGTGTTTTTCTCGGCATGGTCAGGTAAGGGAAGCCTTTTATCAAGCTAGCTAGATGCATATTCAGTGTGTGTATGTACCTATAATAGATTAGTGAACCATTTTTGCTGCTGGAAAACTCTACAGATTCAGTTTGTGTACAGTTTTCTGTACTTAGCTATTCACTTCATTTGTTTATTCATCCTTACTTAGCTAGCTACATCACAAAATATTCATCTATATTTAGCTGGCTATTTCAAAATATTTTTTATATATAATAAGTATCATTATTATTATATACATTCATAAAAATTATCACTGGTCATCACAATACTGTAAAATAAAAAAATCATGAGTGATATATCAGGAAGAAGTTTTGCACAAGAATACAAAATTAAAATAATGGAGTCATTAGTGCGGTATTATTTACCAGTCAAAGCTTGGATACAATCTGGGAGCCAGTGTCTGCTCTAGGGAGAAACAATACTGATAAAGTAAGCCAAGAAATACAATATCAAACTGCTGCGCTCTTTACAACTTATAGCGGGGGCGGGGCCTCGGTTAGTTTATCAATTGGTAGGCGGGAAGCTTTGAATTACCCGCGCAAGCTAAGTTAGCGGTTGTTTTTACTAATGCGAGCATGGCGGATTTTTGTGGTTATTTGTGGTGCGTGCGGGTGCGCGCGCGTTGCTATGTCGCAGCACCCTTAATTGTCAGTAATCTCCAAAATCAGAGCATGACAGACAGACTGACAGGGCAACTACTACCAACCTCTTGCACATACGCACTTAGGGTTAAAAACAACAACAACCACAACAACCACCAACCAACATTGTCTGTTGAAAAAAATTAGCAAATTAACTGTCTACCAGTCCCAAATCCACATCGTGACTTATAAGACCTGCAACTACCTCTATGAGGTCATAAGACTTGCATTTGGTAATGGTCATCAATACTATACTGTATCATGCCAAGTTGCTTATGGCCTTAGTGGTTGTCATAGCTCCTATGACTTGTCCTAGTCTTATTCTATGAACTGCATATGGCCATTTTTCTTCCCATCACTGCACATCTGAATACTGGAAGCCAATATATTTGGCCAACGGAAGAAAATTATTCACAAATTATTCTCACAACATCAGCTGACAAATGCACAAATGCTTCATTAGAAATTGGGGAAAGAACATACTCTTACTTCAGAAAAAGCATATGATGACTAAACTATCAGGGTGTCATACTGGATTCTGCGCTGGGGGTGGGAAACACTGGTGTACTTAGCCACTCTCATTTTGGAAACCCACACTGCTTTGATGGACATGCCTATGTGAAAGTGTATATACCTTATACTAACCTGTGCTTTGTCACATAATTCAAGCTTATAGCTATTGTAGCTACTTACTAAATTAAAATTCTAAGGGAACTAAGGCTTGGAAGAGATGGGGGATTTAAGGGTGCCCCTACCACCTTGGCACGAAACCTGGTTATACAAGCTAATATGACGCTGTGCTTCTGAAGCTGTGATATTAACACTTGTACGCTTAGAGAACCGACAAATTTACTGACATTGCCTCAGAGATACATAATAAAAACGGATAATCACTTAATAAACTGTTTAAACCATAATTAAGCAATGGGCAATCCGAAAAAGTCCTTCAACAACAGCTCAATGAAGATAAGTAAAATGATTTCACTGAAGTTTATCAGAATTACATGAACTAGAATGGCAGGACTTCATACACGATTTTCACTGGGGGGGGAGAGAGTGAGATAAGAGAAAGATTTGTAAAGTCACAAAAACCGTTTAGCCACATGAAAATGGTGAAGTCATGATCATGAAAACTTCGACAAACTACTACAAATTCCTACAATTTTTTCATAACTTACATTGAAATAAATTCAGAAGGGGTAAAAAAAAATTAGGGTGGAAATTCCAGGGCTCCCATAACCTGCATGAAACCATGGGTTTAAAACAAAGTAGAAAATATAATAATACGTTGAGTTGTATGCAATAATTATCTCCCCTTCATTGTCCAGGAGCACACTAAAGGATGTTAGGGTGGCCATGGGAAAAACTATGAGTGAGGATAATTTTGGTGGAGCATGTTTTAGAACAATTCAGTAACTAGAAACCATTCCAACATGCACCCACACTTTCTCACAAAGAAATGAAAATTTTCAAGAGTACTATGGAACAAACAAACTGACGAGCCCTTGTCATAATATATAGCTAAAACTACCACAAAATATCACTATCATAATTCAGGCCACCCTTGCTCTTTACTTTCATTCATTAATTAATTCATACAGTAGCTATATAGCTTAGAAAAAATTGTTCAAGAAACACAACTTCACCAGGGAAAAAAATGAACTGGGTGACCCCGTGCAGCTAAAATACTTAGAAACCCACTGACCGCTAGCCATAAAACTACTTACCCAGAAGCATAAGCCAGGGTAGACAGCCAAAGCTTCCTTCAAGTTCACCAAGACACAGTAGCGTAGCCGTATTAAGAATCAGTAGACTAGTGCGCAACAATTGTTTAGACGACCACTTCCAGTCGAGAGTTTAACTTATATGGTAAAGCGTTTTTAACTTATTTAACCTGGCGATACTTACCTACACGTAATTGGAAAAGGGTTTTCCATGAGAAAATGCAGTATCTTTGCGAGGCTGCTAGGGAGGAAACAGCCTTATTTTAACGGTCCGGCGTCTCGCACAGCGGGCCTAAAGGCGGTAGTTCAAGATGCACAGAGCGGCCTATGTCATACGCAACAGTATATAGCCTAACAAATATTTAATGTAGCTACATTTTCATCAATGCCGTTGGAGGGACATTATAAACTCAAGGTGGGGTCACTATCTAATTGTGTCTTTCTCTGGAAGGACCTGGGACCTGAGTGATCAAGTGAAAAACTTCCAGTTATAAAACTGTGCAGTGGTATGCACACTGGATATGCTGGCGCTTATGAGGGATTCTTCTTCAATTAATCATCAGCCATGTTATCCTTAACAGTTCCTAGCTTTCTAATTTTGCTTAATAATATAATGCAAGAAGTTAACTAAAACAATTAGTTAAATGCATCTAACAACATTTGGACCCTTCAGTAAACCATGAGTAAAACAAAGGTGTAAAAACAGACCTGTAAAACTACAGTAAAACATGGTACAATGTTTTACTTAAGGTTTCCTGTCAAGTAAAACAAATAATGTTTTACTAAATGAGTAAACTATGCAGTAAATCTTTAGTGTAATAGTTTCCTCAATTTAGTAAAACAAGCACCTTCAAGCAGTGGTAAAAAAAGTATTCCTGAAAGGGTGTTACCTATTATTCCTGATAAAAATACACTCTTTTTGGTATGATCATAGAGTGTTTCGCAGTGTGAGTGTAACAGCACACCCTATGAGTGTAACAATACACCCCAATGTAAAAAGTGTTCCAGTACACCCCACTTAGGGTGTAACTAAACACCCCAGTTTTTACAGTGTTTGATTTCCCCGACATATAACTACCAACACCTTCTCTCAGCTGAAAGAAACAAATAAATCAAAGAAAAATTAATAAATAAATCTAATAAATAGGAATAAACATAAATATATAAATAATAAATAAATTTAAAAAAATATATAAAATTGGGAAGAACCTATCGCTGGGTTAAATAAAGAAGCAACTTCAGTCAAGCTATCTCAGAATGGGCTATATACAGAAGACTCTCCATCAACGAACAACCGCAGTGACCTAAATCTTTTAATCAGTGCTGTATGAAGCCGTGAACACCAACAATAGCACTCCACAATCCAAGTGCCTGACATGGCCTCAAAAAAAACAAAAACAAAAAAAACAAAAAAAACAAAAAAAACAAAAAAACAAAAACAAAAAACAACAACAACAAAAACAAACAAACTCATTTCATTATCTTGAACCCATAACACCACAATAGAGGACATTTCAAATAAAGGACTGTAGAACACAGTCCGAAAGTGTCATATATTCTGATTGTATACTCAAAACACACTTGGAAGACCATGAACCTCAGCGAGGTTTAATCACTCATCAAGTATTGATACATACGTACATACGCTACAGCCTCAGGCTAAGTCCCAGGTAGCCACACCTTACCTACCTTCTTCCTGTTGTGCAAACAGACATACAGACTCCACCCACTACGAGGAACACGACGAGGATGTGAAACGGGCCATAGCTACGCTTGGGTGATTCAAAGCCACCTGCAAACAAGAAGAATGAATGAATGAATGAATGAATGAATGAATGAATGAGTGAATGAAGTACACCACCCACTATTAGGGGTTCATGCGTACGAGTAACACACAACTCTTGCTTACCATCTGAGTTCACATCGAAGAAGATATCACTGCCAATCTTGGACATCTTTCACAGGAAAAAATCTGGAATTTCCTGACTTCAGGAATTCTATAGGACAGTTGAGCGCATGGCCTGTACTTCACATTTCCTGTACCAGGTCAGATGATTTCTGACAGCAGGTCACATATCCTGCATCAGTACAGGTGAACTTTCCTGCACTTTTTCTATAGTACCTTCTAGGTCCACCTGGAAGGTCCCTGGCCTGCATCAGTACAGGTGAACTTTCCTGCACTTTTTCTATAGTACCTTCTAGGTCCACCTGGAAGGTTCCTGGCCTGCATCAGTACAGGTGAACTTTCCTGCACTTTTTCTATAGTACCTTCTAGGTCCACCTGGAAGGTTCCTGGCCTGCATCAGTACAGGTGAACTTTCCTGCACTTTTTCTATAGTACCTTCTAGGTCCACCTGGAAGGTTCCTGGCCTGCACCAGTACAGATGAAATTTCCTGCACTTTTTCTACAGTACCTTCTAGGTCCACCTGGAAGGTTCCTGGCCTGCATCAGTACAGATGAAATTTCCTGCACTTTTTCTACAGTACCTTCTAGGTCCACCTGGAAGGTCCCTGGCCTGCACCAGTACAGGTGAGCTTTCCTGTACTTTTTCTATAGTACCTTCTAGGTCCACCTGGAAGGTTCCTGGCCTGCACCAGTAGAGATGAAATTTCCTGCACTTTTTCTATAGTACCTTCTAGGTCCACCTGGAAGGTCCCTGGCCTGCACCAGTACAGATGAAATTTCCTGCACTTTTTCTATAGTACCTTCTAGGTCCACCTGGAAGGTCCCTGGCCTGCACCAGTACAGGTGAGCTTTCCTGTACTTTTTCTAAGTACCTTCTAGGTCCACCTGGAAGGTTCCTGGCCTGCACCAGTACAGGTGAACTTTCCTGCACTTTTTCTATAGTACCTTCTAGGTCCACCTGGAAGGTTCCCGGCCTGCACCAGTACAGGTGAACTTTCCTGCACTTTTTCTAAGTACCTTCTAGGTCCACCTGGAAGGTTCCTGCCCTGCACCAGTACAGATGAACTATCCTGTACTTTTTCTATGGTACTGTCTAGTCAACCTGGAAGGTTCCTGACCAGCATAAAATGAATGTTGCTGAATACCTTTATAGGTTCAACTCAAAGATTTCTGCCTGCATTGGTAACATTTCTTAAACTTATACTTTAATTAGCTACGTACTTAGATGCAGACTTCTAGTCTACACTACAATTTCCACGTGAATGGTACAATAACCATTGACTAAGCCCTATACTGTTCTCCTGGCCCGTAAAAAACTAACTTCATTTATGCAAGGTTTTGTAAGATGAGAATTGTATATAAACTCCAAAGTTCGGGTTAGTAGGGTTTGTAACAAAACTATTACTACAGCTAAAAACCCTTTACCAAAATTCATTACCTTGCCTGCAACTTCAAATCCCTTTACCCGTTTTTAATCTCTTTAGACTTGACTGCTATATACCCTTTACCCATACTCTATTAGGATTATGGCAACTAAAAAAAATACTTCTATGTTATAATTATCGCTTGAGTGAAAATATGCCCCTCCCCAAACACAAAAATTGTGTGTTGTTGTGTTCATAAATTCCTCTATAGCAAGCATAAAGCTCCCACTTTAAGTAACAAATTTAAAAAATATCACATGATTTTAATGGCACGTAATATACAAATTCCCAACTAAGTGTGATCATAAAAAAAAAAAAAAAAAAGACAACAAAGAAAACGATTCGTAAGATTGAGGCTGGGAGAACAATTATAGGACACACAATCATAAGATAAGATTCCTTAGGGATACACAGTGGAACTGCCTTGTTGACAAGGTAGCTTACAAACCTTTCAAACCTGGCTGAAAACTCAATTGTTAAACACCTTGACAAGTCTGTACCGTTCTGCAACCACATTGAAAAAGTCTGCACCTTTTTGGCAACCACCTTGACAAAGTCTGTAACTTTCTACCAAACCCACCTTGATAAGGCTGCAACTTTCTTGGTAACTAATTTAATAATGTCTGGAACCTTTACATTAACCCACATTGACAACTATGAATAACCACATTGAAAACTTCTTTTTAATTCATTTCGATATAAAATAAAAAAATTAATATCAATTTAACAATAAAAGGTAATGTTAAAATGAAATGAATTAAAACTTGAATTAAAATTTCAATTGTTTGTTTCCTTGAATGCTAACTTGGTCACTCCATCTACAATACACAAACAATGTCAATAACAACTGATGGCAAAACAGTACTTTAAAAGACAAAAAAATACAGTCCATTCTCGCTCGTTCAAACCATCTAAAATTATTCATTTGAATTATAGAAAAGTTCAGATATGAAACACATAGAAAAATAAGTACAATAATATAAAAATAAATATAATTACTTTCACTCTGAATGTTAGAGTAGTTCATATAAACGAGGATACACCATAATACTTAGTTACACAAATCGTAACAAATTTCACCATTAAAATTATTAATTATAAGTATTTATAAAAGCATAATGCATGGATCAACACCCAAAAAGATTAAAAAACTACACTTCAACTGTAATATAGCTATCAAAAAAAAAAAACATGACTGGAAAAAATAAAAATGTCAGCAGTAGGCATTCTGTGCCAGTGGCTGCATCAGCTAGTTCATGCTACCCTTTACCAAATCAATAAATTACCTTACCAAATACATGGTATCTCTTACTAATAAGGTATCTCTTACTAATAAGGTATCCCTTACCTAATCAATGACACGCTCAATCTTTAAACTAAATTCACAACATTTACCAATACTAGCCAACTCCTCAGAATGTAAATTCAGGATTGGCCACACCCACTAAATGAATATAAAAATTATGATCAAAAAGACAAATATCTCAATTGCTGCCCATTCAACTCAAATTTTGTAATTATTGAATGATCTACTATTAAATTATTATTGTGCTTTAAAAGTGCGAGAAACTGGAATCAGCTTGAATAGTTCATAGGGTAGACTTCAGGAAAAAATTAACTAGGAGAATCTCAATAAAACTGGGTTGGTTGGCAACTATATTCTATCTATCATATTTCCAGTTTATTCACTGTATGTTTTTCTCCTAAATAATGCTTCACTCTTTATATAAAATAAAATATACCCAACACAATCTATTTACCTTAATCACGTTATTCATAGTAAACCCCTCTCGCTTTACCCAATCAATATTCTCTCTGTAACCAATCCATACTTTCGCTTTACCCAATCCATACCCTCCCTCGCTTTACCCAATCAATATTCTCTCTGTAACCAATCCATACTCTCGCTTTACCCAATCCATACTCTCGCTTTACAGAGTCCATACTCTCGCTTTACCCAATCCATACTCTCGCTTAACCCAATCCATACTCTCTCTTTCCCCAGTCCATACTCTCGCTTTACCCAATCCATACTCTCGCTTTACGCAGTCCATACTCTCGCTTTACCCAGTCCATACTCTCGCTTTACCCAGTCCATACTCTCGCTTTACCCAGTCCATACTCTCGCATTACCCAGTCCATACTCTCGCTTAACCCAATCCATACTCTCGCTTTACAGAGTCCATACTCTCGCTTTACCCAATCCATACTCTCTCTTTACCCAGTCCATACTCTCGCTTTACCCAGTCCATACTCTCGCATTACCCAATCCATACTCTCGCTTTACCCAGTCCATACTCTCGCTTAACCCAATCCATACTCTCTCTTTCCCCAGTCCATACTCTCGCTTTACCCAATCCATACTCTCGCTTTACGCAGTCCATACTCTCGCTTTACCCAGTCCATACTCTCGCTTTACCCAGTCCATACTCTCGCTTTACCCAGTCCATACTCTCGCATTACCCAGTCCATACTCTCGCTTAACCCAATCCATACTCTCGCTTTACAGAGTCCATACTCTCGCTTTACCCAATCCATACTCTCTCTTTACCCAGTCCATACTCTCGCTTTACCCAGTCCATACTCTCGCATTACCCAATCCATACTCTCGCTTTACCCAGTCCATACTCTCGCTTTACCCAGTCCATACTCTCGCTTTACCCAGTCCATACTCTCGCTTTACCAGTCCATACTATCGCGTTACCCAATCCATACTCTCGCATTACCCAGTCCATACTCTCGCTTAACCCAATCCATACTCTCGCTTTACAGAGTCCATACTCTCGCTTTACCCAGTCTATACTCTCGCTTTACCCAATCCATACTCTCGCTTTACAGAGTCCATACTCTCATTTTACCCAATCCATACTCTCGCTTTACCCAGTCCATACTCTCGCTTTACCCAATCCATACTCTCGCATTACCCAGTCCATACTCTCGCTTAACCCAATCCATACTCTCGCTTTACAGAGTCCATACTCTCGCTTTACCCAATACATACTCTCGCTTTACCCAATACATACTCTCACTTTACCCAGTGCATACTCTTGCTTAACCCAATCCATACTCTCGCTTTACCCAGTCCATACTCTCGCTTTACCCAGTCCATACTCTCGCTTAACCCAATCCATACTCTCGCTTTACCCAGTCCATACTCTCGCTTTACCCAATCCATACTCTCGCTTTAACCAGTCCATACTCTCGCTTTACCGAGTCCATACTCTCGCTTAACCCAATCCATACTGTCGCTTTACCCAGTCCATACTATCGCTTTACCCAGTCCATACTCTCGCTTAACCCAATTCATTCTCGCTTTACCCAATCCATACTCTTGCTTTACAGTCCATACTCTCACTTTACCCAGTCCATACTCTCGCTTTACCCAGTCCATACTCTCGCTTTACCCAGTCCATACTCTCGCTTAACCCAATCCATACTCCCGCTTTACCCTGTCCATACTCTCGCTTTACCCAGTCCATACTCTCGCTTAACCCAATCCATACTCTCGCTTTACCCAGTCCATACTCTCGCTTTACCCAGTCCATACTCTCGCTTAACCCAATCCATACTCTCGCTTTACAAAGTCCATACTCTCACTTTACCCAATCCATACTCTCGCTTTACCCAGTCCATACTCTCGCTTTACCCAATCCATACTCTCGCTTTACCCAGTCCATACTCTTGCTTTACCCAGTCCATACTCTCGCTTAACCCAATCCATACTGTCGCTTTACCCAGTCCCCATACTCTCGCTTTACCCAGTCCATACTCTCGCTTAACCCAATCAATACCCTCGCTTTACAGTCCATACTCTCACTTTACCCAGTCCATACTCTCGCTTTACCGAATCCATACTCTCGCTTTACCCAATCCATACTCTTGTTTTACCCAATCCATACTCTCGCTTTACCCAATTCATACTCTTGTTTTACACAGTCCACACTCTCACTTTACCCTGTCCATACTCTCGCTTTTCCCAGACCATACTCTCGCTTTACCCAATCCATACTCTCGCTTTACCCAATCCATACTCTCGCTTTACCCAATCCATACTCTCTCTTTACCCAATTCATACTCTCGCTTTACCCAATCCATACTCTTGTTTTACCGATCATTTACATACCTTAGCTACTGCCACTTCCAATAAGGATATTTCATTGATGACATTTCTTCACCACTCCTTCTGCCTCTGATGTCATATGCATAAGTAACAGCTCCAGCAGTTTAGATTTTACGTCATCTCACTCCACTAGTTGTTGCAGCCTATGCAAATAATAGGATAATAGCATAGATAGTGCACCCATACAGTTGCCTTATGCTAGCTGCTATTTCAGCACAACTTAAGCTATAGAATACTGAGGGGGTTAAACCTAGGATCCCCAATCTCCCTTCGAACTTTGGGAAAAATATAGCACAGCGAATGTTTAATTGTATGAATATTACGATCATAAAATTATGCATGAAACATTGATCAATGCATATATACATTCTCATACAAGCATGTGCATCACAGTATAATGTTTAGAAAAAGGGTGTGTCTAAGTAAACACACACAGCACGTGTCTGTTACTCCAAGCAAAATAATTCTCACATGAATGTTACAATCAACTTCAAATGTCAGCTCAAAGTTACAATCAACTATTCGTGACACAGTTTATCAGTCTATTACAAGATTATATATGTAACAACAGACACCCTCAGCCATGTGGGTTAAAATAGTATAATACTTCACAATTTTAAATACTGCAACAAGAGAACTTCCCCCCCCCCAAAAAAAAAACAAAAAAAAACTCGGATCGGACTTGTTCATTAAAATTTTGAAAAATTTACTAATATCTATATAGTAACAGGGGTTCATTTAGGGTGGGGGGGGCAGGGGAGACACTCGCCCCCTTGAAATATTCTTAAAATATCGTAAGCAAAATGTGTAGTTAAAAAGTGAATATTTAAGGTGAAGGGAAATGCTTAAATCATGCCCATCTCCTTTCTCATCATAGTTCTGCACGAAAGTTGTGTCACCCTTTAGATAGCACAAACTCAACCTCGCCCACTCTTAAAGTGATTTCTAAATGAATCCCTGAATATTACACTTGTGTGTCAAATAACGACAGTGACCATGTGTGTATTCATGAATAATCCATCAGCTTAAACAGTCTGGCAAAGCATCATCCTTACTTCAATGGGTAAAGAGTCATCACATTCAGTAGAGAGTGATTAATTGTTACTAAAAAGTGGGTGGAATAGATGAGGGAAGGCAGTGTAGGTTTCAAAAGTTTCGTGGAGCGTAAGTCCACAATCATGATGGTAGGACAGAGATTCAGAAGCAGGATAATTAGACAAAGGACTCTATGACTCAAGAAGACAGAACTAAAGAAAGGAAATATGGGGGATAAGAAAAGCTTAGAAAGTTTAAAATGAAGAGAGCAGGAGAGGAAAACTAATTAACCGTACTCAATAGTAGAGAATGATAACTGAGCAAAATAACTTCAATACGTCAAGCGCCACTGTGTGGCGGGGTACTTGATGCTAGTATATTATACATTATATAATTCCCCTTCAAAAATATTTCCTAATTTAGAATCCACCTAACCTTGCAAGCCACTTTTACTCGACTGCATAGTCCACCACACATGTGATCTTCTTATCTTGTTGTATAAAGTCCTGAACAATCAATAAATTAAAAAATTCTCAAGAATTTCTTAAAAATCAATGTGTACTAAATAATCATACCAACATTGTAATTAAGGCCAAGCGCCTCCTCATAGTGAACATTTTGAAGAAACTATCTAAATATGATACTCTAGTAAAGTTGCACAACATTCGAATCCAGCACCTATCACAGTTCAATAGTATCTGAGTGCAGTATGCAGTTAGGCAGTACTCAAAATTACAGCACTCAAACTCATAATAATGCCATGCTAATTACTCAAAGAATCTATATAATAATATGCTCGTGTGTCAGTAACAACGATCAATAGTGTGTATTCATGAATAATTCACGAACTTAAAAAGTATGGTGGTAAAGCATCGTGATACCTTGAATAGGTTGTCTCATTCAGTTGAAAGTGATTAATAGTACACTAAAAAGAGGGTTGAATGGACAAGGAGAAGGCGGCGTAGTGAAATCACTGAGTATAGGCGGCATAAGTTTCAAGAAGGAAGGGGAAAGTGCGAAAAAGAAGGCAACTTTTCAACAAAGCCCAAGTCCACAATCATGATAGAAGGACAGAAATATTCAGAAGCAGGAGAGACAAAGAAATAAAAGGGACTCCATGACTCGAGAAGAAAGGTGAAAGAAAGGAAAGGTTGGGGATAAAAAAAGCTGGGATAGTTCAGGAAAAAGAGAGCAGAAGAGGGAAACTGATGTAGAGAATGATAACAATGAATAAAAATAACTTATGCCTGCATTCTTACTGTGCAATAAGTCAAGCACCACTATGAGGTGGGGTACTTGCTAGTTGTAAATAGTTTTTGTCTTGCAGCCTAAGGGTGGCGGATATGCCCTAACTCCTCCCTCCCCTTTCCAAACAAAATTTCTAGATAAAACCCTGACTATAATAAATTTCTGTTATAACAGTAATATTATTATTATTTATTATTAATAATAAAACTGTTGCTCTTCCTGACAAGAAGCTACAACTTTATTGTAAATGTTGCAGAACTAGAGTGCTCCTATAAGTGATAAAAGCATAAACCACAGCCTACAATTTCTCTGTCCTAAGGCTTAGAAAGTCCAAGAACTACAGTTCCAATAGAACACACAAACATCACCAGCTCATACATGTGTCTATTACCATGTGACAGGAGTCCACATCCTTCACTTGTTCAATAAAAACTGATGCATATCACTCATACCCCATCTCCTCCACCTGGACTTTTAACCCCTATCACATCCCATTCAAAGGTCATATCCTGTCAATTCTTTACCTTCCCCCACCTAAATCAGGTATGCCCTGGGCATCATCATAAAACAGTTTGAAGAATCACCTCAACCAAAATGATGAACACTCAACTCAAATGAGACATGTACACCACAACTTGAGACTTGCTTGATTCCATCTATATTGAGGACTTCGTCAAGAACAAACACTTGCCAGTAAGTCTTGCCTCGCAGGTTGGTTATGAGCCAGCTTGTCTGAAGTCAACTAGGGCAAGACCTTCAACTTGCCAGTCAGTCCAGTAAACCTGAGTGTTTTATTCACATGGTCATAATAACCCGTAGCAGCTAAAAATATTATGTGACACAATCTGGGCAGTGTGTAGAGGAGGCTATAGGGGCAAAGCCACTGTGATTGATATCAGCAGTGGCGTAGAAAGAGGGTGGGGGGTGGGGCTTCAGGCCACCAAAATTGTGGGGCATAATCTAACAAGGCAACTTCTCACATGAACACTTTTAAACCCCCGACCCCAAGAAAACGTGCCCCTTTACTAAACATCTTCCAACACCGCTGATCAGTCATGTGACTACTACAAATACTAATGGCTAGCACAAGTATTGACAATGGGCTTCAATTGTATATTCCACAGATTATTTGTAAGGTTACTCTGGAGTATTGACTGCCTTAGTGTACAACAACTTACTAAAATAGTTTAAACCTACACGACTAACACTTGCACAACTCATTCAAAGTAGAGTATATTATAGTTATTTCACATTAATCCCACCCCTACAGCACCCCCGCATTAATTCACGCAGTATCTAACGCCTGAGCCTACCTAATCAATATGACAGATCACTGTAGCTCGTCAAGCCTCTTCTCCCACCACATTTCTTTCCACATGCGCTGCGTGGGCACTAGATCTGAACAAATGACGACCGTTGTTTTAATCTTGTTGGGCGGTACCTTTCCGTTGCTATAGTTATAAGAGAAGTAAAAACAATAACAAATCCATCATTGTGCGAATTGGCAAGTTTTAAAGCGTATAAGGAAAGCTAGGGGGTGTTTTAGATAAAGAAGGATCAATCCGTCACTAAATTGAGGAGTGTCGGGCCTGCAGGTATCTTCTGACGAGTAATGCAGCATACATCACGCCAAATAGTTATCTGACCCTCAGTAGGAGTAGCTACTTCATTATTTATGCAAAATGCATTGCTTATATTAAACTATAATATGCAATAAAATATATTGCTGTTATACTACTTATAATATACACAATCTGTATACTTCAATGGCATGATAAACAAAACTATTTTCATCAGAATGGTTTAGCTATACCAGTGGATCTAGAACCATATAGCTACATAGCTACTCTTAGACTTGACAAATTCATAATTTTGTAACTGGACTAGATAATAGATAATACAAACAACGCAGTGGTTTATAATAATGGTATGTATAAGTTACTGATACGACATCCAGACTTTATCCCTACCAATTGTAACATTGTATGTGAAAACTGTATAACAGACACTAAACGTTGCACTAAAGTGAACTAAGTTTTCCAGTCAGTTTTCCGTCAGAATGGTTTAGCTATACCAGTGAATCTAGAACTTTACAGCTACATAGATATTCTGAGACGTGTAACTAGACTAGATAATACAAACAATGCAGTGATTTAATAATGGTATCTATAAGTTACTGATACGACATCCAGACTTTATTCCTACCATTGTAACATTGTATGTGAAAACTGTATAACAGACTCTAACGTTGCACTAAGGTCAATTGATAGTTTTCCAGTTACTCAACAGAGAAGATATTTTTTGGGTTATTATTCAATTGTAGGCTTTATTTGATGTGGCTATAGCTATAGTGTCTTTGAGACACATGTGTACGTGATCGCTACTTGGATTTATCATAAGTCTTAAGTGTACAATTAGATATATGTATTAGTAGTACAAGTAACGACAGCCTGAGCTTCCCAAGTCAGGCAAATTTAAAAAAAAATCCCACTTTATGACTGCTTCTACATTTCCTTGCTGTAACTGTAACAGCAACATAACAATTTAAGTTGCTTTTCTCTGGTGGCTAACAGTATTTTCCTTTCAAATTCTGTAATGAATATTTCAGGGTAGAGGGACTAACTGTGCCCAACATACATTTCTATAACCAGTTAGTTTAGATCTATACTCTGCACACTTCTTCACTTGACTGGCTTTCTTAGCATGTTTTCTTCTTTGAAGATATCAGGGGAAATTTTATCCTATTCTGAAGTCTACCACTGTTCCATGAAACAAAGGTCATTACTTTTGGCTTTTGGCACCAGACCTCGACACACCACCATAAGGATACTGTACATAAAGCTTATGACAAAAGTACAATACTTTTGATGCTGCTTTCTTATTGACCTTTAGCAGAAATTCTCATTTCAATATCTAGCATTTAACAATATCTCAAATTTTAAGAAAGATGAATACATAAACTATAATATATGGAATGATGAATACGCCATGAAATAATTCAGGAATTAAAGGAGTAGGTGAGTGTACAATGTAACAAAGGTGCAATATTCTTTTTTCAGGATACAAAATAATAAAAAACATGATGAATGTGTAAATTAATAATTCACACAAAACAACAAATATTTTTCTCCAGCATTATGATCAGACATTCTGCTATCCGTCATCAAAGTTAGAAGTGCAGTGTCTAGGAATTTTCCGTAGACTTCATAATGAACAACATTATCACGCCATCTTCTCCTAGAGAAACTTCACTTGACCTCCTCTAAATCTAAAATAACAAAATAAAAACAACAAACAAACAAACACATAAACAAAAAAGACTGATAATCATGTGTTTATAGTTGTCTGGGTTTCATACACACTGTAGAGTAGATAGAAACCTAACCTCCGCCTCCCCAAGATGGAACCTCCCTTCCTCAGAATTTTTGAAAGTTAATAATTATAGTAATTAGATTACAGTGAGTTGTAACATCATGCTGTGATTGATTAAATGTTGATCAGTATGAATACTCTCATGTAGCAGAGTTTGATACAGAAAAATGGAGGGGGAAACCGAAAAATTTCCCTCTCAAACAGAGTTCTTCCCCCCCTCCCCTCCCCAACTATAGCCGTTCTTCTCCATGTATTCAGTGTTGGACGTAGGAACAGGAATTGGGCAAGGGGAAGGAGGGGTGTCAGTGTTTGAGGGTGGGGCTACACAGATTTAGATGTGTACACATGCTGTAAATTACAAACGGATAAACAAAAAAAAATCATATCAAATCAACTCATAAATCGTATCTTATTTTCTCTTTCTGGAGTGGGGGGGAGGAGGGATGGGGAGTTGAGGGAAAAGTGGGGGGAAGACATGTGCATCAAAGTAAAAATGGCTTAAATTGGTTGTGCGGAGGAGGGATGGGGAGTTGAGGGAAAAGTGGGGGGAAGACATGTGCATCAAAGTAAAAATGGCTTAAATTGGTTGTGCTTCAAGAACTACACGTGGGCACATTGGAGCATTCATCATGCAGCGTTCAGTATGGGAGAATATTGAATGCTCGTGTGATTCAGAAATTCTTATACTCAGTAATTACTATACCCACTTTCATACTATACCCACTTTCATAACAAAATGTGGACATATATTTAGCATGTGGGTATTCAGGGGTTCATTTAGGGGGGCCAGGGTGGTGCTCACCCTCTCCCCTCCCTTGAAGGCGTTTCGTCCCCCCTTGAAATATTTTAAACTTTCGTAAGCAAAAAAGCAAAGTTAAAATGTGAATGATGAAGATTGTAAATGATTAAATCACAAGTCCTCTACTATCTTAATTATGTACAAAAGTTATGACCCCTAAGATAGCAAAAGCTCAGTCTTGCCCCCCCTCCCCCTCCCTAGATTAATTCCAAAATGAACCCCTGAGTATTGGGGATTGGAGGGTGAGGACAGAAGTTAAACCAACAAACACATCCATCTCTTTATGGTCATGGTAACCAGTGAACAGCAAAAGTCATCTACTAGGCAGCTATAAGGATACCCAGCACACTATGGTTGGAAACAACCAACCTCTCTGTATTCTAATGTGTTTATATATGAGATCAATATATATGAGTTCACTCAATTATGGTGTAGATTGTGTAATAAAGTGCTTTAATTAGAGAAAACACCTATCACATAATTGTTATAGTTCACAGTCACACATATCTTAATGATATTCTGTGAGATATCTACTCCATACTGAACTCCATTAGAGTTAGCTCATTAAACCTTATTACTAATAAGCTTCCACAATAATTACCAACTCTACAATTAAGCAAGTATGTGCGTGAAGTTAAAACTCCCTGTAAATGCATTTATAAAACCAGATCAAACGAAGTATATATTAGAGATGATATATGGCTTACAATTAGATTGTGCAATAAAGTGTGTGTTTTAGTTCACTGGCTCAGCGCTGTGGGACAACATCCCAACTAAATTGGTGGGGCCACCCACATTCCAGGAACTATGTTTGTGCTTGTTTTGGATTCAGTTACATGTATTTTCGGTTATGGGACTTAGTTAATTTTTAAAGTCATGTCACCTGTGTGTGTCTACATCTTGTTGTTCATTGTTGTGTTGTCCGGGCTGTGCATATAAGACTTCATGTTTTGTGTGTGCAGTCAGTCAGTTCTCAGCTGCCATTTGTGCCATCTGATCTCGTTAGATTAAACTAGTATAATCCTGAGTCCACCTTTCGAGGGAGGGCTGTCGAGGGGAAGGCATACTGATTCTGGTGGCAGCAGCTTAATTGCTGTCACCATTGTGTGAGCCTAAAGGAGGAACTCATGAGCTTCACTGAGGGAGGCCCACAAGCGCCACTATACACTAGCAAGCTATTTACAAAATCATCTCAGGACCAAATGAATGATTTATTGGCTATTCTAATTAGGTATCAATATAGCTTGAGCAATGAAAACAGTATATGTAAAAGCTGTCTTTATAAGCGAAGAAGCTAAAAGGCCAGAGACATTTACCAGTATCCATTTTCAATGTTAACCTAGAGCTACAAAATGTAACACTGAAGGTTAACAACATATATAATATATATATATACAATTGGCGAGCGAGCGAAGAGAGTGAGACACTATCAAAGGTAACACAATTGAAAATCGGGGATATTTGTTTGTTTGAAAATATGTGTGTACGTACGTATGTCATTTTGTATTTTGACCCTCGCAACTCCAATTCCAGCACTCGTTAACTTTACAGTACAAAGCCAAACCATGATGGACAGCAAGAAATTATTTGCTCAAGTAATTATGACGTAATGATAGGGGGAAAAACCCACAAAAGCTAGTACTGATGCAGAGCTGACAGCTTCGTGTTTCCCAGCCTGAAATTTCAAAATGGCACCATAAAAGGTCTTAAATGGTTGTTTTGAATTAGCTCATACCTAAATTCACAATTAAGTGTAGTAATTGAGCATGACAGACAAACGGACAGAACACAAGTATTGTAATCCTTTTGCACACACGTGGTGAGGGCTAATAATGAAAGTTCCATGAGGTATAGTAGTAACTCCATACTGAATGTTGTTCATTCATACTCCTTAAAATATTGTACTAGCTGTTCAAGCGAGCTATTAGGGGTGTGGTTGGGGGGGGGGGGACGACGGAAGTTATTTAATAATCAAGCAAGTCACGAGGTTAAATTCTTGTGATAGAGATAAACTCATACAAGATGAACGCCATGATTTGTGATAGCATTGAAGGAGATGTGGGACACATGTATCATGAGCTCAAAAGTGCTATTTAGCCTCAGCTTGTATGTGCAAGAGAGTTATAGTAGTCGTCCCGTCTGTCACGCTCTGATATTGGAGATTACTAACTATTAACTGTTGATTTAGGTATGAACTTACTCAGAACGAAGATTTAGGACCATTCATTGTGCTGTTGTTTTTTTTATTTCGGGCTAATTGTTGAGAAAATGCGAAGCTTTCACCACCGCGTAGGTACCAGCTTTTGTGGGTTACGTCCCCTATAGCATCACGTCACAATCACATGAGTAAATAAAATTACCAAGTTCAAAGAAGTTAAATTTCACGTTGAATATGTATACCAGTGAGTGTTTCTGGCTAGTTTAGCATCTTCTCTTATGAAGACAGTGTTTCTATGTACCATTATCATTGCTCGAGCTATATTGTTGCCTGATTAAAATAACTAATAAATATTGCTCGTTCTTTTGGTCTGAGATTATATTGAAATAGCTTGGTAGCTGTGGGGCCAGAAAATTCAGCGAGTGACTCCACCCAGAGGGCGGAGCCACAGAAGCAGATACCTAACAGAGAAGCAAGCAGGAGCAGGCTGAAGAGCCTGAAAGAACTTGTTAATATAATAGAACTCATTAGCAAGTAGTTAGAGAGTTTGTGGGTGGGTGTGTGTGTGGGGGGGAAAGGGGGGAACTAATTAGTGGTAGCTCCAAGAACATTCTTGTCCAAGTGTGTGTGTGTAGCGTTTATTAGAGTTTTGTTCTAGAAACTTCCTTTTGTAGGCGTGTCCTGGCCTGTACTATTTAAGGCCAGTCCACGCAAGGTCATAGGTCAAGTCTTTTCTATCCGTTTCTGTATTCTATGTCATCATACTTGCGTATTTGAATTAAAACTTAAATCACTTGACGGTTCAGGAGGTAGCTACCTAATCGTTCTACCTGGGAGTTGTGATAACTGGAACTAGTGGCAGCAAGTACCAAGGCAGCCCGGTTCCTGTTCCTACATAATCAAGCAGCCCGGAGCACAGCCTCACAGTAGCGCTGAGGGTTCGCACCTTTGGTGCTTTATTATAATATGCAGTAATAATGCAAAAATCCTAAATTTTGAATTCATTTTGTGTACTTGCTATAATTTATATACAGGCTGTTTAAAGAAAAATAAAACAAAAAAACGCATATAATATATAATATATATATATATATGTATATATACTAATAATAGGAACTTTTCTCATTCTAACAGCACATGTTAATTAAAACTTAACCCAACGTTTCAACTTCTTGCCGAAGTCCTCTTCAGGGGTCAACTGAAGTTGAACTTTCCGTGGTGATATATTAAACACAATGTAAGCAGCAAGATTACTGGAGGGTATGCTTACTGTTTAATATATTATACTGAACGGTGATTTGCAGGCAGCACAACCAGCATCCTGGAAGCTCTAAACCCATGTCTCTGTTAAACTTGTTGTTGTCAGGTTGTTATGGACTCTTCACTCCATACCATATGAATATTGTGATGCATACACTTTACCTCACTGCTATGTAATTCACACTCTTATTTCTTTCTTTCTAATCCTATCTATGCATTGATCTATAAGTTCCCAGTTGTGTACATCTTGCCTAATTCATTGCATATAAACCCTTTACCTCACGCATGCATGAATGGATTGTGAACAGACTATATCATTGTCAGCCACTCCCCTCTCAGTTCAGATTTCCCACGTGTTCAATAAGTTATAACAAGACTTGAGAGTGTATGGGATTTCCCTAGTGGCAGTGACTTTGGAGGGAGGAAAGTGGCCAGAGCTGAGACACCTGCGCTGCTCTACTCCGTTCTACTCCTACCCGTGGGTCGAGGCTACTGAACTCAGGTGTCATCTGTATCTGTAGAGCTTCCTTGATCTTTAACTCACGATTCTTACTGGCTCTGTCTACAACTCCTACCTCTTCCCCTTTAAGTCAATCTCCTCACTTCACTAAGACTAACTGCGACTCATAAGACCAGCACAGCCACACAACTTCTCGAGGGGTCCATGTTGTTATCCCAGATTTGGTAATGGTCATCAAAATTTAGAAAATATAACTTGATAGTGTTAAGCTAGCCAAATTTCCCATCGTTGCCACAACATCAATCACGCATAACACAAAGTGTAATGTTACGTGTGTGCATAGGCAACAAAAAAGCAGAGGATCAGTGCATGTACTTCATTATAAAAAATGTGAAACGTCACATAAGTAGGAAAATAAGTCAAGAGCACATTAACAGTATGGAAGAAGGGGAAAAGCCTCATGGAAAAGGTGGGCTATATAAAGAGTAAGAAAGAGAGTACTGTTAGCCATTGATACAGCTAAATTTTACTGCACAGGATATACAGCGTAAAGTCAGAGTATAGCTAGATACTGTCCTGAGTGGTCATTTTCAATCAAGAAGCACTTTGGCACATATGCACACATGAACATTATCAGATATATTTCTTGCACAAGAACAGCTACAAACCCTGAATATGTCACCTACAATCACTATTTGAATGTCAGACAACTTACAGTCATAAAATTCATATAAGTTTAACCACTCAAGCTACAGTATTATGAAATCATCAAAATAAAACTTGAGCTTTGATTTTATTACATGTATACCCTTATAAACGCTCACCTACATGATAACATAGGAACCCATGATAGTGTACGAGTGTGTATACATGTATGTATGTATGTATGTATGTGTGTGTATGTATATACGTGTGTATGATATGTATGTATGTATGTATGTATGCATGTATAGAGCTGGGCGATATACCGGTATTATCGTTGCACCGCGATAAAAAACTGATATTGCCTTTTTTTCAGAAAACTGTTGGGGTCGTTAAACAAATGCATGAACTTCATGCGCACGACAGATTAAAGGAACAGCCACTTCGCGGTTTGCAAACATGTCTGTAATGCGGTACTAGCAAAGTTTTTAAAGTAGCTAGCAGTGGTTGCAAGTTAAAATTCTGTCTAAAGAAAGCCAACATAGTCTTGCCCCACGAACTAACTTTGTCTGGATAAAATTTACTTTGTTAAATATTATTTATGAAATATCATATATCGCTCTAGCGCGATAATGCAGGTAAGTATCACATCGCCTGTGATTATCCAATATTGCCCAGCTCTGTGCATGTAAGTATGTATACATGTATGTATGCATGCATCTATGCATGTATGTATGCATGTATGCATGTATGTATGCATGTATGTATGTATGTATGCATGTACACTCAATCCCCTCTTAACCAGGTACCGTGGGACCCGAGGGTGTCTGTATCGAAATGCCAGCTACAAGGGAAATTCGTAGTTTTCTCCAACATTATTCAATAAGTTTCAGGCTTTTTCCAAGCATTAAGTACAGTCCTCTTTCACTTGCAACCCCTAGTAGGCTTCTCTACAATTTTATGGAACCAGAAGTAACCGGCTTGTGCTGACACAATTGGGTAATGGTAATGGTGGTCAAATTAGCGAAATTGTGAGGCAAGAATTGATTAATTGAGTGGCTAACTTGTGCCCTGCCCTGTAAAAAGGCGTGCCTGTAATAGAGGTATTTGGATAAAATAGGATTGAGCGTACGTATGTATGTAATGTTTTAACAGTGCAGACCTGTGTATGTGTGTATGTAGATACAAACTAGTGTACTATGTGTTTTCATAAGCACTCTGAATAAGTCCACAGTGAGTGCACCTTTGCTATTACAAATATATTATATATAAATTACTATATACACATACACACGCACACAATTTAGCGAGTGAGATATGGAGAAACTTAATATATTTAAGGGCCAAGTAGAAATAAACTGGCGGTTGAATCAGAATTCTACAGATCAGAAATATCTCATCAGGAGTGAATTTTAGCTCACTGGCCAAGGTTCGTTAGTACAAATCTTGTTGCTATTAAATACGTATGTAATGTATTAGCACTATATTTTTAAATTAATGCTAGTATGTGTCTCACTATCATCATCCCCTGCTCACTTTCTTTCAACAGTATCTTCGGCAGATTGTACAACATAAAGAGAAAGGGCCGAGTAAATGAATCGCTACTTTCGATATGTACCACAAATTACACTGCCGGTTGACCAAAATAGCATTTCTCCTCTCAAATTTAATATTGAGAGGACATCATGTCTGTTAAAATTTCACTTCTTATCAGAAGCCTGTATAGACATGTACTATTAAAAACAAATGGGTGCATTAATTTTTGAGTATTGTGTGTGTGTTATTTGTGTATCGATATACAGGATTTCAATGAATTGCTCGTAAAGTGACTAGAGCCCAAATTTTTCCATCGCACCCTATATATTTCAGGTTGTCTAACTGTACATTAAATGAAAATATGTATGAGTTAGTCACTAGAGTATGTATATATATAATTTACCTTGAATAAAAGGTAAAAAGCCTTTTTTCTTATTAGTGTAGATTAAAAGTTATTCAGGAGTTCCTCACCTCTTATATTGAAGTCCAAGAGTAGCTATTAGCACACTCTTCACGGAGGAACACCGAGTCTTCTTTTAATGATACTTTTGGACATGTGTTGACCCTGTGGAGTTGGGTTTCACCTCCTACTTCACAACCCTACATACAGAGAGTCACAAGTAAAATTAGCTTAAATACAGTTCAATTAAACTCAAGATCCTTAGATTGGAGTTTGTGCTCTGCATTATTACATTCCATAACACATTCATACATTAGACATTTTGTAGCCAGGCTACTTTAGTAGTGCATAAGTAGTTGTTCAAAATTTATACCTTCATCAGGGTATATTATCAAGAGTAAAATTTCAAGGTCTAACATTTTCAAAATTTCAGGGGGCAATCAGTGTTGAATCAGCAATTTCCGTAAAAATATGGATGAATCAGTAAGGTGGGAGGTTCTGTTCTATGGACACTCCACATATGTTAAATTCCCTTCACTAGTGTTCACCTGTCCCAAACTCCGTTCCAGTGATGAACTCCACTCTGAAGTCAAATCTCTTCTCTCTCTCTCCCCCCCCCCTCCCCGCCCCCCCCTCCCCCTCGACATGTCGAGACAGAGGGGCACAATTTAGGTAAATTGATAGACCAACCAGAATGACAACAGGGCACCAAGTACTGTCAACACTATTTCTCATACAGTAAAGCTTAGTTAAAGAGACATCAACTGTTGAATATATTATTGTATATATTAATTTCAAAAGAAAAATGGCTTATAGTTCTCATTAAAAATTCCTCACCAGCAAGTACAATACAGTTATGGTGCAACAATGAAGACCACAGAAATTTGATTCAGTAGCTAATGGGCTTATTAGAAACTGCAAAACAAAAATGAGAGAAGGGTACTAACATACTTGCCCTATGCTACTTGAGGCACTACTGAAGAAATACCAGTCTTTGAATTGACCAATACGGTTGTTCAGTTTTACACCGCTTTAGTCTAGTGCGGACAGCAACAGAGTACACTATAAGGTACCAGTTGTGTTTTCACTCACCGTAAAAATCCATGAACGCCAGTAAGAGCAGAACCAGAAGAGGAGATACACAGGCGTATTATCACTCTTGCTGTAGAAAACTTCTGTGGTATTAGCAACCTTTTACCATTTCTGATCTGGTGTTTTAAAATTAAACCCTTTACCAATTTCGAGTTTGAAACCTAGCACTATCGACCTTTTACCTCAGTAATCAGGAGTGTTAGAAGAGGTGGTGGTAAAGGGTATCAACACAATATGCGTGCCGTACACGCGGTGGTGGGCACAGTGAAGATTGAGCTAATTTCTGCCCTGTGTGATCTTACTAGACTGATTTACAGGCTGCGACAGCAAGTAGAGAGCGCGGTGTTGTTCAATTTTATGAGTAAGTATGAAAACGCTAATTAGTGATATCTAGGTGATTCTTTAAGTGTTATTGGATCTGTGGATGTAGGATTGTAATTTGTACAAGTCATTGATCACCAATACTAGTGTTTGAAGTATTACCGTTGAGTTCATTACCTTGTTTCTTTGTTAATGCAGGAATGAACTAAAGAGGTTGCAGAGATGAACTTGAGATATTGCAGAAATGGAGCCAAAGTTCAGGAACTGTTGTCTGATGCATCATTTTTTTCATTTATTTGTACATGGTCATAATTATTTATTCATATTCTGGTAACAATGGATAAATTTTGAAGGTACAGGATTTGTGTAGAACAGGTTGCACAAAAAGTGCAGTTTAAGTTCAGGATTGCTGCAGGAAAGGTGTGTGAAGAATAGTTGCTTTGTGTAGGAAAGGTGCATAAAAAGTGCAGTTTTTGAGTACAGGAAATCTAAAGGAAAGCTGCACATTTTCGCACAGACAGCTACCTAGAATGTACAGGAATAGTTAAGTTTTAATTCAGGAAATATGAAGGAAATGTGATATGATATATGCAGTACAAACCATATGGCATGTAAAGGAAATAGTGCAGTTTATGTCAAGGATATGTTCAGGAAATAGTGAAGGAAAGTACGCCCTATACAGTACCAGAAATGGTTACCACCAGCTCATCTGTCCTGAAGTTGGAAATGTGAAGGACATGTGATCTGTGAGATAGCTATACTTAACCTTTCCTATAGCAGGAAATTCCACTTTTCTTCCAGTGTTTGAGGCCTGTGCTTCCACCATCTTTGAGGTCTGTGCTCCCACCATCTTTGAGGCCTGTGCTCCCACCTTCTTTGAGGACTGTGCTCCCACCTTCTTCCCACCATCGTTGAGGACTGTGCTCCCACTTTCTTTGAGGCCTGTGCTCCTACCTTCTTTGAGGACTGTGCTCCCACCTTCTTTGAGGCCTGTGCTTCCACCATCTTTGAGGACTGTGCTCCCACCTTCTTTGAGGCCTGCGCTCCCACCTTCTTTGAGGACTGTGCTCCCACCTTCTTTGAGGGACTGGTGCTCCCACCTTCTTTGAGGACAGTGCTCCCACCTTCTTTGAGGGCTGTGCTCCCACCTTCTTTGAGGCCTGTGCTCCCACCTTCTTTGAGGACAGTGCTCCCACCTTCTTTGAGGCCTGTGCTCCCACCATCTTTGAGGGCTGTGCTCCCACCTTCTTTGAGGCCTGTGCTCCCACCTTCTTTGAGGACTGTGCTCCCACCTTCTTTGAGGCCTGTGCTCCCACCTTCTTTGAGGCCTGTGCTCCCACCTTCTTTGAGGACTGTGCTCCCACCTTCTTTGAGGACTGTGCTCCCACCTTCTTTGAGGCCTGCGCTCCCACCTTCTTTGAGGCCTGTGCTCCCACCTTCTTTGAGGCCTGTGCTCCCACCTTCTTTGAGGCCTGTGCTCCCACCTTCTTTGAGGCCTGTGCTCCCACCTTCTTTGAGGACTGTGCTCCCACCTTCTTTGAGGCCTGTGCTCCCACCTTCTTTGAGGACTGTGTTCCCACCTTCTTTGAGGACTGTGCTCCCACCTTCTTTGAGGCCTGTGCTCCCACCTTCTTTGAGGACTGTGCTCCCACCTTCTTTGAGGCCTGCGCTCCCACCTTCTTTGAGGCCTGTGCTCCCACCTTCTTTGAGGCCTGTGCTCCCACCTTCTTTGAGGACTGTGCTCCCTGTGGGCTGGTTTGGAAAACGGTCGAGACACTATTCCAATAGCTCGCACCTGGAGACAGCAAAGGTATGCTGCCACCAGAATCTCAGCTCTTAAACTATCCCTGGCTAACCAAGTACCCACCCGCAGGTTGGATAATGAGGATAGATTAAATTACTTTAATTAAGAGACTGCACACACAACAAATTGAATGATACAACTGAGACTGAAGCACATGGCACAAAACTCTACTATATATACAACACAAAAACCACACCTACAAGTCACATGAAAGGCTGCAAGGTTCCTGCTGCTCCTGCCACACAGCTCATGCCATACACACACACAAACAACACTCATTAGCACATGAACTACAAACCACACTACAACAGTACAGTGCACCTACATGATTACATTATAACACACACACACACAAAATGACAATGTCTCTCTTCTTCTCTCTTCCATATTCAATTATGTGGGCTCACCCACACTCCCACCTTCTTTGAGGCCTGTGCTCCCACCTTCTTTGAGGCCTGTGCTCCCACCTTCTTTGAGGACTGTGCTCCCACCTTCTTTGAGGCATGTGGGAATCTTATCCCGTGCGGCAAACAGGATTTTCCTGTACATGTGAATGTACTGTACCACTCTGTCAAGGTTTGTGAAGCTTTTCACTTCTTGATTAACTGCAGGCGTCTTGAACCAGACGGCCAAAGGAAACAGAACGTTAGGTTTTTCCAGTATAGGCGTCCATTCCTCCTCCGTAAAATTGCTCAACCTCTCTGGGTTAAGTTTAACAATCCAAAACATCCTCAAGACAGCGCTGGAATCTTCCATTCCTAAGAGCTTCTTTTTTATATCTTCAGACAGACCTTGTACATTATTTAGGACGAATTTTAGCAAACCAGGCTGTGAGGAAATCAGAATATCCAGATCACTCAGGGGAAGAGAGAGTATGGGCATGGCAAGCTGACTGATAACGTCAGACTGATCGACAATAGTGGATGGAGGCTGAGAATCTGAAAATGAACAAAACAAAAAAAGAGAATATATCATGCATAGCTATACACATAGACAATTACACACACACACACACAAATGCAAAATGCAAACTATCTAGCTGCTGCTAGGCGGTCATGCGCACTTGGCAGTGCCAGTATGCCTGTGCACTACGCAGGCACTGTGAGCCCTGCAAGCAAAGCTCCTGGAGCCGGGCTAGGAACTCGCAGGAGAACAGACCTTTCCTCACAGCAAGTGGTGTGGGCACCCGAAGTTCCACCTGGACCATTGCTGTTTCATGAGAAAAGGCCTTGAATTTGCACCCCAGCAAACACCAGGTCGCGAATCACAGCTGGGTGGGCAGATGGAAAATTTCCACCAGAGTGGGGCTTGAATTCAGGATCTCAGGCCCTGAGTCACTATACCACACAGCCACCTCACCCACCTCACACACACAGCCACCTCACACACACACATACACACACACACACACACACACAAACACACATACAAAAAAAAGATAGAAGAAAAAATTATCGTTCCACACGGAGTACAAGTCAAAAAATAGTATCTTCCAAAAGAAAAGAAAGTCAATTTGGCTCCCCGAGCCTTGCTATCAACAGATATAAAAACCATCAATCACTAGAGTAAGAGTAGTCAATTGAAATATGGTCCAAAGATTTTTTCACAAGAATATAGTTTCAATAGAGCAATTCAACATAATTAAATAGAAATTTCAGGATTTTATTATTGTTATTTTAAAGAAATTGATGCAAATTAGGGGAGTAAATGTCTCCAGGAGGGTCATAATAATTTTCAAAGGGTGGGGGGGGGGGGGGGGGGGGGGGGGTACACTCCCCTCACTAATATATCCCTGCAGTTCAGACGGAGTTAGTGGACAAATTACGCAGAAACAAAGCAACATACAAGTCAGAGTGCGAACAACTCTACCACAATACAGCTGCCATACTGAGTGAGGTCATACATACCTAAATTAACGGTTAATTGTCAGTCATCTCCAAACCCGGAGCGTAACAGACAGACAGACAGACAGGACGGCTGCTACTACCCTCTCGCACATGCACGCTGAGAATATAACAGGGTTTGATACCGGAATTTTCATTAGGGGGTGGAGGGGGACACCAACATTAGAGGGTGGGGCTATATACGCTGAGACGTGTACGCATGCAGCAATTTACAAATGATTAACCAAAGGATCTAAGCCATGAGTTATATTTAGTACATTTACCAGCGAAAAATATGAGCAATTAGAGTTTCTAGATCAGTGCACCCTTTACCCACCCACCCACTACCCATGTGTGTGTATATTGGAATAATTATAGGACACAGAAACCAAACCATTCAATCATAATAGTAGAAATATGGTTTTTTGTCCATCCTTTATTTCAAGTAAAGTAACTCAACAGGGGACTTTTTTTTTTTTTCTTTGGGGGAAGGGACAGTTCTGTTTGGGTGTACAGAGATAAGTTTGACCACCCTCCCAGCTCTTTTCATACTGAAGAAACTAGCTCTTTTCATACTGAAGGAACTAGCAGAGGGTGGCCGCACATAGCAACGCGCACTGCCTGTTGATCCGGACATTAATTTATTCCCCGCCAATACCCCACCATTTGATAGTACGCGAGCAGAAACTATCGCGCAGTAGTAGCAGAAGTATACTTTGCGAAGTTGTAGTGTTTTAGTTTAGCTTCTTGTTGTCTCATATCCGTTTACAGCAACTCTCCATATGTCGTCTGAGCTCACGCAGCAAGGTGCACCAGGCTGCCTCTCCTCCTGTAGCCGTTCTCTGGACTCTGCGCACCTGAACTCAAGCGGATGGATATACCAGGCTCGATTTCTGCGGAGCGAAGACTTCCCAAGCTGCGCAGATCTAATACCTTCACCTATGGCTATCTCCAATAAACTGCTCTCTCTTCTGACTCTCTTATTATTGTTGTATTGATGTTTGTTTACTCTTGATATAGGCGGGCTCTTTTTAGAACCAATACAAACTAATTGAAAAAAAAAATTGCTCGCGTACTCGTAAGTACGAGATATGGGGGTGGGGCTATTTCTTAAGAATTGCGAGTGGAATTAAAGTTCCAAATTTTGTAACAGTTTTTCTTGGAATCTAATAATGAGAACGGCACAAAAATTTTATACACGGGTAAACCAAAAAAAAATGAACTGCACCACGTTGAAAATTTTTCAATATCTTATAAATAGAAAAAAATGCGAATATATCATAAAGTAATATTGAAATGGATAAGAACTCTTTGTCTTGCAGTAGAGTATCGGCTCGGCTAGTAGTGCACCAAATTGCGGAGCTCCAACTTACCCCACCGCTCCAAAAAATTGCTACAAAGTTTTATAACCAGGCCCCGATATTTCCTCCAAATTAGCTCTAAAATTAGTGAGCGGCTCCTTCGGCAGGTACTGTGTCCTTGTGTTATAGTAGAGAAGCCCCTGTAAGTATACAATAGTAGTAATCGTGCATAGCAACCATCAACAAAAAATTGCGTAGGCGGTGTGCGGCCACCCTTAAATGTATTTTTATAAGTGGAATGTATTGAATGAAGGCCTAAAAATACTGACTTCAAAGATATTATCAATAAAATAAACTCATATACCCCTTCCCCCACCCCTAAATTAGAGTAATGAAAAAAAGAAAAGAAAAAAAGAAAATGAATTTGCCGAATGCCGATGTGACCACGCCCCACTGAGATACGCCATACCGATGTGACCACGCCCCACTAAGATACGCCATGACAGAACAATGTTAGAATATGAGCCACTAATTAAATGAATTTGCCAACATGTCAATACTACAATTGGAAGCTGAGCCAGGTGGGTAAAGCGTCATCAGTACCGACGACAACGACGATTGTGGTGGTGTTTGTACTCATAAATAAAGCTGGGCTGGGTTGGCAAAGAATCTGGCAAAGTATCGTCAGATGACTACGACACCGGTGGTGGTGGGGCATGTATTTAGGATACATGGGTCAAGAAAAGTAAGTGAGAAAGAAAGCGGACTGATGTAACTAAACCAAGTGGTAGAGGACAATAACAATGGATGACACTGCAGTCTCAAGCACTACAGTGTGGTGAGGTACTTGCAAGTAACAACAACAACCATTATATTTATTTAAACCACCAAATATACATAATTATATTTAAAACAAGACGAAACAACAAGAGAGAAATTCCTCTCAGGGGTCAAGATCTAACTTTCTATAGTGATTTTTATAAAGAAAATATAAATGGCAAGAAAAATTAGTGGCGGGCGGGACATACCCTATTAATTAATTAAGTGGGACGAAGTCAAAGCTGGAAACATGAACCAGTAAGAATCGTGAGTTGAAGACCGCAGAAGCTCTGCACATAAGGATGACACTGGAAAACAAATAGAGACATAAGCTCAGAGCTTCCTGGGTGCTGGCTGTGCTTAGTGCACGCAAGTCCTCTCGCAGGACCGTCGGCTTGTTCACCAGTTACATAGTTGTCTAACAATGAAAACATGCAAAAAAAATTGGATGCTAATAGAGAAAACTGAAAGAAAAAAAATACAACACCAAATAATTATACATGCTTTTTGTGACCCATGTACATAATTGACAAAGATGAACAGAAGGGAAAAGCCAGCTATCTTAGACACCCACACAGTACACACACTGTTTTTCCAAATGGGTATTGGACACATTATTAGCATAACAGTGACAAACTTGTACTACACCAATGTGTGCAAGCTTAGCTAATGCTGTCCATCCAGTTGTTGCTAAGTTGCAAAAAGCAGCTGCAAAATTGACCCAAGCCTTCTCTGTGCTCAATAATGGCAAATGACCAGAGATTTTGATAGGTATACAAGACAAGCCGAGTATTAAGACAATGGCCATAAAGAACTAGGTTCAGGTCTATACCACATACATTGCTAGCCTGAAGTGTGACTAAACTTTTGTTGTTTTTCTGGAGCAGCTCTAATTTTTAAGTGCCACAAAACTGACTGAACTCAAGTGACTCAGTGTGTGTATTTAGCAAATAAAATTAAGTACTCATAATTTTTATATAACTAGTGATGTGCTTGAGCACAAATGGCGAGCGAGCCTAAAGACTATACTATTTTTATATGAATGATTTTGACTTCTAACACTGAAGCTACTGAAAATAAGGTCCAGTTTTTAAATTTCGCATACACTGTAAAGGGATTTCAGTGCCATAGTAACAACTCTCTGCAACTGCTTGAATTGAAGGGAAAATCAACAACAAAACAATACACGTTATTTAAACGTTTTCTTTGTGATATTCTTTAGCTAAGTAGTGGTTGTAACACACAATGCTTTGACACACACTGGACATGCACCTACACAGATTTACCTTCGCGGTAGTCTAGTGGACAATGTATTTTCAAGTAAATACTGTTGCGCACGGCTTATAACCATGACAAAGAGCGCATTGACTTACCACCGCCACTAACTCGAATAGAAATAGAAGTCCAGTAAGTTTTCAACTGCACCCGCAAAATAATTCAAAACGGTAAACAATTCAATTTCTAGGGTGATATGGGTACTGATCGATTAACCAGAGGATTCTGTTTAGTGCAATTTGGGACGGGGTCGACCACAAAACTAACACAAAAATGTGAGGGTCAAAGTACAAAATTACATACGTACGTCCAAACATAAATAAACAAACATCCCCGATTTTCAATTGTGTTAGCCCTGTAAGTGTCTCGCTCGCTACGCTCGCTCGCCAATAACCAAACTTAATTAGTTAGCGAGTGAAGCGAGCAAGACACCATACAGTGGTGCCAAATTGAGAATCGGGGATATTAGTTATGTAATGTGTGCGGACCTACGATGTCACTTTTGTACTTTGACTCTAACATTTTTGTGTTAGCTCGATGTTCGACCCCGTCCTAAACTTCACTAAATGGAACACTCTGGTTTAGCGACCATTACCCACATCATCCTAGATAGTGAATTCTTTTGCAGGTGCAGTTAAGACTCAAAATCTCACTGGAGTTCCATTTCCATTCGAGTTAGTGACAGTGGTAAGTTAATTGGTATTGGTCATAGTTATAAGCCCTACACAACAGTATTTAATTGAAAACTCATTGTCTACTAGACTAACCACCAAGGTAAGTCTTGTGTAGGTACTTTCAGTTAAGTGTGAAAGTATTGTGCATTACAACTACTACTTAGCTAATGAATATCACAAAGAAAATGTTTAAATAAAGTGATTTTGTTTTTGTTGCTTTTTTTTCTTCAATTCAAACAGTTGTGGGGAGTGGTTACTATGGCATTGAATCCACTTTACCTTGTATACGTAATTAAAAAACTTGACTTTTTTTTAGTACCGTGAGTGTTAGAAATTAAAACCACTCATTTAACAATAGTGTTGTTTTAGGCTCGCTCACCATTTGTGCTCAAGCACATCACTAGTATAGTACATATACATATGCGACAGGATCTGAGAAAACAGCCCACTTCGCGCAAAACATGAAATTGAGATACAGGCAAAAACATCGAGTTGGGCATAGAATTATTTGTTCATACCAATCTAAAACCCTTTGCCTACCTTCTGACAAAATTTTAAGTGTCAACGACAAGTATTTCATGGCGAGCGTGTCGTTAGAAATGCCGCACTCCTTTCTCTTGCGGTCT
>WLWD01003727.1_pt1 | contig 54158 bp, 34 predicted proteins | sample 6712731 | NCBI WGS metagenome assembly WLWD01 (sample SAMN12718690, study PRJNA576275) | sponge metagenome | isolation source: marine sponge | host: Mycale hentscheli | place: New Zealand: South Island, Marlborough, Capsize Point | collected 2014-11-01 | reverse complement strand
GTCTCAATAATTATAAACTTTAGATGATGTATTTTGGTGTGGAAAAACATATAGCTATATCTCCAACAAACATTCCTGTTAGAAACTCTGGAACCCAGTTATCTATAAAGCTAGTAGCTACATCGCTATTTATTGCAAATTTATACAATTGTAAATATTCTTTGAAACTTGTAAATGCCTTCATGCACATCCAAACTGAAGCATCTCCCTTTTAATTCCGGTATAATCTAGTCATCATCCAATAATGCTATTAGTGTGGTTTGGTTGAGAGATTCCAGTACTAAAAAGTATACGTCCTTATCGGTGTCAATATCAACCACAGGATTGGAATCCACCAAGCTAATTTTTATTTAATTCGAGCGCACCCGGGCGGACCGAAATTAGCGGGGCGGACCTTTTTGGCTGCCAATTTCAGTCCGGCCGGACCGTATTTGGCGGGGGACCAAATTTCGCGTGACAAGTCTCGCTAGCCAGACCCTTTACCTAACCCCTACGCGTAGCGGTTAGGTAAAGGGTCTGGCTAGCGAGACTAGTGCTACCCATCATGATTCTGATACCTTTAGTAAATCTCAGTAGTTTCAGTTCATTCTCATAATCATTATAATGTGTGAATGAATATTAGAATATGATCTTGTAGGAAATACAACAACAGTGATGTCAACCATCGGGCTCATTCCTCTCCATCACGTGCGCTCCTAATAAACCACTGCAGAATACCAACCGCTGTAATTAATGCAGCGCTTTCCTTTGCTCGAGCTATTTTTAAACTTGCAACTGTTAGAGCGAGCCAAAATGACAGCTTATATTTACCAGTATTTTAGTTTACTATTATTATAGGCTTTATGACCTACTCCATTAGTGAATGATTTAAAACTGCAATAAATACTTTGATAATGTATTAACACTACTCCCACTGATTAGCAGTCTCACAATTTGTCCACATTAGCTATGTGAGAATGTATGAACCAGAATTTACCCACTAGTCTTAAGATCATTGCAATTAAGGTAATAAGTCATAAGTGTCTGCTACTTCATTAACACGGTATTTGGTGAAATTTTGCTATGGCCTACTCAGTTTTGTGAAATTTTGCTAAGGGATACTAAGTTCAACTCTAGTCTGGCGTAGCCAGACTCTTTACCTAACCTAACCGCTACGTGGAGAAAGAGTCTAGGGACACTTGGCAGTTCTAGAGCCAAGATTTTTGGAATGTTTTTAGTTATTATGTTTGGTCGTCCACTAGGCAGTTGGAACCTTACCGTAAGTGTACATAACGGAGCCCGCGTTCCTGAACCATCATAATGTTGGTGACCGCTGCGCCTGCGCAAAAAACTATGAGGTTGTGTTCGGTTCAGTGCGTTCTGCTAACTGTACAAACCACTTCCACATTTCCTCCAGAACAACCAAGGTGCGACTGTCCCCGGACTCTTTCTCCACGCAGCGCCAGATTATAGTTCAACTCTTCATCCCATATTATATTTCTTTTATTCATCAATTTTTCTTTTATTATGGTGACAATTACTATAATGATATGTGATAAATATTATACCAGCCTATGTTATAAATTTAACTAGGTAATGTGCCTCTTCACATTTATTGAAATATGTGCAATTTTATACTCAGCAATAGTCAATGATTGCATTCAATGTATTTCTAGACCATTCAATTTCTGTGCTGTTACTCCTCAAGTGCTAGTAGGAAAGATTTTGAAAATAGTGATTATCTGACCGGCATCTTTTGATTGCCACTGCACAGTATGTTGTCAAAGTATTCGAGTGTACTACTAGCTACCAGCCAGAGCCTTCACTAAAAAAGTGATAAGGCCAATCTGTACTCCTCCGTCTGGGAGGTTCAAACTGAGTGGGCAATGTACTCGAATTTAAAGCTTCAGAACCTTGTATTATAAAATGAATTAGCTACAGCAGACGGACATATTAAAAAATATATATATATGTAAAATACTTGGGTGCTCTCTATTCAAGTTTTTTTTAGTACTACGTTAGCTAGACCAATGAATGTACATATAAGCTAGCAGTAGGAACAAGGAATTAGATGATTGGAGAACATGGAATTGACTTTGAATATATAAGCTAACAGTGGCACTACTGATAGGAGGGCCTCAGTGAAGTGAGAGGGCATATCCTACCACAAGTTTACATGACTGAGCTAACAACATTCCTCAACAATTAAAATATTGAGATTGCTGTGCCTGCACACGACACTCTATGGTATACTACATATCTCTAGAACAGCCAAGGTACATGATTGCCTCCAGGCTCTTTCTCAGAGTAGCAATTAGGTAAAGGGTCTGACCATGCCAGACTATGTTATCCCCACACTTTTTAGCATGAATACAGGGACCTAATACTTATGCATATTTCACTACCGTGGGATATTGACACTGACAGAAAGTATATTTGATCACAATGTAACTGTATGAATCATGTTGATGGTAGACTCATCATTTTCTTTATCGCTCTGTTGATAAAGACTCTGGCTTGCAAAACTAGAAATCCTCAAAATAAATGTAAAAATATCTCATAATGTAATCATGCAGGCAAGTGTTGTGGGTGCTGTTTTTTTTTCAGTGAGGCTAATACTTTTTTATGCCATTTAGTCAACTAAATTAAAAATTGAGCTGATTGTCCAGTAAAAGTTAAAAACAACAACAACAACAAATGTCAATATTTATCTTAGATTCCTTATTTTTCTTGGTCCATAAGGAATACAATTTGCAAGTACTACATTTTTAAAAAGCAGAATTGCAATAAATTTTTGTCGCACAATGACGTTTAAATAACACACAACAGGATATACACCTCATCCCATTATGTGATACACTTGTTTCCCATGATTTAAAATTTGGCACTTTCTTTCCCATGCTGTAATTTGGCTTGCAAGATTATGGTGCCTTATAAGTCGGCATTATGTCAAGATCACTTCAAGTTAATGAGGTAATTACTGTATTGTATTAACATTTTCATTTTTGATTAGCAATAAAGCATACAAATAGCTACATAATTTGTGATTAGATTCTCAAGTGTTATCTTTTCTGTTGCACTTCATTTAGTTTTCTAGCTTAGGTGTCTTACTGGCTTAGAATCATTGTCCGTTGAACTTGAGTTAAAATGATTTGAATATGTCAGTGGTCTTTGAGGGTGGATACAAAGTACCACAGTAGTGACAGCGAAACACAACTACTATTTTAGGTTCAGGCCGTTATACGCTGAATGTATAATTATACAATCAATGTTTCTCCATTCCAGCACTTTGTTTTGTTCTATGACAAAGCGTTAATTGGGGTGAGACACACTGAGCTCAAACTAGGTTTGTAAATAAATGAAAGCTGAGGGACCATTGTGAATTAAAAGAGCTCTTGTTACTTATTTACTGTGATTATTACTTTTAAAATACATACGTTATTCATGTCTATAATCAATAAATAGAAAACAGTGTTGTGATGGTTGTAGTATTTTAAGAGATAAAATTTTGTTACGATTATTCCAAAAATAGATCCATTTTAAGTGTGTTTCTGAAATTTAAGGAAATCATGTGCAATCTGATAATCTTCAAACAAGTTGATCACATTTAGCTAGTATTGAATACTTGTCACTATTATTGTGGAAAGTTATTTAAATCCCACAAATTATACTTAAGGAGTTAGTAATTATCGCTTGAGATAGTATATTGAATGAAGTATGTATTGCTCTGAATTGTGCTAACAACTAATATTAAGGTGTAATGCTAGTGCAGCCAATAAATTTGTTGTCTCAAAACACAGAATGCAAAATGTTTAGTAATTTTAGCTGATTTGTCACTTTGTTGAATCAATATTTTTTAATAATATCATTTTATATTTTGAGTAAAATACAATGAAAATTTGTTCTGCAATTAGTTAAAATATATTATCTAATTTACACTCATGCTGACAGTGTATACCATAATTTGTCTGACCTTACTCCTCCCCTGAAACTTTATAGAAACAATATCTACGCAACTATCTAATAGTTATGTGACAATCCATGTACTTTTTTAATACTTTGTTATCATGTTAATATTTTTCAGCATCCCTAATCAGTTTATTGGCAATACTAAATACAATGAAGAATTTGCAGTTATACAGTTACTGCATAATCATATGTTACTGGCTATTGTTGCCTTCAACATCATTAAGTGCTAATGCACAAGATTTTCTTTATGAAGCTTTACATAAAGCTCTTCTCACAGAAGTAGTTTATATACACTGCAGCGAGCATTCTATCCTCCAGAAAAAACCATAAATTCATTTATTCAAATAGAAATAAATTTTGATTCACAATCAGACTGTTATAATTGGAATAAACCTAATAGAATGATGCTTCTAACTGCAGTAATTATAACAGAATTTGCTGTAAATATTCATGTCCTGATGTCCTCGCTAAATCTTCTATTGATGAGAAATAATTAGTATTTAATGTTGAATTTTTTTTTGGATTATTCAATCAGTTGATGCCTCATTCTTCAATCTTATATATAACATCATCACAAATATTGTGGACACGGACAATTATGAAGCAGAAACGGTATATCCAAAATAGATCTTCCAAGAAATGTATAAGAGAAAAAATTATTTTATACACTTGAGATACTACTATTCAGCTGGGTAAGCGTTATGGCTATCTTACAGTATACATGTTGGATGATTTCTTTATTACTGTACACGTTTAACCTCTTGGTGTATGAATATCACATTGTATGTACCAGATTTAAAAAGCTTTCATTCAGTTGACAATAATCAAAACAATACTATTTGTCAATGTTGGCACCTGTATCACTATTAGCATTTCATTAACATCATAATATAGCAAAACTAATTAAATCAAAAGCTACAACCAGCTTACCTTGTCTCTCAGAAATCAATCGATCTTTTTTATAAATAACATTTGTAAATCAATACAGTTTAATATTATAGCATTGTTGGATACTACATTGATGTTGGCTAATGCTTGATGTACTTTTGATCTTTTGAATGTGTGTGTATTTTGGTAGGCAAAATATTATGCAAAAACGTCAGATACCCCATTGGCTAGTCCTAAACAAGACAGTGATGAGGCACTTGCCACTGTTATAAATAATGTAAATGGAATATATAATTATGACAAAGGCTAAATAACATCAGATTACAGCTTCCTAAGTCTATGAAAATAGTAACCACTTTTGTATTTATTGTTTTCACAAACATAACAGTAATGTTGTGTGGATTATAATTATGTTATTAAGGTAGCAATAACTTGCTATAACAAATTGTTAAGTCTAGAGAAAAAACCGAAATTAATATTTCCATTGTTTTGGTCAATTTTTCTTGTTCCTTTTGTGCTTAACTTATTATTTATTATAACTGAGCTATATATCTCATGGGTGGTTGACTTTATCCATATATGAATGCTCCTATGGCATGTTTTTTTTACATTTATTAAAATTATTGTTATCACTATGCTGAGTAAAAACTTCAAAGTCAGTGGTCATATTTGTTGTATTTCTAGACCATTCATTGTCAGAGCAGTTCATTGTTATGCCTTATGTAACATGTTATGGTTTGCTCATCGTGTGGGTAATTGCTTTATTGTATCAATTTATTTTATAGCTATTGCTCCATCTCAAACTATTGCTATTATTACATTATTACTCTGTACCATCCTAATAATTATACTAGCTTTAGCAAGTATTATGCATATTTGTTGTTCAACTGATACGACGACTACAAGTTCTGAGAAATGTCTAAACATCTGCAACTCCTTGACGATTTTGTGCATTGTTCTTAGTTTTATTGCTACCCTATTTTGTTTTACTATCATATTTGTGGATCTGACTCAGCATGGATTGTCTTCATCAACCATTGGTAGTACCTTGCTTTCAATATCCATTCCCTCCTTATTATTCGTGTTGGGTGTACTAATATTAACAGAAATGTTAATAAAGATCGCCAAACAGCAAGTGAAACTGTCAACTTTGAAGAAACCGTCAATACCGACCACTTCAAAATGACAAAATTTGTATTGTTTCATAGAATAAATTGAAGAACTGTTTAAGACACCCTTTAACTAAAGTGAAATTTTACATTTTTGTAATGGGTATTTGAACATTTGTTTTATAGAAATTAAATGCTTTTTGTTATCATATTGTCATTTTGTTTATTTAAAGAATAAAATCACTTAAAAAAAAGTCAAGCATAGCTATAAGCAATGATTTAATTTTATATGTATATATATTATACATATACATATTGTGGGACCACAATTCAATGTATTTTGAACGTGGTGCCATTCTTAATCTTCTTATTTCTTGTTTCTCTATCTCTTAAATGACCATTTTCTTTCTTCTACTTCTGCTTCAGTTGCAAATCTTCCCTTCTAAAGGCAGCTTGTTGTTCTACCATTTGCTCGAATGGTTGTGCCAATCTAATATTTAGTTGAATCCTCCATTAATGTAACTGTAATTGTAAGTTGCTCAACTGTTACATTAATCTCATCTGATTCCGTGTCAGATAAATATCCTACCTCCACTGCAGTCTATGACCTCATAGTGCGACTAAGCAGTTGAATTGCAATTTATTCCTTTGCTGTTCATTTCATAGACTTTTCAGAAATAGAATTGAATTAGAGTAATGCTTGGGAGAAGAGAGATATTAGGGACAAAGAAGATTTGACCATCAACTTATCACACACTTACCATTGAACCATCTGGAACTAACACATTCGCTTTTAAAAATGGGAAGTTTGGAAAATTATAGTTTTGGTGTTAAATAGGAGACGCTGCCTGGACACCCCAGTAATTGTAATTTGTTCAACCGTTACAGTAATCTCATCTGATTCTGTGTCAGATAAATATTCTGCCTCCACTGCTGTCTGTGACCTCATGGTGCAACTAAACAGTTAAATTGCAGTCTGTTCTGAAATAACTTAATGAGATAAAAAGTTTATTCCTTGCTGTTCGTTTCATAGTCAATAACACTTCCATATCTACGTTTGGCACTCGTCTGGTAACCCTCAATCTGGGATTGCGACACTCTTTCTCATGGATTTTTGTGATCACGGATGTTCCTAAACCCATCATTGGTGCCGATTTTCTACGCCATTTTGCACTTCAGGTTGACATGAAGCATAAGCGGTTGTGGGACTCCACCACACAACTGCAAGTGCAAGGCATTGTCAGCCAGTACACACCTCTGAGCCCGATCGTCACTCCTATAGTCACAGATGACCCCTTCACTTCACTCCTTTCAGAATTTCCCACCCTCTCACAGGCGTTCTCACCGGAGCGCGAAGTTAAGCATGGTGTCTCACATCACATAGACACCAAGGGGCCTCCAGTTGCAGCACGTCCCCGACGTCTAGCTCCAGATCGTCTCTCAGTCGTGAAACAGGAGTTTGAGCACATGCTGGCTCTCAGCATCATTCGTCCTTCATCCAGTAGTTGGTCCAGTCCATTGCATTTAGTTCCCAAGAGCCCTGGAGATTGTCGCCCCAGTGGTGACTACCGCGCTCTCAATCGCATCACCGTGCCAGATCGATATCCTATACCCCACCTCCATGACTTCTCGTCCAGTCTCAGAGGCTGCACAGTTTTCTCCAAACTGGACCTGGTACGGGCTTATCATCAGATTCCCATCCATCCTGATGACATTCCCAAGACAGCCGTCACCATTCCGTTTGGCCTCTACGAGTTCACTTGTATGCCATTCGGTCTCCGCAACGCAGCCCAGACGTTCCAGCGATTCATCGACACGGTCCTGCGGGGTTTACACTTCTCCTTTGCATAATGCAGATGATATTTTGGTGGCTAGTTCATCGCAAGAAGAACATCTCCAACACCTTTGCCTTGTATTCCAGCGACTGGCGGAACACAGTGTCATCATCAACCTTTCCAAGTGTCTTTTCGGCAAACAGTCTCTCAACTTTTTAGGACATCCCATTGACTGCAACGGTATCAGTCCACTTCCTGGAAAAGTTGAGGCCATCACGGCATTTCCCCAACCACAGTCACAACAGCAGTTGCGTGAGTTTTTGGGCATGGTGAATTTTTATCATCGTTTTGTCCCCCACTGTGCAGAACTGATGCAACCACTACACTCTCTCCTCCAGCAGAAATCTCAATCCATTGAGTAGACTCGGAAGGCCTAGGAGGCTTTTCAGGCCACTAAGGACGCCCTGGCAGAAGCGACCATCCTCTCCTACCCCAAGTCGGAGGCGCCTACATTCGTCGTCACGGATGCATCCAATGTAGCAGTGGGAGCTGTTTTTCAACAGTACATCGATGATACTTGGCAGCCCATCTCTTTCTTTTCGAAGTCTCTCCAGCCTGCTGAGAAGAAGTACAGCACCTTCGACAGAGAACTCCTAGCCATCTACCTGGCCATAAAACATTTTCGTCATTTTTTGGAAGGTCGGCAGTTCCAGGTACTGACAGACCACAAGCCATTAACCTTCGCTCTCAACGCTCGTTCGGATAGACATTCACCCAGGCAAGCTCGGCAGATGGATTTCATTGCCCAGTTCACCTCAGTGATTAGACATGTCCAAGGGCAAGACAATGTCGTAGCTGATGCCTTGTCGCGCATCGAGTCCAATGCATTGATGAGTGGTCAGTCTCCAGTGATCGACTTCCAAGCTATGGCAGCTGCTCAACAGGATGACCATCAAGTTCGTGCCCTGCAATCTTCCCCAGCCACTGGTCTCAAAGTGGAAGCTGTTCCGTTGCTGGCTGGCAATAACACATTGGGACTGAGAGGTGTTCGCTAACTGAAATGTTCAGATAACTGAAATGTTCAGATAACTGAACACCATCGAAAATAATTATTATATATAAAAGCACTAATGAAGGGACGTGGTCAAGCAATTATTCATGTGTGCACGTGCTACTATTCGATTTTGGGTGTTCGGTTAACTGAAGTGTTAGGATTACGAGCCCAGCGTCGAACATCTGCGTTGATCAGTGGCCACACGTAACGAGAAGTGATGAGCTTCTGTGTAGCGCGAACTCCTGGATGAGACAATCCATGTAGAGAGTCGAACACGACATGGCGCCCGTGGATGTGTCACATAGGATGGTCCCATCAACTGTTTGCAGTGTCAACGCCCCAATGTTCATCGGCACACTAAGTCTCCTCTGGCGACGTTCCCACTACCAGACTCCAGGTTCCACACTGTGCACATCGACTTGGTAGGCCCGCTGCCTCAGTCCCAGAGATTCACTCATCTTCTCACCTGCGTGGATCGGTTCACACGTTGGACAGAAGTGATTTCACTCTCGAGTATCACAGCGGAGGCAGTGGCACGTGCCTTCATGTCAGGTTGGATCTCTCGCTTCGGAATACCAGACACAGTCGTCACGGATCGGGGAGCACAATTTGAGTCTCACTTTTGGAGTTCACTCTCTGTTCTTCTAGGAGTCAAGCATGCTCACACCACTGCGTATCACCCCCAGGCCAATGGCATGGTGAAACGGTTCCATCGCCAGCTTAAGGCCTCTCTACGAGCCGCTGAGTCCTCCTCATGGATCAATTCCCTCCCACTTGTAATGCTTGGCATAAACACTGCTCTAAAGGAGGACGTAAGATGTACCGCGGCTGAGATGGTTTACGGTTCATCACTCCGATTGCCTGGCGAGTTCTTCACTCCGTCACCTGCCACGGAATTAGACCCTTCCAGTTATGTATCACGCCTCAAACTCTGCATGCGACATATGCAGCCGTCGCCACTTAGTCAATCTACTAGAAGTAGTTTTGTGAGTGACCAGCTCACTACCTGCACCCACGTGTTTGTTCGCCATGATGCGGTGCGCAAGCCACTACGACCTCCATACGATGGCCCCTACTTGGTGTTGGAACGGCATGCTAAGTATTTCTTGCTTGACATTGACAGCAGGCGAAAGTCAGCGTCCATTGACCGGCTGAAGCCAGCGCACCTGGAAATGTCCTCTACAGATGCTGTTGCTAGTTTCTCTACTGACTCGTCAAAACACCCAACCCACCCTCAACACCCACCCAGCTTGCCACACCCATCCTACCCGTGACATCCAGTCCTTCTGTTGACATCTCATCTAGGGCCTCTCCTCGAATGACTCGTTCAGGCCGACGGGTTCATCAGCTGATTTTATGTTTAGCTAAGTCATCTTTTGGTTAATCCATCGATTGAACGTATTGTTGGTAATTAGAAGTAAAGTGAGAACTATAGCTACTTTACACTGGTTTGTCCAAATGGGAGATCTAAAAATCTGATTCAATTAGTAGGAGTGTTAAGTGTGGGGTAAGGGTTGTCTCTTTGAATGTAGTATAGGTAAAGGGGTTTGCTACTGCTGTAATGCTGGTAATAGGAAGGGTTCATGCAGGGACGGACCTCTCTCTGGAATTACGATGATGTGGTCAGCACTTATTGTGCAAGCTGATCTCTACAATATATATCTTGCATCATTGTCCATGTGTTGTAGGTGTGGAATTGTAATCTGCTAATGCTAGACTGCAGCCATGCTACTAGTTTTTTGCCTCAGCTAACTATAACATCTGATACCTCATTTCTTTAGGTTTTGGGGCAATGGTTTATGGTTGCATCTCCAGCAGCCTGGCAGAGGGAATCCATAATCACAATAAATGATTAGCTGCCTTCCTTATAGACTAGTACCAGTCATATAGGGCAAGCTATAGAAAGGTAACTTGGTACTCTGTGTGATTAGAGGCGGAGAGAGCAATCCAGAAATGGAGGGGCTGAACTGTACACAGTTTCTCTTGCCTTACAGCAAAAAATGGCAAAACAAGAAAGTGTTTCAACCCCCCAGCTTTCCCTGTGCCTCCCTTCATGTGAGTGGCAATGCTGCTAGTAATTGTGAACTCAGGCCACAGTAAGATGGACAGAATAATGCACTTAATTCATGATTGTTTGTAATTCTTCTTGACTCACGAGTATCTCAATAGTTTGCAGACAAATCCCGGGTTCTATAAACGGGGCAGCCAATGCTTTATCTCATAACGTCCTTTCATTTTTTCAGAGACTGGTATGAAGTGACAACTCAACACCCAAAGTGATACTGGACAGTTTACCACAGTGTCTGGTTCTAGGGGTGGCAGACTAGACAATGGTCGACTAGATTGCCTCGTTAATTGCTTTCTTGGGTCTTTCAACTAACAAAGCCAATGGCTTTGGTTAGCAGAGTTATTTTAATCAGCTGGTCTCTTAACTGTGCCTGACAAGGAGGAAGTACTGTGTGTTTGTTTCTCTAATGGCAAGTGAGGGGTTGTGGCACCCAAGAAATCCTAAATGGAATCATCAGTGGTGTCAAGCACTTCTAAAGGAGAGAGGGTGTCTCAGGTTGGAACACCTCATGAATTATGTTACATTTGCTGCACCAAATCAACGTAGTTTGGACTATATTATTGTGATGCTCTGGCTGCTTGGCTTATTTTTTTTTTTTTTTTTTTTTTTGGTGTTATGAAAGTTGGTGAACCTATAACAGTAACTCCAGTTTAACCAATCCACTCACCAGGCATGGAGGATGTGGGGGTGTTTGTTGGACTTGGTAGACTTGCCACCAGAGTTTGCCTAATACCAATCCCTGCCTCTTAAAATCTGCCGAATTCAGGTTGCTAAATATGCAAGACAGAGAATCCAGACAAAAGTGTCCATGACTGCTGCTGTTCAAGAGGAATAAATTATCAAAATTTTAGGCTACTGGAAAAGCTTGGCATAAGTAGAGTATATCATGACAACAGTTGGCATTGTGTCCTGCAATGCTATGTTAAATGTTTCTGTAACACAGTATTTATTTGTATATGTAGCGACCTATCTGTTCAGATATTTTGCCTGCAGTGGTGGTTGTATGGCAATGGTTAATGGTCAAGTTGCAGCCTGAGATCTTCCTGTCCCATGGCCCACCATTTGGATCGGGCCAGAGACTGAAAGTTAGGTGGAGTTACAGTGAAACTTCTCTTAATAGACTTTCCATATAATACTAGACATCTCTCTGTAATGGACAATAGTAAAAGCACTAATGGGACTTACCAAACCTAATAATAACCTTTATATCAAATACACCTCTGTATAATGGACAAATCTGGTTATTCCTCAAGTGTCCATTATTGTAAAGTTTCATTGTAACGCCAGGCAGAGGCTTTAAAATAATGGTTAATTAGAAGGCAATAGGCATGGCTAAGGTCATGTGAGAAGGGAGACAGGCCATGATGTTAGTCGAGAGCATTTCAGCCAATCTCAGCAAGAATTTTTCAGGCCAAAATTGTAATGCCTTCCCACCCATGCCTTGAAGGGGTTGCCGTGAATAGAGTATTTTAATAGTATTTTTTGGGCTCACTTATTACTATCTATTGTCATATTTCATTTATTTCTTTTTCAATCTATCTCCAATGGGCGAGCTTATGCTGCCCAGTGTGACACCAGATAGAATTACATTAGGTCTGTTGTCATTAATATTGAGGAAATGTTTCCTGTTTGCAATAGAAAGCTACATGTATGTTTTTATTTCAAACTAGTCCCCTTTGAGTCAACATAACTGATGTGAGCACCAGCATGATCATCATTGGTGTCCATCCCTACTGTCACACAGCTATGCTCACTTCTCCCTGTACTTCTCCGTGTACCTGTGTCATAACATTTTAGGCCCACCCCACATAGTTTTAAATCCCCCTGGACCCAAATTAACTGTATTATAGGCCCCATTAAGGTCCCCTCCCCTTGATTCAGCCTTATCAAACTTTTTCTTCATAGGGACTCTTAGTTTTTGCTCGAAATGAAAGTCAACGTATCAACCACAAATCTGCACGATTTCTGCAGGTCAGGTTCATCAAAATAATTAACTTTTATCATTTCCTGGTATAACTATGTAGCAATTTCAAAATTATAAAAAATAATAGCTAACAATTTGATGTAAATCTTTAAGCACTTGCAAACATAATTATTATGATCCCTATCTATGGTATTGGCTGCTAGCTATTTGCTACACTTGGTTCAAAGTAGCACAAAAGTTCTTCAAGATAACTGCTAAACATTACATACACTTAATGCCTTTGTTAACTCCTATAAATCACAAGTGAATTAATACTACTATGAAAACATAGCTGTCAGGCCATTTTAACTACATTTAATTCAAAGTATTTAATTAGACTGAAATTAATTTATTGTAGTTTAATTCATACAAACTTTTTTAGCCAGACGCTTTTCTGCGCTAGAATACTGCAAGGTGTCCCCACACTAGTTCTTGCTGTGTAAGTCAAGTTCATCTAAGGGGAGACCCATATTAACGCTGGGAGACCCAAATTACTGATAGAATGGGTCCTAAATGGGCCCTTGGGACCTAATTTACTGGTAGAATGGGCCTGGGGGCCTATTATTAGTGGGCCTACATTTACGTAACACTGGCAGAATTGCCTATTTGGCTGGTAATCGGTTAATAGCGAAAAAACTATCTTCCAACCAAAAACTATACTATGGCGGAACTGGTTTGAACCTGCGGCCACGGCCGCACCACACGTGTCTATTAATATTTCTACTATCTACCTGATCTCACGGTCGCTGTCGAACTTGAGTGGTCGAAATTGAGCTAATATCGAAGATTTTTTGAAAACTCCATAGCCTTTCTACAATAGGCGACCTTGTGCTGCCCAGTGTGACAACAGAATTGCATTAGGTTCTGTTGTCATTAATATATTGAGGAAATATTTACTGTTTGCAGCAATGAATAGCCAAGCGTACAGTAAACATTGTTTTCTATTTCAAACTAGTCCCCTTTTTTATCACAGCAAATAAGATAAGAATAAATAAACTACAAAACTTTTATAAAGGATTTTTTGTAATATATTTTCTTTTTTTGTTGTTGTTGTCTGTTTACCATTTGATGTTTTATTAACAAATTCAATCACTACAAACAATTGCAATACATTTTCGTTTGTCTAACTCTATGAAATTGTTGTTTTCTAGACCTCTAATATGCAAATCAAACCACATATTAAACAATTAAACAAACAATTGTTGCAACAATTCACTCACTCCATGACATAACCTTGTTATTTACTGAACATAGATCTCAAGTTCTATGATACTGACAAATTCATTACCGCTTCACAAGCACACCATTGATTTGGACGCTTGGGAGCTCATAGTTGCACGGGAATAGCACGGACTTCCTCCCAAGTTCCGTACTGGAGTCACCGGACTTACGGTTGTTGCGTGGAACAACTGAAGAAATTAGGTACGATTTCTGGGAAATACGTAGTTCACGAGGTTTCCAAAGCTGAGGGGGCGGAGGGAGAGGTGGAGTGACCAAATGGTCTGACACCTGGGCGGTACTCGTTTTTCTAGTTACATTGTGGAGGTTACTCTAGGTTACAAACTCTATGCGGTTACTCTCAGGCTGTAGACTACAAGTTGACCACCTACACACTGTAATATTATGAAGCCACAATAATGTAGTAAATAATTTTTGTTACCAAATTGTACATGGCCCAAAACAAGCTGGCTAAAGACTTTATAATGACTAATGGTATCTTTATTTTGGCCCTCCTGTAGTTGAACTCCCCCCCCCCCCCCCTCTGAAAAGAAGTGATGCATTAAAGCAAACAACAAGTACATCATTTTTCAAGAGAAAAGAAAATTCAATGAACCATTTAACTGTGTACAATCATATTTATGGTTTGGTATCTATGTATTTTATTATGTAATCTGTATGATTTTATGAATGCTCTAAGATACTGGCAGTTCTCAGTTAGGGGCACCCCATATTCCCAAGATGCCCAGATAAGGGAGAACATACTGTACATTGATGTTGGCTAATTCTTGATGTACTTTTGATTTTTTGAATGTGTGTGTATTTTGGTAGGCAAAATATTATGCAAGAACGTCAGATACCTCATTGGCCAGTCCTAAATAAGACAGTGATAAGGCACTTGCCACTTTTATTAATGGAAATGGAATATATAATTATGACGAAGGCTATACAACATCAGATTACAGCTTTCCTGAGTATATGAAATAGTGACCACTTTTGTATTTGGCTAGATAAAAAACCGAAATGAATATTTCCATTGTTTTGGTCAATTTTTTGTGTTTTTTTTGTGCTTAATTTATTATTTATTATATCCGAGCTATATCTCAGAGGTGGTTGGATTTATCCATATATGAATGCTCCTACGATATGTTTTTTTACATTTATTGAAATTATTGTTATCACTATACTGAGTAAAAACTTCAAAGTCAGTGGTCATATTTGTTGTACTTCTAGACTATTCATTGTCAGAGCAGTTCATTGTTATGCCTTATGTAACATGTTATGGTTTGCTCATCGTGTGACTAATTGCTTCATTGTATCAATTTATTTATAGCTATTGCTCCATCTCAAACTATTGCTATCTTTACATTATTACTCTGTACCATCCTAATAATTATACTAGCTCTTTAGCAAGTATTATGCATATTTGTTGTTCAACTGATACGACAACTACAAGTTCTGAGAAATGTCTAAACATCTGCAACTCCTTGACGATTTTGTGCATTGTTCTTAGTGTTATCGCTACTCTCTTTTGTTTTACTATCATATTTGTGGATCTGACTCAGCATGGATTATCTGCATCAACCATCGGTAGTACCTTGCTCTCAATATCCATTCCCTCTTTAATATTCGTGTTGGGTGTTCTAATCAACAGAAATGTTAATAAAGATCGCCAAACAACGAGTGAAACTGTCAACTTTGAAGAAACTGTCCAATACGAACACTTCAAAATGACAAAATTTTTATTGTTTCATAGAATAAATTGAAGAACTGTTTAAGACACCTGTGGGTTTAATGGGGTGGCTCTGGAGGAATCACTCGCTCTCGAACCACCAACCGGCACAGGGAAAATATACACAAGAAATGTAGGTCACGGCTCAAAGGACTCACAACCAGAAGATGCCCGAACTCTGTGACACGCTGCCACCAGAGTCCTCCTCACTCAGGTAAGTACGACAAGCTGGCTACTAACCCAGTGTTTGCACAAACTAAGATTATTAGAGAACTCCCGATACACAGGCGCGCCCAAGCTTTTATAGCCATAGACACGCATGCGCAAAAATAGAAATGCTCACGGATTGACATCCGGACAATAACACAACATGCATGCACTCAGCAGATGATACAGTAAAGATAAATAACACAACACTAAAATAATACATGCTGTTGATAAACAAAAGAGTTACTATAAATGAATATGTTCATTACTCCGCCCACAATTCCCCCCGCTAAGATTCGACAGGGGCGAATCTGATTCCACCAGGGCGGAGCTCGATTGATCGCAGGGCCACGCCTGCCGACTCATCCCATCCGCGTTGTTGTGGATCTTGCCTGGCCTGTACTTGATCACCACACAGAATCGCTGTAGGGCCAGGGAAAACCTGAGTAAACGTTTATTCAGGTGACAACCTGAAACGAGGGAGCAACAAGGCTGATGATCTGTAATGACAGTCACGTCCCTCGCGTAGAGGTAGAACTCAAAATGACTCAGGGAAGAGCCAAGCATTCCAACTCCGTAACGGAGTAATTCTTCTCCGCCGGTCTCAGTTGGCGCGAGAAGAAAACCACGGGAAGTTCTTTCCCATCTCTGCATACGTGGAGACAACCACCGACTCCCGAGCCCGAGGCATCGGTATATAACACAAAAACATCATGACTTACAGGAATAAATAAAACACAAGCATCACACACACCACATTTGAGCTTACGAAAAGCAGAGTCCATGTCCTCTGACCAGCTCACCCGGAGAGGAGCCCTCAATGAAGTTGCCGGAGTCAAGTGGCTCGAGTGAGAGGCAAACAAGGGAACAAACTGCCTATAATAAGACATGGCCCCAAGAAACGATCTGAGTTGTTTCTTGGTAACAGGGCGAGCAAAAGATCTCAAAGCCTCCACCCGATGTTCAGGCACAGAAAGGGAACCACACCCAATCCTATGGCCCAAATAAACTAAATACTTCCTGCCAAAGTGGCACTTCTTTAACTTAATAGTAAAGCCAGCATCACCCAAACACTCGATAACAGACTTCAGGTGGGCAAGATGTTCATCCCACGACTTACTAAACACGACTACATCGTCCACATAATTCTTACTACAGTGTGACACAGGTTCCAACACCTTCTCAACTACAGACTGAAAGATCGCCGGAGCATTTTTAAGTCCAAACGGCATACGTACATATTTAAATCTTCCAAAGGGACATACAAAGGTTGTGAGCTCGCTGGAGTTCACATCCATGGGAATCTGATGAAACCCAGCAGTCAGATCAAGCGTTGAGAGACAACTACAAGGACCAACTAAGTCCAAAATCTCGGCTAACGAGGGTAACCAATAGCGGTGCAAGGGAGTCACCGCGTTCAGCTGACGAAAGTCGACACAAAGTCGGACACCGCCATCTTTCTTCCGAACAGGAACCAAGGGACTAGCCCAATCAGAGTCTGATTCAACTATAATACCGCCGGCAAGCAAGGAGTCGATTTCAGACTTGACAGCATCACGAATGCCTACCGGTATCTGCCTTGGGGGCAAGGAGACAACAGAAGCTCCATCTTCCAAAATAATGACACACGATCCTACCTTGGACAAGCCAGGGGACGTACTAAAATACTCACTCAGCTCAGATAACAAAGAATCAAGATCACACTTTCTATAACCAGTACACACATCACTATCCAAAGAAGTTTTACTAACTAAAAGAGAGTCATCTATGCCGCAGTCTTCGGCAACAACAGTTATGGCATTGGCTTGTAGCGCAGGGCGAGGGGTATACACCTTCAGGTTACACCTGTGGGCAACTTTAACTGGGTGGTCATCACCTTTGGACACTCTGTAAGTTACGTCAGATGACCTACTGACAACAGAATAGGGACCTTCCCATGCAGCTTGTAGGGAAGCCTTGATGCCCGGGATCCTCATGAGCACTAAGGACCCAATCTCTAAAGGTTTGTCACGCACACCCTTTTTAGCACACTCAGCCCGCTTACCACTGGACACTGACTGATTGGCTGCCACACTATCAGAAATGACTGCCAACCGGTCGTTCAACGACACTAGCCATTCATCTACATCGACAGGATCAAAAGGTCTCTCCACCCACCCTTCATACACTACGTCCAGAGGGCCTAACACATCTCGACCATAGACAATACAGTGGGGAGAATAACCGAGGTCACGATTTGGGACCTGGCGCAAAGCGAATAACGCCAGAGGGAGAAAATCAACCCAATCCACCCCCGCGTCCACAGCCTTGGAAAGCATTGGTTTCAAACTGCCGTGCATCCGCTCAACAACACCATTTGACTGGGGACGGTACGGAGAAGTGGCTAACTTATCAATTCCCAACAGGTCACACACTTCAGTAATTAACTTAGACAAGAAGATGGTACCACGGTCTGACAACACACGAAGGGGAATCCCAGTGCGACTTATCACCTCGAGAAAACATTGAGCAGCTTCAGAGGCGGACGCTGTACGCATAGGGATGGCATCAGGCCAACGACTAGCGAGACACACGTACGTAAAGAGGTATTTAGAACCACGCTTACCCTTCGGTAAAGGACCCACCAGGTCTACACACACGCTTTCGAACGGAACACTCACGATTCTACGTTCAACCATAGGGGGTTTCTTGTTCCCCGCATTGTTCATTCTTAAACACACGTCACACGACTTGACAAATTCACGAATGTCACAGTGCATGCCAGGCCAAGTAAACTTGTTACCCAGCAGTTTTCTCATCCCACGTACCCCAACATGGGCAGTTTTATCATGGGCGAGAGTCAACAACCGCTCTCTGAAAGCAACAGGAGCTACAATCTTTACAACTGGCTGATCATCAACCAACACTGAAAGCACAAGTAACCCATCTTTGAAAGAGTACCCGTTCAACGACTTACGACCCAACTCACAGAGAGAAGCTAGGGAGTCATCAGACTTTTGAGCCAAAATAACAGACTCAACGCCACCACTGGACGTGGGAACAGGCACAACAATATCAACACTATCATTAGACACATGTTCACTAGGAACAACAACAACATCAGAAATAACAGGTTCAGAAACTACATCACTAACTACTTCAGATACATCAACACACACATCATCAGAAACAACATCATTCGAAACAGAGGGAGAAGACACATCAGGTATAGAGAGAGACACAACCTCAACCCCGTCACTGCCTGCACTACCATCAACCACTGCCCCATCCCCATCCTCGTCAGGCCCATCAAGAAGCCCAGAAACCGAAGGTTCCGCCGCACTAGACCCAACTCCTACGGAAGGTAGAGAAGGACTATGGAAAACATCAATGGCAGCTAAGCGAGCAAGTTCCTCATCACAAACAAGGGGAACAGGCTCAGCTAGTTCAACTTGTCGAGCTCTACATTTCTTACGTCTGCGCTTTTTCTTAGCACATTCACTTCTAGTCACAACATTTACTGAGGCTACCTCATCCTGGGTAGTGACAAGAGCAGAGGACACAGCCTCCTATGTCTCACCACCAGAGTAGGCAGCTTCATCAGTCGCTGGTTGGGTGCTGCAGGTATCATGCAGGTGCCCCACCTCCTCAAGCAACTGATCTGCTTGAGTGGCGGCACCCAACAAGAGGTGCTCAGCCGTACTCGGCTCCATTGGTATGGAAAACAGTACCCTACCGGCCAAACTATCCCGGTGGGCAACAGCCACTCTGTGCTTAAAGCACTTACCCTTAAACTCAAAATTGACAATGGCTACACGTAAAGTAACAGGATCACTGTCCCAACCCTTCACTTCAACCGTTTCCCCGGTCAGCTGGTCCTCGTAAACAAGGCATCCAGGGACTATGGAGATCTCAGCTCCAGTATCAGGCACAATCTCACACTTCGTGCCGTTCACACTACCAAAAGTATGGGAAGGACGATCTCTAACTGCCACCCAACTTGTATTATATACTTTTCTCTTTACACCATCCTTATTGTCTGTCTTGATATTGCGTTTCGGGCAGTCAGGGGACTTGTGTCCCGGCTCTCTACAAGTATAGCACACCAACCCAGCAGGTTTAGTACTTGAATGACCTGGAGAACTACCACTACCATTACTACCCTCACCACTAGTGGATGAACCACTGCTACTATTACGGCATTCAAACGCTCTGTGTCCCCGCTTCAGACACTTGAAGCACACTAAAGGGGAGAAACCACGACCCACTCTACTACCGGTCGAGCTGGACTTCTCGAAAGAAGCAGCCGTACGGGTAGGGGAAATGGAAACAGCGAATTTACTCAACTCTCTCAAAGACTCAAACGACCTCTGGTCCATCGCTTCCCTCTGAGAATGAGACAACGAAGACCGAAAGGCAGAACATACCAGAAACATGATAACTTCTTCTCTAGTTTTACACAACAATTCCAACGAACTAACAATACGACTGAGATACTTAAACTTCTCACTGGGGTTTGTGGAAACAACCTTTCATTAATCTCGTCATATGTAGAAACTTCTTTATTCAAGGTGGACAAGGCTTCCAAAGCAGACTCCGAGTGGAGCTTCTGCAACAGTACCCGCTTCCACCGTCTACGTGGACAACCCATTATGGCTAAGTTAGATTCCAGGTTGGCGACAAACTTGGCAATATCCATACCATCTTTCACTGCTTTGCCAACCACGTTTTACTCATCAGTAAAACATTTGTAAACTAATGATTCACTTCAGTTTTACCTGTGTTGTACTGGACAGTAAATCCTAGTAGAACATGCAGTAAACTCTAAAACCGGAACACTTGTGCACGAATGTTTTACACATGTTTTACTACCTCTACACTGTCCAGTAAAACATGAGGTAAACTATAAGTATTCCAGTACACCATGAGGTAAAACATCCAGTACACTTCAAGTTCCACTCATGTTTTACCATACCTGTCCACCACTAGTAAACTCTAGCTCACTCAATAGTAAAACATACATAGCAGCACTGGTGTACTTGTGTTTTACTAGGTTTTACTACACTGTACAATCAGCATACTATACCATACTGTACCAGACAACGCCGCGCACCAATACACAATTCTGGTTAGTAATAAAAAATATATTACATCAAAGGAAAACAGTTACACAAAATTTTGGATGATAGTTTGATATCAAAACAAATAATATGTCAAAAAGTCTTGTACTCATCATCATTCTTGATCATTGTAGCCAACCTCCATTACTTCTAGAAACATCAAAAAGCATACCCTGCAGCATAACAATAAAGTGGCAATAATTATTACTGAATTCAATTTGACATATTGCTAGAACATTAAATGATAATCAAACAGTTAAAGACATTAATTTATGTAGAAAATGTGCTACATGTCATTCCCTTCCCACTACATATAGGTGAAGTGTGAGAGGTGTACATGAGTTTATTGTGTGAGACATTTGTATTGAGTGCTACATGAGATGCATGCTCAAGTACGTCACACTCTAATTATACTTTAACATCATATGCTACTATATCTAAATATTCATAGATTCTGATGGTCCCACACTCAAGCTCACCATTTGTGGATGAGATAGTACTGGTGAGTGACCTACTTAACTGTACCAGATCACACGTCAGGAATAAAGGTGGTTAATTCTATCTTATATTCTTTAAAAACCCTATCCCATATTGGCACAGATCACAAGTCTAGCAACGAACATGGTTCAAGTACCAACTGATGTGGATCACAAGCCTAGCAGCCAATGAAAGCCTCTGCGACATTATGAAACACAAAGGAACCTCAACCTACCATCGTGTACATATTCACAAGACTACAAGACATCTGCCATACTCTCTACTTGAACACAAGTTTAATACTTCACCGATAAGCTTTATTGTACTCAAAACCTCCCTCCCTAAATTGTTCACCTTTCAACTTTGCTTTTTGCTTATGAAATTTTAAGAATATTTCAAGGGGGTAAAATAACTTCAACAGGAGACGAGCATCCTCCTCCCAAATGATTCCCTGGCAAATGAACAGCCCATCAAAATATTTCTTGGTAACATCCCGTACACAAGTTAATTTGCAAGTGTTCCTAGCCTCGTAGCAGGAGTTCTAGAACTCGCCAGAGCTTACAGCTGCATCATAAGCTAGAGCTAACAGTTATTTATCTATTTCCATCATTAAAAAAAATAATTTTTTTTTTAATTGACCCATAAGGTGAATTTTGCCGCGTTTAGGCTAATTTTCCCAAAGCCGGTCACATTAAGTATTGGCATGTTAATGACTCCTTACCAATCAGCAATACACAATATTTACTCCTTATCAACAATCAATACACTGCTGCACTATTTAAGTATTGCCATTGTGGATGATGCCTTACCAATCAGCAATAAGCAATACACAATCTCCTCAACAATCAATACACTTTATCTTATAGTGACTCCTTACCGGTTGTTCAATTGTACACCCATAATGTAGCTGCACTAACACCTTTGAGGACCCTTTACTACTTATGAAGCAGGCGATAAATAAAAGCTTGAGATACTTAAAAGGCGGGAAGGCCCCACAGGGTAGAATACATTCAACCCACTGACAATCTACCACACCCTCACTCCTTATACTCCACCCACACTAGTATCTCACACTCCACCTTACACACACAGCTCATACTCCACCCACACATGCCCCACAATCCAACGCACATGTTTTTTACTCCACCTACACCTGTCTCTCACTTCACCCACATACATTACTCTCACTCCCACACATCCACACTATAGTCTGTTGAAGTTGAGTTGGTGTGACCATAAATGCAGTAAATGATCAATGCACTCATGGATGCAATTAAGGTATCTCATAATCAACTCAAATTAACTCATGAGGATTAAGCAAGTCTAAATTGGATGCACTAGAAAACTGAGGATATTTCTATTGCAGATTCTTGCAATATAGAAAAGCACTTCTGCCCCAATTTTCTTTTCCTTTCTTTTTGTTTTGTTTTTAACCAAAACCTATCCAATGTGCAAGTCCCATTTTCTGTACAACCTCTATTTGTAGTATAACACTTCCTATGCATCATTCATCTGGACAGACTACTGTGTCCCATACTCCACCCATACATGTAGCCCTAATTCAAACTTCACCCATTCACATGAACCTATGTGCCTATGCAATGTCACGTGATATGTATGTTTAATTACAATAAACACAACACACACACACACACAAGGCATGGATTCAAGCACTTAGTGCTTGTGCTTATAAGTACTTCAACACTTTTAATACAGAAAAGTGTCCACAATACATTAGTTCAATATGAATTGCGTCCACAATATATTACTTCAATATGGATAGAGGTCCACAATATATTAGTTCAATACGAAAAACATTAGTCAATACGGAAAGTTTTAAATTTTATTAGTTCAATATGGAAAAGGGTCCACAATATATTAGTTCAATATGGAAAAGGGAGAATATATTACTTTTACAATTTATAAGTCCAATATGGAAAAGGGTCCACAATATATTAGTTCAATATTGAGAAGGGTCCACAATGCATTAGTTCAATACAGAAGTGTCGACAATACATTAGTTCAATATGGAAAAAGGTCCACAATATATCCGTTCAATACAGAAAGGTGTCCACAATACATTAGTTCAACACAGAAAAGTGTCCACAATATATTAGTTCAATACAGAAAAGTGTCCACAATACATTTCAATACAGAAGTGTCCACAATACATTAGTTCAATATGGAAAAAGGTCCATAATATATAAGGTCAATATGGAAAAGGGTCCACAATATATTAGTTCAATATGGAAAAGGGTCCATAATATATAAGTTCAATATGGAAAAGGGTCCACAATATATTAGTTCAATATGGAAAAGGGTCCACAATACATTAGTTCAATACAGAAGTGTCCACAATACATTAGTTCAACATGGAAAAAGGTCCACAATACATTAGTTCAATATGGAAAAAGGTCCACAATACATTAGTTCAGTACAGATATTAGTTCAATATGGAAAAAGGTCCACAATATATAAGTTCAATACGGAAAAGGGTCCACAATATATTAGTTCAATATGGATTGCAGTCCACAATATATCCATTCAATATGGAAAAGGATCCACAATACATTAGTTCAGTACGGAAAAGTGTCCACAATATTAGTTCAATATGGAAAAGGGTCCACAATACATTAGTTCAATATGGAAAAAGGTCCACAATATATAAGTTCAATATGGAAAAGGGTCCACAATATATCCATTCAATATAGAAAAGGGTCCACAATACATTAGTTCAGTACGGAAAAGTGTCCACAATATATTAGTTCAATATGGAAAAGGGTCCACAATACATTAGTTCAATATGGAAAAAGGTCCACAATATATGTGACCGGATTTGTGAAAACCCGGCTAAATGCGGCATCTAAAGTTTTCTAATCTATTCTACCAGTAGGCTGCACGGGGCCTTGGGATGCCTTCCTCCTATTTTGGAAGCTGTAGCACAAGCCGTCTTCGCCCTACACACTACAACACTTCAGTATTTTTGCTAAACTTATTATTGCTGATTTCAAAAAAACGCCGGGTAAAGGCGTTGCTAAGGTCAGGGGGCGTGCCTTGTGTCCGTATACTATTACTGCGTGTCTCCGGGACACTATGGAATAAACCGGTTACAGGCGAATTGAAAGAAGTCTAAAAGGCTTAATGCAGGGCTCCTTAAGAAACTATGATGACGAGAATTGCGTGAGTACGTGAATTATGTAGAATAGTAAGTGAATTAGTTAGCTACAGTTTTTTCCCGGCTGTTAGTGAAAAGCCCGCCAATAATTTCTTAGCAACTCTCCGTACACGAGTCCAACCGGCTAGTGTTTCTAGCCTCCTAGTGTGAGTTCTAGAGCACGCCAGAGCTTATAACTGCGTCATAAGCTAGAGCTAACTGGTGTCTATCCATTTCTGCCATAATAATTTTTTCGAAAAAAATCGACCCATAAGGCTTTACCCGGTGATACTGAAAACAATTGTTTGCCTCGTTTAGGCGGATTTTCCCAAATCCGGTCACATATAAGTTCAATATGGAAAAGGGTCCACAATATATCCATTCAATATAGAAAAGGGTCCACAATACATTAGTTCAGTACGGAAAAAGGTCCACAATATATAAGTTCAGTACGGAAAAAGGTCCACAATATATAAGTTCAATATGGAAAAGGTCCACAATATATAAGTTCAATATGGAAAAGGGTCCACATATCCATTCAATACAGAAAAGGGTCCACAATACATTAGTTCAGTACGGAAAAAGGTCCACAATATATAAGTTCGATATGGAAAAGGGTCCACAATAAATATGGAAATGGTCCACAATTATTAGTTCAATATGGAAAAAGGTCCACAATATATAAGTTCAATATGGAAAAGGGTCCACAATATATCCATTCAATATAGAAAAGGGTCCACAATACATTAGTTCAGTACGGAAAAAGGTCCACAATATATAAGTTCAATATGGAAAAAGGTCCACAATATACAAGTTCAATATGGAAAAGGGTCCAAAATATATCCATTCAATACAGAAAAGGGTCCACAATACATTAGTTCGGTACGGAAAAAGGTCCACCATATATAAGTTTAATGGATAAGGGTCCACAATATGGAAATGGTCCACAATATATTAGTTCAATATGGATTGCAGTCCACAATATATCCATTCAATATGGAAAAGGGTCCACAACACATTAGTTCAATACAGACAAGGTGTGGGCTCCCAAAGCAAGGAAGCCCACATTCAGGAAGGAGAAGACAGAGAAGCAGAGAAAGGAGAAGATAGAGAAAGATAAAGAAAGAGACATATGTAGAGTTGTTTGTGAGCAGTCGTATTTGTTTCCTTTTATGGTCATATTGTCTTTGAGTGCCACGTGTTGTGTATTCATGAGAACATTTCGTGTACGTGTTCATTTCCCGTGGGTGGAGTCATACATTTCATATAAAACCGCCCACAATCATTCTTGTAATTCAGTCTGTTCTATATCAAACTTAAGGAGCCCAGGGCGAGCCCCCCACATTTTGGTGGCAGCAGTGGGATCTGCGGGCGAAGACATTCCCCCCAGTTCCAGAACTCACAGTGAAGACATTTGCCTAAGATCAGAACCAGCAAGGAAGACATTCCGAATCATATCAGGAGACGCCCTGAGCCAAGGGAGATATCCCCACCTACCTGAGGAAGATATTCCAAACCCCAACCGTCTGCGGACAACCGGCGTTTCTTGCTGCAGCAGAGGAGGCCAGCAACTTGACCTTGCCACGGCAGAGGATCATTCGGTCGACGGATTAACTCGAGACAAGGACCCCCATATCTTGTCGGAACAGTTTGAACTGAGTGTGGTGTGATTTTTTTTCTGAAGTGTGAAATTGAGGTCTTGTGTTATTTTTGTAATTTATCTATTGTAATAGCCTTCCAGTTGTGTCATTTATTTTTATATTCTTTGTGTGCTGTTGTCTGTAGGACTTTGACGGACGTCTGGGTCACCGACTCATGTCAGAGCCCGGACAAGTGGAAGAGAGGAAGGCGGCCACAAGAAGGTTGCCAGCTGTTTACACCTAGCATACGCCTCATCCCTTCGTTTCTGCCTATTTTCTTCCTCCCGTCTCAACCTCTCCTCCAAAGCTCTTAAATCCGCATCCCTTTCCTTCTGTCTCTTAGCTTCATCCTCTTCCCTTTTCTTCTCTCTCGCAGCTTCCTCCTCCCTTTTCCTGTCCTCACTATCCTGCCTCCTCTTCTCATCTCGCTCTCGCCACTTCCCATCTCTGTCTATCATCATCTTCATGAGACTAGCCAAATCAACTTCCTCAGACCTTCTAGCCATCTTCTTCCGCCCAGCTACCACCTTCCTCTGATCTACCGCAACCTCTTCCTCTACTTCTCCCACCTCACCTTCCTCTTCCGAGAGCACCTGTTTCGTGTACGACACGTCAGCGGGGCGCGTAGGGTAGGGGGACCTCCCAGAGGCAGTCGACCTATGTGAGGGACGGTAGGGCTGATCGCCAGTCCCGGGATGAAGATGATAGAAGGAGGAGAGATGAACTTCAATGGAGAAGGGATGAGGAAGATAGGAGGAAGACTAGAAGAGAGGAGGAAGATAAGGCTAGGGAGAAGAAGGAATTATTGCAGGAGAAGTTGAAGGGGTTAGGTGTGTGTAAGTATGGGAGTGAGCTGGGAGCTTACTTAGAGAAATTTAAAAGAATAATGAGAGAGGGTGAGATTGAGGACAAGTTTTGGGCGGAGAGGCTATATCCTAGGCTACCTGAACGACTGTGCGTGAGGGTGGCTCAGTTAAGGGATGATGGGTCAGTGTATGCGGAGGTGAAGGGAGTGTTGTTGATGGTGGCGGGTGAAACTGCCATCACTTATGGCAATCAGCTATTCGATGCCACGAGACGTTTAAGGGAATGAGTGCGAGTGGTATTGTCGAGTGGATGCAAAGAACTGTAAAGGGTACTTGTCAGGGGTGCAAGAACTTAGAGGAGGGAGTTCTGGCCATTGCCATGGCGTTGACCAGAAGAGTACTCCCCCAGAGTGAGAAGATGTTCCTAGAGAATAGGGTTGTTAAGAATTGGGGAGATTACAGGGAAGCTCTAGAAGACTGGATGGCAGGGAGGCAGAAAGGAAATTATTTCAAACCGTTAGGTAGTAGTTTTGTTGAAAGCAATAGAGGATTTAAGAGTGGTTATGGGCGCGATTTTGGGAGTGTGAGTGGTGAAAGGAGTAATAGTAGTGGAGAGAGAGTGAGTAGTGGAGGAGTCGGTAGCTACGTCACATGCTTTAACTGTGGCGAGAAGGGCCATAGGGGGCTAGTGAATGTAAGAAGAGTAGTGCGAGACCCGGTGGGAGTGGTTATGCGCCCAGGGTTGTTACCTGCTATAATTGTGGGAAGGTAGGCCATAGAAGTCCAGAGTGTACAGTCAAGAAGGGTGTGGTTTCTGTAAAGAAAGAGGGAGTACCGAGGAAGATGTCGGTTCTGATAAACGAGAGCAAGTCAGGAAAATCGGGAAATGTGGCTATGGGGTTAGTCAATGGAACTAAGACTGAGGTTTTGATCGATTCTGGGGCAGAGTTGGGGTCTGTACCCAAGGCATTAGTGCCAGAGCAAGTTGTGCTATGTAGTGATGTGTTAGTAAAAGGTTATGGTGGGAGTGGGAAGAGCTGTAAGAGCTTCATGAGCGAGTTGATAATTGGAGGTTATAGGAAAGTGGTTAGGGAAATCATAGACGAGAGTGAGACGCTGGGAGTGTCGTGTATTGTTCCTTTCTCGTTGACAAATGGGGAGGAGTCTGAAGCCTATAAGTGTGCTATTCAGGACTATGTGTCCGGTGAGAATGTGAACATGAATGTTCTGACTAGGAGTATGGTCAGGAAGGAGGAGGAGTTAGATAAGAGTGAGGAGAATGTAAGTGTGAACGACTTGTGGAGTGTGGTCACTCCTGAGAGTGGAAGTGGTAGTGTACTGGAAACGGAGCAGGGAGCGAGTAGCCAGCCCGAACCCTTAATTATGCCTGAAGATGTGAGTAAGGTTGGGGAGGGACATGGGGTGGATGAGGTGGATGCTATGCCGAAACCAGTCGAGCCCCAGGCGAAAGCAAGTGTAGTGTCAAGCGCTAGTGAAAGTGTGAGTGAGTCGGAATCCCCTTGAGGAGTTGTTACAATTGAGTGGCGAGGAGGCTAGGTTATGTGAGTTAGCCAGTGAGATTGGCCCTGTGAAGGAGGGGTCAGATGGGGTGGAGTTCAGGAATGAGTTGTTGAAAGATGAGAGTTTGAAAGATTGGCGAGAGCTGGGTAAAAGAAATGAGAGGGGATTTAAGTGGAAGAAGAATATGTTAGTGAGGTGTATGTATGTCACCTGGGAGCAATTCAGAGATGTATTGGTGTTGCCTAGAAGTTACCGAGCCAGAGTGTTGGAGTTAGGGCACGAGAGAAATGGGCACTTGGGGGTGGAGAAGGTGAATGCCATGATTGCGAGATATTTTGTTTGGCCGGGAATGGCGAGAGACATAGTAAATCATTGTACTAGCTGTGTGGTATGCCAGAGAAGAAGTAAACATGAGCCCAGACGTGCTCCAGCTGTGGAGAGGCCAGTGTTGACTGAGCCCTTCGAGTTGGTTGTGATCGACCTTGTAGGCCCTTTGCCTAAGGTAAGGGTGGGTGTAGATACCTACTGACGTACGTGTGTCTAGCCACTAAGTGGCCTGAAGCAGTGTCTCTGAGAAGTATAACGGCTAAGGCTATGGTTGAAGGGTTGTGGTCCATCTTCTCGAGGACCTCAATACCTGAGAGAATACTGAGTGATCAAGAGAGCCAGTTCTGTGGGAAGGTAGTTAGGCAGTTGTGTGAAATGCTGGGAATCCAGAAGGTGAGAACGTCTCCATATCATCCAGAGAGTAATGGCGCCGTTGAACGGATGCATGGCACCTTTAAAGCTATATTGGGAAAGTGTGTGAGTGATAGGGTTGACTGGGTTGGTCAAATCAGTTATGTTCTGTTTGTGTTGCGGCAGATGCCACACGCAGATTCGGGATTTAGTCCCTTTGATTTAGTTTATGGCTTCCATGTGAGGACACCGTTAGATGCCCTGTATCATGGGTTATATGAAAGGGAGAACGAGAAGTTGGGTGTTTGTGATTGGGTGATTACTGTTGCAGAGAGACTTGAGAGGATGAGAGACTGTGCGGCTCTTAAGAGTGCGAAAGGACGTGAATCCATAATGCTGTATTTAAATAGGGGAACCAAGTTAAGAGTGTTTAAGGTGGGTGAGTTAGAGAGTTAGTGTTATACCGTGTTCCAGGGATGACTTGTAAACTAGCCGATTCCTGGGAGGGACCATATAAAGTTTTAGAGAGGAAGGGAGAGGTTAATTATAGGATTGGTAAGGTGGGTGCAGAGAGGCATGTAAGGTGGTCCACGTTTAACTGTCTTAAGATTTATAAGGAGAGATTTGAGATGTATAGGTTGGATGTTGTATTAGATGAGCAGAGTGATATGGGTTGAGTTTTAAATGGTATTTGTGATGGGTATAACGAGAATGAGATGACTAAGGTGTTAGATGAGTTTGAGTATATAATTCGCAAGTGAGCGAAGGGAAAAAGAGTTGCTTGCTCTGAGGTAATAGTGCCCAATTCAGCATCACATCTTTGAATGGAAGTGTTAATAGATGTTACATTAACCATTCATTCATACTTTCAACCACTACACTTGTCAAGCGGACTACTCACTGAATTCATACTAATGAAACACAAACTCTTGCTACAAGGATGTGCTCCTTGACCATGTTACACAACACATGCACACACATACACCATTCAGACAGCCCTATCACTGAAGCGTGTAGCCTCTAACACAAGTATTGTGTGCTTGCCTTCTGAGTATTCATGTCCTTAGCAACCTCCATTGATGATTCTCATGTCATCTCTGCATCACATAAAGATATTAAATAGTCAATTATATCTTACAATCAGTGACAAAATTTCACTTCTATACCAAGTTGTGGCGAAACACATTGAATTTTCAGTAAATTAGTAATTCGCACTTTATATCTTAATATCTCAATTTCTTAAAGTGAGGCTGCTAACTCAACCCAAAAAATATATATTCTTTCACACACTTGGGGAGGTTGAGTACTACACAAATACAACTAGCTACTGTTTGAAACCAAACACAACAAGAACCTCCCACAGTAAAAAGTGAGCTAATTCTTAAAACGTAAAATAAAATCTTATGCATATATGTAGATAATATTGTACCATAGTAAGTTCAAACCTCCCAATCAAATTGCTCAAAATGCGGTGAATATATTTCATGTATACCTCATAGGCAGCGTATTTTTGCCCCGAGCTTCTTTAAACGGTCCAATTAAATTTATGATTGGTTGCATTTCCTATGGCCTAAAGCCATGGTACCAGTCAGCTGCACCACTCGGTACGGTCCGTACGGAACTTACACTATCCTCGGGCCTTCAGCTCTCGGTTGTGTAAATCCCATAATTACCTTTACCTCACGATGTAACCTATACTTATTTCCAATGCAAAAATTGCACACAATATAAGAAAAATAAGGAAGGAGTTCTGAGGATGATTCACATCTTGTGACCATGTGGGACCTTCATCTACACTTATGTAAAGCTAGATCACTTCTATTCACAACCTCTATGTCTACCATTGAGCTAACATTTTACAATCAGGGAAATATTTTGAGCAAATCAATAAAATTCTAATTTGAAGGGGGCATAATGGAAATTGAGGGAGTCATCTGTATGAGTAATAGCACGGGAAACCGGTCTGTTCGGGATTAATTGTACTTGAAATAGCATGAGGTGAAGCCAAGTGCTATTTCAATTGCTTTATGAGTGTTATTGATCCCCAGTAGCACAGGTTACCCATGCTATCACTCATTAATAGTAGGTCAGGTCAGTTTTTGTTTTGTTTCGTTTTCAACCTACAGCCCCTTCTAATCTGTTGAAAAACATTCTGTCTAATACGGGTAGAGCTTCTGTGGTAAAGAATGACATTGTCTCCAACTAGAAACAACTTGAACTCTACGTTTCCAAGATTAATGCTGCATGTGTGCGCACTCACCCGCACTATTTCACTTAGCTACCATGGTATTTCACTTAGTTTCCACTTAGTTTATGTGCTATTTCACTCAGTTACATGCTATTCCACTGTCCCAGTGTGATTTCAACTGAATAACAATTTTTCCCATATAGTTTGGAATGGGAAATTCATGTGCCATACTATTAAGAATGAAATAGTTAAAAAAAATATTTTTTTTTTGCTTTACAGGGTGGGGGAGCCCAAATGGGTCTAGAAAAACTCAGAACAAAATGAAAATAACTGCAGGAATAACAAAAGATCTGGCCTAAATAAGGTAAATAAACAATCCACAATATACTAGCTCAAGCTATATTGCAACTATTAACTAGTTTCTTAAACACGAAGGTGTCATATAAAAGGGGGGTAGCCGGGGACATATTTCGCGATAAGTGGGAAATGGCCGCTGACAGTTTTTGTCACCGACTCCCCTTTAGTAGCATTACAGCAACTTAGCGCACACAAAAGCTTGGAAACAAAGTCATGAGCATCTTAGAAGACGAAATAAAATAAAAAACAAGGGAAAAAACAAGAACAAATGGCGGGATCTAAATAGAAATGAAAAAGTACTGTTTGCCATTGACGCAGCTAATTCAACTGCAAAAGATATACAGCGTGCTGTCAGAGTTCTCCAAGATACTATCCTGAGGGTTCATCTTCAATCAAAAAATATTTTGGTACATACACATGGCATTGATAGATGGACTTGAGTATTACTCGCAAAAATGATTACATATAGCTGTTTTTTAGTTAGGGCACTTGTTGTAAACATGGTGTGGATCGACTTGAAAGGATAGTGAGCTACGTATAATGGAGGGTTCTCTTGACTTTATTTTAATTTGAATAGGAGCTAGAGGTAAAAGGGCATGCCTGGGATTCTTCCATTTATACCCGGACCTCCGAAAGGAGTTCAGAATGTGGTATCCGAGGCCACAGATTTCCCATACGAAGAATAGCATTGAATTATAAAATCGACCTCTACGTTTAACAGGTCACTTGAATCCATAATAATAAAATTAGCAGGTAACGGATAATCACCAGGACTATGATATGACAATTAGTAGGTGAATGACATTGACAGCAAGATTAAGTTAAATCTTGCAGCTTAAACTAAACTGGTCATTAGATAAAATCCTCTATAGAATTTGATAAATATACTGATGACTCATGTAGAGATCTGGCCAACAAATACACATCCATAAAGCCAGTAAGTAGCTTCTTACCCAGTAGGAGGAGCTCATGACAACAGAATGAGACGTGAAATTCGTTGCTTATTATCCATACTGAATTAGACTCCTACATCACGAATAGTAAATATTCAATAACTATTGGTGAGCTTAGCAAAAAAACAAAATAAATTTTTAAAAAACAAAAAACAAAACAAAAAAAAATTCAAAAAAAAAAACAACCTAGCTATTATATAACTGAAACACCTACTCATGAACCCTCAGCACTACTATGCACTAGCTAGCTTCTACAAAATCATTTCTCAGGCAACAAGAATAATAATTTATTTGGCTATTCCTAGTCAAGTATCAATACTGCTCCAGCAATGAAACTGGTAGATGTAAATGTTATCTTCATAAGGAGTAGCTAAATGCAGGAACACAAAGCCAACCAGAACCTCAGGTACGCCTAATGGTTATCATCACATATGCTTGAGGCTTGTGAGCAGACAAGAAATTAGTAAATTAACACTGGTGGACATTACAGATGAATGGAGCATAAACCACTGCCTAAAATCTTTGCACAAGGCTTAGGAAGTCTAACAGAAGATTTTCAATAGAACACTCACAACACCACTGAACTGATACATGTGCCTTTACCATGTGACAACAGTCAATCCTGAACAGTCTAATACCATGCAACTGATGCATATAATGCCATATGTAATAACCAAGTCAAGCCTTCACCTGTACCATATCTATAATGACTTATAATAAAACCAGCAACCTATTTCATTTTAAGGCCATATAAACACAATGTGTCTCCTGTTATTCCTCTCACCCTACATAATAGCCACTCAAAGGTCACACAGATGTCACGTAATCAGTTATGCACTGGTCATGATCATAAAATCTTCCAATCACCTCAAACATAACTACACAAAACTAAAACAAAGGGACCACATACCTTCCCAATTGAGGCTTACGTCTTACTTATAGGGCTCACAAGTAGTCTCTAGCCTGAGTGTGTGCACACACTTACCCTATGCTACCTCCTCAGAAATAATGATAAATTCTATTTCCCAAAATCTGGTCCATCTGTCCAATAGCATATGGTAGTACAGCTGGGACAGACAGGATGACTACTATAACCCTCTCACGCATGAGCGCTGAGGGTTAATCACCATCATTTGCAGACCAACACAACCCACATACCCTATTATATACATTACACACACAGCTCTATGTCCTTAGACCATAATTCATTGTAATTAAATGCATTTTGATAGCAGACTGAAATTTAAACCTTTGTGGGTCATGTTGATCATACTTGTGTGTAAAAAATAGCCTCAAATAAATCACATACATACCTGGGTACACCTCCTGACACATCTCACTTCAATGAATTGAATTGTGTATGTAGTGGAGAAAGTGTAGTTACAGTGTCAACTTCACAAAATAAATTACAGCTGCTCAGTCCAGGTACAAGCCACCACATCTAACCACATACAACCACATACATCATATACATGCAGCTCAGAGACTGAACTCTGTCTGTAACACAATGCATGCACACACTGCAACTATTGAAGGTGTAAAAACATTAGTGTACCAAACAAATAATAATAAAACATTACTTGCCGACAGACCTCTTCCTCATTATGGAATGAAGTCTTAGTTTATTTTAGGCCAAACAAACAAAATACCTTGTTTCTCATCTGCACCTTCCTGGGTGATACAGCCACTTCAAAATTAATTATGCAGGTCAAGCCCACTGCTTTAACCACACCCCTACTACCTCATACTTGTTATATACCATTTCAATATTTTTCCTATAGGTCAACTACATTATTGCAATTTCCAATATAGTTGATGAGAAACAAGAAATGTGGTTTCAATTCACACTATAATTTAGTACACCATCAGGCCAGCTATATATTGCACAAATGAAGACATGCTACAGGTGCAATTCATCTAAAGGAAGGTGAGTGGCTACAACTTGTGAAGAATAAAAGTGATCTATATCAAAAATTGTAAACACTATTCCTAAAGAATATTTCAAGTTATGTAATACGCAATCACAAAATAAAATAAAAATCGCTTGGAAGTCTACACTACAATACAGGCTTCCATACTTACAGCAGCTTGCAAGTGGTTTTTTCCTTCATTTTTCTTAGCAGATACACGGTAGAATAAGACCATCTTGGTATTTGGCAAAACTAAATAAAAATAGTTATTAATGTTTAACTGGCTAGTCAATAATTCAGTCGCTATATGGAGTAAATCATCAGATATTTCTGTGATCTTAATTTTTTTACCTGATCATTTAAACTAGAAATAAGTTTACTTTAGCATCCTTAAGCTCTACTACACTTCAATATCAATTGAGTGGGATAGACTAGATAGGTTTCACTTAGTGTCAATCTAAATTACTATTTTTAAGAAACATTTCATGTTGTGTGTGTGGTCCTATAAAATGAGACCATACACACTATACACATAATTAAACGTAAGTGCAACTAGAAAACTAAACACTACTAATCTCTTTGCTACATCACCTATCCAAATAATAAAGAAAGCTCAGGGTACAAAATTTTACTATTATTAGCAAGAGCCAAAGTAACACTAATGCTGTACAGTCACTAGTCTCACAAGAGCTAGTTTGTATGCAGTTTCAAACTCCCCACGAAACCCCTAACCTTCTTCTAGCGTTGCTATCGCAGTCTCTTTCATATTCACCAGACACTCCTAGCATCAAACTCCATCCAGAGCGCACGCGGTAGCAAAAGCATGGCCAATCTCAGAAGGCGTGGACTGTTGCTATAGTTACAGTTACTTTAAAAAAAAAACAATCGGAAAGTTCGCTGATGTTTCGTAAGTGGGACAGTATTAAGCTCGTTAGCTTTTTTGGGGGGGGGAGAGAGAAACTGTGAGACTGCAGACATATATGTATATATAATATATATTGCCCTCTCTCAAGATAAAGCATCTTTAAAGTGTTCTGATAAACCCTTCATTATCTCTTATAAATATTCATGCAAATGTCTCCTCTTGGGACTCATGGGCTGAGCTGCAAGTTCAGTGTAGGCAGACATTCTAAGTAAACTGTTTTAAATGATATCATCCACCTGCTTAGTCAGCTGCTAAAGTCCCCTCTAGATTGAAACCTCCTGGCTTTTCCAGATCCAATGGTAAATGACCGAATTGCATGATTTTAGTGCCATGGAATGCTGGAAGACCTTTTGTATAGGATGATGCCACCTGTCCAGACACTAGGCAGATGTGTCTCTGGCAACTGGTGAACTATGTGGTACTAGCTACTTCCTTCAGAAACTCTCAGTGGCAGTTCAGCTGGGAATGCCGCAGCCGTTTTGGGTTGTGCCTATCCATCCTTGGATTTTTAATAATTTTAAAATGGTTATTATTATTATTATTTTATTATTATTTATTAATAATTATTGATAATTGTTACTAATGTTAGCTTCTTAAATAAAGTTAAAAGTTTGTTTGATATAGTTTTTAGTTAGTGATTGATATAGTGAAAGTTTTATAGCTCTACTGACCAGACTTCTGAGTTGAGTATTCTGCATGCCTCCAGTGATCGTTAATTCAACTAAAACATCTGCTACTCACATAACAAGCAGTACTTTTAATTGCATTGCCTAAGATGTTACTTTCAAAAAATGATACAGTAGTAAGATTAATATGAAAGTCACCTTGAACACCATGTCACTTCTCCAAACTATACTATGCTATGATGCAAATTGTGTTATCCACAGTTACACCACACTAAAGGCTACATGCCTGAGCATGACTCCTAAAGAAAGTAGGTTGGTATTTGTCTATACTTTGTTATTAATAATGAATACATTTATGTGTATTAGGTGTTTTTCAGTCAGGTCATTTTTATTTTTTCTTGAATCACATGCCCGGTTATGAAATTCTTAGCCATTAGAAGGCAGTATACAACAGTATATTATTCATACATCTCATTCAAGAGATCAGTATTATAACTTAATAAATCTCTCACCTGCATGTATGTTACAACTGAATTTTAAATGAGTTGAGTTAGTGTTTCCAATAACGTGGAGGAATCTGGGAGTTAAACTATTTGAAATATATGGTTTCTTCACTGGTCGCAGCGTAGGGTATGTTATTATTACCAGAATTTCGCTGGGGCTGCACTTCAGTGCTCTTCTTTACATTTGATAAAGTTATAGCAACCGCCATAGTGTATCAAAGTCTAAGTATATTAGAAATCAAATTAATGACATGAAACTAAATTGATGATTGTGAGTTCTAAAAGAAGTGTACAAATGAAGTGGGATACGATAGAATGCATGACAACAGGTGTAAATTAACAAGTTAAGCTGGAATGTTTATGGTGTCTTTTCCAGTCATCTTGAGGGGGGGCAATTCATCCTTGGTCTGGAAGATCCGTTAGCAAGAGTGTTATGGGCACATGTACATCTATATAGTTGAGCAGCAATTTTCCTCCTCTGCTCTTCCTTCTCCAGCCCTCTCTTTGCCTTGTTCTCCAGCCCTGCTGTTCACTTTCCCCTCCAGCTACTCCTGTCCTGTGTCATGTACCACGTCTACTCTCTCTATTCAAATCGCGTCCTGTCCCTCCATCATCTTGGACCATGAGCTTGCCTTTGCACCAGCAACCCTTGGAGATTCTCTTTTAGTCCACACACACAAACACACACACACACACACAATAAAAAATATGTATAATATACTTTTGGTGGATTATAAATTTATAAATACTCAGATATGTACTAGAACACCTGTTACACTAAAAAATATCCATCTATTAATATATATAGAATAAAGATGACCTTTGATCATTGAGACCACCTACCTTGGTGATGGCATGAGATTGACAGTTTGATTGAAACCAAGCGAGGTTTTGGTTATTTAACAGGTGAGCACCGGATGTGAGTGCTACAGTTTTTTTTTGTTTTTTTTTTAAAGTCTGCTACAGTTGATACACAATAACTCAGCAAATGCAATTAACTGCCACCTAGAAAATAATATGCCAGTTAAAAAAACAATAGAAATAATATTTCACAGAAAACACACACACATATTATATGCCCATGCAATGTGCTTAAAAGGATCTCTGCATGAGGTGGAATAGCTATAAATGTTAAAAATAATAATAATAATAATAAAAAATAAAAAATGGAGGAAAAAAAAGTGTCCATGCCAAGGATTGAACCATAGTTGTTAACATTGAACTTTGAAGCAATGGCAAAGGAGGTAAAAACTGCTAACTGATATGCCAGAAAAGCACACCCGCAAAATGCATGATTATAACCAGATCTGATTGATTATATGTACTTACGTATGGGTGTGGCTAATCCAATAAATATAAGTTGTACAATGGAGGAAATGATACTTTTGTGCACCACATGAACACTATCAAACACATGCACACACACTTCATCACCTACATGTTCAAACCTTCTTACACCAAATCATTATTCACCTAGGTGATACAGGAAGCCCATTACAGCACAAAATGGGTTACACGTTGGCAGTATACTCATCACACATGTATGTGCAGATGTGTGTGTGCGTGTATATGTACACAAGATTTCAAAAAATATTCTGAATATGTAAAGAAATTAGTGATAAAAGTCCAAATTTTTAAACTATAAGTTTCACTCTATATTAGAACTTCAAGTGCACATAGTGTGCACTAAATGGAATTGAATAGCCAGTAGTGTATAATTACGTAAAATCTATTGCAATTACATCTTTACTAGAATGTATTGTACTAAATCGTAATACTACGGAATGAGTACCAACAGGTTGTGAATGCCAGTAGAGATTGACATGTTCAATTGGTTATATAGTACGCATCGCACGGACACACATGGATACAGTGCGTGGTATTACAAGATAAAAGTGGGCAGAGACAAGTATACTCAGGGTGTAATATGTATGCACTCATAATGATTACAGGACTGTAATATTAGCCAAATGATGGCGAGTTACTCGAGTCACATATCACAGGGGTGTCGGAACAGGTACGGCAATGGCCACACCAATATTTTAAAACAAGGGGGCGTGTCAGCCATTTTTCACTTATAGCGAAACATGTCCACAGCTACACCGCCTTAATATGTGACCTCTTCGTTTAAGACTTATAGTGACTCGTAAGACATGGACAGCCACACTACTTCTAGTGGTGCCATGCTATTCCAGAATTGGTAATGGTCATCAAAAGTGCCTGAAAATACCCAGTTGCCTGCAGGAAAAAAATAAAAAAATAAAATATTATTAGTGAGCAGAGCGAGCGAGACACTCTCAGGGGTATCACAATTGAAAACCGGGAATGTTTGTTTTATATGTTTGGACGTACGTATGTCATTTTGTACTTTGACCCTCTCGTAATTTCGAGTTAACTCAGAGTTCAACCCCGTTCCAAACATCACTAAACAGTAGCCTCCGGTTTAACGATCATTACCCGTATCATCCTAGAAATTGAATTGTTTACTGACACTTTAAACTCAAAAACTTACTGGAGTTCCATTTCTATCGAGTTAGTTGCGGTGTAGTTATAAGCCCTAAGCAACAGTATTTACTTGAATTTTCATTGTCAACTAGACTTACCACGAAGGTAAGTCTTGCATACGTATGTTCAGTTATGTGAAAGTATTGTGCGTTACAACAATTACTAAGAATATTCCAAAGAAAAAGTTTAAAGAACGTGACTTGGTTTTTTGTTTCAATTCAAATAGTTTCAGGGAGTGGTTACTATGGCATTGAATGCCTTTACCGTATAATACATAATTTAAAAACTCCACTTTTTTTAGTAGCTTGAATATTAGAAGTTAAAACCAAACGTCTAACACTCCAGTGTAGTATTAGGCTCACTCGCTATTTGTGCTCAAGCACATCACTAGTTACATTTTCATGTTACCAAACTGGTCGTCATAAACTTGGCGGTGAAAGGGTTAACGAATCTTACATTATCTGGAAATCACTGAACCATAGAAATACTTGACTCCAGCCCCTGTGTAACAAATGACTAACTATCATGTGTACCGTTACTTCTCTTCTTTCACTTTCATTAATTTCATTACTGTAGCTATGTGTGTGCGTGTGTGAGACCAGGTGATTGTGCATGGCTATCGTCAGGTCATTGACCAAATGATCCGGGAACTCTTCACCTTTCATTTGAATTCAATACTCTACAAATGAAGAGTTGAATCAATATAATGTGTGTGTGTGTGTGTGTGTGTGTGTGTGTGCGTGTCTCGCCACACATACAAATGGTTTCAAAGGATTATTCTGTTAGTAAATGAAGTGACAAAAGTTCTAAAAGTTCAGACTCTAAGTCGCTCCCTATATATTTCAGGTTGTCTAAGTGTGCATTATCCACAAGTCAATTAGAATGAGTAATAAATATAGTAAATAAAAAAATAATTTCAAAAGGCCTCTTTCTTGTAATTGGAGTTAAGAAGTCATTCTAGAGTTCCTCACCTCTAGTTTTGAAGTCCAGGAGTCATCACGTGTACACCAGTGGAGTAGTCACTGCACTATTACACCTGCCACTTCACACTCCTACATTGAAAGTGTATGTCTCAAGTAAAACTAGCTCAACATAATTCAAGATTCTTGGATTTGTGTTTCGTGCTTGTAATTCCAACACATGTAGACATTAAACAGGCTAGTTTAGTACAGTAGAAGTTGTTAAAATTTACACCTTCCATACTATATTATATTTATATTAACTACCACAAAACTTTATGAAAAATTGGGGCAAATGTCTCCACGAAAGTCAAACTAATATCTGGGATATGTGGTGTGTGTGAGTGAGTGTGTGTGTGTGTGTATGTGGATGATGGGGGGAGGGGAGCAAAGGGAAGCAAAGTACTTCCCTGTCTAACTCAAGTGCAGTGGAGCCTCCCTATTCCAAATTATCTTCCATGCCCCTGGACAACAAAAAAGCCACAAAAGTTTACCAATTGATGAAATCACAAAGAAATCATTTCCTTAGCCCCAAAAGATATTACTGCTCAGTGTCATAATTGAGCAGCACAATAGATAATACAGGATAAGCATCCCCAATGCACTTGCCACAGTCTGCCTTACGCTGCTCATACGGAAAGAAGTTTATTAAAAATGACGCTGATTAAATTAGACTAAGACTTAGGTTAGCCACAGTTATCTAATGATGACTAATTGACATTAGGAAGAAAAAAAATCATATCTCAATGTATTCTTTTTTTCCCTTCTTGTAAATATTGAGTATAATTAATTTTAGGATGTCTTTAATCCCTAAGGGGTGGGGGAAGGGCGGCAAATTAGATTTAAGAAGATGTACAAGCCCCCACCCCTCCGCTCCCTGAAAACCCCCCCTGGTTTTACACAAGATAGAACAATACCATATAACTGTGGTTAGGAAGAAAACCGATGGGTCTAGCCACTAGTACTACGGCTTCAAGCCATGAAGGCTGAAACATCATCCCATGAAGTCAGTACAGCTAGCAACAGTCTTAGAGAGAATCATTCCTGGCATCACGTGATAAAATGCAGAGCAGTGGTAAAATATGAGAATGAAGTCAAAAGTCATGCAAACATGCACACACATACAAAGCTCAACTGTGGTAATTATATATGCAATAATTGGCAGCGAGCGAGACACTATCAGGGACAACACAAAAATCAGGGATATATTATTGTATATATCATATATGCTTGGACGTATGTATGTAACTTTTGTACTTTGACTCACATTTGTTGTGTTCATTCGTTACCTTGGTTAACAACGTGCTGTTTGTCATCACTGTTCATACTTGAAAATTCATTGCCCAAGCTACCAAGAGACTACACTGTAAATTTTGTGTTGGTATATCCAGTGAACGCGTGCATGTGAGAGTGTTGTGTGTTATATGTGCTGACTAGCTAAGAACAAACAATAAATATACATTTGCTGCTTTATGTGTTAAGCTTCTTAGGTTCCTTCCTGTTTCTTTTGTTAGTAAGCAAGTCTTATATAGAGTTAGGATTTATACAGCACAATAATTCCTTGGAAAAGCTTGTTGTTGTTTTTTAAGTCCCAAAAATTGCTGTGAGTGGTCTCGTACGCTAATTTAATTAAGTTGGCCATGTAAATTGTTTAAACAAATTGTGCATGATGATTTTTATAAAGATGAATTTTTACCCTTTCACCTTATATGTCTTTTTTTTTTACTGAAGCACATCACAAGCCTTTTCCCCTAGGACTGTGTATATGAGTGGGTGTGTATGATTGTGTGTTTGCGCACTTGAGCTACAGCAGAAGGATGGGCGTGTATGGTCAGTGAATACAAAAAACATTGTGTACTGGCTATAAATTATATAATACAGATAAGCTTTAAATAAGAATAAGAAACAAAACAAAAACAAAACAAATGAAGCACCAAAGGTGCGAACCCTCAGTTCTATTAAACATTACCTAGCTATTATAATAATATAATCTCCTTCAAAAAGAACAAAGCAATCTATTAGCTATTTTAATGAGGCATCAATATAGCTCAAGCAATGAAAACAGTACATGGAAATGCTGTTCATAAGAGAAGCTAAACTAGCCAGAAACACTCACTGTTATAGTTTTTCAACGTGAACTTCACTTCATTCAAATACGTTGGTTAACTTCCCTGAGCATAAAGCAAACTACACTGCGGGCTGCAAGAAATTATTTGCTCAAGTGATTATGATGTGACGCTAGGGAGCTGAAAGCTTCACGTTTCATCAACAATTAGCCTTAAATAAAAAAAAGGTAGCACAATAAAAGGTCCTAAATCTTCTTTCTGAATAAGTTTATACCTAAATCAACAGTTAATAGTCAGTAATCTCCAAAATCGGAGCATGACAGACAGACTGACAGGGCAACTACTACTACTACTACCCTCTTGCGCATGCACTCTTAGGGTTAACAAACAAACAAATAAAAAACAACAACAACAACTACCAACCAACATTGTCTGTTGAAATTTTTTTAGCAAATTAACTGTCTACCAGTCCCAAACTTACATCGTGATTTATAAGACCTGCAACTACCTCTACGAGGACATAAGACTTACATTTGGTAATGGTCATCAATACTATACTGTATCAAGCCAAGTTGCTTATGGCCTTAGTGGTTGTCATGGCTCCTATGACTTGTCCTAGTCTTATTCTATGAACTGCATGTGAAAAATGGCATTTTTTCTTCCCATCACTGCACACTGGTGGGACTAGCTAAAAATATTTGTACGCACATTTTATAGACTCACACATTTAAATTTGACGTAAGACGTACACATTTTATACATTCCCCCGGAATCCTGGGGAAAGATACCAAACATACGTTAGGGTAACCAGACCCTTCTGAGCGGAGCGATTAGGTAAAGGGTCTGGCCAGCAAGACTACATGAAACCATGGGCCTAAAACAAAGTAGAAAATATAATATGTTGAGTTGTATGCAATGATTATATCCCCTTCATTGTCCAGGAGCACACTAAAGGATGTTAGGGTGGCCATGTGAAAAAGCTATGAGTGAGGATAATATTGGTGGAGCATGTTTTAGAATAATTCAGTAACTAGAAACCATTCCAACATGCACCCACACTTTCTCACAAAGAAATGAAAATTTTCAAGAGTACTATGGAACAAACAAACTGACGAGCCCTTGTCATACTAAAACTAGCACAAAATATCACTATCATAACTTAGAAAAAATTGTTCAGGAAACACAACTTCACCAGGAAAAAAAAATGACCTGGGTGACCCTGTGCAGCTAAAATACTTAGAAACCCACAGACTGCTAGCAATAAAACTACTTACCCAGAAGCATAAGCCAGGGTAGATAGCGAAAGCTTCCTTCAAGTTCACCAAGACACAGTAGCGTACCGTATTACGAATCAATAGACTAGCGCGCAACAATAGTGTAGACGACCACTTCCAGTCGAGAATTTTGATGGTAAAGCGTTTTTAACTTATTTAACCTGGCGATACTTACCTACACATAACTGGAAAAGGGTTTTCCATGAGATAATGCAGTATCTTTGCGAGGCTGCTGGGGAGGAAACTGCGTTATTTTAACGGTCCAGCGTCTAGCGCAGCGAAGTACTTAGGGCCTGAGGGAGGTAGTTCACGATGCACAGAGCCGCCTATGTCTACGCAACAGTACATAGCCTAACAAACATTTAACGTAGCTACATTTTCATCAATGCCGTTGGAGGGACATTATAAACTCAAGGTGGGGTCACTATCTAATTGTGTCTTTCTCTGGAAGGACCTGGGACCTGAGTGATCAAGCAAATAACGACACCAGTTATAAAACTGTGCAGTGGTATGCACACTGGATATGCTGGCGCCAGAAAAAGCATGGAAAGCTGGCAATGCTTTGGCCTTTTCTGTGCCTAAAGCTTCTCAAAATGGTTTGATTTGCAGGGTACCAGATACCATGTGAATTGATGTCTTCTTCGGCAGCAAATCATAATTTGCTATGGCCAGCACAAGGACATCGGTGTCTGGAGAAAAGAATGTTAGCTCCATATCTTTTCTCGAGTTTCTGTGTGTTGCATTGACAGCCTCAAATATCATTAACAGTTCCTAGCTTTCTAATTTTGCTTAATAATAATTATAATGCAAGAAGTTAACTAAACAATTAGTTAAATGCATTTAATAGTTAACTAACAACTGGACCCTTCAGTAAACCATGAGTAAAACAAAGGTGTAAAAAAACAGACCTGTAAAACTACAGTAAAACATGGTACAATGTTTTACTTAAGGTTTCCTGTCAAGTAAAACTAAGTATGTTTTACTAAATGAGTAAACTATGCAGTAAATCTTTAGTGTAATAGTTTCCTCAATTTAGTAAAACAAGCACCTTCAAGCAGTGTTTGTGGGCTGCTAGTTGACCGATCTCCCGAGACATGTCAGCATCGATCGAGTCAACACTGCTACGACTACTACCAGATAACAAACCAGAACTTGCTAAACCATCAAAGAACTCAGAAAATGAGGATTTCAGTCTAGTATCAATCATTGTGGAAATCTGATCCACCTCATTATAGTATGTCCACGTTGAGTTGGCGCGACCACAAATGTGGCAAAAGAGGAATGCACTTGACGAAACCGGAGACCAATTAAGGTCACATGACAGTAGTAGCTCAAACGCGCGAAAACGTCGACGCCCACAGTAAAAACGGGGCGGGTCCAAGGTGCGCATTATTACCGTAAGTTTACTTGTTGAAATGAGAAAGAAGCTAAAGCAGTTTCTTCCGCGGCTGTATTCAATATATGCCCAGTTATAACTAATCACTCGTAGTTTATAGTTTGTACGAGCTTCTAGTTGTGCTGGTTGAAGGTTGCGGAGGGTTATCTGGAGCTACAAAGCTTAGAGGAAAGAAGCACAGGACCGCCGCTGAATGCCTCCTCAAGTAAGTCTGATCGTTGTGTGCTTAAGCGTGTATTTAAACTCTATTCTTATTTCTTGGTGTGACGAATTTCTGAAGTACTCAACAGTAATGTGAAGAAGAATCCAGCACATCACCTACACTTTAGCAATGGCCACACACATTCCAGTATTACTTTGTCCTTCACACTGAATCATTCATATCATTTTATTCATGATTTTACTATATTTTATATCTACTTGTTAAATTTCAACTTTTTTTAAATTATACAAAAAAAAGACAATTACCATAATTTTATAATGACATATACAATATATATATTATATAATTTTATGATGACATGAAATTGTGGCAGATACAAGCAGCAGTTGAATTTGGAGGGTGGTAAATAGCATCACCATAACCATAGAGAACTGTACCTATATAGACATGAGGAGTAATGGACAGCTAAAGCATAAATAGTGACATGTAGAGTCTATGATGAATTGTATATCTTATTATCTTGGTCAACAAACAGTAAATTGGCTGAGTTTCTAAATAAATAGGCCCTATTTAAACAGGTAAGAAAATCTGAGTGGACAAGCAACCCGTGATAATGTACCTCACATTGTAGCTTGCTCTTGTTAAGTAGCCTTGAATAGCAACAAATTCCTGAGCCTAAAATGAACCAGAATGTCAAGCAGAATGGTAGAAACGAAGTCACCAAACTTACGACTGCTTTTTGTTTACAATTGTCTCTGAGGTACTGCGCACGTGTTTGGCCCAGTTTGAGCGCGTGACTAAATCCCGCCGCGTGTAGCGCGGGAAACGTGTGGTTTTATTTATTCCCATAGACTTTTCTATTGAGTTTTGAAACTGCACTTTCCCGCTGGCTCAGAAGTTTTTAAAGGGTATTTTCTGGACCGCTTCGGCACGAGCTTTCGAATGGTACAAACCCCGGAAGCGTAGCTACTTCCGTTCAAAAGTTATTAACGGTTTTTACCGCGCCAACTCAACTTGGACATACTATAGGAATATGGGGACGCTCATCATCTCCCATCATTGTGCTAGCTGGGGAATCACTACCCACAGAACTACTAAATTCAACGTCAGACTCAGAAATGGGGGAAACACGAACTGTCTCAACCGCACCCAAAGAAGAGCCCGAAAATAGCAGAGGAGAAAGCCCAGAAGCAACACTCAGGCTATCAGTATCCAAACACACGGACTCACCACTTGCTCCTACTTTCTGCCTCCCACGCTTACACACTCGACCCGGCTGTTCACGTTGGCTCATCCAGGCAATCCAATCGAAGGACACGTTCCTGGAGAACACACACACGAAAACAACACACAAGTAAAACATAGGTGAGCGTAAAAGGAAAGACAAAACAACTTGCACACGGCACAGTACAAAATGCTAACAGAAATAACAAGACACTCAGGCACAAGACCAAAAATGGAAACAAGCTAACAGGTGACAAACACAAAAATTGACAAGTCCGAGACGAAAATCACACTAGGCCTCGTGTACGGCACTCCAATAGGAATCGACTAGGCCTCGTGTACGGCGCTCCAATAGGAATCGAGGAAGGAGAATGTCAATCCAACGATCCAGTAGATAGCAAGATGCACGCAGAAGTCCAATCCACGAATGGAATCCGAGTTTTAAATCGGTCACAAACGAAGTAGACACACGCACACAGCAAAATCCAGACAAAACACACGCACAAAACACAAGGAGACGATCTGATCCGAGTTTTAAATCGGTAGAAAGTTCAACACACGGTAACGAAATTTCGACGAACGAGGAGAAGACCTCAACACCGCTGCCGCCAATTGTGGGTTTAATGGGGTGGCTCTGGAGGAATCACTCGCTCTCGAACCACCAACCGGCACAGGGAAAGTATACACAAGAAAGGTAGGTCACGGCTCAAAGGACTCACAACCAGAAGATGCCCGAACTCTGTGACACGCTGCCACCAGAGTCCTCCTCACTCAGGTAAGTACGACAAGCTGGCTACTAACCCAGTGTTTGCACAAACTAAGATTATTAGAGAACTCCCGATACACACAGGCGCGCCCAAGCTTTTATAGCCATAGACACGCATGCGCAAAAATAAAAATGCTCACGGATTGACATCCGGACAATAACACAACATGCATGCACTCAGCAGATGATACAGTAAAGATAAATAACACAACACTAAAATAATACATGCTGTTGATAAACAAAAGAGTTACTATAAATGAATATGTTCATTACTCCGCCCACAACACCCTTTAACTAGAGTGAAATTTTATGTTTTTGTAATGTGTATTTGAACATTTATGTTTTATAGAAATTAAATGCTTTTTGTTATCATATTGTCATTTTGTTTATTTAAAAAATAAAATCACTTTTTAAAAAGTCAAGCATAGCTATAAGCAATAATTTAATTTTATAATGTTAATATATGTTGTGGGTCCACAATTCAATGTAAGTTGAATGTGGTGCCATTCTTAATCTTCTTATTTCTTGTTTCTCTATCTCTTAAATGACCATCTTCTTTCTTCTACTTCTGCTTCAGTTGCAAATCTCCCCTTCCAAAGGCAGCTTATTGTTCTACCATTTGCTGGAAAGGTTGTGCCAATCTAATATTTAGTTGAATTCATTAATGTAACTGTAATTGTAAGTTGCTCAACTGTTACATTAATCTCATCTGATTCGTGCCAGATAAATATCCTGGCTCCACTGCAGTCTATGATCTCATAGTGCGACTAAGCAGTTGAATTGCAGTCAATTCTGAAATAACTTAATGAGATAAAAAGTTTATTCCTTTGCTGTTCGTTTCATAGACTTTTCAGAAGTAGAACTGAATTAGAGTAATGCTTGGGAGAAGAAAGATACAGGGACAAAGAAGACTTCCACAGCCTACACACAGAACACACCACATGCATACCACTAGAAGAAAAAAATACAAATAATATAAGAGAAACTCATGCAAACTAAAGCAAATAGCCTATGCCAGAGTTCAAAATAGAAATTCACTGCTTGCAGATAGTTTAATGATGTATAAGATGATATTAGCTAATCATAACGCCAGATAATGACTGCATGGACAAGGACCACCAAGTTGTTGATCAACAGAGTAGAATAGGAGCTCACTATAAGAGAAGTTTTAACGCTGGCACCAGGGTGAACTCTGCGTAGCCATGCACAAGTATCTAGTGTAAATTTTTACATATAAAGACAATACAATAACTCCAAAAAATAAAGAATTACACAAAACTTCTTATTACAGTGATGGGTTGAATATGTAGTACTTGTCAGACAATATTTCATCTCACAAGCTGCACAAACCAGCACAAGTATAATGCATGACTTAATATTTCAGTATTAAAGATGCTCTATGAGTCTATCACAGCTCTATCTTTCTCTGCTAAACTACTGGATGGGAGCAGTGGCCCACACACATATTTAATATAATATTATATAACAGTATGCTTGTGTGCCAGTAAAAACTACAACAATGACGGTGTGTATTCATGAATAATTCATGAGCTTAGCAAAGTAATTGGTATTATACCAGCAGTGAAGTTGTTCCTTGATTGTCAAACTTAATGTAGAGAGAAAGTTTTTATTTCATTAGCATCGGATCAGCATAGAAGACTACAGTGAGGAAATAGTGAGCTAACAGATAAACTAAAATCAGCTGATGAGTTCAGATTTGAAGTGACATCATCTCCCAGCTAGTACTAAAATGTCCAGTTACTGGCATTAATTAATTAATCTCTTAAGATAAAATGTCCAGCTCCCTGAGCTCCCCCCCCCCTCCCCTGCCTTCCTATATCACTGTTACCCACTAGTCTTAAGATCATTGTAATTAAGGAAAGTAGTCATAAGTATAGATCTGCTACCGCATTAACATAATAAGGTGAAGTTGTCTGCATCACATATTGGGACCATTTTACTTTCAATGGCAATTTATACTGTGTAAACAATAAATAAAGAAAACGATCACAAAATGTTGTGAAAGATTAAAATGTTAGCCTCAATAACATGTCTAGCAAATACCAGTCTTCATTGTAAGAATGTAAAACATTACTGAACAATTATGTAGCAGCCATACCCAATTGGCCATGCATAATAATGTTTTTTAAAGAAAATATTCACTATACATATGTCATGTCTTGATATCAACTTAAAAATAAAAGCTTTTGTATTGATAATAGCAGCTATTTCTAGAGGCCTTCCCCTACAAGGGAACAACTGGTTTATCAGATTATTATAGTATACTCAATGTAGATGAACTAATGTAGATAAGTATTTAATCTATGCAGTACAATTAGATATACTAAATAATGCATAACTGTTTATACTAGGCGAGGAAAGGCGCGAAAGTTAAAAAAAAAGGTGGAAGTTAGTACTGACAGAGAAGGTAACAAAGTTTAAGAATTTCACAATCACTATAGAAGGATAGAGAGGCTTAGAAGCAGGAGGGATAGACAAAAAAAAGGAGAAAGCCATTATGGTGTTGTTAGAACACTACCCCTATGACTTATTTACCATGGAAGTACTCAAATTGCTTTGTCGTCTACAAGGCTTAATTTAATGTGTGTGTGTGTATGTGTGTGTGTGTGTGTGTTTAGTACTGATAAGCATCACATTATCATAATTATTTTGCAAATTGTGGCTTAATTATAGATATATGGCAAGGCTAACACAATATGAGTCGGGCACATTTTAGTTTCTCTCTGCCATTGTGCTGGTGCATAGAAAAGTTGGTTGAAGAGTCTCCAGTGTGTTTACTGCTATTAACTTATAATGACCTGAATTCTTAGACTAAGTAAAATCTTCAATTTTGTACATTTATTGGTTTTTGTATGCATACAGCAACGCTCAGTATGACTAGTTTAATTTAGTATAATAATAGTAATAAATTGTGAAGTTTGTAACTAGTCTGCTAGTTACTATTGTAGTAATTGTTGCCTGAATATGGATATCTTAGACTTACAGATAACAAAATCAGAGAGTACAGTGAGTCATGTGATGACAAATGAATAACTGTTTCAATTTTTTTTTTACTTAAATTTTAGGGGTTCAATCTTTCCTTATAATGTAGAAATGTACAAGATAGATGTAATTAATTCCATGCTGTGCTCCAGGTGGTAGCTGTTGTAATAATGTGTGAAGTTAGTGCTAAGGGAATGGGTGAACTGTTTGATATGAAACAACATTAGATGCTTAATGACACAAATTACATACTGTATTAAGTTCTGGTTAAGACTACAATACTGTACTTAAAATTGAGGCAAACTGCAGTAATGCCTGTTGTGGTCCATAGCATTCTGATTATGTAGAAGGACACTTTCAATTAAGTGGTATCTTGTGTATTTACTTGGAGTACGAAAATTAGAATCCTATATAATTGTATTGAGCCTTTTATCAAGTCATTGTTAGCTGAACAACGGCTTCCTTGCCTTTTATTTTTTAAAAGCTTGTACTGTTGTTTTTGTATATGCTATCACGTAGTTCGAGAGTCCTCAATAATGGTTGTTAGTTGACAGTTTACCACAGTGCCTGGTTTCTAGGGGTGGCAGACTAGACCAAGGTCGACTAGATTGCCGTGTTAAATTGCTCTCTAGGGGTTGGGTCTTTCAACTAACAAAGCTAATGGCTTTGGTTAGCAGATTTATTTTACTCAGCTGGTATCTAAACTGTGCCTGACAAGGAGGAAGTACTGTGTGTCTGTTTCTCAAATGGCAAGTGAGGGGTTGAGGCACCCAAGAAATCATAAATGGAAGTATCAGTGGTGTCGAGCACTTCTAAAGGAGAGAGAGGGTCTCAAATTGGAACACCTCATGAATTATGTTACATTTGCTGCACTAAATCAACGTAGTTTGGACTATATTATTGTGATGCTCTGGCTGCTTGGCTTTTTTTTTTGTTTTGTTTTTTGGTGTTATGAAAGCTGGTGAACCTATAACAGTAACTCCAGTTTAACCAATCCACTCACCATGGCATGGAGGATGTGGGGGTGTTTGTTGGGCTTGGTAGACTGCCACCAGAGTTTGCCTGTTACCAATCCCTGCCTCTTAAAATCTGCCGAATTCAGGTCGCTAAAATATGCAAGACAGAGAATCTAGACAGAAGTGTCCATGACTGCTGCTGTTCAAGGAATGGAGGAGGAATAAGTTATCAAAATTTTAGGCTACTGGAAAAGCTTGGCATAATTAGAGTATATCAAGACAACAGTTGGCATTGTGTCCTGCAATGCTATGTTAAATGTTTCTGTAACACAGTATTTATTTGTATATGTAGCGACCTATCTGTTCAGATATTTTGCCTGCAGTGGTGGTTGTATGGCAATGGTTAATGGTCAAGTTGCAGCCTGAGATCTTACTGTGCCAGGGATCGGGCCAGAGACTGAAAGTTAGGTGGAGTTACAGTGAAACTTCTCTTAATAGACTTCTCTTAATAGACTTTCCATATAATACTAGACATCTCTCTGTAATGGACAATAGTAAAAGCACTGTTGGGACTTACCAAACCTAATAATAACCTTTATATCAAACACACCTCTGTATAATGGACAAATCTGGTTATTCCTCAAGTGTCCATTATTGTAAAGTTTCATTGTAATGCCAGGCAGAGACTTTAAAATAATGGTTAATTGGAAGGCAATAGGCATGGCTAAGGTCATGTGAGAAGGGAGACAGGCCATGATGTTAGTCGAGAGCATTTCAGCCAATCTCAGCAAGAATTTTTCAGGCCAAAATTGTAATGCCTTCCCACCCATGCCTTGAAGGGGTTGCCGTGACTAGAGTAATTTTATTGTACTTTTTGGGCTCACTTATTACTATCTATTGTCATATTTCATTTATTTATTTTTCAATCTATCTCGAATGGGCGACCTTATGCTGCCCAGTGTGACACCAGATAGAATTACACTAGGTCTGTTGTCATTAATATTGAGGAAATGTTTCCTGTTTGCAATAGAAAGCTACATGTATGTTTTTATTTCAAACTAGTCCCCTTTGAGTCAACATAACTGATGTGAGCACCAGCATCATCATCATTGGTGTCCATCCCAACTGTCATACAGCTATGCTCACTTCTCCCTGTACTTCTCCCTGTACCTGTGTCATAAATTTTTAGGCCCACCCCCTGTTGCAATTTAAAAATTATAAAAAATAATAGCTAACAATTTGATGTAAATCTTTAAGCACTTGCAAACATAATTGTGACAGTCTATGGGAAAAGGGGGCACTTCACTTAAAAATTGAAATTGAGATATAGGCTCCAAAAGTAAGTCATAGGAAAAATTCTTTCTTTCTCCTATTTTTGTTTTTTGCAGAATTAGTCTTAGTGACCCTTACTCTAAGTCTATGCCAAATTTCAAATGCCGAAACAACTTAAAAGACCCCAAGCGTGCCGTGGAAAGACAAGCTACTTTTTATTCTCTCTCGTTCTCGAAGTACAATAAACGGGGAATGGGCGGAGTTTCAAACAAGCAGCTAAAAAAACTGCATAGCTTTGAGAATAGTGCATGCAATCTACAGCTTACCTCTGGTTGAAAGTTTACCACTACATGGAGTAGAGTAGCCAAGGATTCCGACAAGACAGGCTGTGAGACGCTCTGAAAGCTAAAAAGAACTCTAAGCAAACTTCGTTAGTCGCCGTTAAAAAGCGGCTGTACGATTTAATTGCGTATGCGGAGTACGCCGTTAAGTATACGGAAACATTAATTATACCGGAAGTGGAAATTCAATTTATGTTTTCTCGATTTCTAGTTCAATTGCTTTGCTGAATACAGCCCAGTTCAACTGCCAGTTTCTCTACACGGGGAAAGTTTTACCCTCCAGTATTTTAGCACTAAGTTGTGATAAATTGTAGCTTTTTATTAGCATAAAAAACTCAATTTTTTTTGTTTGAGTGAAGTGCCCCCTTTTCCCATAGACTGTCACAATTATTATGATCCCTATCTATGGTATTGGCTGCTAGCTATTTGCTACACTTTGTTCAAAGTAGCACAAAAGTTCTTCAAGATAACTGCTAAACATTACATACACTTTATGCCTTTGTAAACTCCTATAAATCACAAGTGAATTAATACTATGAAAACATAGCTGCCAGGCTATTTTAACTACACTTAATTCAAAGTATTGAATTAGACTGAAATTAATTTATTGTAGTTTAATTCATACAAACTTCTTTAGCCAGACGCTTTTCTGCGTTAGAATACTGCAAGGTGTCCCCACACTAGTTCTTGCTGTGTAAGTCTGTAAGTCAAGTTCATCTAAGGGGAGACCCATATTAACGCTGGGAGACCCAAATTACTGATAGAATGGGTCCTAAATGGGCCCTTGGGACCTAATTTACTGGTAGAATGGGCCTGGGGGCCTATTATTAGTGGGCCTACATTTACGTAACACTGGCAGAATTGCCTATTTGACTGGTAATCGGTTAATAGCGAAAAAACTATCTTCCAACCAAAAACAATACTACTATGGCGGAACTGCCGCACCACACGTGTCTATTAATATGTCTACTCTCTACCTGATCTCACGGTCGCTGTCGAACTTGAGTGGTCGAAATTGAGCTAATATCGATCCTTTTTGAAGATTTTTAGAAAACTCCATAGCGCTTTCTACAATCGGCGACCTTGTGCTGCCCAGTGTGACAACAGAATTGCATTAGGTTCTGTTGTCATTAATATTGAGGAAATATTTACTGTTTGCAATAGATAGCCAAGAGTACAGGTTGCAGAAGTGGAGAGGGTGAATTGTGGAGTCGTCCTTGCTCACATCCAACCCAACAAGAAGCAGGACCTCACAGTGATCCATGCACAGGTGTATGGGGGCCTTTCTCTTTAGCTTCCTTAGCCTCTTCCCACACACTCTACAATGTTTCCCAAGCTGTTCGTGGTGAAATTCCATCCTATAAATTTGAATTTTTGTTGATTTTTGTCAGTGCTTATTGCTCTTTAGAAAAATAGTATACTCTATCCCACTGT
>WLWD01003268.1_pt1 | contig 54160 bp, 37 predicted proteins | sample 6712731 | NCBI WGS metagenome assembly WLWD01 (sample SAMN12718690, study PRJNA576275) | sponge metagenome | isolation source: marine sponge | host: Mycale hentscheli | place: New Zealand: South Island, Marlborough, Capsize Point | collected 2014-11-01 | reverse complement strand
ATCTATAATATCTATGCTGCGATGCCCTATTTGCTGGTTTTAGTGGTGGATTAGTATGCACTGCTTGCTTATTGTGGACTTCATATCTGACTCCGTACAACAGCCAAAATGAACGTAACCACTGTTGTAATAGAAATGTATTTCTAATAGTAGTTAACCTCCTCCACAAATCCTCCCACCCCTGTTGTGTGAGGTTTCACTGCATAATGAGTTACTGCACAAAATTATCAATAAGTATAACTTAAATTTAATGAAAAACAAACAAAACAAAAACAAAATAGCAACAAAAAAACAACACCAAAAAAACCCCCAACAACAACAACAACAGCCAACAAAAAAACAACAAAAAAAACCCAGTGGGTTCAATGAAAATGCACAAAGAAGTGAGTATGATAGAATGACAGGTGTTAAGAATGTTCGCAGCTTCCTTTCCAGTTATCTTGAGAAGGACAATTCACTAGGGGGGCACCATCTTCTTGTGTGGGAGTGACCCACACTGGTAACAAAATTCTGTGCTTGTTTTGCTATAAGACGAGCATCCGCAGAATTCCACTGTTCACTGCATCTAAAAATCAAGAGCATAAAAATATTTCACAATTTCATTCTCAGCCTTCTTTTACTCATTAGATGTATTCTTTCTCTTTCACAAGCTTTTTAAAAACAATACAAAAATTTAAAAAAAATGTTTGTCTATCACCAGGAATCCAACATGAGACCACTCAGGGGCTTCCCTGGCATTTCTAAGTGGTCCGGCCAGGAATTGAGTGTGGTGTAAGAGGTGTGACATACCAAACCACAGTAAACAGCATCTGAAGCATATAGTAGTGCTGGCATTGTTCAGAGTGCATCTATTGCTTATTAATTAATTGTGACATTCTTAATAGTAGTTGTAACGCACAATACTTTCACACAACTGAACATACCTACGCAAGACTTACCTTCGTGGTTCGTCTAGTGGACAACGAATTTACAAGTAAATGCTGTTGAGTAGGGCTTATAACTGTGACAAATAGCGACTAACTTGAATAGAAATGGAGCTCCCATAAGTTTTTGCGTTTTAGCTGCACCCGTAAAAGAATTCAAAGCAGTAAACAATTCAATTTCTAAAGTGATATACGAGTAATGGTCGCTAAACCGGAGGATTCTGTTTAGTGAAGTTTGGGACGGGGTCGAACGCGGAGCGAACACAAAAATACGGAGGGTCAAAGTACAAAATGACATACATACGTCCAAACATATATATAAATAAACAAACATCCCCGATTTTCAATTGTGTTACCCCTGTAACTGTCTCGCTCGCTACGCTCGCCAATAATAGTATTATATATTCTTGTTTGTACATGCTATTATTAGATTTATGGTATCCGGTTAACTGAAGTGTTTGGATAATGACAGTCTACTGTTACCAAGTAGCATCAATTTTTTGGTAATTGCAGGATTAATTTCAGGTACAAAGCCACACCTCAAAACCACAAGCAAAACATTAAGTCACTGGCTTAAAACACAAGTAGAGCTATTATTTACTTGGAAATATACACCAGCACAGTAGGCATTGAATTTCCTTGTCAATTTTTAGACAAAGATTTTGTAGTGTCTCATTCGGAGCACTTGCCAAAGTGGCTTCATGTGATCAAGCATTCTTGTGTAAAATGTACAAGTTCGCCATAATTAATACCACTGGTGCCACACCCAGTTTACTAACTACTGCACAGTTTTATAACTGGTGTAGTTTTTTACTTGATCACTCAGGTCCCAGGTCCTTCCAGAGAAAGACACCATTAGATAGTGACCCCACCTTGAGTTTATAATGTCCCTCCAACGGCATTGATGAAAATGTAGCTACGCACTGTAGGGCTCAGGTCTTCTTAACCCTATCACTGCCGTTGACGCCACGTGGTCGGCAGTTCTCCTTATTAAAAAAAAAATTTTTTTTATCCAATATAACGCTCCCATTAAATGTTTATACATTGCTCTGATGTAGTACTTCCTGTATTAAAATCGAAAAGATAATACAGATATTTAGTTGTTCTTTTTTACAAAAAATATGGCTGCTGGAATGCTAACCGTTGAGTTGTTTGTCCTCCCAAAAATATTGAATAGTACGAGGTTGAGAAGCTCAAAATTCATCAAATAGAAGATGAATAAGCGTGTACTCTGTTTGAACTCCATAGCAGCTCTGAAACTGTCAGAAATTGAATTTCAGTTAGTATGGTTGGTAACAGTAAGTCCAAATTTGTAGCTATCTGTTGTGCGGACTAATAGACTTTTTTTTTGCATCATAGCAAACAGTTTTGTCTGTACCTGCTTTTAAAATATATCTCGTTGCTGAATGTCTGTGCAAGAAAAAAATAAAATATTATTACATTTTCATGTTACCGAACTGGTTGTCATAAACTTAGTGGTGAAAGGGTTAAAGAATCTTACATTATCTGGACATCATACAACCATAGAAATACTTGACTCCAGCCCCTGTGTAACAAGTGACTAACTATCATGTGTACCATTACCTTTCTTCTTTCACTTTCATTTATTTCATTACTGTAGCTATGTATGTGTGTGCATGTGTGAGACCAGGTGATTGTGCATGGCCATGTCGTCAGGTCATTGACCAAATGATTCGGGAACTCTTCACCTTTCATTTGAATTCAATACTATACAAATGAAGAGTTGAATAAATATAATGTGTGTGTTTTTGTTTGTGTGTATGTGTGTGTGTGTATGTGTGTGTGTGTGTATGTGTGTGTGTGTGTATGTGTGTGTGTGTGTGTGTGTGTGTGTGTCCGGCCACACATAGGAATGGTTTCAAAGGATTATTCTGTTAGTAAATGAAGTGACAAGAGTTCTAAAAGTTCAGACCGTAAGTCGCTCCCTATATATTAAAGGTTGTCTAAGTGTGCATTAAATGGAAATATCCACAAGTCAATTAAAATGAGTAAGTAAATTAAAAAAATAATTTCAAAAGGCCTCTTTCTTGTTAGTGCAGATTCTAGAGTTCCTCACCTCTAGTTGTATTGAAGTCTAGGAGTCATCACGTGTACACCAGTGGAGTAGTCACTGCACTATTACACCTGCCACTTCACACTCCTACATTGAAAGTGTATGTTTCAAGTAAAACTAGTTCAACATAATTCAAGATTCTCGGATTTGTGTTTTCGTGATTGTAATTCTAACACATGTAGACATTTTTTTGAGAAACAGGCTAGTTTAGTACAGTAGAATTCGTTAAAACTTACACCTTACATATTATATTTATATTAACTACCACAAAACTTTATGAAAAATTATGGCAAATGTCTCCACGAAAGTCAAACTAATATCTGGGATGTGTGTGTGTGTGTGTGTGTGCGCGCATATGTGGATGATGGGAGGAGGGGAGCAAAGGGAAGCAAAGTACTTCCCTGTCTAACTCAAGTGCAGTGGAGCCTCCCTATTCCAAATAATCTTCCACGCCCCTGGACACCAAAAAAAACCCACAAAAGTTTATCAATTGATGAAATCACGAAGAAAGCATTTCGTCCAATAAGACCACATTCATCATTTCCTTAGCCCCAAAAGATATTACTGCTCAGTGTCATAATTTAGCAACAGAAGAGATAATAATACAGGCTAAGCATCCCCAATGCACTTGCCACAGTCTGCCTTACGCTGCTCATATGGAAAGAAGTTTATTACAAATGACGCCAATTAAATTAGACTAAGAATTAGGTTAGCCATTGTACATTGCTTTAAATTCACCAGAGCAGTTATCTAATGATGACTAATTGACATTTGGGGGGGGAAAAAATCACATCTCAATGTATTCTATTTTTTTTCTTGTAAATATTGAGTACAATTAATTTTAGGATGTCTTTAATCCCTAAGAGGTGGAGGAAGGTCGGAAAACTAGATTTAAGGAGATGTACAAGCCCCCATCCTTCCGCTCCCTGAAAAAAACCCTGGTTTTACACAAGATAGAGCAATACCATATAACTGTGGTTAGGAAGAAAACCGATGGGTCTAGCCACTAGTACTACGGCTTCAAGCCATGAAGGCTGAAACACCATCCCTGAAGTTAGTACAGCTAGCAACAGTCGTAGAGAGAATCATTCCTGGCATCACATGATAAAATGCAGAGCAGTGGTAGAATATGAGAATGAAGTTAAAAGTCATGCAAACACACACACACACACACACATACAAAGCTCAACCGTGGTAATTATATATGCAATAATTGAAAGCAAGCAAGACACTATCAGGGACAACACAAAAAATCAGGGATATATTATTGTATACATTATATATGCTTGGACGTATGCATGTAACTTTTGTACTTTGACTCTTTCACATTATTTGTGTTCACTCGTTACCTTGGTTAACAACGCGCTGTTTGTCATCACTGTTCATACTTGAAAATTCATTGCCCAACTTGCCAAGCTACCATGAGACTACAATGTAAATCTTGTGTTGGTATATCCAGTGAACGAGTGCATGTGAGAGCGTTGTGTGTTACATCTGATGACTAGCTAAGAACAAACAATAAATATACATTTGCTGCTTTATGTGTCAAGCTTCTTAGGTTCCTTCCCGTTTCTTTTGTTAGTAAGCAAGTCTTATATAGAGTTGGGATTTATAGAGCGCAACAATTCCTTGGAAAAGATTGTTGTTATTTTTAACTCAAAAATTGCCGTGAGCGGTCTTGTACGCTAATTAAAAAAAAGTCGGCCATGTAAATTGTTCAAACAAATTGTGCATGATGATTTTATAAAGATGAATTTTACTCTTTCACCTTATATGTATGTCAATTTTTTTACTGAAGCACATGACAGGTATAATGCCTTTTCCCCCAGCAGAAGGAAGGGTGTGTATGGTCTGTGAAACCACACCACCTCTTCACTACCGTACAAAAAACATTGTGTACTGGCTATAAATTATATAATACAGAAAAGCTTTAAATAAGAATAATAAACAAAACAAAAACACAACAAATGAAGCACCAAAGGTTGGAACCCTCAGTGCTATTAAACCTAGCTATTACAATATAATCTCATTAAAAAAGAACAAAGCAATCTGTTAGCTATTTCAATCAGGCGTCAATATAGCTCAAGCAATGAAAACAGTACATGGTCTTTATAAGAGAAGCTAAACTAGCCAGAAACACTCACTGCTTTAATTTTTCAACGTGAATTTCACTTCATTCAAATCCATTGGTTAACTTCCCTGAGCATAAAGCAAACTACGCTGCGGGCTGCAAGAACTTATTTGCTCAAGCGATTATGACGTGACCTAGGGGGCGTTACCCAGCTGGTACCAATGTGGAGCTGAAAGCTTCGTGTTTTATTAACAATTAGCGCCAAATTAAAAAAGTAGCACCATAAAAGGTCCTAAATATTCTTTCTGAATAAGTTCATACCTAAATCAACAGTTAATTGTCAGTAATCTCCAAAATCAGAGCGTGACAGACAGAGTGACCGGGCAACTACTACAACCCTCTCGTGCAGGCACGCTGAGGATTAACAAACAAACAAACAAACAAAAAAACAACAACAACAACCACCAACCAACATTGGTCTGCTGAAAAAAAATTACAAATTAACTCTCTACCAGTCCCAAATCCACATCGTGACTTATAAGACCTGCAACTACTGTTTGGGTTTCCCAAACATCAACTAACTATTTGCTGTTGAGCAGCACTGAACAGTCAACAACACTCATTAAATAATGGAGTCATAAAACCCATTAAACACTCTTTTAATGTATTTGATTTTCACATATGCTGACTCATGTTTTTTGTTCTTGGTTTTGGTTGGGTGCTCTCTGTTTTTTTGAGAGTGTCCAGGTTTTGAAAATGAGAACAACTCTATAGCTGAATAACCAGAGTTTCAGTACTTGCGACACTAACATATGGTCCTTCGAATCCAAACTACTGAATCAAGCCTATTGGGAACAGTCTACTGCTGGAGCTGGAAATAAAGTGGTCACTGTACAAGTGCTTACTTCTAAAATGTCCAAAGAGTATTCTCGTGCTGAATTGGCAAAATGCAAAGGTCACAGAACAGCCATTAGAGGCAAGGTGACAAAAATTATTAAAAATGCAATGAGACTGGTGAAACAAGATGTCAGGAAATTGAGTTTATCTGCTCTACAAGATGCCAGAGATGAAATTGAAGCAGCCATAAAAAAACACGAAGTAGCACAAACTGAGGTCATAGCTGCAATGACGGATGTTGGCTACACCGAAGAAGACATCATAGCTGAAATGGACAATTGTGAAACAGTTGAACAACCTTACCTTGATGGTTTAGAAAAAATCAAAGATGCGATGGAGCAGTCTGCTTTGTTTCTCACTCAGGCAAGACTGGTGGGCATAACAGAATCATGGCTTGACCATTCCAATCCTGCTTCAACAACATATGTGTCTCAAGGAAATGATCACATTGAACAATTGAGTCTACTGATGTCAAAGTTGGAAATCTACAGTGACCATGACTTTTTCTCAGCAGTGTTGAAAAAAGTGGAACCGCTGCTGGAAAGAATGAAGGAAGCAGTCTACAAAGCAGCCCCTATTCCTGAAGAAAAATCTGTGGTGGTATCTCCTGCTGCTCTAGTAGCAACAAGACCTCCACCACCATACAAAGTCAAACTGCCATCATTTTCTGGGAAACCAAGGGAGTTTCAGATATTCAGAGCAAGATTTGAAGAAATTATGAAGACTTACACGGATTACTACACTGACTCTGACAAACTCAGCATACTTGCTGAGGCCATGGACGATGCTGAAGCTAAAAAATTAGTGCTCAATTGCTATGCGGTTGGATACAATTCTGCCATGGAAGAATTGCAGAACGAATATGGCAGGAAAAGTGTCATCTTCCCAATCCTGGCAAATGAATTGGTGAATCCCAACAGTTATGATCTGTCAAGGGAAAGCATGAAGCAAGTGATTGACAGAACACAGAGAGTGTTGAATGACATGGAGAAGCTGAAGGCAAAAGACATAGAACTTCTTGCTGTCTCTCTGGTAGTCAACGATTTTGACTTGGAAACAATGAATGAGTGGTCAAAACACCTGAGCTCAGATGATGTATTGCCAGACATGAAGACTCTGATGGATTTTGCTGTTCCAAGATCACACAATTTGCCAAGGATTCACAAGAAATCACCAACTGTGGCAACTGCCAACATATTCGAACATCGACAAAAACCAGCAGCACCAGCAAACAATGACAATGTGGAAAAGAGTATCAAAGCTGGATCTCTATCAAAAAGAGTGTGCCCTGTTTGTACAGATGGATTTCATCCGCTCTACAGGTGTACAAAGTTTAAGGATGCAGAAGTCAACACCAGATGGCAATGGGTAAAGCAGCACAAATGTTGCCACAACTGCCTGCATCCCTCACATGCTGTGGTAAACTGTACTTCCACCTACAGCTGCAGATTTTGTCAAAAGAAGCACAACTACTTACTTCACAATGATGACAAAGACAGCATAGACAAAAAGAAGAATGAAAAGACTGGGACAAGCTGCACTGCTGTTCTGAAGGAGGCAATCTCAAGCAGCAGCACAAGCAGCACAGCGGAGACTCCAACTCTCAATGCGGGCTTCATTCACACAGCATTAATCTCACTCCAACACAATGGCAAAAGAATAACTGCCAGAGCTGCTCTAGACAACTGTTCAACCCATTCAATTATCTCTGAAGGTGTGGCAAGCTTTCTCCAACCAGAGAGAAAACCAATCAGCATTACAATGAGGGGAACTGTGGCTGAGAGTCAACTCACTCACTGGTGCAACATTGATGTTTCCACTGTAGAGCCTTCTGCACTGAGTATCCCTGTGAGTGCTGCCATCACATCTTCACTGCCAGCTGCCACTCCACCAGAGAACATAACAGAAGTAGCCAAGCAGCAGATACTGCAAGGACTACCACTAGCAGATCCACACTTTGGAGGAGCATTGGACATGATAATCGGGACAAATGACCTCCCACTATTCTGGTGTGATGGAGAAAAGAAATTCTGCACGAAGGAGAGAATAACTGCAATTAAAACTACATTTGGATGGACAGTGTCAGGTCCAGCAAACAGCAATAAAGCAACAACTCTCAAAGTTGAGCTGGAAGAAAATGAAGATATTGATTTGTTCAAAACCATGTTTGAGCTGGAAAAGGTACCAACTGCAAAGATAATGACTGATGAAGAAAGTTCTGCTGTCCAACAATTCCAACAAACTGTGAAGCAACATGATGATGGAAGATATTCATGTCAGCTGCCAAAAGTGCAAAACCCTCCGGAACTGGGTGAATCCAAACAGATGGCAAAAGCCAGGTTCCTTCAAAATGAAAGGAAAATGCAAAAGGAAGGAGTGCTGGTGCCATTTAATAAAGAAATGCTGTCCTACGTAGAAATGAAACATGCTGAAATCATTCCTGGAGGTGTTCTAGACACAGGAAAATATTATTTACCAGTGCAAGGAGTGATAAAAATGGAATCAACATCAACAAAAATCAGGCCAGTATTTGATGGTTCTGCTAGAACTTCCAATGGCAAAAGTGCCAATGATCTGTTTTTGACTGGCCCAAGTCAATACCCTTTGATAGCTGTTATCCTGCTCCAATTCAGAAGCTATCCAATTGCTGTCACTGCAGACATCAGCAAAATGTATAGAGAGGTGAAATTGCAAGAACAAGACAAAGATTATCACAGATTCTTTCTGAGAAATGAAGATGGCAAAATCTGTGAAGCAAGGATGGCAAGACTCACTTTTGGCATGAGGCCATCTCCATTTGTTGCAACTGCTGTTCTCAGGCACCATGCTGAGCTCAACAAACAAGAGTTTCCAGATGCCAGCAAAGCAATATTGTATTCATTTTATGTAGATGATTTTATCGGTGGAGCAGCAACAGTGGAGGAAGCACTGCACTTACAACAATCTCTGTGCAAGTTGCTGAGCATGGCTGGGATGAACTTGAGAAAGTGGAGGTCTTCCCACACTGAAGTGCTCAACCAAATTCCAGAAGAAATCCAAGAAAAAGAAGATAGAAAATTAATGATGAAAGAAGAATCCCTCAAGACTCTGGGAACTTTACTCATCATATTTCAAGTTATTGAGGATTGTGGCTTGGATTCTAAGATTCCACAGATGTTGCCTTGCCAAAAAGAAGAAAATAAAAACAGCAACTATCAACAATAACACCACCATTCAAGATGACGAACTTTTTCTATCCTACAGTGACATCAGACATGCAAAATTTACATTGCTCAGGCAGCAACAAATGGACAGCTTTCCTGAGGAATGGAATTCGATCTCAAAAAACAAGCTACTTCCCAAGTCATCTCCTCTGGCGGGCCTGAGTGTCAGCATCTCTGACAAGCAAGTATTGATGGTTTCCGGAAGAGTCAGTGACAGAAAGTTGATTCCTCTGTCTGGAAAGCACATTCTGACCAAGCTGATGTTGAGGACACTTCATCAATTCTACTCTCATGCAAGCAACACTACACTCATCAGCATTGTGGGAAATGAATTCTACATCATTGGAATAAAAAATCAGCTGAAGAAAATATCAAGAACATGTACAAAGTGTCAACAAGTAAATGCTCATCCTATGTCTCAGAGAATGGGATTGCTGCCATCCATCAGGACCAAGCTTCAGCCTCCATTCTTCATCAGTGGAGTTGATTTTGCTGGTCCAGTCACACTGAGAGAGGGAGCAACCAGGAAGCCTGTACTCTTCAAGAGTTATCTCTGCTTGTTCATCTGTATGAGCACAAGGTGTGTGCATCTGGAAGTGTGCAAATCACTCAGCACTGAAGATTTCCTAGCTGCCTTTTGGAGGTTCAGCAACAGAAGAGGATGCCCACAAGAAATGTATTCAGATAACGGAAGCAACTTCCAAGGTGCAGCCAATGAGTTTTACAAGCTTCAACAGATAGTGAAGAAGGCAAAACAACAACTGCAAGCTCATGTGCAGAACATAAAATGGCACTTTACACCACCAAGATCTCCAAATTTCGGAGGCATTTGGGAAGCAGGAATAAAGGTGATGAAGACCTTGATGAAGAAGATGGTGGAACCACATCCACTCAAACTTGATGAGCTCATGAATGTCATCACCAGTATTGAAGCCTTAATGAACAGCAGACCACTGTTATCTGCTGAAGGAGTGGAACTTGAGGAAGGACTGGCTTTGACTCCAGCTCATTTTCTTATCTACAGGCCAATGAAGGCACCCCCCACTCCAGCAATATCAGCTGCAAAAATCACATCTCTCAGAAGGTGGCAACTTGTGCAAAGATTGCAGCAAGACTTTGAACAAGCATGGAGAAGCAGCTACCTTCAATCACTCCAAGCCAGAAGCAAATGGAGGAAGCCTGAACAAAATCCTAAGGTTGGTGACATAGTATTTGTGAAGGATGACACCCTGATGCAGCATGACAGATGGCCACTTGGGAGAATAACAAAGTTGTTTACTGGAAATGACGGAGCTGTCAGAGTGGTGGATGTTTACTGCAACAACAAAACGTACAGAAGAGCTATAAATATGCTGATTCCACTTCACCTAGAAGCAGATGAAAACAAAGCAGCATCTCCTCAACCCAACTCCAATTCAAAAGCCGATGGCTGCCAGAACACCAACACCACATCTACACAGTAAAAGTCAATGTCACTGGCTACTTGTCCCAACAAGGATTACATGTTCAATGTTTACGTGGTGTCACCTTTTCTATTAGTGCATCTTACTTCAATGTTGTGGCCGGAGTATGTTTGGGTTTCCCAAACATCAACTAACTATTTGCTGTTGAGCAGCACTGAACAGTCAACAACACTCATTAAATAATGGAGTCATAAAACCCATTAAACACTCTTTTAATGTATTTGATTTTCACATATGCTGACTCATGTTTTTTGTTCTTGGTTTTGGTTGGGTGCTCTCTGTTTTTTTGAGAGTGTCCAGGTTTTGAAAATGAGAACAACTCTATAGCTGAATAACCAGAGTTTCAGTACTTGCGACACTAACAACTACCTCTATGAGGTCATAAGACTTGCATTTGGTAATGGTCATCAATACTATACTGTATCATGCCAAGTTGCTTATGGCCTTAGTGGTTGTCATAGCTCCTATGACTTGCCATTTTTCTTCCCATTACTGCACATCTGAACTGGAAGCCAATATATTTGGCCAATGGAAGAAAATTTTTGTTCCCTATTCTGACATCAGCTGAAAAATGTACAAATGCCTCATAGTGACATTAGAAATTGGGGAAAGAACATACTCATACTTCAGAAAAAGCATATGATGACTAAGCTATTAGTGTGTCATACTGGATTCTGCACTGGGGGTGGGAAACACTGGTGTACTTGGCCAGTCTCATTTTGGAAACCCACACTGCTTTGATGGACATGCCTATGTGAAAGTGTATACCTTATACTAACCTGTGCTTTGTCACAAATTCAAGCTTATAGCTATTGTAGCTACTTACTAAATTAAAATTCTAGGGGAAGTAAGGCTTCGAAGAGATGGGGGATTTCAGGGTGCCTCTGCACAAAACCTGGTTATACAAGCTAATTTGACACTGTGCTTCTGAAGCTGTGATATTAGCACTTGTGCACTTAGAGGACATTACCTCAGAGATACATAATAAAAACGGATAATCACTTAATAAACTGTTTAAACCATATTTAAGCAATGGGCAATCTGAAAAAGTCCTTCAACAACAGCTCAATGAAGAATAAGCAGATAAGTAAAATGATTTCACTGAAGTTAATCAGAATTGCATGAACTAGAATAACAGGACTTTATACTCGATCTTCACTGGGGGGGGGGGGGGGGGGGGGGAGTGAGATAAGAAAGAGATTTGTATAGTCACAAAAACCGTTTAGCCACATGAAAATGGTGCAGTCATGATCATGAAAGCTTGGACAAACTACTACAAATTCCTACATTTTTTCATAACTTATATTGAAATAAATTCAGAAGGGATAAAAAAAAATTAGGGTGGAAATCCCAGGGCTCCACAGTTGCGTAGCCGTATTACGAATCAGTAGACTAGCGCGCAACAATAGTTTAGACGACCACTTCCAGTCGAGAGTTTTACTTATATGGTAAAGCGTTTTCAACTTATTTAACCTGGCGATAATTACCTACACATAACTGGAAAAGGGTTTTCCATGAGATAATGCAGTAGCTTTGCGAGGCTGCTGGGGAGGAAACAGCCTTATTATAACGGTCCAGCGTCTTGCGCAGCGAAGTACTTAGGGCCTGAGGGCGGTAGTTCACGATGCACAGAGCCGCCTATGTCTACGCAACAGTACATAGCCTAACAAATATTTAAAGTAGCTACATTTTCATCAATGCCGTAGGAGGGACATTATAAACTCAAGGTGGGGTCACTATCTAATTGTGTCTTTCTCTGGAAGGACCTGGGACCTGAGTTATCAAGTAAAAAACTACAGCAATAAAACTGTGTAGTGGTATGCACACTGGATGCTGGCGCTTATGAGGGATTCTTCTTCAATATCATCAGTCATGTTATTCTTAACAGTTCTTAACTTTCTAATTTTGCTTAATAATATAATGCAAGAAGTTAACTAAAACAATTAGTTAAATGCATTAACTAACACAATTAGTTAAATGCATTAGCTAACACAATTAGTTAAATGCATTAACTAACAACATTTGGACCCTTCAGTAAACCATGAGTAAAACAAAGGTGTAAAATACAGACCTGTAAAACTACAGTAAAACATGGTACAATGTTTTACTTAAGGTTTCCTGTCAAGTAAAACTAAGTATGTTTACTAAATGAGTAAACTATGCAGTAAATCTTTAGTGTAATAGTTTCCTAAATTTAGTAAAACAAGCACCTTCAAGCAGTGTATTCTCATTCTAACAACCAATATTATGTGAATTAAAACTTAACCTGACGTTTCAACTTCTTGTCAAAGTCCTCTTCACGGGTCAAGAAGTCGAAACGTCGGGTTAAGTTTTAATTAACATAACACTGGCTGTTAGAACGAGAAAATTTGCTATTATTACAACTATTTGAGTCAAGAAAGACCGAACAACAAAATATTAGCCCAACTCAAACGTAGTAAGAACACTGCACAGAGTTTATTTTCCTTCTTTATTGAATGTCTACACTAAATCAAACATGTACCTCCGATCATTTCATAGAGTCTAGCAATCTACATAATAATACACTCGTCTGTCAGCAGCAACAGCAACAGTGTGTGTATTCATGAATAATTCATGAACTGTGCCGGGTTGGTAAAGCATCGCCACTAATTGAATAGGTAAAGCATCGCCACAAATTGAATAGGTAAAGCATCATCACATTCAATAGAAGCAGTTAGGAAACAGCCACTATTGTGTAATTATGGGCTGGTGAGGACGGCAAAAGTTGATGAAGCATTCAAAAGGGAAGGCGACAGTTTCACATAGACTAAGTCCACACACAATCATGCTTAGAAGGACAGAGACATTGAGGAAGAGAGGAGATGGACACAGGAGACGAAAGGAATCCATGGAGGAAAGGGCCCAGGAAGAAAGAGAGCAGGAGAGGGAAAATGAAGTAACTAAACAAACTGGTAGAGGATATAATTAAGAATGAATAAAAATATGTTATTGCATTCTTAATCTGCACCAAGTAGTACATCTAGTGCCACTGTGAGACAGGGGCAGGGGGGTGGGGGTACGTGCTAGATAATTAATTAATGCCGCTAATCCATTACGAATGGTTGACCACACCTACTTAGTAAAAGTGCTGTCCCCTCCAAAGCCCTCCTAGTACATACCATGAAATCTTTATAGTGATTCCAGAAGACTTCACTGCCCCTGCTTGCACTGTCCATAAACTGTGGTCTGAGGTTCTCTAAGAATCTCCGACAAGAAAGAGACACAAAGAAGATATAATTATGAGAACGCAACAAACTATATTTATTTTTCACCAATACGTCTTTACAAGCAAGTTGTCTTGAAATTTTATACTAACTAACAAACAAACAAACACACATTAAGTACAACTTAATTATAATTACTAGAAGGGGAGGGGGGAGGGACCAGCAGGATTCTGTTTAGTGGAGTATGGGACGAGGCCGACGTCCAAGCAAACCAACAAAAACAAAAAAACAAAACAAAAAAAAAAACCCTGAGGGTCAATATACAAATAACATACAACCGTCTACACACATATATGAACAAACAAATATCCCCGATTCTCAATTCCGCCACCCCTGATAGTGTCTCACTGGCTCGCTAATACTAATTAACACTTACTAGTACCCAAATATCAAAATCAACAGATGCTTAATGAGAACTTTAAAATTGAAGTCTACTAATAGACACACACACATCACACTTCATGTAAGGAATATCAATATAACAGGATGAATTCTTTCCCTCAATAACAACGAAGCATACAACAAACCAACCAAATTATGGAAACTGCCTATCAGATATTAATAATTATTGCACAAATGATTAGTTTTAAAAGATTTGGTGCTAAATTCCAAAATTCCATCGTGTATATGTAAAACACTCAGAATACCTGTAAAATAGATCCATTTGAACGACATCATATTGTCATATAGTGATACAGCCGCTTCTGCAGTGTCTATCTAGTAAAGAAGAAAGCAGGCAATGAAATAAGAATGGATTCAAGCGAGTCAAGGTATACAACTGTCGGACATCACGGCATCTTCTCTAAAATAAGTGAAAGAGATACCTACGGCCAATTAGCAGACGGCAGAGGAATTAGTGTGGGTGAAGATGCTGTGAGAACCTCAAGGTGTTTGGAACCCACGGGCAGTAACTTAAACACATCGGAAACTTCGGCTGAAACTTCTAAGAGGTTTGTTTGTAGGAAACCAATCGTTGTCACCCTGTGTCTGGCCATTATTGTTGTCACTGGCATATTACTAATAATGGCCATGTGGGCGTTCACCGGCAAATTCTTATACGGGAATCAGAAGTACATCAACGCCTTGCAGCAGGAGATCAGCGATAACAAGTACACCATTAACAAATTAGAGTCGCAGCTTCGCAAGTTCAACCAGTCAAATCATGGCAGCATTCCACACCACTGTTGAACTTGAGAGTCATAAGAGAGATGATAGTGGACTGTTTCAACGTTGGACGTTGATCAGTGTGAAATCTTCTCAAGATGGAGAAGCCCCTCTCCGAGTCTGCATTTAATGTAGGTATTGAAAGCAAGCCTGTCATCAGCTTGTACAGAGAAGGAAACCTCAACTGTCCATCAAGAGTTTTCATTTTCCCCACTTCGAGCACCAGCTCTTGGCTTCCAACCAACTGCAGATTTATATGTTGGCTTCTCTAGGGAAGGACGATCACTTGGTGAAAGTTTCAAGTTCTTTATTCTGAAATGACCAGGCTTGTTCGTCTCTATGCAAGTAATCTCTTAAAGACAGGAACCATTACTCTCAGCTGATCAAGTGAACAAGATTCATGCAAGTCTAATTGAGGAAATCATAACACACCTCAGGAGGCTAAGCCACCGTGTTGTACAGTGTTTCAATATAGTGGTAGGCTCAAAAGTAAAAAGAGACCTCCACAAATCACAAAATTCCTGTTTCCTTTTACTAGACAAGCTTCAACACCCACTAACTAAGCCGATTCTTTGCTTTTTAGCCTTTATTCTACCTTCTATGAATAGGTTTAACATTTTGTTTCAGAAATCAAGTGAAAATACTGCATGTCTACTTTATTCTGAAATGACCAGGCTTGTTCGTCTCTATGCAAGTCTTCTCTTAAAGACAGGAACCATTACTGCTGCTGAAGATGATCTTACTTCACTTAATTTCACTAGAGACAAACAGTTAGATGACGAGGATTTAGGAATAGGAAATGATACTTGGGCATGTATTTCTGCATTAGAAGAAGAGATGGACATCAAACCCTTTTTCAGAGCTGTTCGAGATTTTGACATTGCTACTGTTAAGAAAATGTTAAAGAAGTTTCCATTCAGTGACTCAATACTGAAAGATTTGGGGATAATAAATCCTGAACAGGTATGCTCGTACAGTTTCAGCACTGTGGAAAAACTTGCAAAAACAGATACCTTGCACAATTAGATGGGTTAAAATCGTACTTTCTTTCCTGTGATGATGCTGAGACACTAGTAAAGTACTATGTATACTGCTATGAAAAAAGTAATTGAGCGGGTATGGGTAGATTACGTCTGCGCCGTGCTGATAATAGATTTAGTAGAGCTATTAGTTTAATTATAAGTTGCGGCATATATAGAACATAACTGGGCGTGACATGTGATGGGTTAGATAACTAGCATGAATATGATTATTACGTATGAGATGATCATATGGTAAAGTATGGTATTGAATAGAATAGAGAGTTCGAAATCGATATGTATTCAAAGTTCTTGCTTGAGTCTTGAGTCTTCGGAACAATGTCCAGAAGTCCTGGACAGGCTCCCGGGGGCTAGTGAGAAATAGAGAAGTGGTAGAGGTAGTTCACTGTATGTGTAGATTAGATAGGTATGAGATAGTAGTAGGTGACGATCAACGTCTTGATGGTAGTGATGATATACTTTTCTTTCTTCTTTACCGGTCTTGAGTGAGTGGATGGTCTTCAGGGATGCATGGGATGAGCAAGTTGGCTGCCCGCACGTAGCTCTTCCCTTGGCGCAGGATCCGGGCTGCGCGGACCTGGCCATCGTTGCCTGGAAACACCTCTTGGATGATTCCCAAGGGCCATTGGCGGTGACTGAGTGACTCGTCTTTTATGTAGACTAATTGTTGGACTTTGAGAGGTGTTGACTTTTGTTTCCATTTGCTTCGTTGGTGTAGAGTGTTAATGTAAATGTTGCTCCATTGTTTCCAAATATCTTCCTGAATTCTGGCAACTAATTTCCATCGTCTGAGTGAAGGTACGAATTTGGGGGGTGTGTCTAGCGCAGGCGTGGCTAGAAGTGGCCTACCGATCAGAAAATGACCGGCGGTCAAGACGTTTCCGGTATGTTGATCCTCTTGGGTAATTGGTGCTAGGGGGCGTGAGTTCAAGATTGCCTCAGCCTCAGTGAGGACAGTCTCGAGCTCATCATAACGTAGGAGGTGTGGTGACGCGTTCTTCTTTAAGATGAGTTTCATCTGGCGGATGGCTGCCTCCCAGAGTCCTCCGAAATGAGGAGCTCTGGGTGGTGAGTGGTGCCATTGGATGTGGTGTGCCTGGCAAAAGGCTATCGTGGTCTCTCGTGACTCGAGATTCTCCCTCAGATCTCGAGTCTCCTCCCGGGCGCCTAAGAAATTGGAGCCATTGTCACAATAGATATGACCAGGAGAGCCCCTTCTGGCGATAAATCTTTGGAGGGCAGCCCGGAAGTCGACTGAGCTGAGGGAGGCACATAGTTCTATGTGAACTGCTTTGGTCACCATGCAGATGAATAATGCGGCATATGTCTTCACTGGCACAGGTTTCCTGACGTAACCTTGGCGAATGTAGAGTGGGCCAGCGAAGTCAACTCCAGTTACGTAAAAGGCTGGAGTGGGAGTGGTCCTGGCAGCGGGGAGCATGCCCATGAGATGAGAGATAGGTTTGGCATACGCCCGCTGGCACAGGGCGCAAGCTCTGCTCAATTTCTTGAGCAGATTGCGCAGACCTGAGATGAGGTAGGTGGAGGAGATAGATGCGTGGAGAGCTGAAATTCCTGGATGATGGTGAGTGACGTGTAACGTGGAACATAGTAGTATAGTGAACTTCGAATTGACGTCGAGAGGGTAGAGATGTTTCGGTTGAGAGAGGTTGTCAGGGTTCCTGACACGACTTTGGCAGATGAGAAGGCCATTGTTGATTGATACGTTGGTATTGGCGAGGTGATGACTTTTGTTTACAAGCTTACCCTGATTGAGGGAAGTGTGAATTTCAGGGAATGACTGCTTCTGCGAGAGAGCAATCAACACTTGCATAGATCTGTGAACTTCGGCTGAGGAGAGATCAGAGTCTTGTGTTTTCGAGCTTGCTTTCTTGGAGTTGTTGAAGAAACGAAATATCCATGCAACCACTCTGGTGAGCTTATGCACAGATGAGAATTTAGTCCAGAGGTCATTGAGAAAGGTGTCTTGTCCTGCGTTGTCCCGAGGAGTAGGAGAGATGGCGAGAACGGATACTTCTTCTTGAGGTCTTGAGACTTGCGTTGTTGGCCATTGAGAAGGCGGTTGAGATAGCCATGGAGGTCCCTGCCACCATAGCTCGTCGTGAATGAGAGAGTTGGCTTCTACACCGCGGCTAGCATGGTCAGCCGGGTTGTTTTCAGTTGCAACGTGCCTCCAGGTGGTGGAGGGCAGCGTATCTTGGATAACTTGGGTCCTGTTAGCCACAAACTTGTCCTTGATTTGAGACGGAGACTTGGAGAGCCATGACAGAACAATGGAGCTGTCAGACCATGCAAACGTCATATTGGGGGCGATGTCCAGTGTCTTGGCGGTAGAGGCGAGAAGTTTGGCTAGCAGGAGTGCCCCGAGTAGCTCTGCTCTGGGCACCGTGATATGTTTGAGAGGGAGCACCCTTGCCTTGGCCGTAACCAGGGCAGTGTGGATGCTGCCATCTACCTGCACCGCGCGCAGGTAGACAACAGCACCATAAGCCACATCAGAAGCGTCTGAGAACCCATGGAGGGAAACAAACACAGATGGCTCCTTGAAGTACGTTCTGGAGATTAGGTGCTGCTTGATGGACTCCAGACCTTCCACCCAAGAAGACCAGGTAGACTTCATGTCGTCTGGGAGGGGCTTATCCCATGGTAGGCGGCGTCTCCATGCCTCTCTAAGGAGGAGCTTGGCCTTGATGGTCGCTGGAGCAAAGAGCCCTAACAGGTCATAAACTCCAGCAGACACAGAAGCTACAGTCCTCTTTGTAACTGCAGCCGAGTCGTCGACATCTGGGACCGAGATGAGTAGTAGATCCTTGGTGGTGTCCCAGTGAAGTCCTAAGGCTTTTGGTGAGCTTGAGAGATGTAAACGATTGTTGATGTCTTCCTCCCGCAGTTCTGGGGGAGTGTCCTTGATGAAGTTGATGGAATTGGATCTCCATTTCCTGAGATTCATACTGGCATGTCTTAGCAGGTCGCAGAGCTGGTTGCGAAGTTGGATGGCTTCCTGGGTGGTTTTTGCACCAGCCACGAAGTCGTCCACATAGAACTGATGCAGAATTGCGTGGGCTGCTTGAGGGTGTGAGTCTTGGAAGAGCTCTGCCAAGTGCCTGAGTGATTGTGTAGCCAGGAACGGGCTGGAGGCGACCCCGAAGGTCAGCCTAGACATCCTGCAGTCAGCTATGGAGCCGCAGGGTAGACGTAGAAGGAATCTGTGAAGGTCGTGATGCTCCGGGTGCAGTAGGATTTCCCGAAACATTTTACCTATATCTGCGGTAAGTCCCACAGCATAGGTCCTGAACTTGATTAAGATGTCTTCGAGATGAGGGTAGAGGTTTGGTCCAACATGTAACTTGTCATTAAGGGAGGTGCCCGTGGTGGATCTGGCAGAGGCGTCGAATACGGGCCTAACTTTAGTTGTTGAGGAGCTGTCTTTAAAGACGCCGTGGACCGGTAGATAGAATATTTCATGAGGAGGTAAAAGTTCTTCCTTTGGGATGATGTGGGCATGGCCCAGCTTGAGGTAGTCATGGAGGGCTTCGTTGAAGATTGATAGCTTGTCTTTGGCTGATAATGACTTCTCGTTAGAGTAAAGTCTGGATAACGCCTGTCTCCTGGTGTCACCAAGAGCCGGAGAGTTGTCCTTGACAGGTAACTTGACTTGGATGCGATTGTCTTGGACCTTGACGTTGGTGTTGTAGTGCTTTAGAGTTTTCTGCTCATCTGGGGTGAAGGGGGAAGCTTCTGGAACTCGATCCAAGTCCCATAGGCGAGATAGATCATTGTGAAGATCCGAATCGTGGGGGAGAATGGTGTAAACTTGGGGTCTAGATGCCAAAGGGCCAACCACTCCGTAGCCAAATTTTGTGCTTATGAAGCGGTAGCGTTCGATGGCGGTGACTCCTCCGCATAAGTCCCATGGGTGCTCCTCCCCAAGCAGAATGTCGACGACTCCGCCCATAGACGGGTCACTAAGCACCAGGCCGTTCTGGGAAGCCAGATGCAGGATGCCTTCTCTGTCTTGAGGAGGTGATGATGACAACTTCTTGGGGAAGAGCAGGAACTCGATGGGAGGGGTCTCGTAGTCGGAGACGGTTGATTTGAGGGAGGCGATGACCTTGTGGCGGGTACGGATAGTGCCTCGGTCTGCACCAGTGAAGGTGCCGTCGTGAGGGAGACGTTTGAGGTTGAGGGTGTCGGCGAGCTCGATGGACATGAAGCTGGCGCCACTGCCGTGATCTAGCAGGACGCGAGCCTTGGTGGCTTTGTCTCCAGTCTTAACCAGAGCGGCCACAGAGCAGATGAAGTTGCCGTTGGTCCTGCCTTCCTGAGGAGGTGGGGCAGGAGTGGGTGCGACCATTGCCACAGATGTGGGCGTGGTTGTGGGAGGTGCTGAGCTGGGTGCTGATCTGCCGTCCCTGTGGAGAAGGGAATGATGTCTTTGATGGCAGTGTCTACAGGAATACTTGCTGGAGCAGTTCCTAACAGCATGTGAGGGGCCAAAGCAATTGAGGCAAAGGCGCTTCTCACGAACCAGCTTGTTGCGCTCATCCACTGGGAGAGCAGCGAACGTGGTGCACCTCACCAGCAAGTGTCCTTCACCGCATGAAGGGCACTTTGCTGGGGTGTGGTTCCTCCTGGACGACGGCGAGGAAGAACCGTATGCAGGTCTGGGTGGACCTTGAAATTCAGGAATGGAAGGAGTGGAGGTAGGTGGGGCCGTCATGGATGACGTGGGTGCCCGGGAAGGGGTGTGGTTGTCGGACCATAGTAGACGTTGGTTGAGGAATTTGATGAAGTCCTTCATGGAAGGATCCTTGAGGTTTTCCCTTAACAGCTTGTCCCAGTCCTCTTTGAGCTTTCCTTTGAGGTAGGGCCTGTATAGGTGGGGAAAGAGTTGAGACATGTGATCAGATAGTAAAGATTCAAGGTTCTTGTAAGGCATAATGACTGATTCAACAAACTTCCTTATTGATGCGGCGTTGTCCTCAATGTGGGGAACGTTGGTGACTTTTTCCACTAGGAGAGGTACGATCAGCTGAGGTCTGCCGTAGTGCTCTTTCAAGCCGGCGATCAGCTCGTCAGTACTCGACCCTGTCGCGTGAAGTTGATCGACAAAGGACTTTCCATTTTGTGGGATGATGGACTGCCTGATGATCTGGTATTTGTCCTCTCGAGAGTATCCCTCAGCGCGGTGCTTAAGCTGCGAGACCAGCCCCAGCTCGAATGGCTTCCACAGAAGTGGATCCCCGTTGAACTTTGGTGTTTCTACTTTGAGGGGTGCCATCTTCAAGCTAGGAGGATCTGCTTTGCTCAGCTCCGCTGCATGGGACGAACGTGGTGTAGGAGTAGGTGTAGATGCGGCTACGAGGCGCATTAGATTGGTATACATGGTGTCGATATCCATGGAGAGATGAGATAGAGATTCGTCGTCGGGTGCGGCTAGTAGTGATTCAGAGAATGTGGAGTAGGCTGTAGATACTTCAGTGTACTGATCTTGATGGGTAGAGACCGCTGAGTCCAGAGCTAGCAAATTGCGCAGCTTCTTGGACAGAGAGCGAGCATCTCTGTGTGCCTTGGAGACTGATGATAGGATTCTGATTTCGTCCAGTAGGGAGTCGTGGAGTTCAATATGCTTTTCTCTTTCTTCATGAGGAGTGAAGGCATCTGGATCTGATGCGCAGGAGTCAATGGATAGTTGGATTTCGTCGTGTTTGTCCACGCAATCTTTTATGTCTTGGTGGAGTGCTGAAATTATGTCAGCTGATATCGAGGAAGGGTCTTTCGTGAGTAGTAGTTGCAGCTTCTTGGACAGCCGAGTGGCGACGCCTCTCTTTTGTCCCCTTTGTGCCTTGAGACGTTTGAGCTCTAATACTTCAGAGTCTTGAAGGGAATTTGCCGTGTGCGTGTACGTCAGATCCGTGGATGCAGACGAAGTAGATTGCGAGTCTTCAGACATGATCAGGTAAGAGGTCGACACTGTGAGTAGTAAACTTGGAGGGTACGTAGTCGTCACTTGGAAAAGTGAAGACTGACTGAAGACTGGTAAATGGTCGTCAACCGGAATTAACACCCGGCCGGAGAGAAATGGCGGCAAATGCGCAGAGTTGAGAAATTGGAGTAGAACTACGGCAGAACTTCGGCTTCGTCACTGGAAAGTCTCGGAGGCTCGAAGGACCATGAGCGGGTATGGGTAGATTACGTCTGCGCCGTGCTGATAATAGATTTAGTAGAGCTATTAGTTTAATTATAAGTTGCGGCATATATAGAACATAACTGGGCGTGACATGTGATGGGTTAGATAACTAGCATGAATATGATTATTACGTATGAGATGATCATATGGTAAAGTATGGTATTGAATAGAATAGAGAGTTCGAAATCGATATGTATTCAAAGTTCTTGCTTGAGTCTTGAGTCTTCGGAACAATGTCCAGAAGTCCTGGACAGTAATAAAAGACATCTATAAATAACTGGTCGATGTCAACAGGTAGTGTCTTCATGCCCTCCTTGATTGTTAGGTCAGCCAGGTGGCATATACAGCCCACATCCAAGAGGTTGGGGCACTCATTTTTGATCAGTTTTTGCACACCTGACCTTACAACCTTCATCACGTTTGTGGTATATCAGACATGAAAGCTATGCATTTACGAAAATCTACACTGTAAAAAAAGTGGTGGGAATATCCCACCAAACTTGGTGGGACAGCTTTGTCTCCACAGTCCCACCAAACTTGGTGGCAGAATCACACCAATATTTAAGTGTGAATGTCCCACTTTATAAGGTGGGAGAGTCCCACTATAATCAGTGGGAGAGTCCCACTATAATCAGTGTAATTTTCCCACTATAATCAGTGTAATTTTCCCACTACATTTAGTGTAATTTTCCCACTATATTTAGTGTATTTTTCCCCACTTTATTGTATCAAATTAAATAGATAGAACACGCACACAATAGCATTTAACATAATCATGAAAAAATATGATTTTATCACAGAACACAAGTTTAAATGTTTTTAAGACAAGCTATAAAATGCTTGACTGATGCAGGTAATTTAGAGTTCTTGTTCAAAAATACATACTCCATGAATGCATAAAAATTATTACACCCCTGGGGATAATGTATATTAAAACAAAAAAAAAGCACTTAACAATAGAAGTGGTATGTTCTCTATAGGAGTGCACTCGCACACGATTACTTTATCCACCACAAGGAAAGCTTGCTCCCCATGCTCCAACACAATAATGTAAGGAGACTTCTGTCCCTTCTTGATAAAGCCGGAAACATCACCCTGCAAAGAAAAAAATATCTTTTGTCAATTATATCAGCTTCAAATTTCCTAAAAATAAAAATAGATTATGCACAAAGCTAAGGCTTTTCACAACCATAAAACCCTGAGGGATGTACCCAACGCAATCCCAACACAATTTTGTAAGCTGAAAACCGTAAACAACAAACTACCTGAGGATAATAATCAAGTTAGAATATTAAGTGTCACTGGCAAATTCTGACTTAATGAAGCACCATAGGTGCGAACCCTCAGCGCCACTATACACTAGCTAGTTATTAAACCATTTCTCAGACCTATCAAGTATAAACAAAGGTGTGCAATGAAAACAGTAGATGTAAATGCGTCTTAATAATGGAATCCAACACACTCAGAGATAGCTTTAACACACAAGTCAAGTGCTTAACTTTTGAGCATAAAGAAAACTACCTTATGCTGCAAGAAATTAATAGCTCACATGATAACATGTGACAAAATGGGTGTTACCCACAAAAATTCGTACCTATACGGAGCTGTAGCTTCGTGTTTTCTCAAAAAGTATCACAACAAAAGGTTTTAAATTGTCCTTCAAATTAAGTGCATACCTAAACAGTTAATTGTAAGTAATCTCCAAAATCAGACAGACAGACAACAGATAACTCTCTCGCGCTGAGGGTAAATAAAGGTGGTCTGACAAAGTGTCAGATTGTGCTTATACGAGTAAGGTGACAAGGTTAAACACATATGTTCACCTGGCAAAAAGAATTTTTCTTACATGCATTAAGTAGCTCAGATTTTTACGGTTATGACCTTATTTTAAAATTGATATTTCATGGTGTAATTAGCTTTAGGCTTACCTGGCTAGGGCAAATAATTTTTCTATAGTCTGCTTTGTGTCGACTGTCAGGAATTAGGCTAGTGACCAGAGCCATTGTACTGAGAGAAGTGTTCAAATCTGCATACAGGTAAGAATAGTTAAACTCTAATAAAAGTGCACCATCAATAGTTACCATTTAACTGTATCTCAGCTTGAATAACGGCAAGAGAAGGCCGGATTCCACACTCAAGTTCCACTTGCTTGAGGACTTTCGGTACCCAATTCTTTTTCCACTGCTCCACAATAGAGCAGGAATCACGTACGCTTGCATGCAGGTGGCTGTGGCATGCCATCATCATCACTGTCAGGAAGGCTATAATAATAATAATAATAATAATGAAGCACCGAAGGTGCGAACCCTCATAGACAGGTCGTTTTTTTGTTTATTCTATATTCTGGAAGCATTTTAGAGGAAAAGTTGGCAGACAGTATTCTTTACCTATTTTTACCATGAAAAATCCAAATATGATGTCTGCCAAGCTGGCAAATAACCACATAAGCTGTTATTTGCAAATTAATAGTGATATCAATTAATTAAATGCATAATTAGTGGTAATATAAAGGATATATTCATGAAAATTCATTTTGACATAATTGTTCACTGTCTTTGCATGCACAACCTCTGGTACAGTGTAGATTTAACTTTTTACAATTGCAACGCAATGTTTTGCAACCAGTCTTGCAATTGCACGTAATTATTTCACGGCAAGAATCGGGTACTGGAGTTAGTGACATCAATTCAGGCTTGACTGTGGTTTCCTCTACCCTCCAACCCAAACCTTCTGGATTAGGAATATTAGGATGGGATGAATGGGCTTGTCTCCATACAACCGTCTGATAATGAGCACGTCGTATATGAAAGTGCAGTGCATCACTAGTTGGAGGTAGTGATTCTGGCGATCGTGATTTGTTGAATAGAACTGCTCTAGCTTCATCAGTAGTGCTCACTTGTTTGAGGTTGTAGAGTTGGTTTTTGAAGTCTTGATGGGTTCAAACAGTGAAGCAAACGTCTTTGGTTTGTTTTTGTGGAGGGGATCTCGAAATTTTTTTGAACCAGAAGGCATAAGTCTTTCTTCAACAAACTGGTTCAGCTGCTTCAAACCATCACTACTAGCATTCACGAGGTCTCTTGCTATTACTTCTGTAGCTACATCCTTTGTGGCAATGTTGTGTAGAATCTGGACTTGTGCTTCTTCCTGTCTGAGCATACCAAAGGAGGCAAGCATACTGTACAGGCGATCTTCATCTTGGCACTCCAGTCTTATTCTGCCAGCAGTCGATTCATTATGGACTAGGTCATCCATTCGGTTGACACCAAACAGTGCTCTTGTTTCCAATGCTATGTGTGATCGTATGTTATATGACAATGCCCACCTACTCAATGCTGTAGAAGTTTTTGTAATACCAATGATGCCACCACCTTTTTTACCAATTCCATTCAGCCATTCTTGGCTTTGGTCGGGATCCACTTGGTTGAACTTCAGGCTAGATCTTTTGACGACAAAATTTCCACTGTCAAACTCTTGTTGGACTTCAGCAGGAAGCTGGTGCATCTCATTCAAATATATGGTTCCCCAGCGTGCATAATTGGTGTGGTCATATCTCATGAAGAGAGGCAACATGTGCTGGAAGGAATGAATATGGAGGCTCCACAAACCTTCCCTTTGGGCACGAATGAAAAGGAGAAGAATTTGTACCATTTGCATATAGGACCACCAGTACCTAAAATTTATGTCATCTTTTCTTGATGTCACAAAGCCATCTATGATATTGGAAAACTCTTGGCTTTCTAGAATCGAAATAAGCTCTACTAAGCCATTCTCTTGCGCAGATTTTTCAAGTATCTTCTCCTTTAGAGAAATACTTTTGCCTCCAATGTAGTCTAGCAGTTGTGGCATCAGAATGCGCCACATGGCTTGCAGTGTTAATTTATGCACCCGAACACCTCGTGCATATGACTTCCCACTGACAACATTTTCTCCTGCTTTTGGACCCAATACATTGCTCTCGATCCATGCCTCTAAACGCCCTGAGGAATTCATGTGCTTTCCGATAACCTTAAAAAATGCCAGAATTGTATGCAGTCCACCAAGTCTTACTACCAAGAAGTTTAGGTTGTTTGCCCATTTCAGCTCCATCAATTTGCAGTACAGTGCTTCATCCACAGTGAGGACTACATGTTGCTGTCCTAATGCATTGGCTACATGCTTGCATCTAAGCACAACAGTGTTTAGAGTGTCAAGTTCATGTGCTGGTGACTGGATAATGGGCATGTAACCGATGGTAGTAACTTCAGCATCTACTGTGCTAAGCTTCTGATTAAAATTTGTCCAGCCTATCTTGTTGTCCCTATCATTGCGAGTAAGGAAGAATGCCATGTCATGTGCATTAGCTTTTAGAATTTCAGGGTTATGAAATTCAGATGCTACAAACCATTCTTTCTGTGTTTCTGAGGTAGACTTTGGTTCTGTCACACCTGCAGTTCCTGCAGGAATCAGTTCTTCCATGATAGCTGGAACACGAGTGGTACTCTCTTTTAGAGGTTTTAGATTTTGTAACCCCATATCCAAGGCTGGCCCACGCTGCCAAGCTGCAAACTGTGTTGCATGGAAGCTATTCTTTCCATCAAGACTGCTATCATTAATGTCAATGTTGTCACAAGTGAAGTGAACAAACCTATTGGAAACAAGACTGGAAGGGATAACTGCTCCAGTAGTCATATTCATTGATTTTAAGGTATTTTCAGCTAGAGTATTGTCAACTTGTAAGACATTTTCATAGCTGATGGTATGACCTGCATTATGGAAGAGTTGAACAAGCTCCTTAGACCTAGTGGTTTGGTGCAACGTGCTTGCCAAACCAATATGTTTAGGAGTCCAATTCTTCCCGCCAGTAGCATTATAAACAAAATCTTGAGCCAGGCTAAACGTTACGTTTTGAACTCTGGATTTGCTACATTGATCACTACTTTCTTCCAATCCTGTGTCACAATCAAAAACACTTTGCCCACCCAGAACTAGTCTAATGAACATGTAAAGACTATCTGGAATGCAAGCCATCACAGAATCTTCTGATATATCCAACCCGTTGGCTCTAGGCCTTGCTAATATATCTGATCGAATTTTTAGAGCTACATGGACTAATTCAAGAAATTCATTATCACCTGGTTTGTAAACCGGCATAATGAACTCATCATCTGTTTCATCCAACAATTTGGAAACAGGAACATGCCGAAAATTTGTAGGCACCAGAACTGTCTGCCTGTCACCAATTGCTTGATTTTGCATTACTACAAAATCATAGAGATGAAGCTGTGATTGTAGCTTTTCCTTAAAGGTGGCTCGTCTACTCACAAAGCTCTGGGGAATTTCTATTCCAGCCTGCTCTGCTAGCTCACAATACCTATTCCATACTTCCGATAGTTCAAGAATATGGCCTTGATTGGCGGAGTTTTTCATCTCCTCAAGAAGCCACTGGATGGCAAGGTCAGACTTTGTGATGCTTCCAGCAGTTTTTGAAGTTTTTCTCATGAATGCTTTATGGCATGTGCAGTGGTATTTCCCCTCTGATGCTATTAGGTCATGTATACTTGATAGCCGTACACTGAGTAATTGATCATATTTAGATGCATCAAGGATCTGTTGACTCATCTTAAATGTAGTCACTGCTGATAACTTAGTTTGACTGGGGTTTTGACAGAACATGCATAAACTCCAGTCAATTGGCTGCATGGAACTCCGTAGACTATGACTGCTCGCACTTTGATCTGTGTTACGTATACCAGTACTGATACATGCAACTACAGAATCATTGCATTTTTCAAGCCTAGATATCTTGCTCCTACTGGTGAAGCTAGAATAACAGGACTTATGCCACACCAGGGATGTATCCTCCCGTATAGAAGCAATTCGGTCCATGACATCCCTGTTTTTTTGTATCTCGCAGCTTATGCCTGACACTTGCTGATTCTTTCAATCTTGCCAGTCCTTGCTCACTTGCATTTAGAAGCTTCTCATGTTTATCATTCTGGCAAATGATACACTGTTCAATGTTATCTTCCCTGCCTCTTTTTAGATTCAACATGGGATCCATTATTCTAAAAAATCAGTAACAAGAAAGGAGATGACTTATAGAGTACTTTCTATCAACCTAAGTATGAACCTTTAGCTTCTAGCTATGTCACTCTTCCTGCCATGATTTGTTGCCTTAATATCCTCCCAAATCTTCTATTCTTACTTAAATCAAACCCATAATCACTATCCCACTCATAAAAAGGCTATAAACTGCACCAATAGCTTACCTTTAGGTCTCTGCCTGCCAGTGACCTTCAATTTTGACACCAGCTGCATATGCCATGTGGTCTAAGCCACACCCTTCAATGGGTGTGGCTCTACCTAGCTGGCAGACAGTAAAATCAGATTTAGCACCCACAAAAGTGGTAATCTAGCATAATTGCCAGCTTTTCCCCTGAAATGCTTCCTGACTTCTTTAAATTCATAATTATGGTACATCTTGTCCTGACTATCAGCGCTACTAGCTACATAGCCAGCTATTACAAAATAACCTCAGACTGAAAGAATAATTTATTATTTACTATTTTAATAGGGCATCAATATAGCTCGAGCAATGAAAACGGTTAATTGTCTGTAATCTCCAAAATCAGAGTGTGACAGACAGACAGAAAGACAAACAGACAGGACGACTACTATATAACCCTCTCGTGCATGCACACTGAGGGTTAATAATAAACAACAGTTTCACCATGTTATCTACACTTACAGTGGGCTCTAATTGGAAGAGCATCTCGGGATGATGACCCAGAGCTGCTCGTTTTCCCAGATTTCTTCCTATTGCATGCAGGTGGCTGTGGCATGCCATCATCATCACAGTCAGGAAAGGCTATAATAATAATAATAATATAATAGTAATAATAATAACGATTTCACCATGTTATCAACACTTACAGTGTGCTCTAATTGGAAGGGTATCGCGGGATGAAATAATAAAAACTAAATTTCACCACATGTGACAGTCTACGGGAAAATCGGGCACAACGCGGCAAGCACCAAATTGGACAATTAATAATTTTATGGTTTCTATCAATTTTTTACCAAAATATTTTTAATGCATATATGGAATGATAACCTCTGTCTCTGAGTTTGAGGATGGTACAGTGCATGTTCTACAGTACGACTGGGCGGAACACTTTCAGCCTTACTTCAAGAGGGGAGCCTTTGATGGCATTACGTCATTCCACCACCTGATTTTCTCCTCAGGTACACCAGGCAAAGTTGGTTGTGAAGATGCGATGTGATGCTGAGGAGAAGACGCTCGCCCTCCTCACAAAGAACCACCAAGACTGGAAGCCACATCCCGAACAGCTACCCGAAGCGATTGAGCCACCAGGACTGCCACAGGAGAGGCAGAAGTATCTGCATGATAAAATCCGGGACTTTGTCCCGGATGCATGTAAAGACATTGTCTGTCCTCCACCTCATACTCAGACACCTCACAATCATGACTCCACACTTTTACCATCGACATCTCCTTCTCCCTCTCCACCATTCTCCCCCACCCAAAATAAGCCGAAAAAGTAGAGCCAACTAATTTTTTATTAAAGTTCTTATTAACTAATCATAATTACGTCATAATACATACAATTGCAACTTACCTGTAGCTACTATGCCAACAGTATCAAGATTCAAGCTAGAATATCCTTGTATAGCAGCAAGAACCCCTGATCCCGGGCATTCATTGCCTAGAAAAACACGAAAGAGAAGAAACGGAGAAAAAGGAGTAATAATGCAGAAAGCTATTACGAACTAACACTACTACGAACAAACACTAGAACAAACAAACACTAGAATGAATAAACACTAGAATGAACAAACACTAGTACGAACAAACACTAGTACGAACAAACACTAGAACGAACAAACACTAGTACGAACAAACACTAGTACTAACAAACACTAGTACGAACAAACACTAGTACGAACAAACACTAGAATGAACAAACACTAGTACGAACAAATACTAGTACGAACAAACACTAGTACGAACAAACACTAGAATGAACAAACACTAGTACGAACAAACACTAGTACGAACAAACACTAGTACGAACAAACACTAGAATGAACAAACACTAGTACGAACAAACACTAGTACGAACAAACACTAGTACGAACAAACACTAGTACGAACAAACACTAGTACGAACAAACACTAGTACGAACTAACACTAGTACTAACAAACACTAGAACGAACAAACACTAATACAAACAAACACTAGTACTAACAAACACTAGTACGAACAAACACTAGTACGAACAAACACTAGTACGAACAAACACTAGTACGAACAAACACTAGAATGAACAAACACTAGAACGAACAAACACTAGTACGAACAAACACTAGTATGAACAAACACTAGAACGAACAAACACTAGTACGAACAAACACTAGAATGAACAAACACTAGTACGAACAAACACTAGTACGAACAAACACTAGAATGAACAAACACTAGTACGAACAAACACTAGAATGAACAAACACTAGTACGAACAAACACTAGAACGAACAAACACTAGTACGAACAAGCACTAGAATGAACAAACACTAGTATGAACAAACACTAGAACGAACAAACACTAGTACGAACAAACACTAGAATGAACAAACACTAGTACTAACAAACACTAGAACGAACAAACACTAGTACGAACAAACACTAGAATGAACAAACTCTAGTACGAACAAACACTAGTACGAACAAACACTAGAATGAACAAACACTAGTACGAACAAACACTAGAACGAACAAACTCTAGTACGAACAAACACTAGTATGAACAAACACTAGAACGAACAAACACTAGTACGAACAAACACTAGAATGAACAAACACTAGTACGAACAAACACTAGAACAAACAAACTCTAGTACGAACAAACACTAGAACGAACAAACACTAGAACGCACAAACACTAGTACGAACAAAGACTAGTACGAACAAACACTAGTACGAACAAACACTAGTGCGTGTGAGCACACAGTGGTAATACTAGTGCGTGTACACAGTGGTAATATTAGTGTGTGTGTGTGTGTGCACACAGTCGTAATACTAGTGCGTACACACAGTGGTATTACCAGTATGTGTGTGCACACAGTGGTAATACTAGTGCGTGTACACAGTGGTATTACTAGTATGTGTGTGCACACAGTGGTAATACTAGTGCGTGTGTGTACACAGTGGTATTACTAGTGCACGCACACAGTGGTATTACTAGTGCGTGTGCACACAGTGGTAATACTAGTGCGTGTACACAGTGGTATTACTAGTATGTGTGTGCACACAGTGGTAATACTAGTGCGTGTGTGTACACAGTGGTATTACTAGTGCGTGCACACAGTGGTATTACTAGTGCGTGTGCACACAGTGGTAATACTAGTACGTGTACACAGTGGTATTACTAGTATGTGTGTGCACACAGTGGTAATACTAGTGTGTGTACACAGTGGTATTACTAGTATGTGTGTGCACACAGTGGTAATACTAGTGCGTGCACACAGTGGTATTACTAGTACGTGTGTGCACACAGTGGTAATACTAGTGCGTGTGTGTACACAGTGGTAATACTAGTGAGTGTACACAGTGGTATTACTAGTGCGTGTGAGCACACAGTGGTAATACTAGCGCGTGTATACAGTGATATTACTAGTACGTGTGTGCACACAGTGGTAATACTAGTGCGTGTGTGTACACAGTGGTATTACTAGTGCGTGCACACTGTGGGCATACAAGAGTCGCCCACATTAGAGAAGAAAGAAGAGGAGAAGCAAGAAAAGACAGAAGAAGAAGAGAACTAGTTATGTTTTTGTATCATGTCATTTAGGTTGTTGTTAGAGTGTGTATTGTATGGAATAGTAAGTGTGAGTAGTAATGCGCAGGTCTCCTGCAATAGTGTGGATCAATTTCATTGGTTGAATGGCGAGTGGATCTATAGTCATAAACCACTCGCCACGTGTTGTAATATCAGTCCAGTCTGAGGTATCATTTTATTGAAACTCTTATTGAACTCTGGTGGCAGCGTATCATTCGCTGTCTACCCGACTGAGGGCTATCGTGTTGTGCGCATATCGAGACCCCCACAGAATTGGTGGCAGCGGTGGGATCCTGAGGAGGAGACGTCTAACTCAGGGTCTAACGAACGACGGACACGAGACAACTGCGGTATCTCACGTCCCAACGACTACGTTTGCGTACGTAGGAGGAAAACCAGGAGTGGTAACATTCCAACTACCCCACGGTCTACGGACTAGTGAAAACTACCCCTGTTGCGGCAGAGGGAATTCGAAAGAAGAAAGGAGGGAAGAAAGAACGGGAAAAGAAGAAGGATCATTGGAGAGGAGGCTTGGACAACTTTAGAGACTTGCGTTGCTCGCAGTGTGGTTGTGTTTGTGTTGTAAATTTTCAAGGGCTGTATTCGCAACTGTCTCGTTAATTGGTTCTAATTTTATTGTGTCATTGTGTGATCACTGTGTTACTTGTTTGTGTTTCACAGGGGTCTTAACGGAGGACAAGTTCGCTTGCCCTCTATGACAGAGCCTGGACAAAGTGAGGCGAGGAAGGGGACCAAGAAGTTGTCCGGAGTGAGCACCAAAGGGGACCTCTACAGGCCTGGGGGACGGCCAGTTGTGAAGACTCGATCGCCTTATCCGTTTCGCAACTCGGTAGTTAAGTACGAGGAGTTATCGGGAGGGGAGTCTGAGTCAGAGATATTGGAAGGCAGTGAGGTAGAGATAGTGCACGAAGAGATGTCAAGAAGAGGAGATGAGGGAGAGGTAGCAGCGCTGCTGCGATACTTAGTAGAGAAGGACGAGAAGGACAGAGAAGAGAGGAGAGCGGCAGAAGAGAGGAGCCGAGTGGCCAGAGAGGAAGAGGCCGCCAGGATAAGGGAAGAAGGGGAGAGAGCCCTGAGACGTAGAGAAGAAGGAGAAGAGAGAAAACTAGGAGAAGAAGCAGCCCGTCGTAGAGATGAAGAAGAGCGCCGGAGGATGACGCGACTGGAGGACGACAGGGTACGTGAGAGGAGAGAGTTACTACAAGAGAAGTTAAAGGGATTAGGAACGTATAAGGAAGGGACTGAGTTGGGGGCTTATTTAGGGAAGTTTGAGCGAATAATGAGGGAAGGCAAGATTAGTGAGAAGGATTGGGGGGAGAGATTGTATCCCAGGCTATCTGAGACCTTGTGCATGAGGGTGGCACAGGCTAGGGACAATAATGAGGAGTACGAGGAGATTAAGAGGATTTTGTTGAAGGCTACGGGGGAAACAGCCATCACGTATGGAAATCAGCTATTGGAGGCTACTGGGGAGTCATTTAAGGGTATGACAGCAGGAGGATTAACAGACTGGCTACTAAGGGTGACGAAGGGAATGTGCCAGGGCTGTAAGGGGGTGGAGGAGTGCATGTTGGCTATTGCGTTAGCCGTGCTGAGAAGGAATTTACCGCCTAGTGGGAAGGCGTACCTCGAAATGAGGAAGATAGGGGAGTGGGGGGAGTTAAGAGATGCTCTCGAGGATTGGATGTCCGGGAGACAAAAGGGGAATTTTTATAAGCCCTTGGGCTGTGGTCCCAGTGAGGCGACGAGAGGTTACAGAGGAACAATGGATAGGGATAACTGGTATGGGCGCGGAGGAAAGGCGTCAGGGGGTGGTTTGGGAGACAAGGTTGGAAGTACTTATGGGGTTAGTACATGCTATAGCTGTGGGGAGAAGGGACACAAGGCCAGTGAGTGCAGGAAGGACAAACAGGGCAGTAATTATGTTACACGGGTGCCCACATGTTACAATTGCGGGAAGGTGGGGCACAAGAGCCCTGACTGTACGGCCAAGAGGGGAACGGTTACTGTAAAAAAGGAGTCTAACCCGACTAAGATGTCCATGCTAAAGAGAATGGGGTCAGGACAGGCTGAGAATGTGGCGTATGGGCTAGTGAATGGGGTGAGAACCAAGGTCCTCATAGACTCCGGCGCAGAGTTAGGGTCTGTTCCCAAGGCGCTAGTCCCGGAAGGGATAGAGTGGTGTGGAGATGTGTATGTCAGGGGATATGGTGGAAATGAGAGGAAGTACAAGAGCTGCATGAGTGAGATTGTAGTGGGAGGTCATAAGAAGAGGATAAGATCCATTGTGGACGAGAGTGAATCGTCAGGGGTAATGTGCTTGGTGCCGGTCTCGTTGGTAGATGACCGGGAAGCGACGGCCTACAGGGAGGCCATAAGAGAGTATGCGTCTGAGGACAAGGTGGGAGTTAATGTGCTGACCAGAAGCATGGTCAGGAAGGAAAGAGAGTTGGATGAATGTGAGGAAGGGTTAGGAGAGGTAGTGTCGTGGGATACAGTAAGTCCTGAAGGTGATGGTGAGCCTGAACCTGAGGATGGAGTGAGTAGCCAGTCCGATCCCTTAAATATGCCCGAAGTTGGGAGTAGGGTGGGTGAGGACCAAGGGGTGGAAGAAGCTGAAGGTACGCCTGAAGCTGAGCAGCCCCGGGCGAAAGCGAGAGAAGAGTTAGAGGAAGGGAGCGCGACTCCCTTAGGTGAGTTGACAGGGGGAACGGAGCCAGAGAGTGAGCTAAGCAGAATAGCTGGAGAAATAGGACCTGTGAGAGAGGGTCAAGAGAAGGAAGAGTTCCTAAGGGAACTACAGGAGGACGGGAGTTTAAAGGAGTGGAGAGAGTTAGGAGATAGGAAGGAGAGAGGGTTTAGATGGAAGGGAAAGGTATTAGTGAGAGGAATGTATATAACTTGGGATGAGTATAGGGACGTAATTGTGCTGCCGAAGAGTTACAGAGAGAAAGTTAAGGCGCTAGGGCATGACAAGAATGGGCATTTAGGTGCGGACAAAGTAGCGAAGATGGTGGGGAGATATTTTGCATGGCCAGGAATGGCTAGGGAATTAATACGTTACTGCAGGAGTTGTGAGATATGCCAGGTGAGGAGCAAGTATAAGCCAAGGAGGGCACCAGTGGTTGAAAGGCCGATACTGGCGGAGCCATTTGAAAGTGTGGCCATTGACTTGGTCGGGCCACTGCCTAAGGGAAAGGGAGGAAACCGGTACATACTGACTTACGTTTGTTTGGCCACCAGATGGCCTGAGGCAGTACCGTTACGAAGCATCACGGCGAAGGCAGTGATGGATGGCTTGTGGTCCATATTCTCAAGGACCTCGGTCCCTGAGAAGATCCTTACTGACCAAGGCAGTCAATTTTGCGGGAAGGTGATGACTCAGCTTTGTGAGCACTTGGGGATAGATAAGGTACGCACATCTCCCTACCACCCGGAGACAAATGGGGCCGTGGAGAGGATGCACGGGACCATGAAGAGCGTGTTGGGGAAGAGTATTGATGAAGGGTTAGATTGGGTTGGCCAGTTGTGTTTTGTGCTGTTTGTGTTAAGGCAGATGCCTCACGCAGACTCAGGGTACAGTCCCTTTGACATGGTTTATGGGTTCAGGGTAAGGACTCCCTTGGATGCCCTGTACCATGGTCTGTACGAGGTGGAAGCGGAAAGATTAAATGTATGTGAGTGGGTAACGAAGATGGCAGAGAGGTTAGAGAACGTGAGAGACAGTGCAGCCCTGAGAATGGCCAAAGGAAAGGAGAGCAGGTTACAGTATGTGAACAAGGGAACGAAATTGAGAGAGTTTAAGGAAGGGGATTTAGTTTTATACAGGGTACCGGGTATGACCTGTAAGTTGTCGGACTCATGGCAGGGTCCGTACAAGGTTTTAAGGAAAATGGGGGTGGTAAATAATAGAATAGGAAGAGTTGAGAATGAGAAGCACTCTAAGGTGGTGCATGTGAATTGTATCAAGGAGTTTAGGGAGAGAGCGAGTATAAGGAGATTAGATATAGTAGTGGAAGAACAGAGGGAAGAAAGTAGCAGGTTGAATGGTGAATGTGAAGGGTATGACGAGTGTGAGTTAATGGGGTTACTGGGGACGTATGACGACGTTTTCTCGGACAACCCTGGAAGCACAGAGCGAGTGAAGATGTCTATCGAGACGGGAGACAATGAGCCGATTCGGCAGACGCCTTATTCGGTTCCCCTCGGAATCAGGGAGAAAGTTCGGAAGGAACTAGAGAATTTGGAAGAGTTGGGAGTCATCGAGAGGTGTAGAAGTAATTGGGCATCACCGCTGGTGCCAGTGAAGAAGCCAGATGGAAACATCAGGCTCTGCGTGGACTATCGTCGGCTCAACGAGATTACGACTAAGGAGCCGTACTATATTCCATCCTTTGATGAGATGGTAGAGAAGGTGGGTGCAGGAAGAGTAATGTCAAAGATTGACCTGGCTAAGGGGTTTCACCAGGTACTAGTGGAAGAGGAAGACAGGGACAAGACATGTTTCGTATGTCCCTTCGGGAAGTACAGATTTAGGCGGATGCCATTCGGATTGACGAATGCTCCGTCAGTTTTTCAACGGTTGATGGAGGAGGTTTTAGTGGATTGTGAAGACTGTGCGAGAGTTTATATAGACGACATCTTGGTGGTGTCGGATAGTTGGGGTAGCCATTTGGGACACCTTCAGAAGGTTTTGGAAGCGTTGAAGGAGGCAGGATTGACTTGCAAAAAGTCTAAATGTAGCTTCGGCAGAAGAACTTTGGAGTTTCTTGGCCACCAGTTGGGTGGTGGTATGATTAGTGTGCCGGAGGCAAGGGTAGAAGCGATCAGGAATCACCCTTTGCCCAGAACGAGGAAACAGTTGCGTGGTTTCCTGGGCCTGGTGGGGTTCTATCGGAGGTTTATCCCCGGACTTCATCAATGGTCCTCTGTCCTCACGCCTCACACGTCCACGGCTATGTCGGGAGTGGTGAGTTGGACAAGTTCGATGTTAGACGCCTTTCATGCGTTATGTAATGTATTGTCAGTATCAGTTCGTTTATGTGTTCCTTGTGTCAGTGATGTATTTGTGTTGGAGAGTGACGCGAGCTCGACGGGGATAGGAGCTGTCCTTTCTGTGGTTAGGAACGATGAAAAGTTGCCCGTAGCGTTCTTCTCAAAGCAATTGAGAGGCGCCCAGATGAATTACAGTGCCCAAGAGTTGGAGGGCCTGGGTGTCTATGAGGCCATCAGACACTTTGCGTACTTCTTGTACGGCAGAAGATTTACAGTGGTGACAGACCACAAGGGCCTAGTAAATATGAAGCAGGGAAAGCAGGAGAACAGGAGGATCTACAACTGGTGTTTAAAATTGTCAATGTACGACTTTGTTATAGTGTACAGAGCAGGGAAGGATAACGTGGTTGCAGATGATCTGAGCAGGTGCCACGGAGAAGCTGACGTCAGTGACCGTGTCACCCGGCTGTTGGAGGAGGGGGGGAGATGTGGGCATACAAGAGTCGCCCACATTAGAGAAGAAAGAAGAGGAGAAGCAAGAAAAGACAGAAGAAGAAGAGAACTAGTTATGTTTTTGTATCATGTCATTTAGGTTGTTGTTAGAGTGTGTATTGTATGGAATAGTAAGTGTGAGTAGTAATGCGCAGGTCTCCTGCAATAGTGTGGATCAATTTCATTGGTTGAATGGCGAGTGGATCTATAGTCATAAACCACTCGCCACGTGTTGTAATATCAGTCCAGTCTGAGGTATCATTTTATTGAAACTCTTATTGAACTCTGGTGGCAGCGTATCATTCGCTGTCTACCCGACTGAGGGCTATCGTGTTGTGCGCATATCGAGACCCCCACACACACAGTGGTATTACTAGTGCGTGTGCGCACAGTGGTAATACTAGTACGTGTACACAGTGGTATTACTAGTACGTGTGTGCACACAGTGGTAATACTAGTGCGTGTGTGTACACAGTGGTAATACTAGTGCGTGTACACAGCGGTATTACTAGTATGTGTGTGCACACAGTGGTAATACTAGTGTGTGCACACAGTGGTAATACTAGTGTGTGCACACAGTGGTAATACTAGTGTGTGCACACAGTGGTAATACTAGTGCGTGTACACAGTGGTAATACTAGTGCGTGTGTGCACACAGCGGTATTACTAGTATGTGTGTGCACACAGTGGTAATACTAGTGCGTGTATACAGTGATATTACTAGTATGTGTGTGCACACAGTGGTAATACTAGTGCGTGTACACAGTGGTATTACTAGTACGTGTGTGCACACAGTGGTAATACTAGTGCGTGTATACAGTGATATTACTAGTATGTGTGTGTACACAGTGGTATTACTAGTGCGTGCACACAGTGGTATTACTAGTGCGTGTGCACACAGTGGTAATACTAGTGCGTGCTAGTACACAGTGGTATTACTAGTATGTGTGTGCACACAGTGGTAATACTAGTGTGTGTACACAGTGGTATTACTAGTATGTGTGTGCACACAGTGGTAATACTAGTGTGTGCACACAGTGGTAATACTAGTGCGTGTACACAGTGGTAATACTAGTGCGTGTACACAGTGGTATTACTAGTACGTGTGTGCACACAGTGGTAATACTAGTGAGTGTACACAGTGGTATTACTAGTGCGTGTGAGCACACAGTGGTAATACTAGTGCGTGTACACAGTGGTAATACTAGTACGTGTACACAGTGGTATTACTAGTATGTGTGTGCACAGTGGTAATACTAGTGCGTGTATACAGTGATATTACTAGTATGTGTGTGTACACAGTGGTATTACTAGTGCGTGCACACAGTGGTATTACTAGTGCGTGTGCACACAGTGGTAATACCAGTGGTATTACTAGTATGTGTGTGCACACAGTGGTAATACTAGTGTGTGTACACAGTGGTATTACTAGTATGTGTGTGCACACAGTGGTAATACTAGTGCGTGTACACAGTGGTAATACTAGTGCGTGTACACAGTGGTATTACTAGTACGTGTGTGCACACAGTGGTAATACTAGTGAGTGCACACAGTGGTAATACTAGTGAGTGTACACAGTGGTATTACTAGTGCGTGTGAGCACACAGTGGTAATACTAGTGTGTGTACACAGTGGTAATACTAGTACGTGCACACAGTGGTAATACTAGTGCGTGTACACAGTGGTATTACTAGTATGTGTGTGCACACAGTGGTAATACTAGTGTGTGTACACAGTGGTATTACTAGTATGTGTGTGCACACAGTGGTAATACTAGTGCGTGTACACAGTGGTATAACAGTGTGTATATTACTAGTAGTGGTGTGTGTACACAACTAGTGTGTAAATACTAGTGCGTGTACATACAGTGGTATTACTAGTATGCGTGTGCACACAGTGGTAATACTAATGTGTGTACACAGTGGTATTACTAGTATGTGTGTGCACACAGTGGTAATACTAGTGTGTGCACACAGTGGTAATACTAGTGTGTGTACACAGTGGTATTACTAGTACGTGTGTGCACACAGTGGTAATACTAGTGAGTGTACACAGTGGTATTACTAGTGCGTGTGAGCACACAGTGGTAATACTAGTGTGTGTACACAGTGGTAATACTAGTACGTGCACACAGTGGTAATACTAGTGCGTGTACACAGTGGTATTACTAGTACGTGTGTGCACACAGTGGTAATACTAGTGAGTGCACACAGTGGTAATACTAGTGAGTGTACACAGTGGTATTACTAGTGCGTGTGAGCACACAGTGGTAATACTAGTGTGTGTACACAGTGGTAATACTAGTACGTGTACACAGTGGTATTACTAGTATGTGTGTGCACACAGTGGTAATACTAGTGAGTGTACACAGTGGTATTACTAGTGCGTGTGAGCACACAGTGGTAATACTAGTGTGTGTACACAGCGGTAATACTAGTGTGTGTGTGTGTGCACACAGTGGTAATACTAGTGCGTGTACAGTGGTATTGCTAGTGCGTGTGTTCACGCACTAGAAATACCAGTTTGTGCGTGCACACACTAGAATACCAGAACGCACTAGAATACCAGTACGTGCATGAACGCACTAGAAATACCAGTAAGTGCACGCACTAGAAATACCAGTAGTGCGTTACCAGTCACGTGCGTGCACGCACTAGAAATACAAGTTTGTGCATGCACAGATTAGAAATAATAGTATGTGCGTGCATGCACTAGAAATACTTGTAAGTGCATAGGTATACAAACTTTAATGAACACTTAAAATTACTGCTTGGATTAACAACAGACTTACTTACCTTTATCTTTTCTTTAATTCCTACTTCCATGGTACCTCACTAGATAAGCAGGTAGCAGCAGCACCAATATTCTCAAAGCTAAAAGAAAAGAAATAAAAATACAGCGAAAATGGCTACCAGCAACAACCCCGAAATAAGGAAAGACTTCCTACCCTTTCTAAAAGCTGTTTCCGTAACAAGATAGCCTATCACTACCAACATAGAACTACAGACAGGCTCACTCACCTTTGCACAGTAGACAAGAAGACTAAGAGAAGACAGTAGTAGAGCTTTCGTTGTGCTCGGCGGATTACGCGTGGTGTAATAAGCAATAGTATACGGATTGCGGTTGAATACGGAATTAACGCGGGCATGCCCTTTCTGTGTATTATCTCGGAAACGGTTCGCGCAGTGGCTCTAAAACTTGGAGGAGTTCATAAATAAAAACAACAACAATAATAATTGCTTCACCGTAAAAGTTATCCACACTTACAGTGAGTTATAATTGGAGTACTCGCTGATGGCTGAATATCACAAGTACTGGCTGGGGACAGGTCTTCTGAAAGACATAACAATACTCATATACAATTAGCCATACTGGCGCAGATCTGAGCACCTACCAGAATTCTAATTGCTGTACAGTATATATACAATTAATATTTGAACCATTTTCATGATTATTCACCATACTTGCATCAAGTGGGACACTCCCACAATGTCATGGTGGGATTGTCCCACCAACTTCATAATGGTGTGACATCACACTGATGTCAAGTGGGACTATCCCACCATAGAGTGGGAGTGTCCCACCACCAGCATCATGGTGTGACATCACACCTAAGGTGGGAAACATGTTTGGTGGGATATGGCCACCACTTTTTTTACAGTGTAGCCCTTTAGAACTAAGTGATTCCTTGAGAGCTTTAAAAAGATTCTGAGCTGTGCCAATGTTGACAATAGGCATGTCAAGGAATCTAGATAAATCTTGTTCGCCTTCTTGATACTGATGAAGGTGATGTCCGTACTATATAGTACGGACATCACCTTCATCAGTATCAAGAAGGCGAACAAGATTTATCAGTCTTGTCATTACTCTCATCCATCAAGACAGAAAATAATTTCGACATATCTGTAAGTGCTTTTTCTAGGTAATGTGGGCCTAGTGTCTTGATAATGGCTGCAGTCTTTGTGTGACCACGGAAAAACATTTGGGCCACCTCTGAATCTGGGAACATGCGATGGAATAGTTTGGTTGCATGGTCACTTGCCTGAAGGAATATTGAGCATTGCAATAAACTTTGACCATAGTGTCTCTGCCTCAATACATTTCAAGGAGGTCTGTGGCTTACAAAATGGTGCCATTGACATTGAGGAAGATGAAGCTGCGGCCATTTCAATGTGGTGTTTGCCCCATGTGTGGTCACACATCACTTCTCCCACTATAAGCAATCCCAAAACCAGACGAGCAAATAGTGCATCTAGCATAAGCATCACCTGTACATGTTAAAAAAATCTTTTTAAAAGCCTACAATATATATTTTTAGCTAATACCTTTGGAGCTTCTCCCTATTCCTCTAAATTCTTTAGTCCATTTTGTGTCAAAGTGACCCTTCCTTCTGGGTTTTTTAGGGGCTGGTGGATGATGACTCGATTCTTCGCAGTTGGATGGTGACCAGGACTGAGTGGCCATTTACTCAAAGAATAAGAAGGCACCTGATCAAGCAAACACTACTGTAACTGAAGTGCACTCTGACTCAGAACTTGCAGGCTACCAGCTGTTTTTTTGCTGCTGATTATTGATAATGTATTTTTACAAGGATGCTGACTGTGCATGAATGTACTGTATCTACTGCAATGTCAACAAGTCTACAGTACAGATCTAGCAGGTTTTCATAGCTACCCAGCATAATCGCACATAAAACTCTACTACTCAACTCCTGCATCCAGGACAAATGGCTGGTGAATTCAGCACACAGGACGTCATCAAATCCAGGACTGTTTTGGACATTCCAGGACAGTTGGAGCCTATGTAGGGTGTGCTTCAATTGAGAGCGTGACATCCATGCTATAATTTGTGACCGGTTTTGGGAACATCGGCCTAAACGCGGCAAACAATTTTTTTCAGTACCCCTGGTAAAGCCTTATGGGTCGATTTTTTTCGAAAAATGTTTTATGGCAGAAATGGATAGACACCAGTTAGCTCTAGCGTATGACGCAGTTGGAAGCTCTGGCGTGCTCTAGAACTCACACTAGGAGGCTAGAAACACTAGCCGGTTGGACTCGTGTACGGAGAGTTGCTAAGAAATTATTGGCGGGCTTTTCACTAACAGCGGGGAAAAAAACTGTAGCTAACTAATTCACTTACTATTCTACATAATTCACGTACTCACACAATTCTCGCCATCATAGTTTCTTAAGGAGCCCTGCATTAAGCCTTTTAGACTTCTTTCAATCCGCCTGTAACCGGTTTATTCCATAGTGTCCCGGAGACACGCAGTAATAGTATATGGACACAAGGCACGCCCACTGACCTTAGCAACGCCTTTACCTGGCGTTTTTTCGAAATCAGCAATAATAAGTTTAGCAAAAATACAGAAGTGTTGTAGTGCGTAGGGCGAAGACGGCTTGTGCTACAGCTTCCAAATTAGGAGGAAGGCATCCCAAGGCCCCGTGCAGCCTACTGGTAGAATAAATTAGAAAACTATAGATGCCGCGTTTAGCCGGGTTTTCACAAATCCGGTCACAATTGATGATATTATTGTACCGAACCTAAATCCTAGCCAGTGTTAATATTTGTACATGCACACAGATACATGTATATACACACTGTACGTAATGTTCCGCAATACACACTCAACTACTCACCAGTAAGAAAGTGTTGATAGTGTTATAGGACTCTATCTCCTCAATAAACCCTACACACACACACACACACACACACACACACACGTGATTGAAACAATCATGTATCAATTGTTATACAACTAGTGGTGAGCACGAATAGCGCAAAATAGCGAAGCAAGCAATGCATTTTCCCTGTAATTGCAGCTATTCCATGCATGCTTGGTGTGGCTACAAAATACTGTCAAAGTGAGAAAACAATAGTGGTAGCTTTTTTCTATGATGAAGGCTCCTGGTACCGTAATCCTCAGGAATAGTCTAATAAATAAATTAGGAACATCTAATGGCTTTTCAAAAAGAAAGATTCTTTACTTTGCTACCTGTCTGTTTTGTTTTAGCTCTCCTCCTCCTTGCCCTGTCTTTTTCATTTCTTATCTCTCTCCTTACTAATTTTTCTTCTGGAGTTTCTAACGCCCTCAAAGCTCTTGACCGAGCATTTCTAACGTTTTGCCTACTGGGCATCGCTACTTCGTACGGCGGGTAAACAAAACAAAATGTTGCTAAGAAGGTTACCCGGCCCGCGCAAGCGCGTAGGAGAAAGGGTTCACACGTACGCCCACGCAAGAACAAAAACAATTTCTAGACCTAAATATATATATATATATCGCGAACTCATTAGAGAGTCAGCTCCGCTCGCTTCGCTCGCTTCGCTGAATTATTTACTATGGAAGTTGATGTTGTAGTGCTTGTGTCACCCTAATAATCCAAGGAAATAGAAGTTACAAACAGTTTAACCAAAAATATCGCATTTGAATACCTACTAATCAGGATGAAAGATAACAGGGATATTGGGTCCAGCTCTAATTGTAGATGCTGGATGCAAAAAAAAATATCTACAATCTACAAAGATATATCCCTTACCTTACACAATCTGATGTACATGACATCCCTTACCTTACACAATCTGATGTACATGACATACCTTACCACACAATCTGATGTACATGACATCCCTTGACCTCCTGTTAGGTCTGTTATATTATGCTGACTTGAAATGTCTTCGCGTAAGATGACACGAGCGAACCTGTTCATCACTATGATAACAGTGACCTGCAAACACATACATATTTTATACAGACAATGACTTTCATTTTAACAATAATATAATTTACTTCTTCTCTGGAATGAACTGTGTACAATTAGCTAATATTGAAAACTCAAGCAGTAGTGCTGAATCCACTGGTAGACTCCTTCCAGAGATATAGGTAAAACGAAAGATAGAACTCAAACAATACACTTAAATACGTACATCAAGTGAAAAAAAAAATTAAATATGTAGTATGTATGTTATTTTTTATTGTTTTAAAAAAAATATTTATCAATAATAGTCTTGTGTTGTACTGCTAGGTATATTAATGTAATCTGCATCTTTAACTTCACCAGCCTTTAATTAAAATCAATTCATACAGACGAGGGGCACATCATAGTGTGTCAAAATGCCTATACTCAATAGGGGATTTGCATGATGACATCACGTTAGTTCCGGCCACGCCCATTGATGGTATCACGGCACCACCAGTCCCATTGAAAATGTATTAGTTTTGCTTACCGCTTAGCCTATATTTTGCTGTAGCACCAGTTCTTTGTTGCATAGAGCCACCAAATTACAGGAATAGCTACATTATGAAATTTCCCACGTGCTGGTATCGAATTTATGAATTTTTTGGCGGTTGTGGAGTGATGGAGAGTGGAAGTTTGGTGATGGTTAGCGAGCAAATCAGCGAGTGTGCCACTAGTTCTTCTCAGAACTCATTGAAGGGTGGACTCTCTCCTAGTTCTTCTCAGAACTCATTGACAGGGAGTGAGGTTGCTGGTTCTTCTCAGAACCCAATGCCAGGTGGTGCCTCCTGTGATTCTGTGGATTTTCTTGGAAGTGACCTCGATTGTGGTGAAGTTGCTGATTTTTCTGGAAACAACTCAGGAGCAGGCAGGAATATAATGATCAATTTAACAGAAGCTGATATTCCTGGAGCATCTCTTGCTGGTAGAGATCCTAGTCAGCTTCATGTCGTAGAGCTGAAGAGATGGCTAAAGTGTAGGGGTGCTATGGTTACAGGTAGAAAGAAGGATCTTGTGAAAAGGTGAGCATAAATGATATGTAGTAGCTAAAATATTCAGTAATACTGTAATATTTTTGATAATTTTTTTGTTTTAATGTATAGAGTTGAGGATTATATATCTTCAGGATTGGATAGTAAAATTGTAGATCCAGATGGTGCCATTCATGAGAATCGGCTAAGAGCACAAAAAGCCAAAGAAAAAAATACTACCCCCGTTCTTCCAAGTTCGCTTCCTTCAGAGGGATGGACATCCAGTTTACAGCAGCTTCCACCTTTTAATTATGGTTGTCTTTATGCCCACTTGGTTACCGGTTTACAAGTTACTGGAGCTAGTGGTTCTTGTCAGGCAGGAGCGATGAAACATAAAGAGGCTGGATATCGGCTGTTTAAAGATAACCACGTTATGATGGTGAGATTTAACCCTGCCAATGATAATTTCTGCATTTTTCACGCTTATGTAAAGCCGTCATTTAAAAATACAGGTAAATATTCTACAATAGTAGCACTTGCCAAAAGTTCTGGCCATGTTGCAGGTGCTAAATGTAATTGTAAAGCGGGCGGTGGTGGTTGTTGCAAGCATGTTGCTGCACTATTATACAATATATTGGATTATACAGAGCTTGGGCTAAATGAAATTCCTCCTGATAAAACTTGCACCGAACTGCCACAACAGTGGCATAAGCCCAAAAATATTACATACAATGGACCGGCATTATTTTCTGAGATACAATTTGTGCACCATGTATATGGTAAGCGAAAAGCTGAAGAATGTGCTCTTCGGATGGAAAAATTGAAAAAATATCGGGCATGTCCCTCTAATTTGAGCATTGTAACTGAAGAGCGGATTAGAAAACTATGTACGAGCTTGGAAGCTGACAGCAATGCCGTCCCATTTACCACGGTGATGAGAAATAATGATTACAAACCCTTATCTTCATCCACTAGTCCTTTCTCCGCTAGTCCTTCATGTGCTAGTCCTTCATCACCAGCATCTCCTTCCACTATTGAACATAATTCAATTTCTAGAGGAGATTCTGCTACTTCAGCTGCTACGCCAGAAGAAAAAGTGTGGGAAGAAGTCAATGTAACCAGTGATCAGGCAAAACATATAGAATCTATAACAAGAGCTCAAGCAGATTCTGTTGAGTGGCACTATGAGCGTAGCATTAGAATAACTGCCTCATTTTTTGGTCGAGTGTGTAGGAGGTTGCCGACAACAACATCAGATTGTTTGGTTAATTCAATAGTAAATTTTAAAAATTACCAATCGATGCCTGTGGCTTGTGCTTGGGGTAAAAATAATGAATCAAAAGCGAGGGACGCTTATATTGAAAATATGAAAATGACAGGGCATAGCAATTTGGAAGTTTTTGAATCTGGGTTAGTTGTTAATATTAAATACAGTTTCTTGGGAGCTAGTCCAGATGGTGTTTACATGACCCAGTTTCAGCTGATCCTGATGGATTGCTAGAAATTAAATGCCCTTATGGACAGAGGGATATTTCTCCGTATGAAGCTGCACAGCAAAAATCCTCTTTTTGTGTATTACAAGATGGTAACTTACATCTAAAAAAAACATCATTATTATTACCAGGTGCAAGGGCAAGTGGCAATATGTAAAAAGAAATGGTGTGACTTCGTTGTTTATACTAACAATGGAATATCCATAGAAAGAATACACTTCAATGAAATATTTTGGAATGACATGATTGTGAAACTGAAATCATTTTATGTGACTTCAGTAGTACCAAAACTTGTTCAGAAATTTTCTCAATAATTTTTTTTCCATACAGCTTAAATCATAATTTTCTATTCAATTTATTATATCATTTTTGTCATATTATTTTATATATTATTCTTTAAAATAACAGCAAAATATTTAATTTAATTTAATTAACAAATACATGAATTCAAAATGATTATTAAGAAAAGGTGACAAAAACTTCACTGAACTAATGGTGAAAGAAAATTAGTTAAACTACAACATATGAACCATATTTGGTCTAGTTGGGAATGAATTCTATTTGGTATTGTTCCCTGTAATATACAGCAATTCTTTATTCGCTCAATAGCTCTCTCTACATGTATTCGCACTGAAGCTATGTTTCTTGTTTCCAATTCTTCCTCTAGAGATAATTGTTGTTTTCCTTTCATCGAGGTTGCTGGTTCTTCTCAGAACCCAATGCCAGGTGGTGCCTCCTGTGCTTCTGTGGATTTTCTTGGAAGTGACCTCGATTGTGGTGAAGTTGCTGGTTTCTCCAGTAGTATTGGTGAGTCCCAGGAGAGAGATAGAAGTTTGACTAAGGGCTTGAGAGGTGGCTATACATGCAGTGTCCCTGGGTGTTACAAGAACACTAAAAAGAACAAAGAAGTGAGTTTTCACAGATTTCCCAAGAATAAACAGTTGAGGGACAAATGGATTAATGTCATTAAAAGAAAAAAATTTGTTCGTCTGATCATCATAGAGTATGCTCAAGCCATTTTGAGGGGGGAAAAAGAAGAAATGCATCAGCTATTCCAACAATATTTCCACTGATTCTTCAGCCAAAGTCTCGAAAGGAACCAGCCATACGTGTTAATGTTCCTCCAAAAAAAAAAATAAAGCCTACCAAACCCATGCCGTCAAAGCCTCTAGAAGATGGTCTTGTTGAGAAATTAATAATAGTAACTAAAATTGTTGGCTCTCTTCAAGACGAAAATGCAACTTTAATAGAAGCATTTCAAAAGCAAAAAATGGAAATCGGAAAACTTGAAGATGAAATTAGAAAGTCATACATTCTGTTTGTGAAGGTTTGCTGGGAGTGATGAAGATATTCGTTTTTATACTGGATTTCCTAATTATAAGACATTAATGACTTTTTATGACTTTCTTCTTCCAACTGCATCACAGTTAAACTAATGGGGCTCCAATCATTCTGAAAATCGAGCAGACGAAAAACATGGTCCTCAACGTAAAATGCAGCCAATAGATGAGTTATTTATGGTTCTCTATCGAATGTGTTGCGATGCTCTAGAAAAGGATATTGCGGATCGATTTGGAGTTAGTGTCAGCAATGTATCAAGAACTTTGAATACGTGGATTAATTTTTTGTATCATACGTTGAAGCAATTACCTATATGGCCATCTTCAAAAGTTTTTAAAGATACAATGCCTAAATGTTTTAAGGATCAATATCCGGACACAAGAGTGATCCTCGACTGTACAGAAATTTTTATAGAAATGCCTTCATCATTTCGTGCACAGTCGCAGACATATTCAACATACAAAAGTCACAACACCGTGAAAGGTTTAATTGGCATTGCACCAAATGGTTTTGTAACGTTCATTTCAGATCTATATGGTGGTCATATATCTGATCAAAAAATAACTGAGATGTGTGGAATTATAGACTTGTTGGAACCTAACGATATGGTCATGGCAGACAGAGGCTTCGACATACAGCATATTTTGGCAGAAAAAAAAGTAAAACTTAATATACCACCCTTTTGTAGCACCAGTTCTTTGTTGCATAGAGCCACCAAATTACAGGAATAGCTACATTATGAAATTTCCCACGTGCTGGTATCGAATTTATGAATTTTTTGGCGGTTGTGGAGTGATGGAGAGTGGAAGTTTGGTGATGGTTAGCGAGCAAATCAGCGAGTGTGCCACTAGTTCTTCTCAGAACTCATTGACAGGTGGCCTCTCTCCTAGTTCTTCTCAGAACTCATTGACAGGGAAGCAAAATATAGGCTAAGCGGTAAGCAAAACTAATACATTTTCAATGGGACTGGTGGTGCCGTGATACCATCAATGGGCGTGGCCGGAACTAACGTGATGTCATCATGCAAATCCCCTATTATGGTTGGTGAAGTTCAAAATAAAGATGACATTAAAATAATATTAGCTTCTGTAATTTTTTGAATTTCCTATTGGAGTCTCTGTCTGGGCTATTAAAGACCAGACCATGTAAGTTATGCTTTAAAATAATACCGAATGCATCTCATTCCAAGCACGTTGGGACCGAGAGGTGTACTGATAACTGAAATGTTTGGATAACTGAACACCATAGAAAATGTATTATAAACCACTAATAAAAAGGTGTGGTCAAACAATTCTTCGTACACGCATGTGCTACTCTTAAATTTCGGGTGTTCGGTTAACTGAAACATTCAGATAATTGAAGTTCGGATACATAACTGAAGTTCTACTGTATATTATTTCAATGATTCAGTCATTCTCGGCTGAAATAATTATAATAATAGTAAATTTTCTCGTCCTAACAGACAATATACGTTAATTAAAACGTTTCAACTTCTTGACCCCTGAAGAGGACTTCGGCAAGAAGTCGAAACATCGGGTTAAATTATAATTCACAAATCAGCTGTTAAAACAAGAAAATAACTATTATGTATATAATTATATTAGCTTGAATAAACCCATCTTGTCTACCCCCTCCTGAGTCTCCACCCACATTGTTGATGATATCGCGGCTATATCTCCACAGCATTGCGGCCAGATCCGATTATGAGGATGTCCCTGTCACTTAAGAACACCAGCAACTTGTGGCAGGATTCGGGCACCGTGGGGTCGCTGAAATTACCCTGCGCTGACATGACCACACCCTCATAGCTGTCGGTGACATCCCGACTCTCCGAGATGCCGTCTATCACTTCAACCACGGTCTGAAAAACAAAATTCATAAAGATATAAATACGCACAGCCACCCATAAGCACTTATAGGTGACAGCAGCAGGTATTTATCAGAGGGGGCCGGCCCTGGGTTTTCCCCCCCTTCCCAGAATTTTTGGAAGTTAATATAATATAGTACCAGGGATTCATACAGCATTTTTCGTTGGGGGGAAAGGGATTTTGTAGAGCCAAAAAAAAAAACTGTCAAGGAGGGCATCAAAGCTTCATAATTAGTGTCTTAAGTGAAGGACTACAACTAGTAAGAATTTATTTGGAAGGAGTGTTGGACATTTTACACTAACTAACGTTAGAGTAAGGGTATAATTTTTTAATCTTATACTGACAAGCTGGGGTAAAAAAATTTAGCGGAGGAAACTAATTTTAGGGGGGGGAGGGGGTCCCAGGGCTCCCATACTCTATAAGAAACCCTGAGCACATTAGCTAAAATTGAATTCTATGAATAGTAAGATTAAAATCATGTATGTGTGACCAAACACTGATCTGTTGTGAAGTATACATTCTCATATAGACATGTGCATCAAAGTAGCACGGATCTACAAAACGGGTATGGCTAAGCCCACGCAGTGTTTCTCACTCCCAGTGCAAGACCCTGAATGAAACCTCATAGTTATCATGTGTTCATCTACACTCACCAGTATGTTCTCTGGCGAAGCTCTTCTAGATATGTTGAAACAGTTCTTCAGTGCCACGCTCCCTTCACTACCTCCACCATCCTGTCATTAATCACACACATTTACTTTCTTCATACAGGTACTGGGGGATGGTTGCCTTGGTAACACATTCAGTCACGCACATTACCATAGTTCGCTCACCAAATAATTATAGAGTTGCATTAGAACATTCCAACATACACATTCACAAAAAAAAAACCAAAAAAAACAACCAAAACAAATAATAATATAATTAGGTTTGCTAGTAATTATTATACCTGTATCACCTGTGTTCAGAGTTATCAAGTTGGGTAATTACATCCCCCCTAGGTTATACAACTGTTTTGCACAATGTTTGGGATCAAACCCCCGAACAGGATAAAGGACGCCACTTCCTGGGAAACATTAAACTCCGCCCAGATAAACTCATTCAATCCTGTATCATGTGTGTATGCTTATAATTGTTAAAGTATTTGTCTTGTATGTTCTCACATTGACCAAACTATTGCTGCAAGGTAGTAGAGTGCGCGCTTTGGTAGCCGCCAAGACTGCTTTTGACTGCAGGTGACAGCGGTTGCAGGTGACAGCGGTTGCAGGTGACAGCGGTTGCAGGTGACAGCGGTTGCGGCTAGGTTATCTGCGTCAAAGGCGGTGCGGGAAACTGGTCCTTCGACTTACACCCCTTTTTTGTCAGTGGTCTTACAAGCCTTGACACACAAGAAACTCGTTACTATGGTATTCACACTTGAGTAGTACATAATAAATTTATTATTCATTGGACACCACAGAATATCACTCTTCTGATTGGCTGTATTTATGCTCATGACTGTGTAAATACTAAGCCAACAGACGCGTGATATTCTCCTGTATCTAATGAATAAAATATATTATATGACAGCTTTAAATCAGTACTTGCAGTACTCAAAGCTAGTAATTTATAGCAGAAGTGGGAAAGTCAATACTTCTGCAGTACACTGTGTACTTGTATTAAGCTGAGATGACTGAACCAATATAAACAACAACAACAACAAAACAACAACAACAAAAAAAAAAACAGCAACAAAAAACCCTTATCCCAAGAACAAAATCGTACACAAGTTAGTTTCACAAAAATATAATAAACAATCCCCTGGGCCACACTAAATTACGCACTAATCACAAGCCCCTATTGATTGGATTCATTACCGTCAAGACATGAAAATAATCGTCGTGACTAAGAGAGAGAAGGAGCTGCTTGGCCGTGAGTTTAGCCAGGAGCAGTCTGAAGCCTGTCATACTCCCTGACCTGTACACATGGGAAGGGAAGAAACTCTTTCTAATGCATCTATTGAATAATACTGACATAACGAATGAATGAATGAATGAGTGAATGAATGAGTGAATGAATGAGTGTATGAAAGAATGAATGAATGAATGAGTGAATGAATGAGTGAATGAATGAGTGTATGAAAGAATGAATGAATGAGTGAATGAGTGAATGAGTGAATGAATGAGTGTGTGAAAGAATGAATGAATGAATGAATGAATGAATGAGTGAATGAATGAGTGAATGAATGAATGAATGAATGAGTGAATGAATGGATGAACAAATGAATGAATGAAGAAGTGAATGAATGAATGAGAGTATTTCATAGGACCAAACTTGAGAGGTGCCAAATCAAAATTGTTGAAAATGTCACCATAAAGGTTATAATAATTTGCAGGGGGGGGGGAGGCAAAATGCAGCCCTAAGAATCCCTGAATGAATGAATGAATAAAGAAAAGATGGCAAGTTTAATGCATATGCACTGAAGGCACTTGATCTTTCTAGAGGTTTGTACCTTAAAATGTCAATCCTAATTGTATGCATGTTTAAATGTAACAAGACACAAACAAATGATAATGTAGTATCACTGTAACTTACAAGTCCAGAACTGTGATGAGGAACTTAGTCCCAGACACCGTGTTAATGTGTACCTACATATGTGAGTACGTAGTGGGAAAACAACCACAGAGATATTAAAATGTTGTATGGTCTATGAAAAACTATACACCAGCACAATAGGATATCAAAACTCTAAGAATTTTTCCCTCAGCATAAATAGTTCACACTAGAACAGCTAGTGTGTGTGTATGTGTGTGTGTGTGTGTATGCATGTGTGTGTGTGCTGTGCATACAAATTACACACGTACAGTACGATATAATGGGTTTGGTATACTAGAAAGACTGTGAAAGACCAATAACTTGGTGAACGTTTATAAAAAAAAAATAAATAAAAAGCTGAAATTGGTTGAAATTGGTAAAGTATCACCATTAACAATAATGCTGTGGTGGCCAGTACATCCAATTACTTGCTTCAACTGCACTGTAGAGTGCACCCCAACTAATCATTTGCAAGGTGGAATGGCAGACATTTGACCAGTTCAGCAGAAATGTACTAGACATCTTGTCTGTGCTAGAATGTCTTACCACACAAGACTACAGTATCAGATTTTTTCCCACCTCTAAAAGGTTGGCCCTATTCATTCCACTCACACAAGTAATTAGCACTGACCACCCTTTACCACACCCCAGGGGGTCATTCATTACAAATGGAGTAACCCTTTATATACCATCCCACACAAGTCAGGCCTGAATCAGCTCACAGTAAGTAACCATTAACCAGTAGCATTGATATTCCTTTTACCACAAAAAATGACAACCCCTTATCATATTATCACCCCTTATCATATTATCACCCCTTACCATATTACCACCCCTTACCATATTACCACATACCCACCCGAGTTCACTACCAATCCCTTACCAAGGTCTGAACCGGCTGTCATAAGCATCCATGAACACCAGTGGGCATCGGTGGCATGTATTCAAGGACGACCATACAGAAGCTAGAGATATAACAACACAGCATATAGCAACAAACACAATGAAAACCTCATAGCTGCTGAAGCTGTCACATGCTATATACTAATTCTAATGGTCAACCGCCAGTAACTTGGGTCTAATATGTGACCTATGTAAATGTCAGCACCATATCTCTATTGATAATACCGTACCGCTTTTTAAGCAAACAAACAAACAAACAAACAAACAACAATCAAGCACATAGACACCACCACTTGTGAGTGTGCATGTGTTGTGTGTCCAGTGAAGCACCAAAGGTCCAAAGGTGTGACCCCCCCCCCCCCCCCCCCCCATTGCTACTATACACTAGCTAGCTATTATAAAATCATCTCAGACCAAAAGAATAATTTATTGTCTATTCCTCTCCCTCATGTGCATTGAGGGTTAAAAAGCAAAAACAACAACAACAAACCAAAAACAAAACAACAAAAACAAAAACAAACGAAAACCCCAGACATATAGACACCCATCAGTCAGTTATATACTTTTCTATTCCAAAGCCTCTTTTTTTCTTTCTTTATTATTATTTTTAGTGAGTTGAGACATCAGAGCCTGATG
>WLWD01001959.1_pt1 | contig 54186 bp, 30 predicted proteins | sample 6712731 | NCBI WGS metagenome assembly WLWD01 (sample SAMN12718690, study PRJNA576275) | sponge metagenome | isolation source: marine sponge | host: Mycale hentscheli | place: New Zealand: South Island, Marlborough, Capsize Point | collected 2014-11-01 | reverse complement strand
TGGTTTCTTTGAATACAGGTTCCATTTTCCAATTATGTTAAGGAGTCAACACTTAAACTTGACATCAACAATATACAAATCCTAAAGCAAATGAATGACTACGTCAGGGTGGTGTATGTGAAATTGTATATTATCTCAGTCACATGGTAATATAGTTCTTTATAAACTTCATTTCATAAACTTTAATAAGTAGTTATATTTGTCTTATGATATTAAATCAAAATGAAAAATACAAGTGTGTATTAAATTAATAGATTGGCCATTAGACTACTCTGTGTGTGGCGATTCTCAAATTGAAGCACAACTGTCTCAGTTTATAGTATATAAGATTTATTACATAACAGATGATTCTTATCTGATAACTGAACTTATGAGTACATGTGATTTAGTTCATGTCTGATAAATACTTTAGTGTTTATAATCTAGATTACTTGAACCTATAATACAATTTATTTATCTGTTTTTAGAGAATGTACTTTATTCCCATAGCGTTGAAATAAAACAGCATAGTTGCTGCTCATAAGCACAGCAATAGTGGCCTATGTTACATAATGTAACAATATTTCGTACTTCATCTGACAAAGTTAAGTTTGACTTTTTTCTTATATTACCTCAATTGTGACCTTTGAATTATTGATATATCAGCTATCGTCATTATAATACACTTTTTTCTTACATTACCTCAATTGTGACCTTTGAATTAGTGATAATTATATCAGCTATCGTCATTATAATACACAGAAAAGATTAATTTGATTATTGTTAGCCAATCAGTAGAAATGAGACGTAGTAGTGTAGTTGTAGAACATTTAGCTAAGTAGTTAGGAGCATGGTTCAACATTATATATACACCAAGAGTGTAATCTATAGCAGTGTGTGAACACTTCCAGTCATAAAACACTTATTATTTAATTATTTCAATAATATATAATATTTTTTCTTAATTTAGCTGCTATTTCATTATAAGTTAATGTTACTAATTTGCATGTTATGTGATGCATACATGATAGCAACAGCTACTTCTAAATGGTGAATTTTAATGTGTGATAAACCTACGGAGTAATCTGAAATAAAATATTACATGAAACACATTGTTAATATAATCAATTAACATTTTTATTATTATTAACAAGGATTTATTCTATGAAACGTTTTGGCTCTCTTTTCTACAAAACTTGCATTTCCCAGTAAATAATGTTATCAAAAAGATGCAGCAATAGCTAATACTTACATCTTATCACCTATCTTACATACACATCCAAATGTATTTCATTCTTTGTTCAAGCCCTATAGTTATACTACACCAAAACTGCTAAGCTGTATCCGTATGTTATACTCAATGGACGATTCAGTTCTTATGGGTAACATGTGATTCTATAATTTACTCAAATTAAATGCTGTCTTAACAAAATCTCTAGACTCCATATCAGAGAATTAATGTATATAATCCTAATGATACTAGAATACCATATATTTTCTATATTATGCTAGCTGTTTTTATATTGCACGCTAGTTACTCTGCAGTATGTAATATGCAGTATGCATTCATCTTCACCAATCATCTAACTGATGTATAAATCACCCTGGAGACTATGACCTTATAGACTCCTGGGGTACAAATAATATTTTGTAGGTCACGTGGATGACATGTTTACCTACAAATAGCTACGATCCACAAACTATAATTTTAACAAGAAATTAAAATAATTATGGAATATTAGGGACTAAAATGAAGCTTTGTACATTGTACATCTATAACTCGTGGCCTATAAATAGGAACAGTATTACTATCATTGGTACTCAGAGCATATGTCATTTTCAGCTGAGATATGTGGGTTTGCCCGAAGATTTATCAGATCACCGAGGATAATGCTCACAAAAAAGCATTACAAGATAAAGAAATAGAAATTATAGCAAATAAGTTTGCCAGGACACTTTTCCAGTTGTTGCAGGTTGAATTATGACATCAGATAATCAATTAGTTATTCAGAGCTTTAATTCATTGAAACTACTCTATGAATGGCATGCTTGGGAGCAAGCCTTTTGATCCTTGTAGAAAGTTTGGCCTTCAGAGCTTATTTTGTATTGTGGAGGATCATTTTGTTCAATTCATGTTTTCTGTTGATGAGAGTCCGCTTGTTTTCAGATTCCCTCTGTACAGAGGTTTCACTGTAGTTCATTACCTTCAATAGTCCAGGGGGGAGGCTTTTATGTATTATTGCTCAATTTTGGAGGCACAAGACCGCAGGGCCCCTGTGGTCCCTCAATGGCAACAATATAAATATCATGATAATTTGAATAGCTATATTATTATATTTATTTGCTAGAAAAGCTGATATAGCTAATAGTGCCATAAAAAGCTACAGGTCTGTCAAAAATATCGTTTATTTAATGATTATTGACTGTAATTGGTCCTTTATTGTCCCCCCCCCCCCCCCCCCCACCCACAAAAAAAAAAAAATCAAAATACAGCCAAGGATCAGTAGCTATAGAAAACTCCTAAAGTTGTGATTTATGAAGAAAAAATGTAATAAAAAAGAATTTTGCAAGGAAACGATAAACTTTTGTTTTGATACTAAATGACAATATTATTTCAGTCCAGGATGACCGAATGATTGAAAAAGGTACATTTTGGGGTACATACTCTTTTAGCTCATAGCTACATAGAACAGTAACTATTACAAAAAGCATTATGTTTTTGCTAAGGTTAATTAGTGAAGTAGATAGTCATGCCAGTGTAATAGAGGCCTAAGAAATTTTTTATTTGTTTGTGTTATATATTTTTATAAATTTTAGTTGTAAATAACGCATGCTACTGACTATATGTCAGTGGATTTGGAAGCGAGGAGGGAGGGGGGCAGAGAGGCCAATGGCCCCTCCAATAATTCTCAAAGGGGGGAGAGGGGGTTGTTGCCCTGCCCCCAATATTTGCCCATGCTCATACTACATTAGATGATTTACACTTGTGATGAGTGATTTTTATAGTTATATTACAGATCCGGTATAATAACAGTTTGTATTGTAAAAACTAGCAGTTGCTATTTTAGATTTATCACCTTCATTTTAAGTGGCCTCTGCAAAGATTGGCTAATAATATACCAAAAGATAGCTTAGTGTACAAGTCTTCTTTGAGTAACTTTTTTCTTCAGACTAGAAAGCAATGCATCCAAATGAAATGCCGGAACACTTTGACCTCAGTAGCAACATCTTAATTATAGTATAATTTGCACATAAATAACAGGCAATTTAAAGTACTGCCTAAACTCACAAGTGAAAATACAAGAGAAAGTGTTAACATATTAACTTAGCTGACAACTCATGCAATAACAGAGTTCAATATTTTCTTCTCAACAACAATGTATGTACAGGGTATGTTTTAAGAACTGGTTGAGAGGAGACAAAATAACTTTTATGAGATTTACGGGGGGATTTCTCATTTCCATAAAATTGATGGAATTTTTTTAGCAAATGTATAACTATGAAGGCCATACTTACAATACGCTCTTAACATTGGCCCTTCCAATACTTTTCATCTTCCTACTCCACTATACATAATAGCAATCTTGACAAATACACAATACACTATGACTTGTATTACCGTTTACATCACCATGATGTTGTCTTTTGTCAAAAAACAATACACAATAATAACATGTCATTATTTTGAAATATTGTGTACCTGTCATATCAGTACGGTTTTTCTGGTTTCTACTTGTAGATAAAGGCAAAGTATCACCATAAGCAGATTCTATCTCAGGCCTGACACTGTGTATTATAGATCTTCCATCTTCTGGTATATTTTGCTGATAAGAAAATTCTGATGCTTCTATTTATACCAATATTATATATAATATATAAAGACATATATATATATATATATATATATATACTATATGATGTATATATATAGAGATAGATAGATATTATATACATTATGTGTTCACAAAGATAAAATCTGGTTTATTACCTGACAATAGGGAAGAAGTGTCACTGATATCATCGATGTCATTGGTTGAATTGAGATTTGCATCATTTTCAATTTCTCCACCATAATCTGATACACAAAAGAAGTAAGTAATGTATGATGGAGGGGCTTTAAACCAATACGCACTTTTACCATTATTTTAATATGACACATTTATTGACTATATAAATTTTAACCATTTAATCATTGATGTTATGCTATTGGGAAAAGCAATGATGCTATTTAACCCCTTATAATAAATATATGTAATGGTTCACAATTATTCGTTATTCTATCTCACTCTATGACATAATTGCTGCAATAATAGTTCCTTGTATATTTAAAGTTGTGATTGAATTATAGGAAATCCAAAATTGACTCCTGAACTAAATAATATCTTGTGCCTATTGCTACAAAAATTTGGTACCCACCTGAAATATTATTAATTCATTATCATGTAGAATGTGTGATGTAAACAAAGCAAAGCTATTGGGTCAAATTGTATTACACTAACAAGTTGAGGATTATAATGTGGATCATAAGAATTCGTTTACACATATTCTTTCCAGTATCTATTCCTCTATAAACAGGGAGATTTACTATAATTTACCAAATACTAGCAGAGACCCCGTGAGAATCTTAATTTGGTTCTTTTCATCTCTAAATTTACATTTATATACTCCAATGTTATAACTTTCAACCTTGTCTATTACGATAATTCTTTTCAATTTATCTTCAACACGCACATTGGGTGGTAATTTCTTATTAAAAAATTTCCACTTTTTAACCTTCCTGCCAGAGTCACACATAAATCTAGCTTGATCGCCTACACGAACTTTCTGATGGATGGGGTATAGTGATGGATGAGATACTAGAACATTTGAAATATTAAAGATTATGTTAAGTTTGTTTAATATTCAATACTTAACTCACTGGCAATATAAAACTATAGGTAAAATTTTTGCACCTTACCTTATAAATATGCTGAAGTACATTATTGGGGAGGAAGAGAATCTCACTAAGGAGTCTCAATTGAGACTTTGGTATATGAACGGGCCTCAGGCTCGCCCACGTCCTAATTAACAAAGACCAGATATATGACTCCACTGGCACTGACAATAAGTAAGACTCAGCTGCTGGCGTTAGCTTGCAGCCTTGTCTAATGCTCGCCTAAAGCATGCACTCTTACCAATGACAACTCAATAGGTTTGGGAAGTCATACAACCAAGAACACATTCACAACAACAGAACTTAAATATGATGTAACCATAGGCGGAGGCCAGTGGTTCTAACTAAACATGAGTATCATTAGCATAAGATAGTCAGGTGAGCTATAGGTAATGGATGTTAATTGTTTGTTTGGGTTGCCAGAGCGGGCCTGGACTTTAATCACCTTGTCTGGGTGATAAAGTCCCAGAGTGTATATATATATAATACTTATTACATGAGTCAGAGTGTGCTATGGCGAGATATTTCACAAGCAGGCTAATTTATTTTCACAAGCCTGAGGCGAGTGAAAATAAAGCCTGAGAGTGAAATATCTCCCATAACACTCTGACAAGTGTAATAAGTGGTTTATTCCACACTAGATATCTTCACTACCATAGTTAGTACTAGAGGTAGGGTAACTCACTCAGTTAGTTGTAGGGGCTACCCACACCCCCAGCTGATGTTTAGCTGCTGCTCTAACCCTTTTGAGCAGGCTACCAGAGGAGGAAGGTAGCTGTAAAAAACCCTGAGAAAATTGAAAAGTTTGGCTGGTTACTATAACTACAAGGGTAATGGGCTTGCACAGTACAGCATGAAATAACAGCGTGAAATATCGTGAGTTATTTCAAGGGTCACGTACCTAAAAATATCATTGTGAAGATATCTAGGGTGGAATAAATATATTTATTCTATGCTAGATATCTTCACAATGATATTTTTAGGTACAAGAATGTGAGAACTCATGGTATTGCACAAGCTCGTTACCAGAGTAGTTTTAGCAACAGGGAAGTTTTCTTGGTTTTTAAATCTACCTTTACTCTAGTGGAGCCTATCAGCCAGGTTACAGCAGCTGCTATAATATCAGGAGGGGTTGTGGGGAGCCCCTAGTGAGTTACACCATGAGTTACCAAAGATTTCTAGTGTGGAATAAACCACTATTACACTCATGGGGCAAAATGCCATAGTAACCGCTTCCTGCAACTGTTTGAATTGAAAAAGAAGCAACAAAATCAAGTCAGGTTATTTATAATTTTCTTTGTGATATTCTTAAAAGTAGTTGTAGCCCACAATACTTTCACACAACTGAACATACCTACCAAGACTTACCTTCCTGGTTGTCTAGTGGACAATGAATTTTCAAGTAAATACTGTTGCTAGGGCTTATAACTGTGACAAATAGCTCACTGAATAGAAATGGAGCTTACATAAGTTTTTGAGTTATAACTGTATCGCAAAAGAATTCAAAGTGGTAAACAATTCAATTTTTAGGGTGATACGGGTAATGAGCTAAAGAGCTAAACTGGGGGATTCTGTTTAGTGAAGTTTGGGACGGGGTTGAACACAGAGCTAACACAAAAATACACAAGGGTCAAAGTACAAAATGACATAGTATGTCCACACATAAAATATAAACAAACAAACATGACATATATAATACTTATAGCACGAGTCAGAGTACAATATGGGAAAATATTTTACGAGCACGCAAAATATTTTCACGAGCCAAAGGCGAGTGAAAATGTGGCGTGAGAGTAAAATATCATTCCCATATTGTACGACGAGTGTGATAAGTGATTTATTGTTTCTTTGAAATTTTTCTCAACCGGTTACAATACAATTTTCATTGATTTTACTCGCTACGCGCGCGCTACAAGGAACGTACAATATAAACCGTACAATATGGGAGAATACAGAACGCTCGCGTGATGCGGAAATATTCAAGTAAAAATATCAAAGCTGCAATAAATATATATATATAATACTTATAGCACGAGTCAGAGTACAATATGGGAAAATATTTTACGAGCACGCAAAATATTTTCACGAGCCAAAGGCGAGTGAAAATGTGGGGTGAGAGTAAAATATCATTCCCATATTGTACGACGAGTGTGATAAGTGATTTATTGCTGCCTTGATATTTTTTCTCAACCGGTTACAATTCAATTTTCATTGATTTTACTCGCTACGCGCATGCGTAATGTACCGTACAATATAAACCGTACAATATGGGAGAATACAGAACGCTCGCGTGATGCGGAAATATTCAAGAAAAAATATCAAAGCTGCAATAAATATATATATGTGACAGGCTCTGGGAAAACCAGGCATTTCTGGCAAACCAAAAAAAATGAGTTTTTTATGTTAATAAAAAGCTACAATTTATCTCAACTTAGTGCTAAAATACTGGAGGGTAAAACCTCTGACTCGCACAGAAACTGGCAGTTGAACTGGGCTGTATTCAGCAAAGCAATTGAACTAGAAATCGTGAAAACATAAATTGAATTTCCACTTCCGGTATAATTAACGTTTCCGTATACTTAACGGCGTACTCCGCATACGCAATTAAATTGTGCAGCCGCTTTTTAACGGCAACTAACGAAGTTTTGCGTAGAGTTCTTTTTAGCTTTCAGAGCGTCTTGGAACCTGTCTTGTCGGAATCCTTGGCTACTCTACTCGATGTAGTAGTAAACTTTCTGCCAGAGGTAAGCTGTAGATTGCATGCAATAGTCTCAAAGCTATGCCGTTTTTTTTAGCTGCTTGTTTGAAACTCCACCCATTCCCCGTTTATTGTACCTCGAGAACGAGAGAGAATAAAAAGTAGCTTGTCTTTCCACAGCACGCTTGAGGTCTTTTAAGTTGTTTTGACATTTGAAATTCGGCATAGACTTAGAGTAAGGGTCACTAAGACTAATTCTGCGGAAAAAAAATAGGTGAAACAAAGAATTTTTCCAAATGACTTAGTTCTGGAGCCTATATCTCAATTTCAATTTTTGCCCGAAATTCCTGGTTTTCCCAAGAGCCTGTCACATATATTTATATATAACATATACCCGATTTTGCATTATTCACCCCTAATTGCCGAGCGAAGAGATCGAGACACTCTCAGGGGTAATACAATTGACAATCGTTGGATGTTTGTTGGCGAGCGAGCGGAGCAAGCGAGACAGTATTTTGGATAATGCAAAATCGGGTATATGTTATTATTGAACGAGTGAAGCGAGCAAGATACTGTTAGGGGTGGATTGTTCGTGAGAGCGTAAGTCTTACGAGTAGTGGCCGCGACGAGAGCATATCGTAACTTAATCTAAGGACCGAAAGGCTTACCTATACTCCACGGTCACAGAATCGCTATCAACCCCACCGAAGGGGGCCGAACCACAATATAGAGCAAAGACAAGCAAATGAGTTAGAAATATACAGTACCTTAATAAAATCGGGTATATTATGTATATTTGGTACGCATGCCCATTAAACGCGCCGGCGGGGACTTTTTATGCTTGACCCCATTTCTTCTAATACTAGTGATGTGCTTGAGCACAAATGGCGAGCGAGCCTAAAGACTATACTATTTTTATATGAATGATTTTGACTTCTAACACTGAAGCTACTGAAAATAAGGTCCAGTTTTTTTATTTCGCATACACGGTAAAGGGATTTCAGTGGCATAGTAACAACTCTCTGCAACTGCTTGAATTGAAGGAAAAAACAACAACAAAACAATACACGTTATTTAAAAGTTTTCTTTGTGATATTCTTTAGCTAAGCAGTGGTTGTAACACACACAATGCTTTGACACAACTGGACATGCACCTACACAGACTTACCTTAGCGGTAGTCTAGTAGACAATGTATTTTCAAGTAAATACTGTTGCGCACGGCTTATAACCATGACAAAGAGCGCATTGGCTTACCACCGCCACTAACTCTAATAGAAATGGAAGTCCCTTAAGTTTTCAAGTTTTAACTGCACCCGCAAAAGAATTCAAAACGGTAAACAATTCAATTTCTAGGGTGATAGGGTACTGATCGATAAACCAGAGGATTCTGTTTAGTGCAATTTGGGACGGGGTCGACCACATAACTAACACAAAAACGCGAGGGTCAAAGTACAAAATAACATACGTACGTCCAAACATATACAAATAAACAAACATCCCCGATTTTCAATTGTGTTACCCCCTGTAAGTGTCTCGCTCACTACGCTCGCTCGCCAACAACAGCATTAAGCAAGTCTTACTTGAAACTTGGGCTCCAAATTTAGTCCCAAAAAGTTACTGCGACTGGTTATTATGACATTGAAAACCCTTTACCCTTTTCAAAACTTCGTCGTTTTTCGGGGCTGCTAAATGCCGCTTGTTGGTTGTTAAGTGCCACTGGCAGCAAAAATGGCTAAATATTAATACTAAGGAAGCCACCATTGCTTGGAAGAAGCTGAGGTAAGTACGTAGTTTAGCTAAAATAACTCTGGCTATTATTTTTTGGTAGAGCTGGGAGTTTGTTTGCCAGTTACAGGTAATTGAGTTAGGCAGAAGGCTTAATGTTAACACTATAAAAGCCACCACTCCTTGGGGGAAGCTGAGGTAAGTACGTAATTCCATATTTGTTAGTTAATATTACAAAAATAACTCTTGACTTTTTTATTGTAGCTGAGAGCTTGTTTCAAGAGATACTGGTAATTAAGATAGTCAGAATGTCTTCAGTTTAATATTACAGAAGTTACTACTTCTGAAGAAAACGAGGCAAGGAAGTAATTTTGTATGTGTTTGCTTGTTGGACTTTTTTTGTAGCTGAGAGCTTGTTCATGAGTTACTGATTGGTAGTCAGAATGGCTTAAATTTGATACTACAGAAAAGTTACCATTACTCACGAAATTAAGGTAAGGAGTAATTTTTTTTTATTTGTTTGCTAAAACTGCTATTTTGCAATATAACTAAGCTAAAATAAATTATATTACAATATTATAGTTTCATGTAGCCTAACTAGGCAGTAAGCCCTGCCGGATTATACTAGCATTTTTTCTGGAATAATATTATACATAAAATAGCATAGCGGAATAATTCTAGAATAATAAGGTATTTAGGAGAATAATAAAGGGAAAATGAGAATAATCAGTTCATATAATCCTTACTTATAAAGAAAATCATAGTGCTTTTTTCTCTCTTTTTCTTATATACAACAAGGACATAAACATTTAGAAAGGTGGTTATAAGGTAGATCTTCATTATTTGATTAAAGCAGCTGTGTTTGTGTTGGGAAAAAATGAAAAAAAAATTGGAAGTACTGGAAAAGCTGTCAGCTCAGGCTCAGAGTCAGCAAGTCATCTGGAGAATTATGCTATACAGTCTCTCGAACTTTTTCAGCTGTAACAGAGTATTTTTCTTCCATTCTTCGAACATTTTACTGGGATATTCAAAGTTTTCACTAAGAGTAGATAACAATATAGTGAATATGCTATATTGAGAAATTCAGTATAGCAGTAAAACTGCTATTATACTGTTTTGCATGAACTAAGCTAAAATATGAATTATGTAGTACCACTAGTTGGCAAGCGAACAGAGTGAGTCAGGCAGTATTCTGGGTGGATAATTCAAAATCTGGTAGAATGTTATATATATATGTATGTGTGGATGGTACGTCTGCACCTTAAAAGCGTGTGTAGGTTCCTTTTATCACGGCTTTTTAGGATTGACCCCTGTTTCTTCTCATACTACAGCATTAAGCAAGTTTTACTTTAAACTTAGGCACAAAATTGTGAGACAATTCCTGCAAAAACTCTTGTTTTTCAAGTCACAAATGTTGCTGCGACCTGTTACTATGGCATTGATGACCCTTTACCGGACATAATTTTAACGCACCATTTTCTTGAAGCTGCTAAGTGCCCTTGGCTTGTTGGTTGTCTATAGAGCCACTGGTAGTAGTCAGAATGACTTCTACAGAAACTACCACTCGGGGGAAGCTGAGATAAGTACATAATTCCATACTTGTTAGTTAAAATTATAAGAATAACTCTGGCCTTATTTTGTTTGTAGATGAGAGCTTGTTGATGGAAGTAGTCATTGTCTATAGAGCCGCTGGTAGTAGTCAGAATGACTTCTACAGAAACTACCACTCGGGGGAAGCTGAGATAAGTACATAATTCCATACTTGTTAGTTAAAATTATAAGAATAACTCTGGCCTTATTTTGTTTGTAGATGAGAGCTTGTTGATGGAAGTAGTCATTGTCTATAGAGCCGCTGGTAGTAGTCAGAATGACTTCTACAGAAACTACCACTCGGGGGAAGCTGAGATAAGTACATAATTCCATACTTGTTAGTTAAAATTATAAGAATAACTCTGGCCTTATTTTGTTTGTAGATGAGAGCTTGTTGATGGAAGTAGTCAGAATGGCTTAAATTTGATACTACAGACTTATGGTTAAGGTAAGAAAGAAGTTCTGCATTTACTGCAATTAATGGTGCACACCACTAGTATATATAGCTAATATATATATATATATATGGCAGGATGGATGGATGGTACATATGTACTTTAGATGCGCATGGGCAAGAGGGAGTGGACTTTTTTCTCCTAAAAGCACGGCATTTTAGGCTTGATCCGACTTTCTTCTGATACTACAGCATTAAGCAAGTCATACTTTAAACTTAGGCTCCAAATTGTGACATTATTCCTTCAAAAATTGTTTTTTAATTCTCAGAAGTTACTGTGACTGGTTACTATGGCATTGAATACCCTTTACCAGACAAAAATTCAAATACTCGCCATTTTGTTGGAGCTGCTAAGTGCTGCTTGTTGGTTAAGAGTAACTGGTAGTCAGAATGGCTTCTAAAGAAGCTACCACTACTAGGGCGAAGCTGAGATCCATATTCATTAGCTAAGATTACAAAAAATAACTCTGATCTTTTTTTACTTTTAGCTGAGAGCTTGCTCAAAAGTTACTGGTACTAGAAGTTGTCAGAATGGCTTAAAATACTACAGACTTATCACTACTCAGGATATTAAGGAAAGAAAGTAATTCTGTAACTATTTCATGTTAAATGCTTATTCAGGCAAAATTCATCATATAACAATATTATAGTTTTATGCAACCTAACAAGGCAGGCTCCCTGCCATTTGTTCTCAAGCACACCACTAGTTATTGAGCAAGTGAAGTGATCGAGACACTATTAGTGGTGGATAATGCAATATTGGGCATATGTTTTATATATGTATGGATAGTACTTATGCCCTTAAACGCCCGTGCGGGTTCCCTACGGCTTTTTAGGCTTCACCCAACTTTCTTCTGATACCACAACATTAAGCATGTCCTACTTGAAACTTGGGCTCCAAATTGTGAGATAATTCCTGCGAAACACTTGTTTTTCAGGTCCCAAAAAATAACTGCGACTGATTACTATGACACTGAATACCCTTTACTACCAGATGTAAATTAAAAATTAAATGCCACTTGTTGGTTGTCAAGTGTCACTGGTAGCCAGAATGGCTAAATATTAATACTAAGGAAGCCACCATTACTTGGGAGAAGCTGTGGTAAGTAAGTAGTTCCATACTTGTTAGTTGTTTTTCTGCTGTAAGCTTGTTCACCAGTTACTGGAAATTGAGGTAATCAGAATGACTTAATTTGGATACTACAAAAGTTACCACTATTCAGGAAATTGAGGTAAGAGAGTAATTCTGTATTTGTTTGCTATAATTAATGGTTAACTGCTATACTTTCTTTGCATGAACTAAGCTAAAATAAATTATGTAACAATACTGTAATTTTATGTAACCTAACTTGGCAAGCTTGCTAGATATTTGTGTTCAAGCACACCACTAGTTTGTATATGTGTGTGGACATACGTATGTCATTTGTAGTTTGACCCTCACATATTGTTTAGTTAGTTTGGTTTTCAACCCTGTACCAACCTTCACTAAACAAAATCCTCTGGTTTATTGATCATTACCCTGAATCATCCTAGAAATTGAATTGGTTACCGCTTTTGTTATAACTCCAAAACTTTAGTAGTTTGAGTGTAAGAAGTTAAAATAAATCGTTTAACAATAGTGTAGTTTTAGGCTCGCTCGCCATTTGTACTCAAGCACATCATTATTATATATATACATATATATATATATATTCCACCCTACACATCTTCACAATAATATTTTCAGGTACAAGACCCGTGAAATAACTCACGATATTTCACGTTGTTATGTCACGCTGCACTGTGCAAGCTCATTACCGTTGTAGTTATAACAACCGGCCAAACTTGCCACTTTTTCCTGGTTTTTACAGCTACCTTCCTCTGGTGTAGCCTATTAGAGCAGTGCTAAAATATCAGCTGGGGGGTGTGGGGGACCTACAACCAACTTTACCTGTGAGTTACCAGTCCTAGTACAAACTACAGTAGTGAAGATATCTAGTGTGGAATAACCACGTATTGCACTTGTCAGAGTGATATGGCAAGATATTTCAAAATGTACCAGATTCAATTTCTATTCGAGTTATTGGCGGTGGTACGCTATTTGTCGCAGTTATAACCCCTACACAACAGTATTTACTTGAAAATTCATTCATGACTAACTATGTCTTGTGTAGGTATGTTCAGTTGTGTGAAAGTATTGTGTGTTACAACTACTACTTGCTAAAGAATATCACAAAGAAAATGTTTAAATAATGTTATTTGTTTTTCTTTGTTGCTTTTTTTTTTTAATTCCAACAATTCCGGGGAGTGGTTACTATGGCATTGAATCACTTTACCATATATATACATAATTTTAAAAAGTTCCCGACTTTCTTTAGTTGCTTGAGTATTGCTTAACACTAGTGTAGTTTTAGGCTTCTCGCCATTTTTGCTCAAGCACATCACTAGTGTAGTGTTATATTGACATATTTTCAGAGGTACATAATTATACCTGAAATTTTAAGGATATGATACTCAGCATAAGGTATAAATCGACCAGTCCAAATAAACCGTTTAGAACTATGTCCCTCACATATATATTTGCCTTCATTTTCTACAGTAGCATTTTTAATGTAAAGTACATTATTCCAACTTTCAGCATTTGGTGGGAGAGAGCCTTCATTGTGAAGCCATTGTGTATATGTTCTGTTTGTTTGACAAGCTATCTTAATGTTAGTCCCATCTACAAATGATGATGTCGTGGCAAGTGCTGTCAAGAGCAAAACAGAAGTAAAGTATTATGTAGTATGTATGTATGTATGTATGTATGTGTATAATTATGCATTGTAGTATCGGTGTACTATGAGATTCAGTAGTTGACAACTCTAACCACCTCATACACATTTGTATTCTTTAGTGTCATGCTATCCCTTACCAACTATTGTATCGCCTTGTGATAGTCTAATGTTAAATATACATTAATATGTACCAATCCTACATATGTATGTATGTATGTATGTACGTATCTACTTGTAATGATTTCTAGACTACAACTGAGAAAATTGCATATAATGCTTAGCTATATTACATTGCAGAGGCGGATCTAGGATTTTTTTATTGGGGGCTCTTTTCAAGAAGTGGTGACATAGCGAGGGCTACTTATGGAAAATGTTGTATAATATTGTATTTCCTACAAGATTATATTTTAATATTCACTCACACAATAATTAGCATTATAATCTATCTGTCTAGAGCTCACACAATGAACAGCTAAAAATCAGGAAGGAAAAATGAAAACTAAGAACAAAATGAGTTTGCAAAGATATTTTTGTGAAAATGAGTTAATCATGAAAAAAGAACTGATTTCATTAGAAAAAAATGAAACTACAAAGACATTCAAGAATTGAATAACCTCTAAATGCAATACTATTCTGTCAGGAATTAATGTTATACATACTCAGCTTTGGCATACTACGAGCTTCGTCTGCTATATTATAAAGGACGACGAATAGCAAAATTCCTGACTCAGCATATCCATAAGTAGAAGTGCGCTCATTACACAATTGTAGATTACTGGAGGTTGAAAAACAACCGGGAACAAAAGTATTATACTTTTATCAGTAAGAAATAGACTAGCTAAAGAAATGAGGGCTCTTTCAGAAAAAAGTAGGGCTCATATTAGTACAGTCATTTTAGCCAATATTTGGGGTCAACCTCACACTAATTGCAACAAAAGCAAACTCAACAGATATTGATTTCTTATTATGTCCCTAATAACAGAAAAAAGTCCTAAGGAATCCTCCTGGGGGAACAGTGTGAAAATCACGAAAATATATAACCACTTAATAGCTCGTTTGTGGTTTTGTGGAATTTGGGTCGTATCTCACTTATTACAGTAACTATGTCTTAAGTTAACATACCATTAAAAAGATCTTTAAATGAGCTGTATTTTGGTACAGAAATCATTTCTCTTAGACCATTATATAAATGAATTGTTGGAGTCATTCAATGATGCACTACATTGGTTTTTCTACTTTATTGTGTCAATGCCATTTTAGACAAAATTTTGGGTCAAGCTCATACTGAAGAAAGCAAACTTAACTTATTTCATTTTATTGATATGTCCTCACTAACAAACAAAAGTCCTAAGGACTCCTTTGGGGGAAGGTCTTAATAACCCTCCCCCCCCAATTTGACATCCACTTCCTTGCCACCTTTTGTGTTAGATGTTTTGATATCTGATTCAATTGATTTATATCTATCAAATTCAGTTATTTTTATGCCAAACTTAACAGACCAATGGAAAGCTCTTTGCATAATTATCTCGTAAATAAAAAAACAAAAACAACAACAAAAACGATGCCACAACAAACTGCTGCACATACAACCCAAGCTGTAGTAGTGCTAGTAAGACCTTGGGTCTAGCTGCTTGCACTATAGCTTGTCCAATTGAAGCTACCTTAACTCCAGTATTCTGTCCAGGAAAAAGCCCTTTTTCAATAATTCTTTCAGAGTGTCTGGAAGAAATTCAGTACCAGCCTCTTGTGATCTTAGGTCATCACAAGATGGGTAGACGTCATGAGTCATTGTGATGGATTTGATGTCTTCCTTGATGAGTCTTGCAGCTGCCTGTATAAGTTTCATCGTTTCTTCAGTTGTGTTTTTATCCTGCTGCTGTTGCTTGTAGTATTCATGAAGCACTGCTCTTGCTGTTGTTCTGAAGGTAGCCACATTTGACTTGCCATTAATTTCAGTCAAGATTATTTTCTCACCAAATGGTTCTTGTAGCCTCTTCTTCATGTGGGTGTAGCCATATGCTTTATGAGCAGTGTCTGCAAGCTTCTGTTCCATGAGATCATGAGGTGATCAATGGTGATTTGTTCATCATCATTTTCTTCCAGATATTGTGCAACCTGCAAGAATGCTACTGCCCTCTCATCATCTTGAGGCCGGCCTGGCTTTGGTCTTCAGTGCTTGCCGACTGATGAGCCATTGGCTTTTGCTTTCCTGTACGAAAATTGACACTACAAGTCTGATGATAAACTGCATCTGCTGCATGTAGGTCATGTACATGCAAAATGCGTGCTTTCGCAGTATCAGACCAACTATCAGCTCGTTAACTGCATATTGCCAGGAGAGTGTACTTTAATCCAATGGTCTTCACTTGCAGGACATCGTACTTCTTCCTCTTCCTCCCCTATTTGGCTGGTTTGCCACAGAAGAAACAATCAGTTGCAAAAGAAAACCTCTCCTCAGAAGATCTAAGAATAAATCTGTCACTGCTAGTACTTGGCTTTGACTGCTCATGCTTGGTGTCTTTGGCAATCTGATCAGGCTTACAGTAATTACGGCGACAGTCCTGGTGTACCTTTTCACCAGGTACAGTGTGAATACTGTCTTTCCTCAATTTACTGGCTTGGTTGATAGCTAGACTACCCTTTTCTCCAAAAGTTGATACAGATGAGGCTACAGGATGTGTGCAAATAGCGCAACATTCAGACACCTCCATGGCTGAAAAATATAAATCAACCACTGAACAACTGCGAGTAAACAAATAAGAAGCAACATACCTCCTATAGCTTAATTCAATATGCAGTAGATAAATAGTGCCTATTGAGTAACATGCATGCATGTGCTTGCAAAAGTAGCACCTTTACAGCTATTAACCTCTAGCATGTATAGTCAGCTCCAACGAATTTATACCAAAATATTAAAATTATGTGTTGGGTCACAATATACCTGTTGTTAGTTGCCTGGAGCCAGTTTTGCTTTCCCATTAAGAAAGCTTCTAATTAATAATGGCATGTAAAGATTGAAGAATATTAGTAACCTCAGCTGAGATTTAAAGGGATACCTCAAACAGTAGTGACAGAAAATATAGCAAAAAAAGAGTGTCAAAATTTGTTTTTCATGACCTTACCCTCAAAGGATTCCTTAGAACTTTATGTTTATGTTAGTGAGGACATATTAATAACATGAAATAAGTTCAGTTTGCTTTCTTTAGTATGAGCTTGACCCAAAATTTTGTCTAAAATGGCATTGACACAATAAAGTTTCATATTGAATCATTGAATGATTCCAACAATTCATTTATATCGTTGTCTAAGAGAAATGATTTTGGTACCAAAATATAGCTCATATGTTAACTTTAGACGTAGTTACTGTAATAAGTGAGATATGACCCAAATTCCACAAAACCACAAACGAGCTAAGTGGTTATATATTTTTTGTGATTTTCACACTGTTCCCCCGGGAGGATTCCTGAGGACATAATAAGGAATCAATATCTGTTGAGTTTGCTTTTGTTGCAATTAGTGTGAGGTCATTTCACAAAATGCTTGTACTATATGACACCAGTCAAGCCACACACCCCTAAATCCGCCCCTGTATCACCTATATATGGATGGTTCATCATATTAAATTGTCAGTGGCGTAAGAAGAAGGGGGGGGCTATGGGGGCTTGAAGCTCCCCCATAATTTCGGAGCACAATCTATTGAGGTGATTTCTCACATGAACACTAATAAAACCACAACAAATGTGCCCTTTGAGCCCCCTTATACAAAAATATCTTCATACACTGCTGTATATATATATATATATATATATATATATATATATATATAATATATAGTACTTATTACATGAGTCAGAGTGTATGAGCAGGCAAATTTATTTAACGTGTAATAAGTAGTTTATTCCATGCTAGATATCTTCACTGAAGTAGTTTGTAGGTAACAAACTCTTTAGGGGCTCCCCACACCCCTAGCTATATCTTAGCAGCTACTCTAACTTGGCTGGGTAGGCTCCACTAGAGTAAGGTAGCTGTAAAAACCCTGATAATTGGAAAGCCAGGCCCAGTTGCTATAACTACTAGGGTAATGAGCCTGTGCAATACAGCCATGAGATAACACTATGTGATAACGAGTTATCTCAAGGGTCACCGTACCTAAAGATAACATTGTGAAGATATCTAGAGTGGAATATATATTATATATAATATTGGTAGAGAAAGTATATTGCTTGTTGAGTCAAGTCTGTTTTAGTACTCACCAAACACTTTAAGTTCCACAAATGCTATTAATTTTAGAATTGAAATTGATGTTAAGGCTAAATAAAAACATGCGAACTTTCCAGAATATTCATTACTTGCTTGTATGTGCAAACTTTGAGATGGTACAACATAAGGAAAGTCTTTTGTTAATTTACCATCTGTATATATCCACTCAGGTAAGGGGTAATATGTAGGTGTTGGTTTATAAAAATTTACAATTTCTCCAGCAAGAGCTTCTATATACTTTGGTGATATATTTTCAGCAGGGTTTTTTTCTGTAAAAAATATTGTAGTTAATTTTAGCCACATGGTATGAGAAGACAAAATGTAAATATAATTGTTTATGGGTGGAAAAATGTAAGTTTTAATTTATTGGTAAGAACAACAAATAAGATTGAAGGTGTTATAGTTGACAATCCACATTATATCACATGATACACTCCATAATAACTTAGCTAATCACTCACTTCCTACAAATATTTGCATTGATGTCACAAAAGCGGATGAATTAAGATGAGTTCCATAACAGTACTGATAACCTGTATGGGAAGTTCTTCCTGATTTGATGTACACTGCATTATCAATGTATTCAGCATCTTTTAGAACTGCATCAATAAGTTTCCATCTAACCTTTGATGCACTGTGGCATGTAAATGTAAAATTTGTTCCTCTATATACTGCTATGACTGGTGGTATAATTTGACCATATTTCAAGCTTTTAGCTGTTTAGTCAAACAAGAAAAGTTCATATGGGTTAAGTCAGCATCTATTACTGTAGATAGTTAATATCATATACGGTAACTATGTAGCCAATACAGCCAGTATTTTGATATCACCACATTATATTGAAGTTTTAAATTCTCAATTAGAAACCCACTAAAAACGATACTGTTGTAAATGAAAATGCTCAACATGCGTTTGTGGGTATGAACAATAATCATCACCATCATTATTATTAAATTGGAATTTATAACTGGTAAATTCAACAGAATCTTATATAGCACAACTGAATTTACCTTGTATTAATTGAAAAATAAGGGAAGTCAGAGGGAGAATACGCATTAGTATTAGTAGCCTTAGGTACGCTTTAGCTCTTTTCTAGCGACTCAGCCACTATTAATGGTTTGAAGAAGTAAATTACGGTATAAATGACGCTAATTTTCAGAGTTTCAACAGCCCAATCACCCTTTACCGCATCGTAGTCTCGCGTAGCCTGACCCTTTACCAACCCTAACCGTTACGCAGGGAAGGTCGTGGTTTAGTCTCGCGTAGCCAGACCCTTTACCAACCGTAACCGCTACGCTGGGAAGGAAAGGGTCTGGGAACATACAATACAACGACTTGTTCAGCAGCACCCCAAAAAGGGTGCTTAATTATCACATTCCAGCAAGCTTGCGGTATACTATGTGACGTCAACATCACATCTGGGAGGGTGAGAACGTTGCGTGACTTCGTCAAACTGGTGAAGTTGTTTTCGTAGACTATTTATAAGCACTCCTGGCAAGCAATAAACGTACCAGCATGAATAGGAGAGCTGCTACCCGGCCTTGGCAGTGACGTCATTGGCTACCGCAAGCATTGGAATGTGATAATTGGAGCACCCTTTTTAGGGTGCTGCTGAACAAGTCGTTGTATTGTATGTTCCCAGACCCTTTCCTTCCCCCGCGTAGCGGTTAGGGTTGGTAAAGGGGCTGGCTACGCGAGACTAGTCGTGGTTACGGTTGGTCAGGCTACGCGAGACTAACCGCATTGCTACACCGGGAAAGAGTCTGGGTACATTCATTTTTCTCCCCGGAGTGTGGTAGGCAAAACCTCTGATGAATGAGGCGGCGTCCTACGAAAACCTACGGCTAATGGTTACTATGGTAGTAAAGACTCTTTACCAGATAAAACATTCTTTTAGTGTTGTTTTTTGTGTTATTGGCGAGCGAGCGGAGCGAGCGAGACACTCTCAGGGGTAACGCAATTGAAAATAGGGGATATTTGTTTGTTTGCGAGTGAGCGGAGCGAGAGAGACAGTATTAGGGGTGGATAATGCAAAATGGGGTATATGTCCGATTATATGTATGTATGGATTGGACGTATGCCTTAAACGCGCGTGCGAGACACTTACAGGGGTAACACAATTGAAAATCAGGGATGTTTGTTGGCGAGCGAGCGAAGCGAGCGAGACAGTATTAGGGGTGGATAATGCAAAATCGGGTATATGTTATATGTATGTATGTATGTATGGATGGATGGATGGTACATATGCTCTTTAAACGCGCGCGCCGGGAACTTTTTTCTCCTAAAAACACGGCTTTTTAGGCTTCACTCCAGTTTATTCTGAAACTACAGCATTAAGCAAGCCTTACTTTATACTTAAGCTCAGAAGTGTGAGAAAATTCCTGCGAAAACGCTTGCTTTTCAAGAAACAAAAAATTGATTTACCGGTTACTATGGCATTGAAGACCCTTTTCCTGACTTAATTTCAGAACTTCGCCGTTTTAGGGGGATACGGAGAGCCGATTGTTGGTTGTCAAGAGCCATTGGTAGTCAGAATGCCATAGTATTAATGCTAAAGAAGCTACTACTACTCCATTTGATCAGTTCAGTTTGATCTCGAGGTACTGCTCTTTCCTCCGGTGCCAGACATTCGTTTCTTTCATCTCGATCAGCCATACTCAGTGCCAGTAAAGTAGAATCCAGGGAAGCTGAGGTAAGTACGTAATTCCATATTTGTTAGCTAAATATGCAAAAATGGCTCTGGCCTTTCTTTTATGTAGCTAAGAGCTTGTCAACAGTGACTGGTATATTCAAATAGTCAGAATGGCTCAAATTTGGTACTACAAAAGTTACCATTGCTCAAGAAAATGAGCTAAGAAAGTAATTTTGTATTTGTGTGCTAAAATTGATTGTCTTTTGTTTTTGTAGCTGAGAGCTTGTTGTCAAGAATTCACGGTAATTCAGATAGTCAAAGTAACTTCAATTTGATACCACAGAAGTTATCATTATCAGGAAAGTGAGATAAGTTATTTCCATATTTGTTGGCTAAAATTACAACTGGTTTATTTTTTTATCCTAGCTGAGAGCTTGTTCAAGAGTTACTGGTAATTGAAATTATCAGAATGGCAGATGTTTGATACTACAAAAGTTACCATTATCAGGTAGGAAGGTGATTTGGTATTAGTTTGCTGAAATAAAAGGTCATAACTGCTATTATAGGGTTTGCATGAACTAAGATAAAACATAGTAATAATATTGTATTTTTATGTTACCTAAATATCAGGCTCGCTCGCCATTTGTGCTCAAGCACACCACTAGTTTATTTATATATATGTATGGACGTACGTATGTCATTTTGTACTTTGACCCTCGCGTTTTTGTGTTAGTTATGTGGTCGACCCCGTCCCAAATTGCACTAAACAGAATCCTCTGGTTTATCGATCAGTACCCGTATCACCCTAGAAATTGAATTGTTTACCGTTTTGAACTCTTTTGCGGGTGCAGTTAAAACTTGAAAACTTAAGCGACTTCCATTTCTATTCGAGTTAGTGGCGGTGGTAAGTCAATGCGCCCTTTGTCATGGTTATAAGCCATGCGCAACAGTATTTACTTGAAAATACATTGTCCACTAGATTACTGCGAAGGTAAGTCTGTGTAGGTGCATGTCCAGTTGTGTCAAAGCATTGTGTGTTACAACCACTACTTAGCTGAAGAATATCACAAAAAAAACTTTTAAATAACGTGTATTGTTTTGTTGTTGTTTTTTTCTTCAATTCAAGCAGTTGCAGAAAGTTGTTACTATGACACTGAAATCCCTTTACCATGTATGCGAAATTAAAAACTGGACCTTATTTTCAGTAGCTTCAGTGTTAGAAATCAAAATCATTCATATAAAAATAGTATAGTCTTTAGGCTCGCTCGCCATTTGTGCTCAAGCACATCACTAGTTTAGTTAGTCAGAATTACTCAAGTCTGATACTACAGAAGTTACCATTACTCAGGTAAGAGTGTAATTTGGTATTTGTGTTTGCTACTGCTATTATACTGTTCTGCATGAATTAAGCTAAAATATAAATTCTGTAGTAACAATACTGTAGTTTTAACTAGGCAGGCTCGCTCGCCATTTGTGCTCAAGCACACCACCAGTTTGTATATATGTGTGGACGTACGTAAGTCATTTTGTACTTTGACGCTCGCGTATTTTTGTGTTCGCTCTGTGTTCGACCCAGTCCCAAACTTCACTATACAGAACCCTCCGGTTTAGCAATCATTACCTGTACCACCCTTGAAATTGAATTGTTTACCGCTTTGAATTCTTTTGTGGGTGCAGTTAAAACTCAAATACTAATGGGAGCTCCATTTCTATTTGAGTTAGTGGTCGTTATAAGCCCTATGCAACAGTATTTACTTGAAAATTCATTGTCCACTAGACTAACCACGAAGGTAAGTCTTGCGTAGGTATGTTCAGTTGTTTGAAAGTATTGTGTGTTACAACTACTACTAAGAATATCACAAAGAAAGGGTTTAAATAACGTGACTTGCTCGACTTTATTTTAGTAGCTTGAGTGTTAGTAGTTAAAATCAATCGTTTTTGGTATAAAGGCTCGCTCGCCATTTATGCTCAAGCACACCACTAGTATTAGGAGCTACTATAGTCATTTCGGCAGTCTGAATTTAGTACTTTGATAATGTTTATTAGCTAAAATTATAGGGCATGTTATTTATGTGTATGGATAATACGTATGGATAATACGTATGCCCCTTCAACTATGCCCCTTAAACTCAAGTGTGGGTACCTTTTTTCTCCTAAAAACACGGCCTTTTAGGCTTGACTCCACTTTCTTTTGATACTACAGCATTAAGAAAGTCTTACTTGAAATTTGGGCTCCAATTTGTGGGATAATTCCTGCGAAACCCATGTTTTTCAAGTCCCAAATAGTTACTGCAATTGGTTACTATGCCATTGAAAACCCTTTACCAGACTTAATTTCAAACTTTGTCGTTTTGGGGGGCTGCTAAAAATGCCGCTTGTTGGTTGTCAAGTGCCACTGGAAGCCAGAATGGCTAAATGATAATACTAAGGAAGCCACCATTACTTGGAAGAAGCTGAGGTAACTACGTAGTTCAGTACTTGTTAGCTAAAATTTAAAAAAAAATAACTGTGCTGTGGCCATTATTTATTGTTAGAGCTGCAAGTTTGTTCACTAGTTACTGGTAACTGAGGTAGTCAGAATGGCTGAAATTGGATACTTCAGAAGGTACCACTGTCAGAATACCTTATAACAATGCTGAGGAAGCTACCACTACTAGAGGGAAACTGAGGTAGCTAAGTACTTAATTCCAATTTTGTAAGTTAAAATTACAAAAATAACTCTGGCCTTTCTGTTTTGTAGCTGAGAGCATGTTGTCAAGACAGACTGGTAATTATAGTCAGAATGGCTTCAATTTGATACGACAGATGTTACTAGCTACTACTCAAGAAAATGAGGCAAGAAAGTAATTTTGTATTTGTTTGCTAAAAATTAATGGTCTTTTGTTTGTAGCTGAGAGCTTGTTGTCAACAATTACTGGTAATTCAGATGGTCAAAATAGCTTAAATTTGTAACTACAGAAGTTGCCAATACTCAGGAAATTGAGGCAAGTAGCAGTTGACCATTAATTTTAGCAAACAAATAATAAATCACACTCTTAGCTACCTGAGTAATGGTAACTTCTGTATCAAACTTGAGCATTTCTGACTATCTCAATTGCCAGTAACTCTTGAACAAGCTCTCAGCTACAAAATAAATAGGCCAGTGTTATTTTTGTAATATTAGCCAACAAATATGGAATTACTGCTATTATAGTGTTTTGCATGAATTAAGCTAAAATAAAAATGATGTAGTAACAATACTGTAGTTTTAACTAGGCAGGCTCGCTCGCCATTTGTGCCCAAGCACATCACTAGTTTATATGTTTTATGTCATTTTTGTACCTTGACCCTGGCATTTTTGTGTTAGTTCGGTGGTCGACCCATCCCAAACTTCACTAAACGGAATCCTCTGGTTTATCAATCATTACTCGTATTGCCCTAGAAATTGAATTGTTACAGTTTTGGATTCTTTTGCAGATGCAGTTAAAACTCAAAAACTTACCAATAGTAATCAGTAGTTGAGTACCGTTGTTGGTTTGGTTATCAAGGAATAATTCAGATAGTCAGAATTCCTCTAATATTAAAGCTAACATTATTCGAAAAAACTGAGGTGACTACTATAGCTCTGTATTGGTTGGCTAAACTGATAAAATATCTCACCGTTTGTTTGTTGTGTATAGCTTAGTGTTTATTGACACAAATTACTGATAATTCAGAGAATCAGAATGGCTTTAAATAATGCTGCTACAGAATCTACCATCTTGCTTTGGAAATTGAAGTAAAAAGAATTTCTATATTTTTTACTAAAATTAATGGTTAACTACTATAATACCATAGTTTTGTGTGTAACAGAACTACGCAGGCTCACTGTCTAGCAAAGAAGATATAAAAATGGAAGTAGAAGTCAGGCTACATGAAATAATTTGCACCAAGCTAGCTAATTAAATTCTCACCTGTCTTCACACCCCACTTAGCCCTACAGTAGATTTGTGAAATACTCAACAATAGAAATTAATAATATAGTTATTTAGAAATTGTGCTTGGCACTGTGCAACTTCTATTTAGATCATTTGTGTTTAGGAAATTGAACAATAGCAATCACATTAAGCAATATTGTCCTCCTGAGGACTTCCATCAGCTTCTACTGTAGAGTTACTGCACACAAATGAAGATATTCTACAACAAGATTAGCATAACAAGAGGTATTATATGAGTAGCTGATGCACTTACCCAATAGAAGCAGACTCTTTCTTCTTCATATGCCATTGTAAAAACAGAACCAACATAGTGAAGGTCAGTATTGAAATAGAAATAGTTATTAGCAGAACAATTGCTGTAAAATTTGAACATCACAGTTAATGAGTTAATCATCAACTCCATTGTTAACATTATTGCAGTAATTTATTTAAAAAAATCACTATAGATTACAATCCCTGAAAGATCTCCTATGAATGATGGGAATAACATTATAGTGTGTCAATAATTTTGTTTCACAATTTCTTTCTCAGCCTTCTTTTACTCATTAGATGTATTCTCTCTCTTTCACAGGCTTTTTAAACAATACAGAATTTAAAAAATTTTGGTTGCCACCAGAAATCGAACCCAGGGCCGCTTGCTTAATACACAAGTGCTATCTTTAATTCTGTATTGTTTTAAGAAGCCAGATAAAGAGAGAGAATACATCTAAGGAGTAAAAGAAGACTGAGAAAGAAATTGTGAAGTGATAAAAATAGTAGAGTAAAAAAATTCAACGGATAAAAAGAATCTTTAAAAAAAAAAGAGTTTTTGTTGGTCTGTTGAGAGTGAGACTGTAGCATAGCAGTGCTCCTTAACAGTATAAATACATAATTGGAGTATTTGTTATCAGCTGGTTGTCGTAGCTCAGTGGCAGAGCACTTGCGCATTAAGCTAGCGGTCCTGGTTTCGATTCCCAGTGGCAACCAAATATTTTTAATTCTGTATTGTTTTTAAAAAACCTGTGAAGGAGAGAGAATACATCTAATAACTTTGTTAACATAATCTGAGGTGTGTCTGTTTTTTATATGAAGAAATAGCTTTACAGCATGATTTCTTCTCACAAACTATTATAATAAAGGGAACATATTAAATGATGTATGTCTTCCTGCAATATGTAAAGATTAAAGACTTAGAAATTGTAGAAAGGGCACCTATACCACGATGAATACACAGTTACCACTTTTTTTTTTTTTACACTTCTGTTTTCCCCTCTAAGTTACTCCAATGTTTTAAAGTAATTTATTAACCATTTTTTCTGACTAGATTCTGTTAATTACAATATGTTATTGAAAGCTCAAGTGTTTACAGAATTGTCAAGATTGCTGCCCAAGGCATTATCCAGGTCTTTGTTAATTCCTTTCATATACATACCTATGACCATTGAAGTAAAGCCTGCAGACCATGATTCCGTCTTCCTCAAACATGTAGTATTCATGCTGTCTAAAGTAAAAGAGACTTCACATTCCAAGCAAAAGACTTCTGAATCGGAACATTTCAAGCAGTTTTCAATTCTGCAATCTACAATCATGTGTCATCAAGAGAAGTAAAACTAGAATTAGCTAATAAGACTCACCACAGTTGCTGGAAGACTCTGGACATATACAGGATGTAGCGTTGGCTTTGGAATCATATTTGCAATGCCTGCATCCAGACAACATGCACTCATCACAAGTGACACCAGACCAGTACTCCAGGCAGTCACATGACCAAATGCCACTTCTGTTGCTGCAAATGCCTCCATTCTGACACACATTGTAGATGCATGAATTCGAGCAAGAAGTGATTTTTGTGGGAGTAGCTAAGTCACAGTTATCACCATAATATCCTATATCACATTTGCAGATATATGTAGTGTTGTCTGAGTGTTTGATGCACTCTCCATTAGTACAGTTTAAATCTGAACAAAGGTCAATTTCGCATTTGTCTCCAGTATATCGTGAAGGACACACACAAGAAGTTAAATTTCCTACACCTTCTTCACATGTACCATTATGAGTGCACAAGTTGTTTTCGCAGTATGTATCTACGTCTATTTCACAATTTTCACCTTCAAATCCATCCATGCAATGGCAGATTGTTAATATTCCAACATTTTCCACACAAGTGCCTCCATTCCTGCAAGTATCAATGTTGCAAAAGCTGTCATCTTTCTCACATCGATCACCGCTGAATCCCAAGTCACAAATGCAACTCATACTCATGCCAACTTCTTCGACACATGTCCCACCATTGAGGCAAATGGACAGATTGCAATAATTTCGGTTTGTTTCGCATCTAACTCCGACATACCCACCAGCGCAATGGCAACTGACTGCAGTGCCTCTATCTTCCAGGCAAGTTCCGCCATTGAGGCAGTATGTAGAATTGCAGTAATCATTGTCTATTTCACAAACATCACCTTGAAAGCCTTGAGGGCAAATGCAGTGTATTGTCTTTCCCAAGCCTTCGATGCATGTGCCACCATTTACACAAGATAACTGTGTGCAAAACTCCTCATCAATTTCACATTCATTTCCACTGAATCCTTCAGTACAGTTGCATATAACAGCTTCTCCTATGTCCTCCATGCAGGTTCCACCATTTTGGCAGGAAAATTGACTGCAAAAGTCCAAATCAGTTTCGCAATGATTGCCAGAAAACCCGCTAGGGCAGATACAATGTGAAAACTCTCCAGTGATTTCCATGCAAGTTCCGTCATTATAACAAGTTAAATCTGAACAAATAATAATTTCAGTTTCACAATTTTCTCCTGTAAATCCATCCATACAATTGCATCTTGCAATTAAATTGTCATGTATGCACTCACCATTGACACACAATGTTTCAGAGCAAACAGACTGTTTAGTTTCACACCTGTCACCTTGATAACCTGATGAACAATTACAGCTCGTGGCATTCCCCACTCTTTCAATGCAGATTCCATTATTCATGCAATAGTCTGGGGGGCAGTAATCCATATCATACTCACACAGATGTCCGCTGAAACCAGCCAAGCATGAACAGTGGAAGGTTTGGTCATCTTCTTGCACACACTTCCCTCCGTTCATGCAGTACGTATCAGAGCAACTCAAGATGGCTTCTTCACAGAGGATGCCAGTAAATCCCTGAATGCAAGTACATGTGTTAGTATTATTGTTACAGGTGCCATTATTTTGGCAGTCGTGAGAGTGACAAAAGCCGGCATAAATTTCGCAATTTCTCCCTCTGAATCTGTCAGTGCAATGACAAGTATAATTCATTCCATATCTAAAGTTAGTGCAAGTCCCACCATTGTGACATGGCATTGCAGCACATGCTGATATTTCATGCTCACAGTACGTGCCATTGTATCCGGCAGCACATTCACAGTGAACTTGTCCGTATCTCTGGTCTGTGCATATACCGCCAATACCACATGGGTTGCTCATACAGTCATTTATATCTACCTCGCACAGTGTACCAGTAAAACTATCAATACACAAACAATAAAATGAGGAATTGCCATTGATACATATTATGGTGCCTTCTGAATTGCAAGGACCGGTAAAGGGTTTACCAGCGCAGTGGTTTATGATTGTGCTGCAGCTTGTTCCAGTCCAGCCTGGATAGCACTGGCATCTAGAGGCATTCAATAACTGTACGCATGCTCCATTAATGCAAGGTGATAATCGGCAGTCATCAATGTTGGTTTCACACCTGTCACCCGTAAAGCCAATGTCACATTCGCAGTGAAATGTCCCATTGCTGTCCACACATGTGCCATTATTACAGTTGATCGTCATGGGAGTCAAGCAGTTATTGATTACATCACTACACAAGATTCCCGAGTAGTCAGGCTGGCAATTGCAAACATAACCATCAGATGTCACAGTCTCCACGCAGGTACCACCATTCATACACTGTACACTGTCACACACTGCCAGAAAATAAAATTAGTTATTGAAAAAAGTCAGTTAAACTAAAATCTGTCCATATGGTTTCATTACTCATACCTTACCCTATTAACATGTAGCTTTTGATGTTTACAAAAAATATACATAATGTCAGTAATTAGGCACATTATTCAACATAGTTATTGTAATGTTTAGGAAGTTAGGTCATATATCCATACAGTCAAACTTCAGTTACCCAAACTTCAATTATCTGAACAATTCAGCTAAACACCCAAAATCTAATAGTAGCATGTGCATACAAAAAGAATTGCTTGACCATGCCGCTTTATTAGATTTTATAATACATGATTAGTTATCTGGATATTTCAGTTATCTGAATACTTCTCAGTCCCAACGTGTTCGGATAACTGAAGTCCTACTGTACTTAGATTAGTGATGCTGAGTGAAAACTAAGTATACATTGCCAAGTGGTAATATTTTGATTTATACCAAAATTGTAAAGGCCAAATTTATACACATTATTGCTTGCATAATTTAACACTTTGTATACAGATTACTACATGCCATAACTGATACTATTTTTATTTACATTGTCCTCACTTTTTATTTATAATACATACAATAAGAATTACCTGAAGAGCGAGAGTGATGGACTGCCACAGCATTTGCAGTCTCTGCAGTGTTACTGATTAATGTTTGCACATGTGCATACAAATGAATGAGACATTCATCCAGTGAAATACTAGCAGTGTTTATAATAATATGTATTGTGTCTCTCAAAATATAAAAGTTATCATTTAGGTTCTCCAATTGCAATAATGTGGCATGATTTTGTTGAAATCCATTAGAAAAGCTGAAAGAACAACCAGTAGAACTTTGTAGAGTGTAGGTGAGTTGGAAAAGGTCTATGCTGATGTCAAATAGTTTTCTTACAAGTAATGTAAACTCCATCACAACCTGGTTTTCTAAAGGTACTGCATTACCCAACATGAAGTGGTATACATCTACATTGAATGCCAGATTAACTGCTGTTGATGCTATAGAAAAATGAAATACAGCCCATAATTTATCTTTAACCCAACATTTCATTCTCTCTTGTTTGCTCTCACTATGTATGCATTCAGATTAGAAACTACATACAATATTTCTGGTAACATTCTTAATAAATAATACAAACAATATATAATTATATACAAACTGGTGTTTGATGTCACCTGATTTAAAGATATACATTATAATTATTTATATGACATATATTTATACACACTGCCACATTAATGCCACTGCCCTCTGTTTAGTATTCACTCATTCACGACTAGCTACCAGTTGACAAATAAGAGAATATTTCTTACGTTCATGACAGACACCTGATTCCCTGAGTAACCCGATCCATCCTCTTGGACACTCTTCAACACATGACATGGCTATGGGATAGTAGTATGGAGTGGGACTATCAAATGAACACTCTATAATACAAAATTTAAATCCTTTATGATTTTATGTGAAGTGAGCAAGAACCCAACTAAGTCAAAAGATAATTTGTAACAAGTACTATATAATGTTGTTGTTTTTAAACCCTGCATATTGCAGGTATGTGTAACGATGTTACATAATTATAATGAAATGAAAAATATAATGTTAATGGTAGCTACATCTCTAAAGTCAAGCTACATGTGTAGATAATGGTATGTGTAGCAAAATTGTGATCACTCAAAGTTCTGAGAGAAAATAGTGGTTAACTATGAAGTATTCTCTTAGTGACCTGACTATTAGACTTTGGATTTTCAAGTAAAAACAAAACTTACCATTGCCGCTAAAAGAATAAATGAACTCAGCTAACTTTGTACGACCTAACTGCGAACGTCTTTCCCAGCCTGTTGCTTCGGAGAATGTTAATATAATAATAATGTAATAGATCCAGTTGTACACCTAAACATGATTCAATTCAATTACAACTCAATCTGCAGATTTCTCTTTGTTTGATAATTGTGTAGACATTATGATTATAAATTGTTGCTCTCATTAGATTTTTCTTGCCTTGCTAGCATAAACACTCATACATACCATTGTAGGTATTCTATTTAAAGTTCAAATTGTAACAGGGTATTTGCTATTCAACAGGATAGCTAATTGATTAGAACTTTTAACTCACTTCGTTCCATTATTGTAGTTGTAGATATGGATGACCAAAATGTGGAGTAATTCTTCACAATTGAAAACCTGTTGGCAAGAACTTTTGGAATACAAATCACTTGGTCAATATCATTCACCTCAATATAACTGGGCCTGTGTTTTCTGGAGGAGAAATCCATGTCACTGTCACACTAGTCTTCAATGAACTATCAGTGTGTGTGACACCAGTCTACGAAATATAACAAAAACTGTACGTATATTCATTGGTAGCACGCTGAGTACTAACAACGAACAAACAATAACAGTGAAAGTAAAGTGGCTTTAATCTCTCCACTGCCGTACAGTCTGTACGTAGGATAGCTAATTGACAACTATTTCTATGTATTGTTATAATTATGCATATTGTTTCTCCATGAATACTTAACAAGCCCAACTGTGATTACTTTAGAATAGAGTGGGGAAAGAGGAGTGAGGACACACTATGACATGAGCATTACATAAAATTGCATAATAAATCCTCGTTCCACTCAATAACATTCAAAAAATAAATTAAGCTCACATTTGGAGGGTCACATGAACTTAATTTGTAGTCACCCTCCCTGGAGTTATTTAAGAATTCTCCCACACCAGTGCCATTGACAACTGATCTAGCTTGAATGAGAAATCCTCTGAAGCTAAGACAAGTTGCATTAGATAAAGCAGGGAGTACTTGAAGTGTCACTACATAAAGTGAAGTAATATGAAATAAATATAGTATTATTATTGCAAATATAGCAAGAAAAAGCACAATTCAAACTTACTATAATACGTTGTACTCGGAGTGTAACTATATGTGTAGTTTAGAGCTTCATCATGAGTGGGTGGAATAAATGGGTTTTGAAACGGCTTCATACTCAGCTCAAAAGGAACGTTACTTGTACTATCTTCATTTCCTCCATGTTGCGGTGAGAGATCTGAGCAAGACTCAGCTGGTGCACCAGTTGAATGACTCAGTCCAGGAGTAATAGAAGTCATGATCAGCATCACCATTAGTTTTGCAGAGACAATAGACATAATCTAGGTAGCTATGAACAATAACGAATAACACATAAACAATATTATGTAGACTTTCTTCTCAAAAGAAAACAACTAAATTTTATTGCAATGAATATTCTTGTATATCTTTGTTCTCCATCTTTCATATAATTACTAACCTTAAAGAACTCTATTACTTTAATACTTCACTTGTTTATTCAAGTCCCACCTAGAGTGTTCTTTCGAAAACTTACAATAGTTTATTTTATAGTGATATTTCTCTATCTCCCATTGGGACCAATTCCTATAAACAAAACTACGCTAGAATCTAGTCAAACTTTGTTTAGTCTTCTCGCATAATCATGCTAACCAAGATTAAATACAAAAATCTACCCGTACTGTTTGCTTCTTGGGGGTGAGACCCTTTACCCATCCACTAAGAATATCGGTTGGGTGGTGAAGAGTCTGGCCTGCGCCCAAGTTAGGTTATGCAAACTTTGTATTGAATTACACTCCATGTTTAATAGTAGGTATGATCTGCAGTGAAATGCAGTAGACTAATTTTCATCACAAGAATATTTAAATTTTTAATAGCACTTTTGTTATAATTACAAGAAGATCCTTATTTGAGAAGTTTTTAAAGCAAGAGTTGCTTGCTTTTGAGAGTACGTACTATGCTATATCTTGGATTACCCAATCTTACTTATTACTTGTTATTACTTGATCTCTTGCAAATTCCACTGACACTCAGTAAGTTTGTTTGCAAAAGGGAATTTGACTTGTTTATCGTTTATATACCGCATCACTAATTCACATAACCCAAACAAGCTGTGAATATCTTTAGTTGCTGCACATTATATGACGCCTAAGCAAATGTAGCCGAACTGCAGTTAGTCAAGCGCCGCCAGACGTTTTTTACCTACTGCTCGGTTTATCCGCGCGTGCAGATTAGGTGAAGGAGGTTTCGTGTGCAAAACGTGTATTCTTCAGGAAACCCTTTACCTACCGTTTCCAAGTGTGCGGGTAGGTAAAGGGTTTATATAGCTATGAGATCCTATTGTGCACTATGTATCTTCATACAAGCGCATGTATGTGCCATCCATAAGGTAAAGCGTTGCTACAGAGCTTCTAGTATGGTTGGAGCAGTTATTAGCTATATGCCACTGTACATTTCAAGCATTTTGGCCATGCAATTGGTCTTCCCATTTATCTAGCACACAGTATGCAGAAACATTGTGTTTGCTAATGCAGATAATTATAAAGTCCATTTTAATTAAACATGCAAACATGTGTGCACACACTATCTTCATGCTCCTCATTGGAAATGTGGAATCAAGATATGAATGTTTGAATAGTAGGTACTAGATGGGCTTAAGAGGCTTAGTGGGACGAGTCTTTTAACACTTGCTTGTTTCATGTGTTGTCAAATTGTTTACTAAATCTCAGTATGTGTTGCAAAATTTGTAGTAATAGCCCAAATTAATGGCATCATTCTCTAGATCTTCATCAACTCTATAATTACTGCTCACAGATGGTTTGTCACACGCAGTTTCAATGAAGCTATTTTATTTAACAACAAGCTACAAGATTAACAATATACATTGCTTGAGGGGGAGATTGCAATAGAAATAATGTTTACATATGAATGCTAGCATAGAAACTATAATATAAAAAAATAACTAATTATTATGCCATAAAAATAATATGTGATTAAAAAAAGCAACTAAAAATTCACAAGAATAACTTAATATGCCAAATTTTAAAATTATCCTAAGGGACTAACAGAACATGATGAAAGTTTACAATATATAAATATAAATAACTCATAATGAAGTATATTGTTACATGTTTACTAAGTTGTATAGATCTCTGTAGTTGAGACATCTCCCGGTGTGAAGGAGCTGTAAATAAACAAACACAAGGAATGAGCAGAGTCAAAATAATGACTGTAATGTTGAAGCATTATGTAAGTTAATTTTTACAATAAGCAGATAGCTATTAAATGGTATAGATCTGGTAATGTGACTAGCTGGTGGATTTGCTATAAGCATCAGTGAAGGTCAAATTATTGTTATAATGTTCTTAATCATATATTCATATCTTCTACTAAGCAAGTTTATTTTTCATAAAAATGTCTTACTTTATTGACATACCTTAAATAGAACTAAACTTCTTTATTCTCCCTCAATAATTTAATTCAATGGAGTATATATATACACATATATCTTACCTGCACATTGACACAGTCAAGTAAGCATCGGTTCTGGTAGGTACGCCCATTCTCTCCACATTGTGGGTCTTCTTCAGCAGTACATGTCGAACATGGATTCACGCATTGTCCAGGGATACGGAAAGTGTCTGATTCTTCAGGTAAATTAGTATTCTCTGAGTTACTAAATGTTGGGACGCACTCAAACGATGCTTCACATCTACATAAGATATTTCCAATGTAGATAAATTCAGTATTTACTAACAGATCAAGTCCTGACAAGTAAGAATAGGGCAGGAATTATTTGCAATAAAATTAAGCACATTTCTTCGCCAAAATAAAGAAATTTGCAGTTAGAAAGCTTTTGTTTTGTTTTGTTTTTTTCACGACTTTAAAAATTCTTACAACATTACAACCTTGGGGCAATCTATTTGAATCATCTCAGGGCAAGCTAATAAATGTGACTTGATTAATATATTCTGTTCACGTATGCTACAATCTCTACTAGAAATTTCAATATTCTCTTTATTACAGTCACACTTACTTAAAATTGTTGTTATCAAAACTATTAGCATAGCATTGCTCTAGCAGTGTTCGTCTGGAATAGCAGTAGCGCACTGAAGAATTGGACAAGGAGAGAAGCTGAATGCCATTGCTAGTCAGTGCTTGCCTGTGCAGTGCACTAATGGTATCCAGAGGGAGAGCAGAGCTGCCAACAAATAAGTTGCTTATGGAGCCCTTAAATCTGAAGTGCCGAGTGCTAGGACGTCCACCCACGTAGAAGAAATTGAACTAAACGAGAATAAGACAGTTAGTTTATGAAACGAGTCATTGTTTGATAGAAATGACTGGACTTACTTCTCTCCTGAAGTCAGGAACACCTGGTAGTGGCGATCTGATTCCCACTGCATTACCGTCAATGTAGAGCACAGCCCTATCACTGACACTGTCTATGACGGCAGCCACAGAGTGGCAGTTGCCGTCAGCTACGCTGACATTATAGAAGAAAAGGATGTGTCGGAAACCTTCTGAAGTATCACTAGCTCCATAAGCCAACCACACCGTTCGCATGGAGCTCCTCAGATACAGCCCGAAGTCCCTCATCTGGTCATTGACTCCTTTGCCTATAACATAACCATCATTACCACTATCCTGGCATACAGTGGCAAACATGGTAATGTCCGTCATGAGAGGAGGAAGGGAAGACACAGGAAGAGAGGTGACCGAGAAGCCGTCCATCACCATTGATTCTCTCTGTAAGAACACTGCATCTCCTGCTATGTTAGCACCTGGATGGTCGTATTGAGATTTGTCCGGAGCTGGAAGTGAACTGCCACAGAAATAGTCTGATGAGCAATCACTGTCACTGGAGCACTCTATTGTAAATAGTAAAACAATTGCATGTGAAATACTATTTAGCTTTGTGTTGTAATGAAAAATGAACTAAGGTATTTGAAAACTACAGCCATTAATTTAACATTGTCCTGATAGAAGCTAGTTTGACTTACCAACTGGTCGTGGTTGACATGCATACTGCTCATCAAAACTTGGCAAACATGCCAATCCTGGTTCACACCTAAATACATGATAATTAAAGTGCAATTTTAACCCTATATTTAAGATAAAACCAGCAAATTGTTTTAAGAGATAATATTTGTAAAGGGCACTGAAAAATCATAGCGAACCAATTTTTTAAGTTATCGTACATTCGCAATTTCAGTAACTTACAGGTCATAAACAGATTGGCAAAGGAGTGAGCTCACTCTAGGGGTGGGACAAGCCGCGTCTCTGGGCAAGTATCTTGAGCATGTTCCTTGCGGCTGCATGAATTGAGTATACTCCGTGTGAATATCAGAAATATTGGCTCTTGATAAGATGCTGTTGAATACCACAACTTGACCGATTTCTCCTATAAACCTGAAGTTTCTTTGCAGTCTGGCTCCAACAAAGGTTACAGCAGGATTAGACTCGTTAATCTGTTTTGAAAAATAAATGAATTTAATAAGAAAAAGATGTTTTTAACTTACCCCATGTTGAAGATCTGCATTTCTCAGGGTGTGCACTGAATTGCCTACAAGTTGACCATCCAAAAAGACACGGGCACTTCCAGGGTTAGTTGATGTGGAGAGTGTAACCACTACTGTGTGAGTGGCATTATCTGTGACATTCATTGTGTGAGCAGCAACAAGGCGAGATACGTTGCCCTGAGTGGTGGTATAGTAAACATAAATTCCCGGTCTTGTGGCGTTCACTGATTGATCCACAGTAGCGTCCACTAAGATGGCAAGATTTCTCAGCTCGGGCGATGTTCCATAGAAGAATACATATCCACGATTCCCAGGCTCTTGCCTGAACACAGCAAATACAGATATGTCTGCGGTGATGTTTGGCTGTCTGCTTGCCGGCACGGAAAGAAAAGACACGCCCCTGAGAGCGAGAGGCTGTGTAAGTAGTGTGGTATAGGTCTCAGTGTAGTTGTCGGAAGGACATCTGATCTCACAGTAAAAGTTGGAAGGACAACCCGAGTTTTGCCGGCAATCAATGAGAGATTCGCAATTATCACCAGTGTAGCCAATAACACAGAGACATGATGTTGCTGTGCCTATGCCTTCTTGGCAAGTACCTCCATTGACGCAGTTTCTAGTGTGGCAGAAGTCGTCGTCGACTTCACATTGTAGACCACTGAACCCTGCCGTACAGTTGCAAGATGTGGCAGTGCCAAAACCTTCTACACATGTCCCACCATTTTGACAGCTGTCTTCACTGCAATGATCGAGGTCCGCTTCACATAGCATGCCACTGAATCCAGTTGGACAGTTGCACCTAACACCAGTGCCTGTTTCTTCACAAAAGCCTCCATTTATACAAAGAAGTGAATCGCACATATCTACTTCACAATCCATTCCAGTAAATCTTGGTGTACAGAGGCAAACGGTGGCAGACCCATTCCCTTCCATGCAAGTGCCTCCATTCTGACAAGTGCGGAGGTGACAAAAATCGTCATCATTCTGGCATCTGTCTCCACTGTAACCTTCAGTACAGTTGCAACTGGTAGCCATTCCTATACCTTCTATACATGTACCACCATTTAAGCAGGAATCAGACAGACAGAAGTTGAGATCTTCCTCACAATTGTCACCTCTAAAGCCTGGAGGACAGTTACACTCTACACCAGTGTCAGACTCCTCACAGAACCCACCATTCAGACAAGTCAAGGAGTCACACATGTCTACGTCACAATCTGCACCAGTGTACCTTGGGCTGCAGTTACACGTGGTGATGAGACCTGCACCCTCTTCACAAGTGCCTCCATTTTGACAAGTCCTGGTATGGCAGAAGTCATTGTCATTCTCACAGTTGTCTCCACTATAACCACCGGTGCAGTTACAGCTAATCATAGTGCCGGGACCTTCAATGCAAGCGCCACCATTTAGGCAGGAATTCGTCATGCAAAAATTTAAATCTTCTTCACATAGCGCTCCTCGATAACCCTCAGAACAATTGCATTCAATACCCATGGATGTTTCTTGGCAGAATCCTCCATTTTGGCATTGGAGTGAGTCACACATATCAACTTCGCAATTGTCGCCAGTATATCTGGGCCTACAGTTGCAAGTTGTGATAGCACCTAAACCTTCCATGCAAGTACCTCCATTCATGCAATTTCTTCCAGAACAAAAGTCACCATCTACCTCACAAGTACTTCCGCTGAAGCCCAAGGTACAGTTGCAGCTAGTCAATTCTCCGATGCCTTCCATGCAAAGTCCACCATTCAAGCAAGTGCTGTCTTCGCAAAAATTTAAGTCATTCTCGCAATTGTCACCTCCAAAGCCACGAGTACAATTGCAGCTGTACTGAGGACCAAATTCTTCAATACAAGTTCCACCATTCAGACAGAAATTGGATTGACAAGCCACATAATTAGTATCGTCTTCATCGCACATCATTCCTGTGAAGCCATCAGTGCACATGCATGTAATCATGGTGCCCATTCCTTCAACACATGTTCCTCCATTCAAACATGTGCTATTGGTACAGAATGATAGGTCAATGCCACAGTTGTTCCCGGTGTATCCTTCAAGGCAAGCACATGAAGTGGCTGTTCCGAGCCCCTCACTGCATATTCCACCATTCAAACATGTTGTATCATTGCAGAAGTTTAGATCTATCTCACAACGTGTATCATCAAACCCTTCAATGCACTCACAACTGATGTCTGTTCCTTCACCGTCTACGCAAGTACCACCATTTAAACAAGCGCCTTCAAAGCAGAAGTCAATATTGATTTCACAAGTATCTCCCATGTACCCGCGAGTACAGTTGCAACTGGTATCAACACCAATACCCTCTATACATGTACCTCTATTTAGACAAGATGAAGGAGTGCAGAAATCACCATCAATTTCGCATATGGTTCCCGTGAAGCCTTGACTACAATTACAGCTTGTTTCTGTGCCAATACCTTCCAAGCAAATTCCTCCATTAAGGCATTGACCAATAGTACAGAAGTCATCATCTATTTGGCACATGTTTCCACTATAACCTTCAGAACAGTTGCAGCTGGTCATTGTACCTAAGCCTTCTACGCATTGGCCACCATTAAAACAAGAACCCATGGTGCAAAAATCTTCATCGGTTTCACAGCTGCTACCAGAGAAGCCTTCGCTGCAGCTACAAGTTGTAACAGCTCCCACTCCTTCATTGCAGGTCCCTCCACTCTGGCATGTCACAGCAGTACAGAAGTCTTGATCAAGCTCACAATTGGTTCCATTGAAGCCTCTGATGCAATTGCAGCTAAAGAAAGGGCCAAACTCTTCCACACAAGTCCCACTGTTCAAACATATCCCATGAGTACACGCCATGTAATTACTGTTGTCCTGGTCACAAAGCATACCGGCATAGCCATCTGCACACATGCAAGATATCATTATACCTATTCCTTCGACACAAGTGCCGCCATTGGCACAAGTGGCATCGGTGCAGAATTCCAAGTCAACACTACAGTCATCCCCAGAGTAACCATTAGTGCACTCGCAGGATGTGTTAGTTCCTAAACCTTCCACACATGTGCCGTTATTAAAGCAAGTGAGGTCAGTACAAAAGTCTAAGTCGATTTCACAGTCTTGGCCATCAAATCCGTCCAAGCAGTCGCACCTAGTGGCAGTACCTGTGCCCTCAATACATGCTGCACCATTTTGACATCTTCTAAGCTCACAAAAGTCTCCATCTACTTCACATCTATTCCCACTAAATCCAGCTGTGCAATTACATGTGGTAGCATCCCCCAATCCTTCTATACATCTCCCTCCATTCAAGCATTCTTCTTTAAATTGACAAAAGTCTTCATCTATCTCACATCTAACTCCACTGAAGCCTGCAGTGCAATTGCAGGATGTCAATGTACCAACTCCTTCAATGCAAGTGCCTCCATTTTCACAAGAAATTGGTTGACAGAAGTTGCCATCTGTCTCACATTGGTTTCCACTGAATCCTTCAGAACAATTACAGGAAGTAGCTGTACCTAGGCCCTCAAGGCAAGAACCTCCATTTAGGCATGAGTCTACAGTACAAAAATTTCCATCTATTTCACAGTTTATGCCAGAGAATCCTTGTGTGCAATTACATGAAGTGATTGTGCCAATGCCTTCTACACAAATGCCATTATTCAGGCAATTCCTAATATCGCAAAAGTCATCATCTATTTGGCAATTATCTCCACTGAACCCTGCAGTGCAATTGCAAGTAGTGATTGGACCAAGTCCTTCTATGCACACACCACCATTATCACATGTTGTACTCCGGCAGAAGTCAAGGTCATTCTCACAGTTAGTGCCATCAAATCCTTCAGAGCAGTTACAGCTATAAAAGGGACCAAACTCTTCTATGCATGTCCCACCATTCATACACAAGCTAGCATCACAAGCCACATGTGCAGGATCATCTTGACCGCATATCATCCCACTGTAACCAGTAGCACACATGCACGATATCATGGTACCGCGCCCTTCTACACAAGTGCCACCATTCATGCAAGTTTCATTCATGCAGAAGGAGAGATCAACATTGCAACTAGGACCAGTGAAGCCCTCAGCACATGCACAGGAGGTAGCTGTCCCCACACCTTCGCTGCAGGTGCCATCATTCATGCAAGTGGAATTGGTGCAAAAGTCTAGATCTATTTCACATTGGTCACCATCAAAACCATCTGAGCAATCACAAGTTGTAAGGGTCCCCAGACCTTCTATACATGTTCCACTATCTTCACAAGATGATGGTGTACAGAAGTCTCTATCAACTTCACATCGGTCTCCAGAGAAGCCTTCTGTACAATTGCATGTAGTTAATTGTCCTGTACCTTCAATACAAGTGCCATCATTTTGGCAAGGAAAAAGGTCACAGAAGTTATCATCATTCTGACATCTTATTCCACTAAAGCCTTCTGAGCAGTTGCAAGAAACTGCTGTGCCTCTACCTTCAAGACAAGTCCCTCCATTAAAGCATTCTATAGTGTGGCAGAAGTCACCATCATTATCACAGAAGTCACCACTGAAACCTTCAGTACAATTGCAGCTGGTTGCTGTGCCTACACCGTCAACACAAGTGCCTCCATTCAGACAATTCACATTGCCACAAAAATCATCATCTATTTCACACCTGCTACCACTGAAACCTAGGCTACAGTTACAACTTACGAGAGGACCTACACCTTCCACACATACACCACCATTTAGACAGGATGTTGCAGTACAGAAGTTGCCATCAATTTCGCATGTGGTACCACTAAATCCTTCAGTACAATTACAGGAGGTCATTGTGCCCAAACCTTCGATGCACAGTCCACCATTTGCACATGAGGACAGTGTGCAGAAGTCCTCATCTGTTTCACAGAACATACCCGTAAAACCACCTGCACAGAGACAATTAGTAGCTGTGCCTCTTCCTTCCATACACGTGCCACCATTAAGACACTCAACTGTGTCACAAAAGTCATCATCAATTTGGCAGGATTCTCCACTAAAGCCTTCACTACAATTGCAGCTAGTGGCTGGTCCAATACCTTCAATGCACACACCACCATTTTGACAATTAATACCGTCACAAAAATCCTCATCAATTTCACATTGGGTTCCACTAAAGCCCAGACTACAGTTACAACTAATGAGAGAACCTATACCTTCTATACATCTACCACCATTTAGACAAGATGTTAGAGTGCAAAAGTCACCATCAATCTCACATACAGATCCACTGAATCCTTGAGTACAATTACAGCTCGTCATTGTACCATAACCTTCTATGCATGTTCCTCCATTTTGACAGGAGGTCAAAGTACAGAACTCATCATCAATCTCACATGTGTTACCACTAAATCCCCTAGAGCAATTACACGAGACTGAAGTGCCTATGCCTTCCACGCAAGCACCTCCATTCTGGCACAGTGACAAGGTACAAAGGTCGTCATCAATTTCACATGAGCTTCCACTGAACCCTTCAGTGCAATTACAACTGGTAACTGTCCCTAGACCTTCTATACAAGTACCCCCATTAAGGCAAGATAATTGAGAGCAAAAATCTCTATCAAATTGACATTGAGTGCCGCTGAATCCTGCAGTACAGTTACAACTGGTTTCTGTTCCCAATCCTTCCAAGCACATTCCTCCATTCAGACACGACTGTTGGTTACAGAAATCTAAATCTACCTCACAGGCATCTCCAGTGAATCCAGTCACACAGTTACAGCTAACATTGACTCCAGGCTCCTCCATACACTCTCCTCCATTAAGACAAGTATCAGAGGTACAAAACAAGATCTCTTCCTCACAGCGAGCACCAGTATGGCCTGGCATACACATGCAACTGAAGTTAGCCCCAACACCTTCCCTGCAGATACCACCATTCAGACATGTGGAACTAGTACATACATTTATGTCATTTTCACAGTTAGTGCCATTGAATCCTTCTGTACAGTTACACCTGTAGTTTCCCATGCCTAAATCTATGCAAACTCCATTATTTATACATGGTGAAGGGTCACAAGGAATTAGATCAACCTCGCAAAAGGGACCTGAGAATTCTGGAGGACACTCACATTCAACAGCTGCAAATGGCAAATCTGTGCAGTTGCCACCATTACCACATGGATTATCTGGCACACAGTCATCTATATCTATCTCACAAAGTGAACCAGTGAACCCAATCAAACATTGACAAATGGCAGTGGAATTTCCATTTTCACATCGTCCAGATGTTCCAGCTGGATTACAAGGACCATATATGGGATCACCAACACAGTAATTGATCCTAGATTCACAATTCCTGCCTTCCCAGCCAGTGAAACAGCTACAGTTATAGTCATTAAGTAAGTCAGTACAATTTCCATTTAAGCATCCACTATTTACACACTCATCTATTTCCTCCTGACACATGCTGCCAGTATATCCCGGGTTACAGGCACAGGAGAATGTTTGATTGCCATCCACACATGTACCATTGTTGCAATCAACTGTGGACATTTCGCAGTCATCAATAGTGACACTGCAGTTAGATCCAGTGTAGTCAGGAAAGCATGTACAGATATATCCGCTTGCATTCGTATCATTGGTACAAATACCTCGGTCCATACATGGGTTGGTATCACACACATTTTCTAAATAAAAACAAGACAAGTGAACTCACAAATAAAAATTAGCACAATGCCTGTACTATTCTCTTGTAAGTTATCGTGCAAGCTATCAACAATCATTTCAATTATTACCACCCATTTCTTATGCTTTTGTCATCCTTCCATGTCTGTCAATGGTAATAACAATGTCATGTGACCTTATGAATAATTCATGAACTAAACTGGATTCATAAACATTATCACAATCAGTTGCTAAAATCAAGTTACTTTTGTATTGACGGTTGGAAAGCAAGAGGATAAGCTAGAAAGTGAAATCTAAAGTGTATTATAATACAGATTGGTTGGCATGCAACCACTAACTTAAACACTCAACCAACTGGTAAATAATGTGTTAGAGGTTATAATTATATTGAAATGCAAGGGAACAATCTGGAATTATATTTAAGCAGTACGGTGTTTGAAACATATTATTGATGAGATAATATAAAGACCAATAATTCAACTGGATTAATGTGCATGATAAACTAATTAGCAATACCAACTATACCTGGTTGGTATACAATAGAGGCAGTGAAGAAGGGAATTCGCAAAATATTGCGAGTAAATGGATCTAACTGGATGAAGAAGGTACAGCTATGTGTTCCAGGTTGCAGGGTGTCGGGTGTGTTGAAGGTTATGCTGTCATTTATTGTGATAATTGGACCATATACAGCATCAGTGGAAGCCTCCACTTCTGGATCAGTCAGGAAATATAATCTGATGTTGGTTCCAGAGCTAGTTCCACAAGTTGACGGATCATTGGATGTCAGAACTATGTCATTTGCCCGTGTGGGGAAGTTAGGTCCAAAGAAATCTCGATCAACAACAAAAGCAATGGGAATAGTTTCACTTCCTCTAGTGACTGTAGAAATTTCCAAAGAGAACACTGTGGCTGTTGGTTGGACCTCAAACTCTAGTGGAACTGAATAAAATAAAAAAAGGAAAATGCAGTCAATACTTATGCACAAAGGTGATAAGTTATCCTATTTTAGATTGAAACTTTCTCACCTAAAGGGGGTCTGGAAAAAAGCAAAGGAAAAATGTGAAAAAAATCTTAGTTGTCGCCGGGGATTTGAACCCAGGGCCACTGGCTTTAGCCACCAGTGCTCTAATCACTGAGCTACGACAACCCTCGACTTTCAAGACTTCACATTTTTCCTTTATGAAGGTCTTGGAAGTCGAGGGTTGTCGTAGCTCAGTGGTTAGAGCACTGGTGGCTAAAGCCAGTGGCCCTGGGTTCAAATCCCCGGCGACAACCAAGATTTTTTTCACATTTTTTCTTGGCTTTTTTCCAGACCCCCTATAGGTGAGAAAGTTCCAATCTAGTTTTTATGAAGGGTCAGAACTTGATAATTATCCTATTTGTATGAAATAATTCAGGACTAGCATCAGGCCTTCTATTCTAGCCCTCTTTCTCTCTTTCAATAACCTGCAAATACACCGCACTCACAGCTTCTGTCAAAATCAGTAATGGTCTCACCTAATTAGATAGTATGCTAAGTGTTGCTAGCATTCATCCCAAGTCAGAAAATTTCTGTAATAATTAGTCAGCAAATTATGTTGAAAGCTATCTTCCACAACCATTTTGAAAAGAAATATACCTCCAGTGTAACTGTAGCAATTGTAACTATCTTCTATTGCAATGTTTTTAATTCTATTTAAACTGATCAATCATTACGTGAACAGTCTTTCCATTTCGTTTCCACAATAATATTTTTAACAAAACATTTTATTCTCATTGTTGCACATTCAAATTTTTATTTAATAATTTTTTTTTTTTCACTCTAACTCATGCATTTGGTGTAAACTGTTTAACAAAAAATATTAAACACTGAAAAACAAAAGCTCATATTATTGAGTACTGAACTGTATTCAACAAGTTTAGCCAAATGACAGTATTTTTCCCATACCACCAATATTGTTGATAATAAAATTGGGTGGTTATTTCATCCCCCAAGTTGTCAATTTTCATTGCATTTTTTTATTATAAGTGCAGAAAGCAATAATTTTTATCGTTTAATTTTCTTATGAGCCTGACTGGTAATATTTACGTTTTTGTTGGCAGCACTCGCATAAATACTAGGCCAGCAAACCCACGATATTCTCCGGTAGCAAATGAATAATATATAGTTTTTGCATTAGAAAAATAACTTACATTCATCACAAGTTCGGGAGCTTGAATCAGCCGTGTGAAATGGAGGACAGTTTTGAACACATGTCTGGTTCAGGAGGAATGTGGGCGGATTACATGTTTCTGTAAGATAATAGTCATGTATTACACTACATTGATTGTCTAGACTAAAACAACTACATTTTCTCAATGCTTGGGCTATTGTCATTATAATAAAGCTTTTGACTACGGCTAACATCACAATTTTTTACACATTTAATATTATGATTATGTCTCATTGGCTACCATCTGCAAACATATCTTCATTACAATAACTAGGATGAACAAACTGCTACAGTTGTAGGTAGCATCAACTTAACTTTACCATGCAATATTTTTCAATATATTTAGCTCTAATTTAGAGGCTTGTGCAAAGTAACTTATCAGGGGCTTTCAACAAATATTTTCATATAGTAGCTACAAGTAGCAGTAACAATCCACATTTCAATATAATTATAATTAGCTGCACACTTTCCAATCACTACACACATAATGTACTTCCAACTTACGGGTATTTGCTGAACTAATACATGATATGATTAAGACTGCCAAACTAATGACTCCACCTCTGGAGAAATCCATCATTAGTGCAGTTTTCTAAAAGAAGCAAAATATAATTAATTTCCAAATTGTGTCATTATTTGAATATTAGAACACATCAGTTTCAATTAAAGTATTTTAATGTAATGTTGCTACCCATAGCACACATATTTATTGCAAGGCAGTGTGTAAATCTGGGTCATGGATAATTTTCAATTGAAAGTACTTTTAAAATATAGTAGTGGTATAATTTTGAAATTATTCAGTTAGGTATCTGAGCAAAATTCAACTGTACATGTATTCTGTGTAGATACACAAAATGTGTTGAATAGGAAACTTATAATATAATATAGTGATATATAAAAGAAAATTGCACTGAAGTTTGTAATTTGAAGCCTGAGTCTCTTCATGTTATTTTCTCTTGCAGGTTGATATAGCAAGCCAAAAACAAGTTCAGTGCTTATAGGCTTCCCAGTGTGGGATGTCACTATGACTAGATTCATGGCAGCATGCCCTCCCGTGGCCTGACTATTCACATCTCTCTCATAGCCATGCATCCTAATTACTGGGCTATGAATGTCATTAAGTTTAGCACAGATCTTCTGCTCTAAATATAGTTTAGAGTTGTTGTTGCCCGTGCTACTGATGAATGAAATTGATACATGTTGATGGCCTTGGTGTCCTTCATGGGTCAGAATTGACCTCTTGAACTGTCTACCAGTGGGCTATGTGTTGTGAATACTTCACACCTTGTACAACCACGATTAATAGTAATAATTATAATAAAAATGACACAACAATTATGGCTACAATGACCTAAGCATTTGGTATAAGCACTTCAATCTTACAAGAATTAAAATTTATAATTTGTTTATAACATTTGGTTTATTTTCTGATAATTTTTTTAATGTTTTCCAGTTTAGTTTTGGCTAACTGCTTTTCCTTGTGATAGCTTGTGCTGTGATAACCTTTTATTTTTTATTTCCCAATCAGTCAAAGTTTTAACTGTCAGCCATTCCATTAATTACTACTCTAACTTTTCACACCTCTGTCTTTCCCCAATAAATAAATCACACTGTATTCTGACATTCTTACGATAATGTTAGCTCGCACTTTATAATAGCTGAAGGGGGAGGGGATTTTAGGGGGCGTGAAGACGCCGACATTACTTACTATTTTACTGCAGTAATGGGAAATGCCAAACTCCGAGGCAGAGACGAGAAAGTAACTTAGTCCGGAGGGTGTCCGCCACCCAGCCAATTGTAGAATACTCGCAAACCAGTACTTCTTCGCCTCCTTCTTTCACCCAAACCTTAGCCTAGAAGTGGGAGGGGCTGAATATATCGGCGGGAGAGCTGAGCGTGCGCGAGGGCTCCCAGGATTCAACCGGGCATGAATTCACTAGAGAGAAGAGTTAGCCAACATGCTACAGCAATCAGTCTGAAAGTCGTAGCGCAAGAATCAAGCGTGTTATCTACCTCTGGCAGTTGATCAGCTAGCAATGAGTAAAATTCAAGTCCTGTTTTCAGCAGGGATCCTGTGTTTATGGATTTCTTCAGTATGCTCCCAAAGCATATGCAGCATTGTTAATTGCATTCATGGAGTCTGTATCGATGGAAGACAAAGAAATGAATTTCGGTGTAAGTGTGAGCTGGGCTACACTGGATCCTTCTGTGAAAGACTGTGCACTCCCAGGGATGTTGGCTGCACTGTTGTAACTCCTCCCCCTTTGTGCTCCATAGAAACATGTAGAAATGGCGTATGCGAACAATCTGGTCAATGCACATGTTACTCGGGATGGACTGGCAGCAACTGCGAGTTCGATATCAACCATTGTGAAAGCTCAGATGGATCTTTTTCCTTTTTTGGCCCGTGCGATGACATAGGGAGTGTTTCATGCATAGATGGAAATGACACCTATCGATGTGAGTGTGTGATTGGATTCACTGGCAAGAACTGTGAAGTTCCCATAAATGAATGCGAAACCGTTTCGAATCCGTGCTCCGGTAATGGGATATGCATCGACGGTCCATTTGCATCCTATTCTTGTAACTGTCACGACGGCTTTACTGGAGTGACATGTGACGCTGCCATTGCTTCGCCTTGTGACTCCAATCCTTGTCTTAACCAGGCAGTCTGTCAGGATACTACAGCAGGAGAGTTTAGATGCAATTGCCCTGCTGGGTTCTACGGCAGACTGTGTGAAGTGCGTGCCACTACTGCAGTTTGTGATGAATCTTCGTGTTCCAATGGTGGAACATGTGTGAATGTGCCCGGTGGTAACTTCACATGTATGTGTCCTGAGGGCTACTTTGGTAGAACCTGCTCTGCACGTAACTGTACTCAAGGACTATGTCTAAATGGTGGGACTTGTGTACAGAGTGGGTCAGTGCATTCTTGCGAATGCACTCCAATGTTTAGAGGGGAACGCTGCAACGTTAACCTTTGTGAAAATATCACCTGTTTAAATGGAGGCTATTGCAATGCCACATCAGTGTCGCCCTTACCAGTGTGTGAGTGCCCGGGTTATTTCCACGGTCAGAACTGTGAGACAGACTCATGTGAAATATTTCTGTGCCAGTCTGGAGGGAAATGTAAGAGCATTAATGGAACTTGTGGATGCGAAGATGGAGGCCCATGTAATGCGACTGTGACCACGCCCACCTTTTGCGATCCCAATACTTGTCAAAATGGAGGTACATGTACCACCTCAAATAACTCCTCTTCCTGCAACTGCACTGAGAATTTTGATGGGATATTCTGCCAAGATATCATATGCTCTGAAAACAGTTGTGACAAAGGATGTGCTTGTGTAGTTGCTATTGACAGCACTGGAAAGTTTCCTTTGTGTCAGTGCCCTCCAACTACAGCCTCATTGAGTAAGTACTGAAAATTACAATTTCTTTCAAAAATGTTTCACTATCTAACTTTAAATGACTTTGTATTGTGCACACAAAATTATATTTTTTGTAACAGTAATAGCATATACAAATGTTTATCAATTGTAGTTTCTTCTTGAGTTTAAAATTATACATGTATTCATGGCTATGTAGCCACATCTATGAATTTACTGAGCATGTAGCCTGCTGTCCTGTTGGTAGAATGTTTAGTCTTTTTGGCATATCAGGCGATTATATTGCATAGATTTACTGTAGGCACCAAGGGGAAGCATGAAAGAATAACAGTAGTAAGTGTATGTTTAGTTGTTGTTTGTTATATATTGTTGTTTTTTAATAATTGCTGCTCACATAACTACGTCAGCTATTTAGTAGGATGTGCTTGACTGGATGTTGTTACTACTCGGAACTTAGAAAGTCTTTGTGCAGCATTATGACAGATATGAATGCAGATTATTAATTAAGCTTACCAGAAAAGGGTCATGGACTATCAATGCATACTATTGTATCCTACAATTAGTGATTCTACTGTATCTATTTATCTATCTATATAATCAATCTATTCTATCCATCTATCTATTTATCTATATGTCTGTCGATTTGTCTGTCTGTCTGTCTATCTACGTACTTCTATCAATATAATTACATGCTAGAAAAAAGATCTATCAATGTAATGTGAAAAAAATTCTACCTAAGAATATCCACTTGCTTGCTCATAAAATACTTTAATGGTAATAAGCTCTCAGGGTTAGAAAGTTGCTATCCTTTGACCCAAAGCACTGTGATGAGTTTTATGCATACACAATGAGAGGAAGGTTAGTAACTGAAGAGCTATGCGAGTAATATGCTATTGCCTTCTATTCTCAGGCAATCCGACTGACTCCATTCACCCTGCATTACTGGCTTTCCTGGTTCTGCTGGGAGTGGCACTGCTATGTCTTGCCGTGGCCGGTGCTGCCTTTGTGATTGTAGTCTTATGTGGTGGTTGTAAACACAGGAGGAAACATGTTAAAGGTAAAAGTAACCACAAAAATGGCTTATCTATTTAATGAAAGAAAGTTGGGTAGAGAGGACAATCATATTACATAAAGTATACCACACAAAACTAGCAAACAAGTTAAAGTAAATCATTTATTCGATTCCTTGTTTATAAAATTTGACTTCACTTAAAGTACATTGAACTTAATGCATGCTTGTTTTTGCCATCCCTTTAAACCAGGTGCAAATACCACTCATTCTTTTGGAGGAAAATATAAACAGTAAACAGAGACTGTATAGTCTACAAAAATCTCAAGGGGAAAACGTACCTGGAGCTTCAAGTAGACCAGGACTGGTCTACTTGAAGCTCCAGGTACGTTTTAAACTTAAGAGTTTATTTATACTAGCTAGTTTGAAGAGAAACTGAGTCATAATACAGAAAAGTCTTAAGCTCTCTCAAAGCACTCTATAACACGTGTTGCTGGTGACTATCTCATGATACACAAGCTTGCATTTTGCCTCCTATTCTTCACAGACATTTTATGCCGTTAGAATATAAATGGACACAATAATACTTTTTTGGAGTGAGTAATTTCTAAATTGAACACCGGCAAACACGTTGAATTAAATTATGCAATTTTATACAGAATAATAACTGGTATTACAATGTGGGGACTACCCAGGTTTTTGTTGTTATTGCAACCACACTTATTATTTTAATGACACTTTCCCCCCTACAGGTAATGGTGTTACTATTCATGCTGAATATCATTATGGATCCCCTTACACAGCAGAAGATACAATCAGCATAGATGTAAATCAGCACCAAAATATGGATGAAAATGTAATGGAGACAACTATTGACACACAAGAATTGAACATCAGTCTACAAAATGGCGTTGATGTAGCTCATTCCGACTCCAGCTCAGATGGTGTAGTTGTATCACCAGCAATAAATCCAGAATTATTTCACATTGAAATTCCTCCACATTTGGAAAACATTCACACACCGTGTGACCCAGTTATATTGAACCGGATATCAGCTGACTTGACTCAGATATCAGCAGACATGAGGCGAGGCTTAGTAGACTATAAGATTCGATCAAAGGACATAAATCAGTCATCACATGACCTGAGTGTAGAATCACCTGACCTGAGTGTGGAATCATATGACATGAGGATGGGATCACCAGAAATTGACATGGGAAGTCCTGACGTGGGACTCAGTTCATCTGACTTGAGCCACTCAGAGAGTGTTCACTTAACCTATACCAATATTAACACTGGCTGGTCTGACAACACAGCAGATCTGGATGCTTCAGATTATATATCCAATAGTGAACCAATCGAGTTTGGAGAACACACTCTAACCACTAGTCCTACTCACTCTCAAGATCAGCCTGAGGTCTTGGTGAATTTTCATTTCTCTATTCTCGATGGAAGTCACCTAAATGATGACGCCATGATCTCTGATGAGGTTGTCACTAATAAACATGCGTCTCTAAAGATCACAGGGAAATGAACACATTCCACCCAATCAAACCAACCCAATTCATAGCAGTAATAGTCAATAATGTTCAGGGGCAAGCTATCATTAATTTTCTGTAAAGTATGTTTAGTTGTTCTGGTGCAGCTTATGTTTTGAATATTTAATTTGAGCTTGCTGGTTATTATTTGGACTATAAACGCTCGGGCGTCGCGCGTAGCAGCGTTGACAAGTCACAAAGTGGGCGTGCACTTTACTTGAGGTGGGTGTGGCTAACAATCGTGAGACTTGAAGAATCAACTGTTCGTTGTACTTGCTCCTTTGTCTGTGCCGTATCGCTGAATACTTTGATCGGTTGGCCTACAAAGATGGCTGGAGTGAATGAGGAAGGATCGGATAATCCTTTTTCCTTCAAAAGTTTTCTAAAACGTGGAGAAGGAGGGCCCAGTGTCGAAAACCCTAAGTCTTCCAGCAAGTCTACGTCGTCTAGTAGGAAGAAAACAACATCTAAGAAGTCTTCAGCTTCGAGGGATACAGATGTAGTAGTGGGTGAGTGAAATTGGTATGCAATGGAGGAGAATGTCCATTCCATTCCATATCCATGTGGTTGTGAAGGTGCTAAACGGACCTCTGATGATGAAAACCCATTCTCATTCACTAAATTTGTGGAAAGAAAGTCAACAAAACCTGTAAGTTTAGTCAAAAGGGAGTAAATCATCAACGGGAGTAAAATGATTCTAGTTGAGAATTGACACTGTTGTGTGGCTCCTCCCACTTTCATAGAATACACTTCAATAAGTTAGCATTGTATTGTACAAAACTAGCTTCCAGTCATATAGAATGATGTAATCTTTAAGCACAACACAATTAGACATGGTAGCCTGTGTAATATTTAAAATAACTAGATTTGCAAAAGAACTCGCTGTGCTTACTAACATGAATGCTGACTCATCATTCTGCAGTGGTGACTGTTACAGTATTCTACTTCTCTCACTAATACAGGAACCCTATCAAACAACGTTTCAAGTCCTGCAGGCATTGTCATTGAAAAAGTCATTGTTGGCCTGGTCTGTCTCCACCATAAGTAAATGTACGGCCAGTGTTCTCTTTAGGATTGCAATTTAAGTGGTACAAAAATATCCGTGTACTGTTGCAGCATATATATGGGGTTGTGGGTGGGCGTAAATATGTGGCGGCACATGTGTTAGTGAAAGGAAAAAAAGAAACTATAACAACAATAAACCAAGTGGTGCATAAATCCAAGTGGTGCATAAATCCAAGTGGTGTGGCACCACTCAAATAGGCCCTAGAGGCAACGCTGTGTAGGGCCATATAGCATTACGTCAAAAGCAAGGGGAGAAAACAAACCAAAGTATGGGTAAAACAAAGCTCTAAAATGCTGCCCAGTCTCCCATTCGTTCAATAGTCGAGTTTAGTTGGACAGTGACCCTACAGTTGCACCTTTATAATTCGCTGTGTACATCTTTAATTATAGCGTGTGTTTCAATGAACTTGTCAATCATACAAGTAACTATGTACTCCTTCATTAATAGAATGTAAATTGCTGATTAGATGACACTAATAGACATTCAGCTTGTTAAATACATTTGTACATACCCCATACTCCAGTACAAAACTCTATGCACTTCTTAATGTTCAAGTGATTCTCTGGGGGCAGACAGTTGCAGCTGCCTGCTGGGTGTGTTGCTAAGTGATTTAGGGTTGTAGGTACATGGATTGTACTGGTGGGAGGTGGTTGCTCTATCTATTGTTTCCCAGTTGGGTAGCAAGAACACTTAGCTGTTATAGACACATGCATAGCTGACTGGTATAGTATATTCTCATTGACTTCTTGAATTATCTTGTATAGTTCAATTATTAGCTTTTATACAAGATACTTCAAGAAGTCAATGAGAATATACTGTACCAGTCAGCTATGCATGTGTCTATAACAGCTAAGTGTTCTTGCTACCCAACTGGGGAACAATAGATAGAGATAGAGCACTATATATATATATATATATATATAAGTGCAGAAGAGAGCCTCAGGCACTTTGGGACCTACAGGTGCCCCATAATCCTTATCTTCTAAATACTGAAATAATGTGATTTTCAATCAAACTCTGCCAGCAAGGCCAATCCACCCCCATTTAATTATTTGTCCTAGTTTAGTTGTTTGAGATGCATGCATCTAAGGAGGATTTGAAAACACTACATAAGAGAGGTTTTACGTTGTGTTTATATGTGTGTATGACAGAATCTGCTTTGCTTTGAAATAATGGATGAGCAAGCAGTAGTTAAATTTGACCGGAAAAATTTTTTTTTTTCACTTGTTAGTATCTACCAACCTTGAGCTCTCCCCTAAGTTTTAGGTCTTAACGTTTCTTTCATGCCAAGCGCACTTTTAGAAGTAGCTTACTTTCTTAACCTTGTACAGTACATGCTGAGGAATTACGAAACTAGAATTTCAATCTTACTCAAAAGTGAATATGGTTAGTGCAGGGATCGTGCCGCAGAAAGTATACGGAATTAATTCAATTTCTAAAAAAAAAAGTTTGTTTCTTGAAGCAATAAAATTAACTCTCTTGTAGCACTCCCTCTGAAACTGCGATAACTCATGAACAGAATGCACATGAGCGTCTGGTAAGTTTTGTTGGAATAAATGAGCATCATAGTTTGCTATGGTAATAAAAAAGCAAAAATGATGAGGTGCACAAAGTGGGCTGTTAACCTGTTACACACACATAATAATATGTTAATCTAACAGGATAAACCAAATATTGAGGAAGGGGGTGGGGATGCATTTGCTATAGTGTCAAGAAAGCATGGAATTGGGAATTGGGGGAGGAGGGGAGGGGGGGGGGACATTTGTAAGTCAGTTCATTAACATAAAACACATCATTAAATCAACATGTAGAATCTCACGACATGTTTACTTATATTTGAATTCTGATTAAGGGACCATGTAATTTAATTTACTTCACTTACACTATTAACTGAACAACTTACCAGTTTAAATAATACAAAAACAAAAACTGACAAGTTCTCAGCTGATCTTGTCTAATTATTGAAAGTGTTAGAAGCCCAACAATATGATAGCTATTCTGACACTCTGACTATGTGTTAGAACACTTGTTCACCTTAGTGTGGCTCCCCCGCACATGAATAAAGTGATAAGTTGGGATGGGTGAGAGGAAAAGG